>Ga0335075_10014090_pt1 | contig 12029 bp, 9 predicted proteins | sample Lox_Sample_24_FD_206723 | JGI IMG/M metagenome (GOLD analysis project Ga0335075, IMG submission 206723) | Soil microbial communities from Loxahatchee National Wildlife Refuge, Florida, United States - Lox_Sample_2.4 | ecosystem: Environmental > Terrestrial > Soil > Wetlands | place: USA: Florida... | reverse complement strand
TCCGAAATGTCAGATCAAACGGGGGTAGACGGGGCACCTGGATCATAACAAGCGGAGGATAGGCCATACACCGGCTGGGCTGCATAGGCGTCACAGTGTAGTAATGGCTACTGGACGCATGCTCTGCCTATGGAGAAAAACTCAACGCTGACAGAAGAGTCTCTTCTCTGTGCTGCAACAGCGTTTCAAGGGCCCGCCAAGCCCGCTGAGTTTGAGCCCCTCATGCCTAAACGTAACTGGAAAGCTAGGCGCCATTGGAGGAGCTTGCAGTCGCCAAGCTCACTCTGGCACCACTGGTTGGTGGGAGCGAGTGTATGTTCCCATCTTTCACGCCATGCCTTTCCATCTCGCCAAAGTTCGTCGAAGCGGTCTGATGTACTATCGCCACCTTGTTAGCGTCGGCTCCGTCTTTTACCCCTCCTGCGGATATCTGAACGTGAAGCTTATACGCCTCTGCTGTCAGCGTGATGTGAGTGCCTTTGCGACACCCTCGATCCAGCCTCCTCCTTCCTCTGTTCCTGTGTCTCCACCGGAGCTCGACAGCGCCGAGCGCTTCTGAAGGGGATCGAACAGCCTGGCCGATGATGGCGCGCGGTCGCTTGAGAGTATGCATCAGAGAAGGATGTATAAAGGCTGGCTGCCCAGCGGAAGAAGGAATAACGCACATGGCGGCTAGGAGCCACCGGCGTGAACAAGGTGCCGCTGGTCCTGCCAGAAGATCGGTGACACAAGGCCAAAGTTCAAGCCGTCTTCGTGGACGGAGCTATGGGTAAGGTGGTCATGTAGAAGCTGAAATTCAGAGCCAAACATCGGAGTCCAAGCATTCTACATTAGGTACTGCTAGACTTCTAAGCATATCATGATCCATAACGTCCAAAAGCGCCTGCCATCTACTCAATCCCTCTCTATTCTTCCTTCCGACAAAGAATTGTGTCTAATGAGGTTAATTTTCTCATGTCATAAGCTTCGGGAGAACCTGAACGTATGTCCTGACCTTGCTCTGAAACCTTAAAATCTGCCGGCGTTATCGGGATCAGGATCAGTTGGCCGGGTATATATGAGATCAAGGCAAAGACGGAGTTGGTGGTTATTGTGCGAAGTTGGGTGCAGAAGGGGGTCAAAAGCAGCGTTCAACTACTGTCAAACGATGCTCCTCTGGCACTAGTAGGCCCGTTTTTCTCGATAGTCACGAACAAGCGCGTCGTTCAGGTACCATTTGGTCTTGTAAGTACGTAGATGAGATGAATCACACACGATGTCGGGCGTGCATGAGATCTACATCTCGCGCCTCCAACAGCAACGATAGTAGTAACATCCTGCTCGCTTCTCAGGCTCGACTCTATCAGTGATGTCCTGAAGTTCTATCTGCCCCCGAGGCACCGATAGGTAGCCATAGAGGCCTAAGGATAGAACAAAGCACCAAATTTACAAACTCGCGGCGATATTGCTTGTCTAAATTGTTGAGCAAGCAAGGGAAGATATCCGCATAATCGTCCACTAAGAGCTGAGCCCGATACCAGGTTCTTTTGTCACTGCGAGGGGCTGCTGAATGATCCATTCCCACAGACTCTCCCCAATGGCCAACCTAGAGCCAGTGCACCGCCCAGTCCTCTCAGCGAATCACAAATGTCTTCAAACTGCAGAAATCCATCAGTATCTCCGAGTCATTCATATATTACCTGACGAAGGCGGTAGGAGTAGTGCTGAGAGTAGTGACGATATCTAGGTTCCAGGCAGACACAACGCTGTCTTTGGACATCAGAGATACGAGTGGTGACACAACCATGGAAAACATCGCTCGATTTGCGGACTTCAACAGGAACTGCTCAAGCACCCAGAGCGCAAGGCGTTGAGACCGTCGGCTGCATAATGCGGCTGTGCACCTGCTATGTATTTCTTCATGCCACTGCAGTCTCACACCAGGAAGGATGTCCGCTGTTGACATGCTATGAGTCTCTAGTCCCAGTCACCAGCTTTATCTGAGTAAATCTGCGCATCTTCCTCTTTCGGCAGAATCAAAATCGTCGCCGCCCTCACCCATCTCGCCGCGCGAACTGGGTGTTCCAGCACCCACCCTGGGTGATGCTGCTCACCCACGCTCTCCCGCCGTCACCCTCGTCCCTTAATGTCCCTCACCCACCTCACTCGGTTCGACCAATCTGCTTCGCCTTTTCTCTCCTCCATCTCCACTTCACCATGGACTTTTTTCTGATTCTCAGCGGTCCTCCCAGCCAGCCAGCAAGGCTAGAACGGGCCCCCGCGACGGCGCCGTTCCCTCTGTAGTCATATGTTGAGGAGTCTGGTCTCTCTTTCTTTTTGGGCCGTGCGTGGAGAAGGAATATCACCCGAAGAAGGAGCACAATGGCGAACAAAAGTACTAAACCCCAATTACAATCTTTGCACAACGTGCAAGTCCCCATTATTGGGAAGATCCAGAGCCTGGAAATGTCGGATTAGTTGTTGTGGGCGACGGCACAGATGAGCTGCTAGCGCTCGTTGAGGAGATAATTGAGCTGGGCAGGCCATAGGTGGCAAGGCGGTAAGGTGGAAAGAGGGTAAGGAAAGTCGAACGTACATATATAGATGTCCTTCTCCTCGGGTAGGTAGACAATAAGATAGTTACTTCCAAGTTCCAACCATTCCATGTACACCTGTTTGCTGCGCGTAACACATACTACTAGGGTATACTCCAGGAGAATATACGCTGTCTGACGAAATTGGGAGGATGGCAGAGGGGATCGACAGTAGATGCTGTAGCACCCGAACCGAAACTAACGCCGGTACCAACTTCAAGCAAAGTGTGTAAGGACTGGTGCATCATCCACCGGCGCGAGGGCCCGGTAGTTTGCGGTCGGCACGGGGCTCTTCGGTTTTGATTACTTCGCTACGGCGCTCATCGAGCTGCAAGCGGGCAGGGCCTCTAGTCTTATGTTCTAATTCAAAAAGGCGGTAGATAAACTAGCCAAAAAAAGATTGCGGCTTGTGTGGATCGAACACACGACCTGCATGTTTTCAGTCTTGAAGACCAAGTTAATTGGAATAAATCACCTTCAGATGTTTTGGACTTCAGTCTCTTTTGGGACTAGTTAATTTGAGTAAGATTGCGAAGTTTGCAAACTTACGACGCTGCATAGGTGAGTGGGGATCCAGAGTTGGTGTAGTAGTCGTCGTACCTCTCCCAGCTTGATGCCATAATTAGCTCTTGTTCGGTCTTGCCCAATGAGACACTTGCCTGAGCTAAACCCGCCGCAGGTAAACCCGCCGCCTTATCCACTTGGGAAGTTAATTACTTTTCGGCTGTAAGTCTTATAAATGTATATCGCACAGGCGCATCTTACAGGCATATACTTTACAGCTGTGCACCTTATGGGCGTGCATTTTACAAACGTGCATCTCTTACAGGCGTGTATGTCATAGGTATGTGCTTTACAGCTGTGCATCTTGTGGGCGTGCATTTTACAGGCATCTCACATGCGTGCATCTCTCAGACGTTTATCTCTTATATGTATGCATCTCTAACAGCTATATACCTCGTGGGTGTGCATGTGGTAGATGGGTGGGGTTTGTGATTTTGATTTTCAGAAAATTTTGCAACGCCCCAACCAAAAATGCCATCTACACCCAAACATCAACAACTCCACCAAAAATGGACCAATTTCTATGCAAATAACATCCAAATCATCGTAGCATTGTGGTGCGACGGGTTCTACTATCTATAGATTCAATTGGTGTGGCATTATGATAGAGAATCATGGCAGACCTGTCTCCTGCATGATCCGACATCACAACAGTCCTCACACGAGAGCCGTACGCTGTAGAGTTATTCGTTACCGCTCGTCCCTCGAGGGCTTCTTGTCCCAGTCTTCCTTCGCCCCAGTATTACTACCTCTTGTTCCAGCTGCGCCGGCGCCGTATTCCCGTGAGATGTGCGCCTATGGGTGCACACCTGTGAGATGCACGTTTATGAGGTGCACACCTATGAGATGCACGCCTGTGAGGTACACGCCTATGAGGTGCACGCCCGTGAGGTAAGCGCCCATGAGATGCACGCCTATGAGGTGCACGCCCGTGTGGTGCACGCCCGTGAGGTACACGCCTGTTGCGTATAGGCCGCGTTTCAGTGGCGATTCGCAGGCTCGTACACCACAGCTAGTATGGACCAGCTGGAGAGAGACTCACCATCTCCAGTTGTAAAGCTGGAGACACCAAGTAACTAAAACACTCTCTTCCATCGGCGATAGACTCTGCATCTCTGCAAAGTGATCTTCTCTAGGTCTAACTCCATGAAGACGACGTCGAAGCCCGTTCCCAGTTGTTAATAAGGGTTCTGCAAAGATTTTTTCGGGTACAGCTGGATCCAGTAATAAGGAACGGCAATGGTAAGATTTCCAGAATATCAGTGGATAATTTACTATGGAGAGCCCTGAGATCTCGGCTCCATCGCTCCGTAGGGCAGGTGGTCCTGCCCTGGAATGTTTCTTCTGCTCGCCAATGCCAGTCATATCCGAAAGTGAACTCGTCGCTGATTCCCTTCTCTTCGAGTAATCTGATTGTCGCACTTCGAGGGTCCCAGAAATTACCAATAGCATCTTCCTCACTCTGGAGATGCAAGATAATCCCTAGATCGGCATCCGCAGGCCCTCCTGGGCTAGCAAGCTTGTCACAGCCTTTGCCAGAAACCTGTACTTCGGTCGAATAAAAGTTCTCGAGCCTTTCCGTGAGCTCTTGTAGAACCCCCGTCATCGACTGTATCCGCAAAGATAGAACAGGGTACCCGGAAGAGGCGCCGCGTGCCTAATACACTATACATGGACAGCTAGTACGAGCTATGATTAGCCGGTCCCACGGCGAGGTCTAGTGGCAGAGGTATGGCAACAGCGAGGTCTATAGTTATCCCATAACCGGAATGCAGTGATGAGAACCTTTGGACGCGTGCGCATACAATTTACTATGCGTCTGCCATCTCCGACTCAATAGCCGAAAGTGTCCCCGGGTGTCTTAGGACCCACCCCCCAACAATCCTGTTGGCCAACATATCGACCTGTTAGCTATTCGGCCAGCCCATACGACCTAATACCGTTTGTATATCGGCCAGGCCAAGTGATCAACGCGCCAGTTAGTTAAGCAACCGGCCGTAATTTATCTACAAGGCTGCCCTCTTCAGCGTTTGTGCAGGCGACTTTCAAAGCTTCTTAAGCGACTTTCTAGGTGTACAAAGGCGTTTTGGGCGAAGGAGGAGGATCGTGCAGGGGGACAGGTCTGTGACGCGACGTTCTTTGGGGGCCAAGCTGCAGGTGAAGGGCGAATCGCGTCACGGCGAGGCAGGTCAGGATGCAACGAGATGGTGGTCCGCTCAGCCAGACCCGGCGACGATGGCTCCGGATTGACGGCGTTTGCGGCGAAGACTCCAACACGGACGCCAAGCTGCTCTCTCTTCGACCGCTTTTGAAGCCACAAAAGAGCATGGTGATGTATTTCATCAACTCGGGTGGCGGGGTAGGCGTTCCCACGTCCCTGAAGGTGATGGCGGTTGCAGACTGACCCACGTTAGCCTACAGGATGAATCTACGCCAACTCTGCAGGCGGCGCAACTAGTACGCACGATGCCTCCGACCGCGCCGGCGATACAGACGACCATCGAAGATGGGAGCTCAGCCGCACCCCGGACCCTGGTTCGGACAGCGCAGCCACACCGCCTCCTCCGCCTCCTTCTCAGAAGTCTCCTTTCAAAAACATGCCGTGGCAGGCATAAGGAAAGTCGCATCCGCACATGCAGAGATAGGTCAGTCGCCTGTCATGACCTCAACGAGATTCGCCACTGATGTGGAAGAGCAGCCAGGACAACGAACAACTGGGTCCGGACGACGAGCAAGACAGTTGCAGCGGCGCAGATTGGTCCTCCCATCAGCCTGAAAGCGTTGTGTCTTGTTGCCCCGGCGATGCCCTTGACACGGCGTTGACTCCTTCACCGTGTCCCCGAGGCTTCTTCCGTGATGTAAGAAAGGAGAACGCTAAGCCAGCTGCGCTTAGTTATGCTCGGCCATCGCAGTTGTCGATCAATGTCGCTTGGAAGAATTAGACCAAGTAAGTGACGCGAGCATCTCGAGACACCCCCAGCCTGAACCTCAGTGTATTAGATTCTGCGAGAACGAACTGCCTGAAGACGAAAACGACCTACACGATCCCATTCAAGAAGCCGACCGAGTTGACAGAGAAGGCGATGTTCAAACGGTGCGAGCCTTTCAGGGTTGGCTCCTCGACAAGGGGAACTTCCGGCAACTGGACTCTGTTCTCAGCTATTACCGACACTGGAGGATGGCCTTTCGTCACTACTTGCGGCGACAGATCGACGACCGGATCGCGAAGGACATGAAATCGGTCAGTGGCGATCTTGTTCTCACGGAGACATTTGTTAAGCTCACCGTACCTCATAACCTAGCAGATCCACGTTGTGGCGCCGCGCTCGCGGCAAACCTTCACAGAGAGACAAGGCGGCGAAACAACAATAGCTCACTCCCTACGAGGAAAATGCCCTCCTCGACTATGCACTGCGCACGTCCGAACGTGTATATCCTCTCCCTGTCAAACGCCTGCGTCCTCTGGCCTCGTGAGCGCACGTCAGCGTTTCTCCGTGTTTCAGATCCCTGCTATCGATGATGGTGTTCGACCACCGGGCAAGAGTTAGCCACAAGGCTTCTACAAACATCGTCCCAAGCTCGAGTCGAGAAGAACTAGAACGTAAGACTAGGCACGATATGATCACGATAACATGAACGAGATGGGCGGCCTGTTGACTTCTCAAAGCCTTGGTAAGTAATCAATATCTCAGGAATTGCAAAGTCTCTAATGGCTCAGTCGTGGGAACTTGTCCCTAACGAAATTCTGGAGCCATGAGCGGCTGCAATGATGACGAAGAACGTGTCGCAACGCAACGTACAAAGGTGGCTCAGTCAGTACCACTAATTACCTATGACGATCGTGTTGCTTTGGATTGCCCCATTTCCAGGGCGATATTCTGGAGGAAGCCACGGGATCCTCCTGGTGGATGATGTGACCCAGTTGTCTTTCAATACCGAGGTTGCTGACAGGCAAATTCAGATGAGGCCTGGGCGATCCTGCTGAGGTGCTCGGTAAAAGTGTCTGAAGAGATAGAAAACAGGTCGCCATTTACCATAACCTTCGTGCTATCATCACTGAATTTAATTTTCTGAACGTGTGTGCCAGCGTCGCAACACAGTATTCCTGTCGAGCTAGCAATGTCCCACACTCGCACCGCCTCGTCTTGTGAGCCTGGTTCCTTCCATCCCGCAATCTGCACTCGCTCAGCGATCATCTTATATCCTTCCTCAAACCGCGTCGCGTTGCTCGCGTGCACCCAGAACACTCAGCAATCCGGTCGCTAATTCCGCGCGTACGTGATGGCCAGCTATGGTTTGCTTTCTCTTCGATCAGCTTATATTCTTACTGCACACACGAGGTGGGCAAGACTCACCCAACTCCTCCGAGTCCCACGAGCGCCACCAGTGACGCCGGCTCGCGGCCCCGTCGCCAGAGCTCATCGTAGACATCTCGCCGCACATGGTCAGGAGCGGCCGGAAGGGAACCGCGGATGATGTAACGTGTATCACGGCGTGCCAACGTGCCAATTCCAACTGCCGAACATCCCGTCGGTTGCATTATTGTTAGCCAAGGTGTAAGGCTGTTATCATTTCAGGGCATTATTTTTGAGACTGAACAACAGAAGCTCGCAATGTATCTTATTCTGGCACAAATCCATGGTACAAAAGCAGTTCATGCTCTCTACCTCCACCAAGTAGTAGCTATGGGAACCTTTGCGCCATTGTGTCTGCACCCGAGAGACGAAAGTACTGAAGGGTAGCAGAGATGCCGCAGCTTCAACACGCCATCAGTCGATGACAAAATGGACTTTCGCAATTCATTTCGCAATTTTCACCGACGATAGGACTGCTAGTCCGCACTGACAATCGATAGAAGCATATCGACTGTTTGTGGACAGGCTAATGTCGGCGTCGCCAGCAGGGTCATTGAGGCCAGAGGTGTCGCATAATGGGCGCTACTCCTCTACATCTGGCCCGTCGGCCATGGTGGCATCGCGTTGCAAAGCGTTTTTTCGATGCTGACGCAAGGCTCTCATTCGTATCTTTGCCTTTTCATTTAGGTCCGCTTTGTTTCGCTCGCAGTATGCCCGATTTTTGGCTTGTATCTCCTCCTTGTTGGCCTCATAGTATGCTTTGTAATAGTCTGACCGGTCATTGCTTGCTTTGCTCTGTGTCTTGGCCTGCTCCTTACTCTCCTCACCGGGCACCCTGCTGTGATCTATATCTTGTTCTTCTTGCAAAATGCAACCCCTTCGCGACTGTCTCAGTTCCTTGTCGAATTGTTGCTCCCATTCCTTCGCCTGAGCGCCGGATCCAGTCTGGCTCTGCCGTGACCGGCTGAAAACTTTCCTCGAGCCTAGAAACAGAGCCAGCCCCTCCTCAGAAAATTCAATAACCGCCGGAATACCGCTTTCCTCGCATGCAGCAAATACACGCTTGGGCGTCCGGAACTTTAGCGCAGGCTCGGCTGCAGACATGTACAATCGAACATAGCCATTCCGGTGAACTTTCACCTCATGACCATCCCAATACTCTTTAAATTCGTAGCCATAGCGTTGTGCATTTTTCTGTCGATTGGCTGTAGCGTGTCTGAGTACTCGATTGGGTTCATAGAAGCTGGCGGAGATTTTGCTATCGATTTTTTGACGAAGCGCCTGAGCAACTGACTCCCCCCTGCCCAGTAGGGCGGAGACGTCATCGTCTAAGTATTGGTGCGCCCACGACAGGAAGGCCTGGTCATATTCGTGGTGCAGAAGGTTTCTTCCGAGGTTTCGTTCCCGCTTGTTGTAGTCATGTAGCTCGGCGAGAGGAGCAGAGCGTGGAACACCCCTACAATGCCCAGCCTGTCTTTCGGTAAAGGTCCTCTCCTCGTGCTTCATTCCAAGCAGCCACAAGAAAAAGTTCAGAGCTGCATCCAAGCGGACACAAACCTCGGCGGCTCCATTAGGCTTGAAGAAGCTTGCTGATGGGTGATCAACGTATGTGGTGATTCGCTTCAGGCCTTCATGCTGAAAATCGAGATCGTAGATAATATCTATCCCTAGCAGGGGTGTGACTGTGAGACGTCTGGTAGCAGGTAGCAGCCTACCTTGATACTGTTTCTTGGCACACGCACCAGCGATAATCAACAAAGGCAGAGGCAAGATGTTCAGGATTTCATGAGAAAACGCGTTGTGGAGATCTCGTTTCCCTTTGCTCCACTTCGTTGCTGGGCAATTGCTATTTCGAAGTCGAGCAAGACCCTCAGCTCTCCAGTGCCAGTCGTAACCAAAGATGACGCCAGGATTCACTCCCTTCTTGGCTAATGGCTGAATACTCCTGCTTTCCACATCCCAAAACTCTCCGATATCTCCGTCTTTGGATTGGCAGTGCATGATTAGACCTAAGTCCGCACATGCCCGGCCGGAAGGCTTTGCCAGCCTGGTTCGAGGTTCTTTGGTTAACTTTGTTTCCGCTGTGTAGAATTCTTCCAATTTTGCCAAAATCTGTTTCTCTACTCGCTCTTCATCGTGTCGTGGAGAAGTATTTGCAAAGAATTGTAGCAAAGAATGCAGCTCTCCCGTGCTCAGATTCTTCGCGGCTTGTTCTGCAAATAGATGCGCAACCCTTGATCCTGAGATGTCTGGAGCAATTGTAGCATCCTGACTTGAAGAATTCCAAGCAGCAGGTTGAAAGAGTTGCCCGCTATTGGCAACATCAGCCCCAGAGTTTGGTAATGACTGGTATTCCAAATATTTGGATACTTTGTTTTCTCGGTTCGCCTCATCCGCAACCTTCTCAGAGCCGACGCGTTCGAGAGGTGAGAGGAAAGTATTAGCCTTATCAGGGGTCTGCAGCGCTGTGTTTTCGATTTTGCGCCCGGGCAGGTTCTGAACATTGCATTCCGTTACCGGATGAAAGGGCATACACAAGGTTCCGGATAATTGCACTTTGGTTTGGGGATGAATGCCATGCTGCGAAGGGGAATGTCTTATCTTTGCTTTTGCCTCACGATGTTGCATAAGACTGTCGTAAACATGATCCATCTTTCTCTCCATAGTGGCATCGGATTGGTCGAGGTGAGCGTAGAAGGCGGCTGAGGTTTCTGCTGATGATCTGACGAAGGTGGTTAAAGCAGAACGGTTGGGATGAGTGTTGAAGTGAGCTCGGGGCAGGTTTTGCATTGCTTCAGCCACGTAGGCTGTGACAACTATCTGACGTCTTGGCGCGTGTTTTCATGATATCACATCATAATAATGTCCAAATGTGGCCTTGGCTTTTCCAGAAGGTAGCAGTCGGGTTGAATTTGTTGAAGGGGGCTATATTGGATGGAAGGTGATAAGGGCTGAGGATATTGAGTACAAAATGAATGGTCAAGGACAGCCCTGGACGGGGATCTCGAAGCTTTATACATAGCAGCTTTATGGGTGTGCGAAGGACTGTTTTTGGCACAACCGCTGCTGCGAGTGAAATAAGCTTCGCTTCGGGCGTTTAGCCGGTCTTGGGACTAGCGGTTGGAGAGGCTCTCTCAGTGCAGAAGGGGTCAAAAGCGGCGTCCAACTACCGCCAAAAGATGCTCCTCTGGTAGGCCCGTTTTTATCGATAAAGCCGGCATCGTCGCCAGAACCCCCACCAGTTAATGGCCCTGAATCTTCATGCTGCCTACGTCTTCCATTGAATATTCTTCAAGCACCTGGCCAATATCACGGCTAATCCATGCCATCTGAAATAGATCCCCTCCTTCCGCAGAATGAGCCAGCCCCCGAGATATCTGGCTATGGCTTCCCTCGGAGAAAGCAAGATTCCTCGGAGATCACGTACGAAGACGATCCTCCCTTCTACGATGACCAGGCGGATGCGCGCTCGACGTCGTCGAACAACGTCTCGACCAAGTCAACCTTGAGCACAATATGCAGCCTCTTCGCCCTCGTTGTCTTTTTCGCATTCGTCATTGCAGCCCTCAGCCCCGGCGGTGGCAAGGCCGATCAACCCTCCCATCCTCTACCAGAACCACGACGGCCGGTGAGAACAATTGAACAGAGAGTGTCAATGATATTGCAAAACACGCCCCTGGTAGACGGTCACAATGATTTGGCGATCTTGCTACGCTTCGCCTACCAAAACAAATTGCATACCAAGATGTTCCACGAGCGATTCGAAAATGGGGAGATGGAGATGAATGTTGACCTTCCTCGCTTAAGAGAAGGAAAAGTGGGAGGCACCTTCTGGAGCGCATTCGTTCCCTGTCCAAAGAATGCCAGTTATGATTTTCGCGACTCGACATACGCCGAAGCCGTATCCACCACCTTGTCCCAAATTGACCTACTCCGCCGTCTGCAAAACGCCTACCCTTACACCTTCACACCAGCCTCCTCCTCACCGGCCCACGCTCTTGAGATGTTCCACACCAACAGATCCCTTATTTCCCCAATTTCCATAGAAGGACTTCACCAGATCCCTCAATCCGCTGCAATGTCCACCCTCCGTCTTTACAATTCCCTAGGTGTCCACGCTGCAACCCTGACCTGGAATTGCCATAATGCTTTCGCGGACGCAGCTCTCATTCCCTCAAACTTCACCGGAAAAACAGTCCCGGCACCCTACCACCGGGGCGGCCTCACTCAAGCAGGTCGAGCAGTCATCCGTGAGATGAATCGTCTAGGTATGCTGGTCGATCTTTCACACACATCGTACTGGACGCAGAAGGCTGTCATGAGTGACGGCACTTCTCTCGCACCAGTGTTCTACTCTCATTCGTCCGCGTTTGCTCTTTGTCCGCATCCACGCAATGTCCATGACGACATGCTGGAGCTGGTGAAAAAGACCAACAGTCTAGTCATGATCAACTTTTCCCCCGGCTTTGTCAGCTGCCTGCCGCCTCCAAATCCTAGCGTGTTACCCGAGTTTTACGAAAAAAAAAATACGCTGCAT
>Ga0335075_10014089_pt1 | contig 12029 bp, 8 predicted proteins | sample Lox_Sample_24_FD_206723 | JGI IMG/M metagenome (GOLD analysis project Ga0335075, IMG submission 206723) | Soil microbial communities from Loxahatchee National Wildlife Refuge, Florida, United States - Lox_Sample_2.4 | ecosystem: Environmental > Terrestrial > Soil > Wetlands | place: USA: Florida... | reverse complement strand
TCTGTGATGACCGCGCCCTCGTCACAGCTGTGGTCTTTGGCCGGCGTGGGCGGCGCCGGTGTGGTGCTGATGTTCGTCGCGCGTGTCGTCCTACGGTCACCGTTCTTCCATATCTCGCGCGAGTCCGACCCCAGACGACGCTGATCGCCCTCAGCCGTCCCCGATGTTCGCCAGGCTCTGGCGGACGGTGGCGGTCAGCGGATCGCCGGGTGGCAGGGTGCGCTCGCAGCGCGCGGCGGTCTCGCGAAGCAGCGCGGCCGCGTCGCCGACCCGGCCCACGGCGTAGTACAGGTGGGCGAGGCTGGCCATGCGGAACAGGGTGTCGGCGTGGTCGGGGCCGAGAACCTGCTCGGAATCCTCGCAGCACCGCTCGGCGAACTGCATCGCGGCCGGCATCCGCCCGGCCGCGTGATAGGCAGCGGAGAGGCTGGCGGCGCTCGCGATCGTGTCGGGATGACCGCGGCCAAGCGCCTTCTCGCGGTCGGACAGCACCCGCTTGTAGTGCGAGATGGCGTCCTTCATCCTGCCTTCGGCCAGGCAGGCGGCGGCGAGCCGGTCCCGGGTGGCCATGGTCAGCGCGTCGTGCGGCCCGGCGGTCCGCTCGCGGTCGGCCAGGCCGCGCGCCAGTAGCCGGGCCGCCGCGGCGGGATCACCCGCCGCCTGGTACGCCGTGGCGAGTTCCTCTTTGACACTTAGGGTATCCGGGTGTTCCTGGCCGCGGGACTGCTCGCTCTCACTTACGGCGCGGAACAGGACGGTCACTGCGTCCGCGGGCTCGCCCGCCATGATCAGGGCCCGGGCCAGGCTGACCCGGGCCGCCACGATAGCGGGGTGGCCGGTCTCCAGTTCGCGGGTGCGGTCGGCCAGCACCCGCTGGTAGTACTGAACAGCCTCTCCTGCGTACCCGGCCGTGAGGTAAGCCGCGGCCAGCCGGGCGGCCACGGCGAGTGTGTCCGGGTGGCCGGGGGGCAGCTTTGCGTCGCAGCGCGCGGCCAGGTCCCGCCAGAACTCGACGGCGGGCCCGGTCAGGCTGGCTTCGTCCAGGCTCCGCCCGCACCGCAGCAGCAGCGGATGGCACCCGTCGGCCCACAGCGCGTCGGCGGCCGAATCCGCCAAGCTGGCCACGTTCGCACGCAGGGCGGCCGCGGCCCACGGCTGCGGCTCGGTTGCGGGCCAGACCTCAAGCAGGGCAGTCGCGGCCGCGCGCGCGGCGAACTCCTTGGCCTCGGCGGGAGCCGCCAGCCGGATCGCCGCCTGGACCGCCGAACTCATCAAGATGGTCGGCGGCGTGACGCCCCGGTTGATGGCGATCAGGCCGACCCGCTCGATGGCGAGCAGCGCGTCCCAGGCCTCCCTCGGGCCGGCGGCGCCCAGGTAGGCGGCCACGGCCCCGGTGCCGAACACTGCTCCAGGAATCCCGTGGCCATCCACGAGCGCCAGGAAAACCAACATGAGCCGGACTGGCGGGCCCGGCAGCAGCGATTCCGCCCGCTCCAGTGACATGATCCAGGTCACCATGGCCGCGGACGGGATCTCGCCGGCGCCTGGCCACATCTGGTCCCGCCGGGCGAGAAAAAGGTCGCGGTAATCCCGGCAGGTCAGGTTGGAGCTGGCCAGCACCGAGGCCGCCTGGGCGAGCGCCAGCGGCTCGCGGCCGAGGGTCTCGATGAGGTCGATGGCGCCCTGGCGCTGGACCGGGTTCACGGCGAGCCGCTCGGTCAGGCCATTGAGGGCCTCGCGGACGCTGAACGACCCGACCGGGACGACCCGGACCCCCGAACGGCCGGCCGGTGGTCGCGCGCTGGTGACCAGCAGGCGGCCGGCCGGGCCGGCCGGCCATAGCCCGCCGAGGTCGACGGTCAGCGACAGGTCGTCGAGGACCACGAGCCAGGGCCGCCCGGTTCCGCCGAGCCAGCCGGCGAAACGGACCGCGACCGATTCGGCTGTGCCGGTCGGCTCGAGGCCGGTGGCCGCCGCCGACGCCTGCACGAACCCGGACAGCACCGCCGCCCGGCTGGTCACAGAGATCCATATCAGCGCGTCGATGACGCGCGATCGCCACAGTGACTCCGCGATCATCACGGCGATCTGGGTCTTGCCGGATGCGCCCGACCAGTCCGGCAGGCCCTCGACGGGCGGTGCCGGGGCGGGCACGAGCGCGACCGCCGAACCAGGACCGAGGACGTCGGGAATGCCGCCAACGGTGTCGGGACGGTCGGTGAACCCCTCGGCGAGCGGAGGCACTTCGCCGATCCGGAACCGCCATTCGTGCTCAGCCGACACTCCCACCGGGCATCACCGCCCGCCCACCCCCATCGAAACCGCGGCTGCAGAAAACTTCCGCCGAATACCTACATAACACGCGAGGGCTCAGGCACGGAGAGCTTTGCCCATATCGGGATAATCACTGCCAACTACGCGTCGCCCGCGATGCTCGCCAGGCTCTGGCGGACGGTCGTGGTAAGCGGGTCTCCTGGCGGCAGCGTCCTCTCGCAGCGAGCCAGCGTATCCCGTAGCAACGCCGCCGCGTCACCGACGCGGCCCACAGAGTAGTACAGGGTGGCCAACCGGGCCCGGCGGGCCAGCGTGTCCGCGTGGTCGGCGCCAAGTACCCGCTGCGACTCCGCGCAGGTCTGCTCGGAAAGCTGCACCGCGGACGGCATCCGCCCGGCCGCGTGGTAGGCGGCGACCAGGCTCGCCCGCGTTTCGAGCGTGTCCAGGTGGTCCGGGCCGAGTACCGCCTCGCGGTCGGCGAGGACCCGCTTGTAGCCTGAGATGGCCTGCTTGACCCTGCCCCCGGCGAGCAACGCGGCGGCGAGCTCGGCCCGGGTGGCCATCGTGTCCGCGTCGCGGGGACCTTGCAGCCGCTCGCGGTCGGCCAGCGTCCGGGTGAGCAACCGGATCGCCGCGGGCGCGTCGCCTGCGGCCTCCTGGGCACGGGCGAGTTCCTCCCTGATCGCGAGAGTGTCCGGGTGGCCCGGGCCGCGGAACTGCTCCGACTCGGCTACGGCCCGGTGCAGGACTGCCACCGCGTCCGCGGGCTCGCCCGCCGCGACCAGGGCACCGGCCAGGCTGACGCGCGCCCCGATGACGGCCGGATGCCCGGGCGCGAGCTCGAGGTTCCGCTCGGCCAGGACCCGCCGGTACCAGGTGACCGCCTCGGCCGCGTACCCGGCCGCCAGGTATGCCGCGGCCAACTCGGCGGCGACGACGAGGGCATCGGGGTGGTCCGGTGGCAGCTTGTTGTCGCAGTGGACGGACAGCTCCCGCCAGTACTCCACGGCCGGACCGGCCAGGCGGGCGCGGTCGAGGCTCCGCCCGGCGCGCAGCAGCAGCGGATGGCATCCGTCGGCCCACAGGATGTCCGTGGCCACGGCGCGCAGGCTGGCCGCGTTCGCGCGAAGTCCGGCGGCGGTCCAGGGCCGCCGCTCGTCGGTCGGCCACGCCTCGAGCAGCGCGTTCGCCGCCGCCCGGCACGCGCGGTCGCGCAGCTGGGCGGGGGCCGCCAGCCTGATCGCCGCCTGCACCACCGGGTTCATCCGGAGCGTCGGCGCCGACTTGATCCGGTCGACGCTGATCAGGCCGACCCGCTCGATCGTCGCCAGCACATCCCACACGGACTGGGGACTCCTGGGGTCAGCCGACGCGCCGAACCCGCCGGCGTCTCCCGGGCTGCCGCCCAGGTACGCGCTCACCGACTGCGTGGCGAAGATCGTGCCGGGGATCCCGTGGCCGTCGAGCAGCGAGATCAAAACCAGCATGAGCCGAACCGACTGGCCAGGCAGCAGCGTTTCGGCCTGCCCCAGGGACAGCGTCCACGTTACCTGGGCGGCCGACGGGACCTCGCCCGCGGCCACGCCGATCTGCTGCCGCCTCCGGACGAAATAGTCCCGGTAATCCCGGCAGGCCAGGGACGAGTTGGCGATCACCGCCGCGGCCTGGCCGAGGGCCAGCGGCTCACGGCCAAGAGCCTCGATGAGGTCGATGGCGCCCTGGCGCTGAGCCGGGTTGACGCTGAGCCGTTCGTTCAGGCAGCCGAGCGCCTCGCGGATGCTGAAGAACCCGACGGGGAAGACCCGGACCCCGGGGGTGCCGACCGCGACCTCCGACTTGGTGGTGGTGATGAGCAGCCGGCCCGCCGGTCCCTCCGGCCGCAGCCCGTCAAGCTCGCTGGAGTCGGGCAGGTCATCGAGCACAACAAGCCACCGCTGGCTGGTCTCGGCGAGCCAGCTGACCAGGCGGGCCGCGACCGATTCAGCCGTACCCGTCGGCTCCATGCCCGTCGCCGCCGCCCAGGCCTGCACGTATGCCGACAGCAGCGCCGCCCGGCTGGTGGCAGGTACCCAGATCAGGATGTCGACGGCGGCGGACCGCCACAGCGTCTCGGCGAGCATCGCGGCGATCTGGGTCTTGCCGCACGAGCCCAGCCAGTTCCGCTTGCCCTCGGCGAATACCGAGCCAGGAACGAGAGCCACGGCCGAACCGGGGGCCAGCGCGTCCAGCACGCCCCGGGCGGAATCGAGCCGGTCGCTGAAGCCCTGGGCCAGCGCGGGCACCTCGCCCACCCGGAAGCGCACCGACGGCACTGCTGCTTTGGGCGCCACCGAGCTTTCTCCCTCCCAGGATCGCTCGCACCACCATTATGCATGTGCGGTGAACGTTGGTGCACGTGCATCGAGACAGGTTTCCGGCGGCAAAAACCACGGTTCGTTCGGTATGAAATCAGGCGTCACCGGGTACGGCGCGAGGGTTGGCCACGGACGCCAGCAGTGCGGCCCTGGCCTGGTCCACCGCGGCCAGCATGGCGCCGCGCAGGACCGGCTCGCCGGGTACGGCGGTGGGGACCACGCGCGGCCGGGCGGGGCAGATGGCGGCCACTGCGGCCGCGACGCGCGAGGCCAGTTCGGTGCCGCCGGCCCGGCCCACCTCGCCGCCGAGTACGACCAGGCCCGGATCCAGCACGACGCAGACCGAGGCCACGCCGACCGCGACCCGCTGGGCGAGGTCGTCGAGGAACCCCGGCGCGTGCGCGGCCACGGCGGCGGAGACCGCATCGGCGGCGGTCGGGGCCTCGAATCCGTAGCGGGCCGCGAGCGCGCGCACCGAGGCGCCGCCGGCCAGCAACTGGAACCCGCCGTTGTCGGGGAGCGTGATGTCGGTGTGCAGCGGGGCGCCATGCACCGGCAGGTAGCCGATCTCGCCCGCCGCTCCGGCGGTGCCCCGGTGCAGCTGACCGCCGAGCACGATGGCCAGGCCCAGCCCGCCGCCCAGCCAGACCAGGACGAAGTCGTTTGCGCTCTTGGCGGCGCCCACGGCACGTTCGGCCATGGCGGCGAGGTTCACGTCGTTCTCGATCACGACCGGCTTGTGCCAGACGTCCCGTAGTGCATCCAGGGCGCCCTCGTGCCAGGCCGGCAGGTTCACCGCCAGCCGCGGGTCGCCGGTCTGCGGGTCGACCACGCCAGGGCTGCCGATGACCAGCGCGCTGAGGCGGGCAAGGTCCACCCCGGCGCTGGCGCAGGCCCGCTCGACGGTGCCGCCGACGATCGCTACCGGGTCCTCAGCGCCGTCCGGGTCGCAGCTCACCTCGGCGACCCGGCGGCCGGTGACGTCGGCGACCGCGGCGCTGACCAGGTCGGATTCCATGTACAGCCCCGCAACGTAAGCGCTGGACGAGACGACCGAGTACAGCGCGGCGTTCGGCCCGCGGTTGCCGGCCTGCTCCCCCACGACCGTCACCAGGCCGCGCTCTTCCAGCCGCGCGAGCATCTGCGACACCGTAACTTTGGACACGCCGGTGTACTCGCTGATCTGGGACCTGGTCAGCGTCTGGCCGTTCAGCAGCAGGTCGAGGGCGGCCCGGTCGTTCAGCTCGCGCAGCAGGCTCGGCGTGCCCGGGCGACCCCGCTTCCCCAGTGGCTTTTCCTGGGGCTCGCGGGGTGAGGGCGGCTGAAGTGGGTGCTGCATTCGCGGTCCCTTCTGCTGTCACGTGGCGGGAACAGTTTTCGTCTCGATCCGGCAACGAGGGCTATCTTATAGGAAAGTTTCCTGTTAGTTTCGCCCTACGGTTAGTCATAGTTTCGACGCCGGAGCTCACCTCCCGGAAGGAGTGCCAGCAGTGGGACTCAGGAAAACACCGGCCGCGCTGGTCGCGATCGGCACCGCGGCTGCGCTCGCGATCGCGGGCTGCAGCTCGTCGAGCAGCTCGACGGCCAGCTCGTCGTCATCCACATCATCGGCCCCATCGCAGCTGGTGGTCTGGCGGATGGGCGCCTCCGTCGCGTCCCAGGTCACCTGGATGAACGGCGTGGTCACCCAGTTCCACAAGGACTTCCCGCAGTACGCCAAGACCAAGGTCAAGGTCGTCTGGATACCCTGGACCACCAACGCCACAGACTGGAACAACGCGCTGGCCAGCGGCAAGAACGCGCCTGACGTCACCGAGCTCGGCAACACCCAGACGCCCACCGAGGCGTCGCTCGGCGTGCTGGCCAACGTGACCAACTATGTGGACGCGTGGTCGGGCAAGTCCGGCCTGGTGTCCGGCATGCTGGCCAACGACACACAGAACGGCGACATCTACGCGGTCCCGTGGTTCGGCGGGGTGCGCGCGGTCTGGTACCGCACCGACCAGTTCAAGGCCGCGGGCATCACCAGCCCGCCGACCACCTGGACGGAGCTGGTCACCGACGCGCAGAAGCTGATGGCGAAGTACCCCGGCACGTACGGGATCGACGCGATCACCGACGATACCAACGCGTTCGCCAGCTTCATCTGGGGCGCCGGCGGCCAGATCGCGACCGAGAGCAACGGGACCTGGACCGCTGACCTCACCTCCGCGGCGGACGAGGCCGCGATCAAGTTCTACGTCTCGTTGTACCGCACCTACCACTTGTCGCCGTCGAAGTACATCGGTCAGACCGAGCTTGGCAATACCGGCTCGACCTCGGGTGGCGCGAACACGGACTTCGGCCTGGGCAAGCTTGACATGTACATCGACGGACCGTGGGCCACGGCCACCATGCCGGCCAACTCGACGGACAAGTCCAACTGGGCCTCGTTCCCGATCCCGAGCGAGAACGGCCCGAACCCGGCGCCGGTCTTCGCTGGCGGCTCAGACCTGGGGATCTTCAAGACAAGCAAGTACCCGCAGGCCGACTGGGACCTGATCACGGTCATGGACAACACTTCGAACTCGACCTCGTTCGCCAACCTGCAGGGCTTCTTCCCGCCGTACACCGCCGAGCTGACCGCCGGCCCGTACAAGGCGGAGAAATTCTCGGCCGGCTTCGCGACGGCCGCGGCGAACAGCCAGATCTCGCCGCTGAACGCCAAGAACTGGTCCACGGCCGACACGGGCAAGTACTTCATCATTCCTGACATGCTCAAGTCGCTGATGAACGGCGCGCCGTTCCAGTCCACCGTGGCCGCGGCCAACTCGCAGCTGCAGACCGTGCTGAATACCGGCGCCGAGAGCTAGCCCCCGGGGTTACTCTCCGCATGGTGAAAACCGTTCCGCCGAGGATACCGAGGGTACGGGGAGGCGCGAAGCCTCCCCGTACCCGTGAGGGCCCGCCGTTGGCTGTGCGGGCGGGGCGCTGGGTGCGGCGCCACCGGGTGGCCCCGTATCTGTTGCTGCTCCCGTCGCTCGCGCTGGTCGCCGTGCTCATACTGTGGCCGACGGTGCAGATCGGGACCTTCTCGTTCCAGAACTACGGGCTGGACCAACTGGTCGGCGCCTCCCCCACCCAGTGGGTGGGATTCGCCAACTACTCGCAGATCCTGCACGACCCGGAGTTCTGGCTGTCGCTGAAGCTGAGCGTGCTCTCGGCCGCGGCCATGGTTCCGCTGACGCTCGTGGTCGGCACCCTGGTCGGCCTGCTGCTGGCCCGCCTGGGGCGCAAGATGGCCGCGTTCGTGTCCTCGGTGGCGATGCTGGCCTGGGCCACGCCCGCGGTGTCGGCCAGCGTCATCTTCGTCTGGCTCGCCACCCCGGACGGCGGGGTGGTCGACTGGTTCTTGACCAAGGTTCCGCACTGGCTCGGCGGCGGCGCGCACTGGGCCGGGTTCTCCTGGACGAACGCGGCGCTGCCGGCCTACACGCTGGCGACCGCCCTGGTGGTCTGGACGAGCTTCCCGTTCATCGCGGTCAGCGTACTGGCCGGGCTGCGGACCATACCGGACGAACTGTTCGACTCCGCCCGCGTGGACGGTGCCGGGCCGTGGCAGGTCTTCTGGCGGGTCACCTACCCGGTGATGCGGCCGATCTTCCAGGTGCTGTTCCTGCTGTCGGTCATCTGGGACTTCGGCGTGTTCACGCAGGTGTACATCATCATCGGGGAACTCGGCCAGCGCGACGAGTACAACCTCGGCATCTACGAGTACTCCACCGCCTTCCAGACGCCGCCCGCCTACGGCCTGGCCTCCGCGCTGGCGTTCGTCCTCACGCTCATCCTGCTCATCATCACGGTCGGTTACGTCCGGGCCTCGGTCCGGGAGGGGGCGCTGCTTTGACGATCGTTTCTGTGCGGCGGCGAGGTTCCGTGCGGCGGCGAGGTTCCGTGCGGCGGCGAGGTTCCGTGCGGCGGCGAGGTTCCGTGCGGCCGCGTTCCTGGCGGCGGCTGACGCGGCGGGCCGGGCTCAACCTGCTCGGGCTGCTGGTCGCGCTGATCACCCTGTTCCCGATCTTCTGGATGGTGTCGACGGCGTTCAAGCCGGACACCGAGTGGTACACGCTGACCCCGCACCCACTGCCGTCGCATCCGACGCTGTCGAACTTCGGCGCGGTGATCGACGGCAGCGTCATCGGGCTGCCGTACTGGAACTTCCTGAAGAACAGCCTGTTCGTGACGCTGGTGGCGGTGTTCGCGTCCTCGCTGATCGCGCTGCTGGCCGCGATCGCGCTGGCCAGGTTCCGGTTCCGGTTCCGCACCACGTACCTGATCATGCTGCTGATCGTGCAGATGCTGCCGCAGCAGGCGCTGGTGATCGCACTGTTCATCGACTACCGGTCGTGGAACCTGCTGGACAGCCTGGTCGGGCTCATCCTGGTGTACACGACGTTCGCGCTGCCGGTCACGATCTGGATGCTGCGGAACTTCGTGGCGGCCGTGCCGCGCGAGCTGGAGGAAGCCGCCGCGATCGACGGCGCCGGGCCGATGCGGGTGTTCTGGCGGATCCTGCTGCCGCTTGTGGCGCCGGGGCTGGTGGCGACCAGCGTGTTCGCGTTCATCTTCGCCTACAACGAGTTCATCTTCGCGCTGACGTTCCTCGGCACCGACACCGCCAAGTTCACGCTGCCCATCTACGTCCAGTACTTCTACGGCAGGAACGGGGCCGACTGGGGCGCGATCATGGCCGCCTCCACGCTGTTCACGATCCCCGCTCTCGCGTTCTTCCTCCTCATCCGGCACCGCCTGGCCGGCGGCCTGGTCGCCGGGGCGGTGAAGGCGTGAGCCGCGATCCCGGTCTGCTCCGGGTGGCTGACGCGACCCTCATCCCGCCCTTCCCCGGCCTCTCGACACCGGACTGGATCCTGCGGGCGCTGGAGCGCGGCCTGGCCGGGGTCACGCTGTTCGGGCCGAACATCGCTGGGCCGGAGCAGACGGTTACGCTGACCGCGGCACTGCGCTCGGCCGCGCACCTGGAGCCGGTGATCGCGATCGACGAGGAGGGCGGCGACGTCACGCGGGTAGCGTACGCCGACGGCAGTCCGTACCCGGGGAACGCGGCGCTCGGTGCCGTGGACGATGTCGCCCTGACCCGGTCGGTGTACCACGCGATCGGCGCCGACCTGGCCGCGCTCGGGATCAACCTCGACCTCGCGCCCTGCGCCGACGTGCTCGGCTGGGCGGACAGCCCGGCCGTGGGAACCCGGTCGTTCGGCGCGGATACCGACCTGGTGTCGCGGCACACGGCGGCCGCTGTGGCGGGCCTGCAGGGCGCGGGCGTGGCCGCGTGCGCCAAGCACTTTCCGGGCCACGGCCGGACCCGGACGGACACCCACGAGGCCATCGCCACCATCGAGGGCAGCCTGGCCGAGCTACGCCAGCGTGACCTGCCGCCCTTCGCGGCCGCGATCGCGGCGGGGACCATCGCCATCATGCCCAGCCATCTTCGTGTGCCCGAACTGACCGGCGACCTGCCTGCAACCGTGTCGAGCGCCGCCCTGGTCGGCTTGCTGCGGGACGAGCTCGGGTTCACCGGCGTGATCGTCTCCGACGCGCTGGAGATGCGGGCGACCCGGGACATGTTCGGCGTGCCCCGGGCCGCGGTGCTCGCCGTCGCCGCGGGTACCGACCTGTTGTGCCTCGGCCGGGACAGCTCCGAGGAGGAGTACCTGGCGGTCCGCTCTGCGCTGGTCGATGCGGTACGCGACGGCACGATCACGGGGACGCGGCTGGAGGACGCCGCCGACCGGGTCGCGCGCCTGCGCGGGGGCCTGGCGCGCGCCCGGTCGCGCGGCCTCGCCGACGGGTTCCCGGGGCCGGGAGCAGCCTTGGGGCCGGGAGCAGCCTTGGGGCCGGGAGCAGCCTTGGGGCCGGGAGCAGCCTTGGGGCCGGGAGCAGCCTTGGGGCCGGGAGCAGCCTTGGGGCGGGGCACGTCTTTGAGGCCGGGCGTGGCCGTCGGGCTGGCCGCGGCGCGCCGGGCGGTCTGGCTGTCCGGTCCACGGCCGACGCTGGCCAACCCGCTGATCATCGAGGTCGAGCCGAGGGAGAACATCGCGGCGGGGAGGTTCGGCTGGGGGCTGGGTCCGTGGGCGCCGGCCGGGAGCGTGCAGCGGGTGGAGGCGGGCGACGGCGAGGCCGGGAGCGAGGGCGGGATCGCGGGCGATGCTCCGGCGATCCTGGGCGCGGCGGCGGGCCGGTCGCTGGTCGCCGTGGTTCGCGACGCGCACCGGGACGCCGCCACCCGGTCGCTCGTGGACGCGCTGCTCGCGGCCCGGCCCGACACGGTGCTCGTGGAGATGGGGCTGCCGCTGTGGCGGCCGCCGGAAGGCACCTCGTACCTGGCCACGTATGGCGCCTCTCGGGCCAGCGCGCAGGCCGCGGCCGAGATGCTCGGCCTGGTCCAGGGCATGCCAGAGGCAAGTTAACCCCGTAGCCAGGCCTGGCCAGTGCTGTAGCAGGTCAGTCCGAGGCAGATCAGCCGCCCTCGCCTGGCGAGATGCCGGTTCCTGACGTGCGGTCAGCGCCGCTCGCCGATGGCTTTCCGGACCGCTGTGACGAGCCCTGGCCAGCAGGTCGGTTGGAGGCAATACTCCGCGGCAGTACACTGCCTTGATGCCAAGCGGTGCGGAGATCGTGTCGTTCGACGACTCTCCGCCGCCCGCCGGGACCGATCTATGGGTCCCCGGCACCGCCCCGGCCACAGGCATCGAGATAACCGATCCCGACCCCGCCTGGCCGCGACATTACGACTACCTCGCCGACCGGATCCGGAAGGCCCTGGGCTGGCGGGTGCTCCAGCTCGAGCACGTGGGCTCCACCGCAGTCCCGGGGCTGGCGGCTAAGCCCATCATCGACATCGACCTGACGGTGGCCGACCCGGGGCGTGAGGGGGACTACGTGCCGACGCTGGAGACGATTGGATTCCAGCTGACGATCCGCGAACCCTGGCGGTACGGCCACCGGGCCCTGGTGGCGGATGAGCCGCGCAGCAACCTCCACGTTTACGGGTTCGATAGCCCTGAGCCGGTGAGGCACAGGATCTTCCGTGAGTGGCTGCGGGGTAACTCCGGTGACCGCGACCGCTACGCCGCGGCGAAGCGTCACGCCGCGTCCGAGGCCAACGCGGGCGGAGAGCACGTCATGCAGTACAACGCCCGCAAGCAGCAGGTCGTCCGGGAGATTTACCACCGTGCGTTCCTGGCCGCGGGCCTGCTCGAAGGCTAAGACCGCCGCCCACGCCTGAAGCATCTCGCGGGTCGTGGTCAGGCGGGTGGCGAGCTGGCGGGGCCTGACGACGGAGTACCCGTCGCCGCCGCTGGGAGCGGCAGGTCAAGCAACTCGTACGCGCTGCTGTTGGAG
>Ga0335075_10014088_pt1 | contig 12029 bp, 9 predicted proteins | sample Lox_Sample_24_FD_206723 | JGI IMG/M metagenome (GOLD analysis project Ga0335075, IMG submission 206723) | Soil microbial communities from Loxahatchee National Wildlife Refuge, Florida, United States - Lox_Sample_2.4 | ecosystem: Environmental > Terrestrial > Soil > Wetlands | place: USA: Florida... | reverse complement strand
TCCGCGCGCCGTACCTGGTCACGCAGGCCAGCTTCGTCGGCTGCCATCACTTCGGGTTGCTGGACCGGGTCGACGTGCTCGGCCGGGCGGCGCCCGGCGCGACCCTGCTGCTCGACTGCACCCGCCCGCCCGCCGAGGTCTGGGACGCCCTGCCCCGGCCGGTGCAGGAGAAGATCCTGGCCAAGCGGATCGAGGTGTACGCGATCGACGCGGGCCGGATCGCCCGCGAGGCCGGGCTGGCCGGCCGGACCAACACCGTCCTGCAGACCTGCTTCTTCGCGATCTCCGGCGTGCTGCCGCGCGACGAGGCGATCGCCAAGATCAAGTCGGCCATCGCCAAGACGTACGGGCGGCGCGGCGCCGACGTCGTGGCGCGCAACCACGCGGCGGTGGACCGGGCGGTGGCGGGCCTGCACCGGATCGAGGTGCCGGCCGCGGTGACGTCCGAGCGGGACCTGCCCGCGGTCGTGCCGGCCGGGGCGCCAGAGTTCGTGCGCACCGTGACCGCGGCGATGATGGCCGGCCGCGGCGACGACCTGCCGGTCAGCGCGCTGCCCGCGGACGGCACCTACCCGGTCGGCACCGCGGCGTTCGAGAAGCGCAACATCTCCGACCTGGTCGCCGAGTGGGACCCGGACCTGTGCATCCAGTGCGGCAACTGCAGCTTCGTCTGCCCGCACAGCGTGATCAGGTCCACCTACTACGACGAGGCGCTGCTGGCCGGGGCGCCGGATCGGTTCCGCTCGGCGCCGCTGGACGCGCGTGGCCTGCCGGACACCGCGTTCACGCTGCAGGTGTACCTGGAGGACTGCACCGGCTGCGAGCTGTGCGTGCAGGCGTGCCCGGTCAGCGCGCCAGGCGAGGGCGGCCGCAAGGCGATTAACCTGAGTGCCCGCGAGCCGCTGCTGGCCGCCGAGCGGGAGAACATCGCGTTCTTCGAGACCCTGCCGGTGGCTGACCGGACCGCGGTCGACTTCGGCACCGTGCGCGGCACCCAGTTCCTGCAGCCGCTGTTCGAGTTCTCCGGCGCTTGCGCGGGCTGCGGCGAGACGCCGTACATCAAGCTGATCTCGCAGCTGTTCGGCGACCGGCTGCTGGTCGCCAACGCGACCGGCTGCTCGTCGATCTACGGCGGGAACCTGCCCACCACACCGTGGACAGCCGGCCCCGACGGGCGCGGCCCAGCCTGGTCGAACTCGCTGTTCGAGGACAACGCCGAGTTCGGTCTCGGGTTCCGGCTGGCCGCCGACAGGCACGCCGGGCTCGCCCGGCGCCGGCTGGGGGAGCTGCGTGACGCGGTCGGCACCGGCCTGGCCGACGAGATCCTCGGTGCGCCGCAGCTGCGCGAGTCGGAGCTGGCCGCCCAGCGCGACCGGGTGACGGAGCTGAAGCGGCGGCTGGCCGGCGTGGACGCCCACCTCGGTGGTGCCGTCGCCGACCTGCTCAGCGTGGCCGACCACCTGGTCCGGCGCAGCGTATGGATCGTCGGCGGGGACGGCTGGGCCTACGACATCGGCGCCGGCGGCCTTGACCACGTGCTGGCCAGCGGGCGCAACGTGAACGTGCTGGTGCTCGACACCGAGGTCTACTCCAACACCGGCGGCCAGTCGTCCAAGGCAACCCCCCTGGGCGCGGTGGCCAAGTTCGCCGCCTCGGGCAAGACCATGCCCAAGAAAGACCTGGCGCTGCAGGCGATCGCGTACGGCTACGTGTACGTGGCGCGGGTCGCGATGGGCTCCGACCCGCAGCAGACGCTGCGCGCGCTGCGCGAGGCCGAGGCCTACGACGGGCCTTCGCTGGTCATCGCGTACAGCCACTGCATCGCGCACGGCATCGGGATGCGCGACGGCCTGGACCAGCAGTACCGCGCGGTGGCCAGCGGGTACTGGCCGCTGATCCGCTACGACCCAATGCTGCGCTCGGCCGGAGGCAACCCGTTCCTGCTCGACTCGCCGCGGCCGCGGATCCCGCTGAGGTCGTATACCCAGCGGGAGCTGAGGTACCGGGCGCTCGGCAACACCGATCCGGCCGAGGCCGAGCGGCTGGCCGTTCTGGCCCAGCAGGCCGTTGACCAGCGGTGGGACACATACGAGGAGATGGCGACCCGCGGCCCGGCGCACTTCCCAGCCGATGCCCGCAAGACCGGCCCCGGAGCTCACCGTTCCGGAGAATCTGCCGATGGGCAGGAGGACGGCTGATGGACCTGTCGACCCGGTACCTGGGGCTTGAACTGCGCAACCCGCTGGTCGCGTCCGCGTCCCCGCTGTCGAACACCGTAGACGGGGTGCGGCGGCTGGCCGACGCGGGCGTGGGCGCGGTCGTGCTCTACTCGCTGTTCGAAGAGCAGCTACGCCGGGAGGCGGCGCAGAACGCGGCCCTGGCCGACGCCGGGACCGAGAGCTTCGCCGAGTCGCTGTCCTATTTCCCGTCCGGCACCGAGGACGACCCCGGCCCGAGCCGCTACCTGAGCCTGCTCGAGCGCGCCGCGGCCGCCGTTGACGTGCCGGTGATCGCCAGCCTGAACGGGAGCAGCCCCGGCGGGTGGACCGATTATGCGAGGGCGCTGGCGGATGCGGGCGCGGCCGCGATCGAGCTGAACATCTACCACCTGACGGCTGATCCCATGTTCCCGGGGCGGGACGTGGAGCAGCGGCACGTCGAGATCCTCACTGCGGTCAAGGCGGTGGTGAAGGTGCCGGTCGCGGTGAAACTGAGCCCGTACTTCAGCTCCACCGGGGAGATGGCGCTGCGGCTTGACCGGGCCGGGGCCGACGGCCTGGTGCTGTTCAACCGGTTCCTGCAGCCCGACATCGACCCGGAGACGCTGACCGTAACCGCCGGGTTCGGGCTGTCCAGCCCGGCCGAGGCGCGGCTGCCCCGGGCCTGGATCGCGCTGCTGGCCGGGCGGGTCCGCGCCTCGCTGGGCGCCACCACCGGCGTCGAGGATGCCGCCGACGTGGCCACGTACCTGCTGGCCGGGGCCGACGTGGTGATGACCGCTTCGGCGCTGCTGCGGCACGGCGCCGGGCACGCGGGCGTGCTGCTCGACGGGCTGTCGGACTGGATGGCGCGCAAGGGCTTCGCCGCCGTGGCCGACGTGCGCGGGCTCCTCTCGGTCCCGGCCGACGCGGACCAGGCGGCCTACGAGCGCGCGGGCTACGTCACCACGATGCAGGCGGTCAACCAGGGCCACGGGTCCTGGTGAGGCCCCGCCGATCGGGCCGGGGCCTACGCGTCCGGGACCGCCGGTGCGTCCGGTCCCCGGCGGACGCTGGCGATCCGCTCGGTGTCCCACTCGACCGCCGGATCGGGCTCGAGGAACGCCGCACGCAGGCCATCACCCGCCGCCCGCCGGCCGAGCTGATCGAATTTCGTTAGAACAGGACGTCGTCCACTGGGCGGCGCACGCTCAGGGCCTTCTCGCTGGTCGCACCCAGTCTGAGCACCATTTGCGGGTAGGCACGGCCGCTGAGGTGGATGCGGGTGAAGTCACGCAGCAGCGGGATCTCCAGCGGCTGGCTGTGCAGCGCCGCTGCCACGTGGTAGCTGCTGGCGACCAGCAGCACCCGCTGCAGCGCCTGGCCCGCGTGGATCCAGTCGGACGGCTGGTCGACGCTGGTGGTGAGCAGCCCCACCACCCCGGCAGACCGCACCACCGGCTCCTCCGCATCGGGCGGCAGCCCCCAGCCATGGCCATGGGCGAAGTCACGGCTGCGGAAGCTCGGCTCGGTGCGCTCGGGCTGTGCCGGGTAGGCGGTCGGCGGGACGCCGTCTTGCCGGTGACTGCTGGGACCCGGCGCCCACCGGGCCTCCTCCTTGGCCCTTTCACTGTTGAGCCGCAGTGCGTAATCCCCGGCTTCCACGACCGCCGCGAGGGCCCCCGCCCGCTGCCGGTCCTGGGTCAGCAGGCTCAGCGTCGCATTCTCCTTGGCGGCCTGCTCGGGCAAGGTAGCCAGCAGCTCATCGGGCAGCGGGGTAAAAGCGAACCCGCCACGATGCGTGCGGCGCCGGGCAATCTGCCCGAACAGTTCCTTCTCATATCCCAGCGGAGGAACCTGCTGGTCCCAGGTCACCCGCGCGACCAGGTTGGGCAGCTCGTGGTCGGGCAAAACCCGGACCTTCGGTACCCAGCCCAGATAGCGCAGTGCGACCCGCATGTTGAACAGTGCCGCGCCGCAGCTGATCATCATCTCGCGACCGTGCGGGTCGGCAACGCGAAGCTGCCGCTCGTTGTTGGCGCTGATGCTCATCTCGTGTTCGCCATGGTGGAACCGCCACGGCTGCGTGTTGTGCACGGAGGGGGCGTTCACCGCCGCGTCCGCGACGAACCGTGCGATCTCCTCTGGCGTGGCCGCCTCCGTGGGCAGCCCCTCCGATGGCTCTTCAAAGATGTCCACGGGCTTTCCCCTGTTAGATCTCGTACGGGCCAGTCAGCCCGTACGTCTAGCAGACTGCAACGTGCTTCCGCCGTGCAGGCCCGAAGGTCGGAGCCCGGCAGGACCTTCGGCCTTCCATCCGGGCGCACATCAGCTGGCCTGAGAGGGCAGTCGGGTGATCGCTTGCGTGAGCCAACTGAGCATTTCCGCTGCTCAATGAGCCTATCAGCGGCCGTCCGGGCCGCCATGCTCCCCGCTCGAGACGGTCGTCCTCGTTGATTCGGTCCTGTTTGGCCACGAACGCAAGCTCGCCCTCGCGTCGGTGCTGGCGCGGGTGACGATCAAACAGGCTAGGGGTGTGGGGTTGCACGCGCAGGGCTATTTCGCCTATGACTCCAAGAAGTCAGGCTCGCAGACCGTCTCGCACCTGCGGTTCGGGCCGCAGCCCATCCGGGCGCCGTACCTGGTGCAGCAGGCCAGCTTCGTCGGCTGCCACCATTTCGGGCTGCTGGACCGGGTCGACGTGCTGGGAGTAGCCGCGCCGGGCGGATGCTGCTGCTGGACTGCGCGCACCCGCCGGACCAGGTCTGGGATGCGCTGCCCCGGGCGGTCCAGGGAGAAGATCCTCGCCAGGCGGATCGAGGTGTATGCGATCGACGCCGGCCGGATCGCCCACGACGTGGGCCTGGCGGGGCGGACCAACACCATCCTGCAGACCTGCTTTTCGCCATCTCCGGTGTGCTGCCCCGGGATGAGGCGATAGGCAAGATCAAGTCGGCGATCACCAAGACCTACGGGCGACGCGGCACCGAAGTGGTCGAGAAGAACCTGGCCGCCGTCGACCGCGCGCTGCAGGGGCGAACAGCACGTGGACATGCACGTGATACAGCGCATCCTGGGGCACGCGCAGGTCAGCACGACCCGCATCTACACCGACCCGACCGACCCGCTGACCCGCGAGGCAGCCGACCGGATCGGCCGCGCACTATGGTCTGACGTGGGGTAACCGCAACGGGAACTGCAACTGGAAGCAGTGACCGCGGGTGAGCCGCCGGGGGAATCCCCAGGTGAGGACGGGTGCGCCGCCAGGGACTTGACCCCCGAACCCGCGGATTAAGAGTCCGCGTCCGGTTCGGAGCTCTTCTCGAACCTGCTGACCAGGATCAGGCTGAGCACGAACACCGCCACCATCGCGATCAGCAGCGCCAGCACGGACGCGGCGATCAGCTTCTGCCCGCTCAGCACGAAGAGGATCTTCCTGATCACGGCGATCAGGCCGACGACGATGAACGGCTGGGCCACCAGCCGGTGGGAGTGCAGCGAGAGCACCACCGTGTGCACGATCTCGATGAGGATCAGCACCAGCAGCACCTCGTCGAGCAGGCTGGTGACCGCGTTGATGACGGACTCGCCCGACAGCACCCTGGTCGCCGTCAGCGCGTGCACGAAGTCCGCGATGCCCGAGACCAGCAGCACCGCGGACACCAGGATGAGCACGGTGCCGACGGCGACCGTGACGACGTCCTGCGCGTGCTCGAGCACCCGGATGGAGCCGGTGACGCCCCACATCCCGCGGCGCGGCGGGCGCCCGGGGCGGCCGATGCTGGCCGGCTGCCCCGGGCTCTCGTCACCTGCTCCGCCCATGGGATGGCGAATACCCGGTTACGGGGCGGCGGACACGGCCCCCGGCACGGTGCAGACCGCCCCGGTGTCCGCGCCGGACACCAGCGCCGCGTACTTGGCCAGCGCGCCGCTGGTGTAGTTCGGCGCCGGCCGCTTCCAGCCCGCGCGGCGCCGGGCCAGTTCCGCGTCGTCGACGGCCAGCTCGAGCCGCCGCCCGGGCACGTCGAGGAGGATCCCGTCGCCGTCGCGGACCAGGGCGATCGGCCCGCCGTCCCAGGCCTCGGGCGCGGCGTGCGCCACGCAGGCCCCGAACGTGGCGCCGGAGAAGCGGCCGTCGGTGACCAGGACCACGTCGCGGCCGAGCCCGGCGCCCTTGATGGCCGCGGTGACCGCGAGCATCTCGCGCATGCCCGGGCCCCCTCTCGGGCCCTCGTTCCTGATCACCAGCACGTCGCCCTTGCCGACCTGGCGCGCGGTGACCGCCGCGAAGCAGTCTTCCTCGCACTCGAAGACCCGGGCGTGCCCGTCGAACCTGAGCGCCTCGATGCCCGGCGTCTTCACCACGGCCCCGTTCGGCACCAGGCTGCCGCGCAGCACCGCGAGCCCGCCGTCCGGCTGGAACGGGTCCTTGGCCGGCCGGACAACCTTGCCGTCCGGCTGGAACGCGTCGGCCACGTTCTCGGCGAGGGTCTTGCCGTTCACCGTGACCGCGTCGCCGTCGACCAGGCCGGCCGACAGCAGCTCGCGCAGGATCACCGGGACGCCGCCGACCTGGTCGAGCTCGCTCATCGTGTACAGGCCGGTCGGCCGCACCGACGCGATCACCGGGGTGCGCCGGCTCACCGCGTCGAAGTCGTCCAGGGTCAGCTCGACCCGGGCCTCGTGCGCGATGGCCAGCAGGTGCAGCACCGCGTTGGTCGACCCGGCGGTGGCCATGACCAGGGTGGCCGCGTTCAGGAACGCGGTCCTGGTCATGATCTGCCGCGGCGTGAGCCCGGCGGCCAGCGCCTCGACCACGGCCACCCCGGTGCGGCGGGCCAGGTCGGTCCGCTCGGCCGAGACCGCCGGGGGCGACGCCTCGCCTGGCAGCGTCATGCCCAGCGCCTCGGCGCACATCGACATCGTGTTGGCCGTGTACATGCCCGCGCAGGAGCCCGCTCCCGGGCAGGCGGCCCGCTCGATCGCCAGCAGGTCGGCATCGGACACGTCGCCCGCCGCGTGCCCGCCGACCGCCTCGAACACGTCCTGGATGGTGAGCGTCCTGCCGAGCGCGTGCCCGGGCAGGATCGTGCCGCCGTACAGGAACGCCGACGGCAGGTCCAGCCGGGCGCAGGCCATCAGCATGCCGGGCAGCGACTTGTCGCACCCGGCGATCGTGACCATGGCGTCGAACTGCTCGGCCTGCATCATCAGCTCGACCGAGTCGGCGATGACCTCCCGGCTGACCAGCGACGCCTTCATGCCCTCGGTGCCCATCGAGATCCCGTCGGAGACCGCGATCGTGCCGAACTCCAGCGGCACCGCGCCGGCCTGCCGGACGCCCTCCTTGGCGGCGCCGGCGAGCCCGTTCAGGTGCACGTTGCAGGGCGTGACCTCGTTCCACGACGAGGCGACGGCCACCTGCGGCAGCTCGAGGTCGCCCTCGCTGAGCCCGACCGCCCGCAGCATCGCGCGGGCCGGGGCGCGGGACGGCCCGGTGGTGAGCGGGCCAGACCGCGGTCTGGGCAGGTGGGTGGTCATGCGTTCTCCCCAATCGTCTCGAGGTGCAGGGGGGCGGCGGGCGGGGGCTCGGCGCCCGCGCGCAGCAGCCCGTAGGCCACGCCGTCGGCAAGAGCCTCCCACGAGGCGGTGACGATGTCGTCGGAAACGCCGACCGTGGTCCACTCGCCGACGCTGTCGGCCGAGGTGAGCATCACGCGGGTGACCGCGCTCGTCGCGGCGCGGCCGTCCAGGATCCGCACCTTGTAGTCGACCAGGTGAATGCCGGATAGCGCCGGGTAGAAGCCGGCCAGGGCGCGCCGCAGCGCCTGGTCCAGCGCGTGCACCGGGCCGACGCCCTCGCCGACCGCGACCACCCGCTCGCCGCCGGCCCGCAGCCGCACGATCGCCTCGCTGCGGTCCTCGGCCGCCGAGCGCTCGATCATCACCCGGTAGCTGTCCAGCGAGAACCACTCCGGCAGCGCGCCGGCCATCGCGCGCACCAGCAGCTCGAACGAGGCGTCCGCCGCCTCGTACGCGTAGCCGCGGTGCTCCGCGGCCTTGACCCGGTCCAGCACCTCGGCGGCGAGCTCGGGCGAGAGGTCAAGGCCCAGTTCCTCGGCCTTCGCCAGCACGTTGCTGCGCCCGGCCAGCTCGCTGACCAGGACCCGCTGCTGGTTGCCGACCGCCCCGGGGTCGACGTGCGCGTACGCGTCGGGCCGGCGCGCGATCGCGGACGCGTGCAGGCCGGCCTTGGTGGTGAACGCCGACGAGCCGACGTAGGGCTGGCGCGGGGCCAGCGGCAGGTTGGCGAACTCGGCGATGGTCCGGGCCGTCGACGCGAGCTCCGCCAGGCGCCCCGGCGGCAGCAGCTCGTGACCGCGCTTGAGCTCGAGCCCCGCGATGATCGCGAACAGGTCGGCGTTGCCGCACCGCTCGCCGTACCCGTTCGCGGCCCCCTGGATGTGCAGCGCCCCGCCGGACACGGCCATGACCGAGTTGGCGACCGCGCACCCGGAGTCGTTGTGGAAGTGCACCCCGACGCGTGCCGGCCGCGCCGACGCGGCCACCTCGGCGACGATGCGGGCCGCGTCGTCGGGCAGCGTGCCGCCGTTGGTGTCGCACAGCGCCAGCGTGTCGGCGCCGGCCTCGACCGCGGCGTCGAGGACCGCCAGGGCGTAGCCGCGGTCGGCCCGGTAGCCGTCGAAGAAGTGCTCGGCGTCGAACACCACCCGCCGCCCCGCGGCCGCCAGGTACGCGACCGAGTCCGCGACCATCGCCAGGTTCTCCTCCCTGGTGGTGCGCAGCGCCTCGTCGACATGCAGCGTCCAGGCCTTGCCGACCAGGGTCACGATCGGCGTGCGCGCCGCCAGCAGCGCGGCCAGGTTCGGGTCGCCGTCCACCCCGCGCCGCGGCAGCCGGGTCGCGCCGAACGCCGCCAGCCTGGCGTTCTTCCATTCCAGCTCGCTGGCGCGGGCGAAGAACTCGGCGTCCTTGGGGTTGGACCCCGGCCACCCGCCCTCGACCACGTCGACGCCCAGCGCGTCGAGTGCCGCGGCCACCCGCAGCTTGTCGGCCACGGTCAGGTCGAGGCCGACCTGCTGCGAGCCGTCGCGCAGCGTGGTGTCGTAGATCTCTACCTTGGGCTGCTCCGGGCCGCCCACGGCGCCGGCGCTCACCGGGCACCCGCCCGCGCGGCGAGCGCCTGCTGCAGCGCGTCGGCCCAGCCCGCGGTCGTCTCCGGGGCGCCGGCCCCGAGCACGGCGGAGACCGCGGCGTCGAGGTCCGCCGCCGCCTGCTGCTCACCGAGGTGGTCGAGCATCAGCCCCGCGGACAGCACCGCGCCGGCCGGGTTCGCCCGGCCGGTGCCCGCGATGTCCGGGGCCGAGCCGTGCACCGGCTCGAACACCGACGCGCCGGTGCGGTCCGGGTTGAGGTTCCCGCTCGGCGCCACCCCGAGGCCCCCGGTCAGCGCGGCGCCGAGGTCGGACAGAATGTCCCCGAACAGGTTGTCGGTCACGATCACGTCGAACCGCTTCGGGTCGTCGACCAGGTACAGGCAGGCCGCGTCGACGTGCGCGTAGTCCAGCGGGAGGCCGGCCTCGGCCGCGACCTCGGCCGCCACCCGGCGCCACAGGTCGCCCGCGTGCGTGAGCACGTTGGTCTTGTGCACCAGCGTCAGCCGGCCGCGGCGGCGCGCCGCGAGGCCGGCCGCGTACCTGACGCACCGCTCGACCCCGGCCCTGGTGTTCAGCGACTCCTCGGTCGCGTTCTCGAACGGCGTGCCGCGGTGCACGGTCCCGCCGGCGCCCGCGTACAGCCCTTCGGTGTTCTCGCGCACGATCACGAAGTCGAGGTCGGCGGGCTGGTGCCGGCTGACCGCGCCGGGCACGCCGGGGCGCAGCTTCGACGGCCGCAGGTTCACGTACAGGTCAAGCTCGGCGCGCAGCCGCAGCAGCAGCCCGCGCTCCAGGACCCCGGGCGGGACGTCGGGGCTGCCGACCGCGCCGAGCAGGACCGCGTCGGCCTTGCGCAGCTCGTCGAGCACCGTGTCCGGCAGCACCTCGCCGGTGGCGAGGAAGTGCCTGGCGCCGAGCGGGTAGGTGCGCCACTCGACCACGAACCCGTGCGCCGCGGCGACCGCGTCCACGCAGTCCCGGGCCACCTCGGTGACCTCCGGGCCGACCCCGTCGCCGGGCAGGTGCGCGATCGCGTACCCGCGGTGCCCGCCCGGCGCGGCTACGTTGCCTGGCACGCTCATGCCTCCGCTCCGTTATCTTCGTCCCGGTCGGTCGGCGCGTCGAGCCAGCTCATCATGCGGCGCAGCGGGCGGCCGACGGTCTCGACCTGGCTGCTGGCCGCGGCGGCGCGCAGCCGCTCGAAGTTGGGCCGGCCCGCGTCGTCCTCGGCGATCCACTCCCGGGCGAAGTCCCCGGACTGGATGTCGGCGAGGATCTTCGCCATGGCCTCGCGGGTGGGGGCCGCGATGACCCGCTCGCCGCGGGTCAGGTCGCCGTACTCGGCGGTGTCGCTCACCGAGTAGCGCATCCACCGCATGCCGCCCTCGTACATCAGGTCGACGATCAGCTTGAGCTCGTGCAGGCACTCGAAGTACGCGACCTCGGGCTGGTAGCCGGCCGCGACCAGGGTCTCGAACCCCGCGTTGACCAGCGCGGTCACCCCGCCGCAGAGCACGGCCTGCTCGCCGAACAGGTCGCTCTCCGTTTCCTCCTTGAACGTCGTGACCAGCGCGCCCGCCTTCGTGCCGCCGATCCCGCAGGCGTAGGAGCGGGCGAGGTCCCAGGCCTTGCCGGTGGCGTCCTGGGCCACGGCGACGAGGACCGGCGTGCCCTGCCCGGCCTCGAACTGCCGCCGCACCAGGTGCCCGGGCGCCTTCGGCGCCACCATGGCCACGTCGACCTCGGGCGGCGGGCTGATGTAGCCGAAGTGGATGTTGAAGCCGTGCGCGAAGAACAGCGCGTCGCCGGGCCGCAGGTTCGGCTCGATCGCCTCGGCGTAGAGCGTGCGCTGCCCGGTGTCCGGCGTGAGCACCATGATCACGTCCGCCCACGCGCAGGCGCCGGCGGGGTCGGTGACGGTGAGGCCCTCGGCCTCGGCGCGCGGCCGGGACCTCGAGCCCTCGGGCAGGCCGACCCGGACCTCGCAGCCCGAGTCGCGCAGGCTGAGCGCGTGGGCGTGGCCCTGCGAGCCGTAGCCGAGCACGGCGATCTTGCGGCCCTGGATCAGGCTGAGGTCCGCGTCGGAGTCGTAGTAAACGGTGGCCATCGGTGTATCTGTCCTCTCAGCGGGTCGGGTCGGAGTGGTTCAGACGGCCTCGGCGAGCGGCGCCCGGGCCTGATCGGCGATCGTGGCGCTGCCGCGCGACATCGCGATCCGCCCGGTGCGCACGAGTTCGCACGTGCCGTAACGTTCAAGGTTCTGCAAGAGGGAATCGAGCTTGCCGGGGCTGCTGGTGGCCTCGAGGATCACGGTCTCCGGGCTCATGTCCACGACCTTGGTGTGGAACACAGTGGCCACCTCGAGCAGTTCCCCGCGGAGCGCGGGGTCGATCCGCACCTTGATCAGCGCGAGCTCGCGCTCCACCGCGGCGCCTGAGTCGAGCTCGACCACCTTCAGCACCCGGATCAGCTTGTCCAGCTGCTTGGCCACCTGCTCAACCGGCGTGGACGCGCCGTCCACCACGATCGTCATCCGGCTGACCTTGGGGTCCTCGGTCGGGCCGACGGCCAGCGAGGAGATGTTGAACGCGCGCCTGGAGAACAGGCCGGCGACGTGCGCGAGCACGCCGGGCTTGTTCTCGACCAGGACCGA
>Ga0335075_10014087_pt1 | contig 12029 bp, 9 predicted proteins | sample Lox_Sample_24_FD_206723 | JGI IMG/M metagenome (GOLD analysis project Ga0335075, IMG submission 206723) | Soil microbial communities from Loxahatchee National Wildlife Refuge, Florida, United States - Lox_Sample_2.4 | ecosystem: Environmental > Terrestrial > Soil > Wetlands | place: USA: Florida... | reverse complement strand
GGCTGGGTTTCTTGTGGATGAACTTGCTTGGTGTCTATTCACTACGAAATTCGCACTTAAGGTGCGTCGCTTAGTCACCACTTAGTCACCAGCCCAACTCGATGCTTCTATATTCATACAGTAGTCATGGCGGCGAGCTCATATATATGGCCTCTCTATGATCAACTTTGATTGTAAACTTGGTTCTGGGACTTCATCGTACAAATTCAGGCGGATGGTGTCTGCCACTGCGGACGTTTTGTTTCTCGCTTACATGCGGCGGAGGGGCCTTCAGCAAATTAAAGTTTTGGGTGACAGCATGCGGGTTGCAAAGGCGATCCAAAGCCTAACCGACCGCTTCTCTTTGGGGTCAAGGGACCTCGCAAGCGGAGTTCTTTACCAGGTGGGGGAACCAAGCAAGGATGGTTTCCCGCTTTGGTTTTCATTCATATTATACTCAAACGTTTCCTTACAATGGCTTTGTGAAAGCGAATGGATGGTCATCCATATATCAGTTATTTCGAAAGCGACGCAACAAGTGAGGAAATCTCTGCCCAACCATTCAAATTTGCGAGGCAAACCAAACGTATCGTGGCTGGCATCTGCAAACGTGGTGAGGGTTGCGTTGTATGCCAAGAAAATAAAGCTGCTGTTGTAGAAATATTATGATTGACTACCAAACTGCCGGGAACGGGCAGGGCTCCTGGAGCATCACCCAATTTTTTGTCCATCAAATTTTGTATGGGTCAAGTGGCTTGACGCTACCTGTCTTATCTTATATTACCCTCGCGACAAACGTACCAGTCGATGCCGGCGATCACTGCACGAGCTCTTTGGAAGATGAACCTGCGCCAAAACTCAAAAGCCTGTTAGGGGCTGACCCCCAACGCGATAGTGCGGTGATGTGCGCGGAAGTCAGCCCGGCGCCGCTAAAAGTTCGTTCAACCCTAAGACTGGGTCAGTCATAAAACTGTTCGTATGCGTTCGCAGAGGGCTTGAGCCGGGCGGTGTACAACCGTCTTTCGAGCATTCGCAACTCGGCCTCTCGCACGGCGGTGTCCGCCAGCGGGAAGCATCATGAGCATTATCGGCCTCGGCCTCAAGAAGATCGGCAACAGCGCATATCGCGATGTCGACGCCGTCTACTCACACATCCTTGACCCGAATGAGAGAAGGCGGATGGTACTGGCCGATATCGACAAGGCGCCGTTGAGCTGGTATCATCTATGTAAGGCCTATCCTGAATGCGTATCCACACACACCGACGTTTCTGTGACGGAACCAGCAAGTAAAATGGGAAAGTGTATGGAAGCACGATCGATTACGGCTATGTTGTAAATACACTAAGATAAGGAAAGAAAGAGAGAAGAACGACCGGAAACGCCCCCATATACCCATCTATAGTGTTTGCCAAGTGTGAACTAAGAATGTTTGCCCAAACGTTGGTTGTGAGTTTGTATGTTTGTCTATCTGAATGATCCTTTGTTCGCGATGCCCTTTGTCCTTTGTTCGCGATGCGAGGCCCGTGCGTTGCGTTGTGCTACGCGTAACGCTTGCGGGCGACAGCCGACAGCCCCGACAGCCTGTCGGACAGGGCTTGGCATTCCCACTTTTATTTATCTTTCTCTCATTAACTATCGGGTGTGGCTATTCGGCCCACCCCCAAAAACGCCTATTCGGCCCACCCCCTAAAATATTACTTAGTCATTGCATGCGCGGTCTCCGATTGGGCATATTCTGAATGGCATTTTGTGTGCAATCTCGAAATCTCAAGCAATTCATGGTGGTTCGGATTTTCAGGCTCTGATTTACTAGATACAGACTATTCACTTGATGAGAATGGATCATCCAACCTTGCATAGTTGCTCCTCCTCACACGCCGTGTGTTGTAGCTACTTGCTGATTCAACCACCTCTTGCTGCTGCTCTTCTATTTCTTCATAGAGCAGCTCACTGCTCTGTTTCTTGCGAGGCTTATTCTTGCTGCCCTTCGGTCGCCCACGCTTCTTTGTTGTAGATGTAGGTGCTGGTGCAGAGGCTGGAGGGGCTGCTGGGGAGGCCGTAGGAAAGGCTGCGCAAGGCGCATCAAACTGGAGGTGTGTGAAGGGTTCAAGGTCATCGTATTCGAGCTCTTCGAGCTTTTCGAGGCCTGGGAGGTTGATATCGTCGTGAACAAATTGCGTAGAGGCGGGCTCGGAGCGCTTGGCAACTCCGCTACGTGTTGAAACTGGTGCTGAAGCTAAAGTTGAAGCCGGCGCCGAAGCTGGAGGCCTCGCTACCGTTGGCAACCGCGTGTTGACTTCACGGCCATGGTTAAGCTCCCAGTGCGACGGCCAGCGTGTAGTTGACTTATCTTTGGCGATTGCTGGGTCTTCCCGGCCCTTGCGAGGCCGCCCACGTGTGCGAACGATGGTAGCAGGCTCGGTAATCGACATGAGATGTGTTGGGAGCGCCTGCTGCTGCTTCTTCAGACTTTGAGTGCGAGATCCAGCACGGAAGTACTTCCAGTGATCTTGAATATCGTCTTCGAGACCATGCTTAAACTCAACACGCGCCTTGATAGTGTGAGCCCATGGGAATGTTGGAGTTTGGAAGTTGGAAAGGGTCGCAACGCACGGTGACTAATTTTTAAGGGGTGGGCCGAATAGGCGTTTTTGGGGGTGGGCCGAATAGCCACACCCTCCTGTGTAGGCGCACGGCGTGGTCACCAAACTACTCCGTAACACCGCCACACAACAGGCCCTCGCCGCAATACCTACTGCAATTAACAACTTAAGCGCCGGCTTTGCCGCATATTCATCATCTCAGTTCTCGACAACTCTCAACTTTCGACATTCCTCTCTCACCAAGCCTGCTCTAGCTCCCAAAACGTCTCATCATGCGCCACTTGCTCTTCTGTATCGCCGAGGAGGCCAAACCCGTAAGTTGAAGCATTAAATTTGTACCAATACCCAAAAGCTGTTACCTAAAAGCTGATTCATGCCGAAACGCGTAGTTCATCCGTCAAATCTTAGCCCTCACGGTTCCCGAATGGTTCGGAGAGACCGGTGGGATGATGTGGCTCGTGGAATCTCGCATTTGCCCGACAGAACGTAGAGGCTTTAAGGATAAATTGGAAGACGGCGAAACCTTTAAAACTGAATTCATCGGTGCGTCAGAGGAAGATTGCCAGAAATGGGAGCGGGAGAATAGTGTCAAGGCCAAGGTCGTCAACCCAGCTCTGATTGCTATCGCCGATGCGCGCACCGCCAAAGACCAGACTCTCCTAATCCAGTTCTATCAATTACCAGTCCTTCCGACTCCGGAGGACATGCTACCATGGCCTGAACTTGGTGAACTTCCACCGCCGGACAAGGAATACACATGGTGGAGCTATAGAGTCAGCTTCAAAGATGCAGCCGAAGCCCTTCTCGCCCTCGGACCAGAATGCATGGGTGAGGTTGACGTTCCCTACTATGGATTGAAGGACAGGCTCACTGACGAGAATGGCGTCTTCAATGTCGTCAAAGCCAGGCGTATCGCCATGGGTGAAGACTATGAGGCTGTTCTGAGTGAGGACTCGAAGCCCAAACTCTAACCTTGCCAAACGCCGGAGTACTTATAGAAATCCGTCGCCAGTCTGCTTACCTATTGATTTGGCGGGGGCTGGGTGAGGAGAAACCTATGTGATGTACATTTGTGACGAGTCTGATTCAATTGATTTGTTACGGGCCTGTCTTACTTTCACACTTCACGAAAACATATGGACAACACCGGAATCATGCTTCATCGCGGGCAACACTTTCCTTTGTTGACTCAACGCGTCGGACCCTCTTTCTCCTTTCTCTTTCTTTCTTTCTTTCTTTTCCTTAGCTTTGCAATTCTTAGTTTAGCTTGTATAATAATACCAGATCGTAACATGATCGGGTTTCGGCATGTTGCCGGTTGCCACTACGAAGAAAGCTCTTCAAACTACCATGACCATTTCAGTAAGTACGAACTCTCGTCACATACCAAGTCGTTAGTGGTACATCAAGAACCAGGGCAGATTTTAACGAGCTCGGTTCAAGTTGATCAAAACATTTCATTATCTTCTAAAAAACAAAACGGAAAAATACAAGAAAAAACAGACTCCGTCTACCTTGTTTTCGCAGATTCAGTCCTCAGTCTTCACTCTTGACGTGCTATTCCTAGTTACAGCCCGTGCCGCGATCCGACAAACACACATCAAGGCAGACATTATCGATATTTACGTTAACGGTCACGCCAGAAACGCCGCTTTCGGTGCACTGGCTGAACACTAAAGATAACTAGTTAGATACCAACGTTGAAATGTTTTCAGTTCGAAAATGAGGAATGGTACTCACTGGTGTAGGCGACGGTGTACAAGTCGCCCTTTTCAAGGTTGGAGATTGGTTTACTCCACGAAACGCAGCAGTACTCGTTCGTTTCGGTATTTCCCAAGTAGCAAATTTGACGAGGGGAGCCGGGGACGCTGACACTCATGTCCAGGTTGAACTCCTGGATGAGGTTATCGCAGGCGTCATTGCGAGCGGTGTTTTTAGTGGAGCAAGTGACAGTCCCTGTGGATGTGCAGGTAGCACGCTCTTTCAGACTGTTCGATTCGGCAGGTGCTTCGCCGTCGGGGCCATAGTAGATTAGTTGACCGTCGCTGACTATGGCATTCTCGCGATAGAGCTCGACGTATTCAGTTTGGAGGTTGGAGGTGACATCGGTTTGGCGGGTTGTTAATGGAGTAGCCAATATGCCAGTAACAAAGATGGAGGCAAGGGTGAGCAGCTGGAAATGCATCTTGGTTTGGTGTTGTGATGCAGTAGTAGCTGCTGGGTTCGTACTCGGGCGATTTTGTCGCTTAGAGAGATATCTTATTTGAAGACCGAAAGACTTGATGATGTGCTGGGCTTCTCTGACGTGGAATATCTCTCGCCCTTTATATTTTCAGGCTCTACCATAAACGTTGTGTCAAGCTCCATGGTCTTGGAAGTTTCATTCAGCAATATGATATTTTAAGCTCAGAATCCTGAAAGAGGCTGAGATGGACAATCTAGAGTGCGCATCAATCGTTTATCCAACAAACTCAGATTTCTGAGGCGTGAGGGTGCGGCATAGGGAAGCGTAGCGGCGTGGAAACGTAGCGGCGTAGAAGCTACCTTAGCGGAGGAATAGGAGGAGAAAATACCGTGTGCACATAGTGTGGAAATCGTTTTGTGTAATACACGTGTCCCACGAGAGTACAGGTAAACTCGATGTGTGCTGCAAAACGTGTTGTTTTGCGACATGTGTTATTGTGAAAAACTGTGTCACCATGCAACCCGTGTCGCATAACACACCATGTCAATACGGTGTCGTGCCAAGACACCGTTTTCAACTCAAAAATAATCCTATTTACGACACCATGTCGACACAGTGTTATGCCAAGACACATTTCACACTCAAAAACCATCCTATTTCACGACACCATGTCGACACAGTGTGTGGTGCAATACGGTTTGCCATTTGAAACTGTGTATTACAGCAACACGTGTAACAATGTCACTGTTTCTGCGTGTCGACACCGTTTGTGAGTACATAATCATTTCATGCCACCTGGCGGCTACTTCTCCGCTCCATCTGCCTGCCTCTCACCTCCCACGTCGTCCCACCTCCCGTAAGGTACCTTACCTTACAGCCATTGTAAAGTCCTCTGCGCCCACAAGAACTCACGTGCACTTGCCATATCAGTAACCTTGAGACCTTCTCCTGCTCCGGTCGCAGCGATCGGAACAATATACAATTGTCGAGGAAGGATGTCCGGTAAGCCGATGAGTACTGTCGACTCTGTCGGAGGTGCAGACTGGTCCTGGTCCTGGAGACGCAGACGACGATATCCTGGGCCAAGGACAGAATCATGTCACGACCTTACCCCTTCGGGCGCATTCAAAAGGGTAAGCCGCTGCGTGCGCCGCTGCGCCACGCAAAAGACCAGAATACAAAGTCCGAAGGACTTTGCACTGCGCTCACTTATATAGAAGTGATTTACTCCATGCCTGCCAAACGGCCAGGCCATGACCGTAACAAATCATTTGTTACAGACAAAGACGATGCCGTAATTCGGGTGCCTTTGACAAAGAGACGACGGACTCCGTTCCAAGTATGGACCAGAATATGGTCAATACGCACAATTTCGTCGGCTTTTTTGTGTTCCATGATGAAGTCTCCCATCTTGAATGTTTCGCGGCGTTGGGATCCAGGATCAAAGAATGACAGCTTCTTGCACCACTGGAACGTCGAACTCTGGCCAAATATGATAATATTGGGCATTTTGTAAGATTTTCCGTACGCGGCTGCAAGCAAGCTGCTGAATGCAAGAGTGAGGTGTGATGCCCGGGTCGGTAGACCAAGTGCTTCTCGACAGTATTTCGCTTGGATGCATCCAGTTACTCGAGGTTGGCTATGTCGCGTATCGCCTTGGACATCTTCGTCGTCGTCATCATCCTCAGGTATAAGGGTACCTTCTAGGCTGAGCTGCTCTGAGCGTGGTAGGAGGGTGGAGAAGAGCGTAGGACAGGCGCTATAGATAGCTTTGACAACATCAGTGATTGCAAAGTCATTGTTGGCGAAGGCATCCGTTAGGACAAGGCGTAGAGTCTGTCGCATATTCTCCTTGTAGAGAAGGTCGCGCTCTGGATGTTGGTAGTTGGTTGTGTAGATCAACTTCTTGAAATACCGATGCTTGTCCTCACCTGCAAGAACATTGCAATTGGCTGGCATCCCGTACTCTTCTGCCAATGTGGAGTAGTGGAGAGCGGTGTGTACGTTCGGTAGCTTCATGGAGTTAAGGTACGTCTGTGCCAGTGCTGCAAGTTCTTTCGTCACCTGCGGCGTTGAGATTAATTCGCCTGGGGTGTGGGTTTCGACAAGTGTGGGCTCTAAAACCATAGGAGTTGGAGCGCGAGAGACTGAGCGAGATCGTGCACGACGTGGGTCTACCGTTAAGGAGTCGGAAATATGCTGTAGAAGCCGTTGTAACTTACTGCGATGGTCTGAGACAATGCTATCTAAATTAGCACGATCAGCATCGGAGATCAAATTCCCCATAAGAACGCAGTTGCTAGTAGCCGCAGCAGCAAAGCACTGGACAATCTGATGAACTGGGTCCCCCTCCTTCCGAAGTATCTGTAGGAGATGTGGGCGGAGGTGTTTCTCCTGCAGCCAGCAGCGAAGGAGGAGAGGGATGACGATTGACCAGCGAGCGTGTTCTGAAAGGCTGTATGACTTGAGATGATGGAGTGGTCCCTGCACGCGCGGCCAGGTCGGTGGAAATGGGAATGAGCGGAGCGTTGCTGCATACGATTTGGCGGCAGCTGGGGTGAGGACGGTATCGAGAAGGAGGTTATGCATGATTCTTGTGAGGCCGTTATACTCGGAGTGGGCTGGGTCGCCAGGACGTGAGAGGATGATATCTAGCGCAGGTGAGATCTTGACAAGACATGGTTCTTCGGTATCCATGCCCCATTTCGTTGCATATTTCTCTCGCAAGATCTTCGTTCCAAGAATATTCATGTCTTCGCGCATTGCCACTGCCTGCTTATGGTATCGTCCATTCCGAAAGGTATCGTACTGAAGATCACCGCGATCATTAGCAGTAACGAAGCAGAACCTGCAGCCGCAGTTCGCGCGCTGAGTCTTCATGCCGGAATTCTTCTGCTGTTGAGGCATATCACCCGTAAATGCCATGGTGAAAGCGCAGAGCAAAACCTTCTCCCCAGGCCGAAGCTCAACTTCAACGCCTGCATCTAAAGGTGTAAGTAATTTTAGTGCGTCAACGACGTCAGCAAAGTTGCTACCGTGAGGACCGAGGGTGATTGGGACAACATTGGCACGGCGTGTACGCTCCTGGAAAGACAGAGCAGCAAAATTGAGGTAGACGCCCATAAGCGTACGGTAGACATTACGGTAGAGACCAAAGCCGTCAATAAATGTCAGCAGCGGAAGCGATATTGTCCTGCGGCTATCGAACTGCTCAAGGTGAGAGCGGCCAAAGGTCTCCAACTCAAGCTCACCACGGAGAGGGTGGTTGAAACATAGTGGTGTGACAGCGGGAGGGAAGTGCTCGGGAGATGAACCAATATCATAGATTCGGCGAATAAGAAGCGTATCAGCAGGAGCTACAAGAGGTGTACTGCTAGTCTTGTCATCGCCAAAGCCGTAATCGAGGAGGACTTTCTCTATACGAAAGTTAATGTGATCTTCGGCCACCATGTGGAATTTATTCCAGGAAAGCAGGCCTTCATTCCGCAATAGAGGCGGTTGCAGACTGTTAAGTGATGGGAGATCAGCCGCAATAAGAACTTCTTGTATCTCTATGACGATAGCTCCTTGCTCCTTGATCCTTGATCGAAACTCTTTACCAACACTATGAACCCGGCCAAAATGCTGACGCTGGTTGGAGTTGGCGCAGCCATAGCAACAATTTGCATCGTGGCATTGGAAGGAGACGAAGTCCGAAGGGAAGATAGGCTTGCCAGACCGGTAATGTGCGAATTGGCCAGACGTTGTACGGATAGAGGAGCGCCACGCGTGAGAGTGCCAAAGCTCTGTCGGATTGTCACGGAATTCGCCGAAGCCAATATGCATCTTGGTGTAGACGTCGGAGCGAAGGAATGCAGTGAAGAGACCAATTGGATCAAAGAAGAAGAGATCCTCTTGATTTTGTTGTGATACCATAGCTGATGAACTTGTTAGCTTGTCCTTCCCAAATTGCTCCGGTTGGAGAGGGATCGCCTTCTTTCGCATTGGTAGTAGGGGAAGTTGAGCCATTGTCTGACGCTTGAGAGTTGCAAGACATGATGGTAGCTTGTAAACTTCTCGTGGCAGCTCAGGCATACGAAGAATCTCAAGCAGGCTGGTGTACTGCGGGCGTGAGATGCCCGCTTCTTGACACCAGAGCCCAAGAGCGATTGGGAATCGAGACGGATCAGTGGTTTTTGTGCGCAAATGCTCGATCAGCTCTGAGTCGTCTTCATCACCGACAGCGGTAGCGGTTGACGGAGTAGTTGGAATTGTTGCTGTCGCACTCTCGAAAGACTCTGTTGGCAAGGCTCGGAGAGGATCAGCCTCAATTATTACCATAACGTTATCATTGTATTGGTCAGCATACTGAAGCTCCTGAAGATCGAAATCTATTGGCAATGGCGTGATCCGGTCATCGTGAAGTTCGATCTGATCTACTAATGCATCAAGGTCATTTTTTGTCGCGTCATCAAGATTGAACTCGGGATTGAATTCGTTTTCTTCAAAAGCGATTGGAATGTCGTCAAATGAGTCATCATCTCCGGTTTGGCCGACTGTAGCTGTAGCTGTAGCTGTAGCTGTAGCTGTAGCTGTAGCTGTAGTTGCTGAAGCTGATTTTTCCACTGATGGCATTGGTTGGTCTTCTCCGATTGGCTCCTCAGTCTCTTCGACGCGGGCGGGAAGCCTCACACGTCTTCTGCCGTAGAGCCGTCGAGACGTTCCACCGCGAGGCATCACGAGAATACCAAGATACTCTAAAGGTTGACGATATTGACAAGTGTGTGCGCGAAAATGGGGTAAATCGGGCCGGGTACCCTAAGCTCCGAGCGTTCGGAGTCAACCCCGACTATAAAAACACCACCAACATGCGCAATCGACACAATAACCTCCAACACGCAATCGCAGTTAGCTTCACTTAACACTTTCTAACACGCTTTTACATTCCACGCAATTCCGCGCAATTCTATGGCCCACAGGAAAAGGCATTATGGCTCGCAAAGTAACACGAAGATCCGCTTCTCGTCGGAATACCGTACCTACCCGCCGCGCCGCTAATCAACGCCCGCGCGCACGCGCAAGTTTTGATGGAGTACAAATACCGCCCGTGAGTCTCTTTTCTTCTTCCACTTTCTCCTACATCTCTCAAACTCCCGAACTCCCAAACTCCAACTTTGAAACTCCAACTTATGAAATCATGTCTACTAGTAAAGGTCGTGGGAAAGCTGCAGCTCCTCCACCTGCTCCCAAGCCACCTGGACTTAGTCTAGCTAGTCGTGGTGCTGGCCGTGGTGCTGGTCGTGGTGTCAAGTCTACTGAAACCTCTCACGGCACGAAGGTTCCAACCATGGATCCGCCCAATGATCCAGCTCTCTTCACTACTGGTGGTGGTAGTACTGTATGTTATCGATACCTCAGGTGCTTGACGTTACACTAACTACCTACTTTCTAGGCCACCCCAACTGCTGTGCGCACTCCTCGAACCTCCCTTGGCGGTACAGGTCAAGTCACAACCCCGGGTATCGCCGATCCATCCTTATTCAACGTGCTTCTCAACAAATCCAAACGCATTGCTCTGCGTAAGGCTCTAGAAGAGGGGGAACATGTACCTCGTATCAAGAAGAGTGTCTTGGCCATAGAGTCAGAGGCAGAGGGGGAGGCGGAGGGGGAGGTAGAGGGCCAGACAATTCAAATCTCCGAGTCGCAAATGGTAGAGTACACCAGCAAGCTCGACCGTGTCATTCGTTGGAACAGCTTCCTTACGCACACTTCGATCAACGCGCACGAGCTGATCGACAGTGTCACCAACGGTAGACTTGATCAAGATACCAACGATTTCCGGAAGCTGCGTACGAAGGTTATGGAGAACACTCGGTCATATAAGAACAAGGTCCTCGGCTTAGTGGAGGTAAGTACCGCCTTTCTTCCTTACCCACCTTACCTATTGCCACTTTCGCTAACATTCTTACAGCAAATGATTGAGCAGCTTCTCGAGCGCGAGGAATGGGTTCGTGGAGTTGGAGATAATGCTTTTGTCGCCCAGATTAAGCAGATGTTCAACGCCCAGAACTTCTTCTTCTGCTTCTACTACATGCATGACTACGTCGACTTCGAAGGCAGCTCCGAGCGCGGCCGTTGGTACATGCAGAGCATCTTCATCAACCTCTCAGTTGCTATGTTCCACTACATCAAGGCGGGCAAGAAGAAAGGCGAACCTCGTGACAAGCTGCTCATCGCCTACGATGCTTGCGCTCTGAACCCCGCCCACGACGAAATCTCCGTGGATGACTTCACACAGCTCACTCAGAAGTATCGCTCACAGCGTGAACGCAAGAAGCGCGATTTCAGTGAAGCCAATCAGACCTTCATTGGGATCGGTGCAATGCCTCCAAAGTCAACTCCTCGTCACGCCGTTGATCGCCGCGCCAACCCCCTCGATTCCTTTGATGAAGACGAGGAGGAGGAAGGGGAAGAGGAAGAAGGGGAAGAGGAAGAGGAAGAGGAAGAGGAAGAGGAAGAGGAAGAGGTTAGACGTGGTCCTCGCCGCCGCCGTACCAGTGGCTTTGGTGGTGATGGGTCCTTCGATGGGACTCCTACCCCCTCTCACCGTAGGGGCGCCAGCGACATGAGCGACGCTTTCGCTGAAGCTGCCCGCCGCAGCATGACCTGCCTCGGGTCCTCTGGTGATTACGGTGCCGCTTAAATGGCGTGTATGGATACTAGTGAGTGGTTCTTTCGACGGGTACCTTAAGTAGCAGATATCTTTATGGTAGACTGCACTTCTACATCTACGTAGAGATGTATAGGCTTATCCTGCTGCTCACCTATAATCAACATCACAAAGATCTATGGGAAGATCATCAAGAGTACCTCTAGCTCCCTTCTTTAATAACCCGTTCGTGCCGTACTAGAGGTACAAGGTACCTAAGTAGATACCTCTAGACACCTGCGTCGGCGTCTTCGAAACGATATGAGTGCCCCTTGTGTTGACACCGTACTAGTCCATCACCATGTTGCTCTACATTTTGTGTTGAAACGGTGTCATTGTATACACCATGTCAGAACCGTGTCGCTGTAAAAAATCGTGTCAGGACGGTGTCAGTGCTCACACCATCATGGGACGAAAAACTGGTATTTTAAGAACACCGTGTCAACTGTGACGGTCGTCACATGGAGACAGAATATCACGTGGGAGATGTTGAATGACTAAGCGGAGCTTGGCGCACACATGTATTTAGACGCGGCACACACGCGTTCTCTACTTCTTCCTTAGTCTTCGAA
>Ga0335075_10014084_pt1 | contig 12030 bp, 11 predicted proteins | sample Lox_Sample_24_FD_206723 | JGI IMG/M metagenome (GOLD analysis project Ga0335075, IMG submission 206723) | Soil microbial communities from Loxahatchee National Wildlife Refuge, Florida, United States - Lox_Sample_2.4 | ecosystem: Environmental > Terrestrial > Soil > Wetlands | place: USA... | reverse complement strand
CGCCGCGCCATCCGCGAACGCGACCACTCCCGCTGCCAGTACCCGGGCTGCGAGTCCCGCCGCACCGACGCCCACCACATCCGCTACTGGTCCAACGGCGGCCAAACCAGCTACCACAACCTCTGCAGCCTGTGCAAACGACACCACACGCTCGTCCACGACAAGAACATCCTCATCACCGCCGCCAGCGGCGGGTTCACGTTCTACACCCGACACGGAACGCTGATCCCGGCCAGCCCGCCACTCCCGCAGGTCAGCGGCGACATCACCGGATGCCACCACGCCGCCATCACGCCCTCCACGATCATCCCGCCGCACTCCGGCGAACGACTCGACCTCCACCTCGCCATCTGGATCTGCCTCACCAACGCCCGCAACCAGGCCAAACGCCGGCAAGACCCGCAAGCCCCAGTCCCCGCCGGGCCGTCAACTTAAGCCCCACGAAGCCGGAACCACGCCGCTCCCTTTACACCGGATTCCGGACGCGAGCCGGGACCGGCATTACGGCTTCCGGATTGAGGGACGGGAATCCAGCCACAATGTCCATGCCTGGATGGACGCGAGCCGGAGCACGCCGGAGACAACCCAGGGATCCGCGTCGAAAATCATCTGGATGTGCTCGGCGGTGTCGGCCTGCATCGCGAGCAGGGCGACCTCGCCGGGTTCGCCGTCGATCGGGCCGCCGAGGATGATGTGTCCCTGCTCGACAAGTCTGTCCATGTAGGCGGCGTGCGGGTCCCACCCGGCCTGGGCGCGATTGTCCCGGCTGGGGTCCCATCGCGGGCCGCGGGCCGTGGTCACGGCGAATACTGGCATGTGGTTACTCCCGGCAAGCCCGGTGCGACCGGGTCCAGTTCACGGATATCGTCATCGCCAGTCTTGCGACCGCAGCGGCGCGTCGAGGAATACCGGCGGGATCTCGCACACGACGGCGGAATACTCGGCCAGCAGTGGCATGACCAGCTTCTCCAGTTCGTCCTTCCACAACGGCCCGTCGTAGAAGGACGCCTTGATTGGCCCGCGTTCCTGCTCTGACGGGAACGCCCGCAACCACACCACTACGTCCGGGTCGTGGGTGTCCAGCAGCGGCCCGATTACGGGAATGCCTAGATCCCGTTGCGCCGGACCGGCCCTGTGCTGGAACAGTTCGACGAACTCGGCCCGGCGACCCGGCTTGACGCGATAGGTGCGCACCTCCACCACCGGTGCCGGGTTACCGTGGAGCGACGTATCTGGATTCACCATGCCCCGAGGGTAGGTTCCCGTGGCCATCGAGCGGAAGAACGCACCTGCAGGTAACGATCGCCCCGACTGCGACCTCCAGGACGGCGGACATGCCGACGCAGAGCTTGCCGACGCAGAGCTTGCCGACGTATGGCACGCCCGGCCCAACCCGGTCGCCGGTTGCCCGCTTACCGCCGCACTGGCGGCGTTCGGCGGCAAGTGGAAGCTGATCATCATCTACTGGCTGGCCGAATCGCCGGTGCATTTCGCCGGGCTGCGCCGGCTGATCCCCGACATCTCCGCGAAGGTGCTCACCGAGCAACTGCGTGAACTGGTCGCCGACGGCATCGTCGCGCGGCAGCCCGGCGGCGGCGTCCCGGATCCTGTTATCTATTCCTTGACGGAGTACGGGGCCTCCGTGCTGCCGATCGTCGAGGCGACTCGCCGCTGGGGCAACAGCCACCTCCGGCACGCACACCACACGGCCATCTCGACGTAGCTGCCATGGACCTGTCGGGCCAGTCCGGCGTCGGGAGGCGGCCGCGGCGGCGGAAGCGCCCGCGTTTAGCTGGACGGCCGAACGCAGGTGAAGTTGCGCGCCTTGTTTGTGCTGCCGTGCCCGGTATAGCGGGCGACCAGCGGATACATGCACAGCGGACGGGACCGGATGACGGCACCGGTCACGGGGTTGGTGATCGTCCCCGGGATGGACACCGGCGCCTTGCCGTGCTGCACCCAGTTCACGACCGCGGCCAGCGGGTTCGCCGGAGCCGGCCCGGCCGCGCTCGCGCAGTGCTGGGCGCCGGGCGCGAGGAACAGCCGGGCAAACGAATCGGTGGCCGCCAGGCCGCCCATCGCCTGCTGCACGCGCTGGTAGTAGTCGATCGTGCCCTGCGGGAAGATGTACTGGTCGGCAAGGCCGTGCCAGATGAGGATTTTCCCGCCGTCCTTCCTGAAGGCCGTCAGGTCCGGGTCGGCTGCCGCGAGCACGCCGGAGAACTCCGCGACCGACTGCTGGAACAGCATGTCAAACTGGGCGTAGGTCAGCGTCCGCCAGTTCCACTTCGGGTCGCGCAGCAGCCACGTGCCCAGCCAGGCGACCGGAACGGAGAACGGATTTCCTGTCGTGACGCCGGCCCGGTTCGTAGTCGTCCCGGCCAGCACGGCCAGGCTGGCGCCGCGTTCGAGGCCGTACCACAGCGGCTCGCCGCTCGTCGTGGTCGGGCCCTCCCAGATCTTTTCCACGACCGCGGCATCGGTGCGGGTGATGACGCCGCACCGGGTCCTGAACCCGATCAGCTTGTCCGGGTTCCAGTCGCACTTCGCCGGGTCGGCGATCACGCCGTCGATGACCCCGTCCTGCCCGTCGCACGCCTTCACCGCCGCCTTGACGAACGCGTTTTCCTTGCAGGACGGCAGGAAATCGTGGGAGGAGTTCATCACCAGCTGTGGCCAGATCTCCGCCGGAACGAACTTCGTCCAGTTGATGGCGGGCGCCCCGGCGACGATGCCGTTGTAGTCGGCGGGGTATTCCTGCGCCTCCACGAGCCCTTCGTGGCCGCCGGTGGAGCAGCCGTTGAAGTAGAAATAGCGCGCCTGACGCGTGTAATAGGCCTTGGTGACGGCCTTGCCGACCACGGACATGTCGTGGATGCCGACCGAGGCGAAATCGGTGATCAGCGCCTCGTTGAGCGTGCCGTTGCTGTGCAGCGCCCAGTGGCTGGTGCCCTCGTAACCGGCGTGGCCACAGTTGGTGGCGGCGGTGGAATAGCCGTCGTTGATGGCGAGTGCAAGCGAACTGTAGAAGATCCCGCACGAATACTCGCTTCCGCCGAGGCCCTGGAAGTCGCCGTTCCACTTCGCCGGGAGCCATACCACTATGCGAATGCGGTTGCCCGCCGGATCCGTCTGGGTGAGAGTCACCCCGCAGTAGGCGGGCAGCCTGGTGACCGGCGTGATCGTGCCGGGCGACGTGAAGCTCCCGCTGGTGTTGAACCTCGCGCTGTCCACGGTGACGTGGGCTAGGTGAACAGCGGACTGGATCGCGGCCTTGTCGCAGTTCGCCGTGTCAGCGGAAGGCGCCACCCGCATGGCGATCACTTTCGCGACTGGAATGCTCAGGCCCGCGACGGCGGCAAGCGCTACGAACGCCAGCGGCAGGCGTCCTAGCCTGAGCCGAGGTTTCCTCACCCGCGTTCCGCTACCCAACCGGGGATCACGCTGCGACTATGTGACGCATCGCACAGGAGGCATAGCATTGAGTGCCGAACGGGCAGCCGCGGCATGCTCGCGAGGTCAGCGGGAAAGGGCGGTCCTGATGCGCATCCTTGTCACCAGCGCCAGCGGGGCCAACGGCAACGGCTACGGCGCGGTCCTCGGCTTCGGCCCGGAGGGCGAACTCACCGGGCCGTTCAGCAGCGACCCGCGGATCGCCGATCCGCGCGGCCTGTCCCTCGACCCGTCAGGCGCACTTGTCTACCTCAACAGCGGCGAGGACCGCATGCTGGCGCTTGATCTGCACGGACACGTCGTGCACGATTCAGGGCCGATACCCGGGCTCGACCCGGGCGGCGCCGAGTTCGGCCCCGATGGCCGCTACTACGTCTCCGCGCGTCGCCAGCGGACGATACGTGTCATGCCTGCCGCCCTGGACGGGGAGGGAGAATTCCTCCTGCCCGAGGGCATCGTCCCGTTCCCGCGCGGGTTCGGCTTCGGGCCCGACGGGCGGCTCTACCTGTCCTCGGGCATCGGGCCATCCGGGCAAGGCGACAACACGATCGCGGTGTTCGATCGCTCCGGGACGCTGCGCACGCCCCGCCTGGTCACCGACCCTGAACTGAGCCCCCTTGACCTGAAGGTCGCTCCGAACGGGAACATCGTGGTCGCCAGCGAACGGCCGTTCGGCGCTGCTGACGCCGTGCCGAGCGTGCGCGAATACGACCCGGTCACCGGGCAGCTCGTCCGCGTCTTCGCGCCCGAGCGCTCCGTCGGATTCCGCAGGCCGCGGGGATTGAGGTTCGGACCGGACGGTCGCCTGTACTGCGTCGGGGAGGACCACGTCGTGGCCTTCGATTTCGCCACGGGAAGCTTCGTTGGTCCCGTCGTGCACCTCGCCCGGCTCAACGGACAGGCACTGGTGCTCGTGCCATAGCCGCCCACGGGATCGGCCGGGGCGAAGAGCTTACGGGAGATCGGCGATCAGGCCGCTGACCTGCTGCAGGAGGTCCTCGCCAGGCTCGGCGGAAGCCTCCGCCCCTGATCGGCGGCCGGGGTCAGGATCTCCCGCGGCCGGAGTTCCAGCCCGGGCCGGGCGGCCTTTACCAGCTGATGGTGATCAGGCCATTCCCGTCTGCGGTGGTGCCCCGGAGCACCGACGGCGCAATCAGCCTGGGCAGGTAGCGGGACGAGCCTGGGCCGCCGCGGTCCACCACGGCGGTGAAGCCGGCGCCGCCACCCCCGTCGGCCAGCACGGCCAGCCCGGCCGTCAGTGCCAGCGTGACGGCCGCCCCGGCGGCGCTTCGCCGGCGGCAGCGGATCTGGGTGCGTGCAGCCCGGCTCCGGCCGCCTGGACGGGCTGCTGACCGCAATCGCGATCGGGCTTGAAGATCTTTCGCCGCCGCTGTCTCGCCGAGGTGCTGCTTGCGATGGCGCCAGCGGCTGCATCCGCACGGAAACGTTTCACGGAATTACGGCCGGATAACCGATTTGAGCATCTCGCATGGTTCTAGAATGCGCTTCCATGACCGCCCCAGCCGAACTGACCTATCCAGAGGTGGGACGCACCGCGGGCACGCTGCCCGATGGCTACCACCATCTCCGGCGCTCCGCCACGATCGGCACCGGTGCCGAAACGTTCGCCGATGCCGCGGACAGGCTCATGCGCTGGCAAGTGCAGAAGGGCGCCGGCATGGACGTCGACGCGTCGTCCGACGTCGCGGTGCCGGGCGCTCTCGTAAAGACGACCGTGCGGGTCGGGCCGGCCCGCTTCGTCGCGCCCTGCCGCGTCGTGTACGTCATCGACGAGCCGCGCCGCAAGGGCTTCGCCTACGGCACGCTGCCCGGCCATCCGGAAAGCGGCGAGGAAGCGTTCGTCGTCACGCACGAGCCCGACGACACGGTGACGCTCACCGTCATCGCGTTCTCCAGGCCGGCCACGCTGGTCGCCAAGGCCGGCGGCCCGTTCGGGGGGATGGTTCAGGAACTCGTTACCCGGCGATACCTGCGGGCACTGGTGAGTCAGTGACATCTGGCTCACGCCGACACCACGGTCATGACCGTGTGGCCGATCTTGATCTTGTCGCGTTTCTTCAGCAATTGGGCTGAAAGGATGCGGCGCCCGTTGAGCAAGGTGCCGTTGGTGGAGCCGAGGTCTTGGACGTACCACAGGCCACGAACAGTCTGGAAACGGGCATGCTCGCCAGAAGCGAAGTCGTCGTCGATGGCGAGGCCGCCTTCACGGCCGACGGTGAAGTCGGCGCCGAAGGTATGACGCTGGTCTCCGAGCTGGATAACCAAGGACTTGCCACCAGACGCCTCGGGGATGGTGCCGCCCGTTTTCCCGGCGACGGCGGACGCGGCTGCCTTCCAAGCTTCCTGCTCCTGCTTGGTGATGTCTTCCCACGGCGGTCCAGACGCGGGAAGGGCGGCGCGATGGGCTTCGTAAGCAGTTTGCGCGAGGCGTTCGATGAGGGTGCTCACATATCGATAGTGAGCCGCCGTCCTTAGAACGTGCAAGGCTGGCCGCTCAAAGGTGAGCGCGGATGTTACGCAAGGCGAGCTGCATTTCGGCAGCCGAACAGAAGCGGTCACGGCTGGCTGAGGCGCATGCCTTGATGAGGAATTCCGCGAGATCAGGGCCGAGGTCGGGGCGAGGTGTTCTTGGGTCGATTACCACTCCGTCGACCGTGGGCATCGCATTCGGATACGGGTGGTTACCGTTGCAGAGCAGCTGGTAAAGCAGCACGCCGACGGCGAACAGGTCCGTGGAGACGTCCCAGCGGGAGAGGTCTGCGTCGGGCGGCTGATAGGGCGGTGTGCCGGACTGCGTATGCACGGGGTCGCCGACCCGGGAGGCGATGTTGAAGTCAAGCAGCTTCGCTCCGGTGCGGGTGAGCATAACGTTGCGTGGTTTGATGTCGCGGTGGATCAGCCCCCTGTCCGTCAGTTCCATCCACTCCCGGGTTTCGGCTTCCGGCAGGTCGCCTTGGCAACGTTTAGCATCCAGTTGCTTGAGGCGCGCCGCATCAGGATGAAAAGCGGCGAGCGCGTCCAGCAGGTCGAGCGCGACGTCCACTGCCTCCCGGTCACGAAGGTTCCTCTTTCCGGCGACGAACTCATCAAGCGACTCCCCGTCAATGAACTCGGTAATGAGATACCAGTCGCCCATGTTGGTCTCGCCGGCCCAGAAGACCTCCACGACGTTGGGATGGTGAATCTGCCGCAGGGCGCCGATCTCGCGGCGCGCCGCCTCATAACCGGCGGCGCTGTCGAAGAGCTTGAGCGCTCGCTCCTTACCCTCGACGTTATCGCGCACCCGATAGACCTTCGAAAATCCGCCCTGCCCGAGTATCTGGAGAATCTCGAAGCGACCGTCGAGTACGTCACCGACAGCGTAGTCAGCAGCCTTGGCCGCGGCTGAGGAGCGCACCTTTGCCGGGTCAGGTTCCGGGAGCGCTTGGCTGCCGCCTGAGCGCGGTTCAGCGGCCGATGACCCGGGAAGATCCTTGCGCTCTCCAGACGGGAGCCGGCGAGTGCGGCGGCGCGCATCTCCGCCAGCGGAGTCTTCCCGCACGTGCCTGATTCCCCCGATGGCGTGGACCAGGCACGAATGCAGCACGTATGTGCCCGCGTCCGGCGGGAAGTGAAACTGCTCGACGTCGCCCATGGAGTAGAACCGGCGCCGCCCAGACTCGTCAACATACCCGAGCAGGCCGTTCTGCCACAGTACGGAGGCGAGGTCCGTCGCCTTCTCGAAGTGCAGATCCGCCATTTCCTGCAGTGCCGCGAGGTCCCGACTCGAGAATCGGTCAACGCCCAGCATTCGGACGAAGGAGCGAACTTCCTCCTGCACCCCGCTGATATAAGCCTGCGTGCTGGTAAACAATTCGGAGTAGTCCTGCAGGGCGGCGTTCTTCGGCATCAGGTCCGACGAGATCTGGTTGGCGCACTGCGCGAGCTGGGAATCGCCGAACCGCTTGGCGCAGCGTTGAACCACCTCTTGGAGAGCCGCCGCGGGCAGACCATCACTGCCAGCCTGCTTCTGGCGCAAGACCTCCTCGTTCAGCTCATTGCCCAGCGAGATGATGTCGCGCGGGATTAGCCTCGTGTGGCTGAGTAGGTAGCCCTCGATTGTTCCGTCCCCATCGGGTCCCGGCCAGTCGCCATTGACCCCGAGCCAGTCGCGGATCGTGGGGGAACCGTTGCCGGCGCGTCGCATCAGTAGTGACGGCGGCAGCCGCTGCAGCTTTTGCCCAAGTAGGTAAAGCAGCGATTCGCGGTCCCAGGTCAAGACGCGTATGTGCGGTTCGTTGTAGTACCGCGGCGCATGTTCTGACCTGTACACCGACGACATGACGATGTCGCGGATGCAGATGACAACATGTAGGCGGCCGCCCAGCCTTTGGTCGCGGAGCAGCCGCATGACCTGATAGAACAACCCTTCCTGACACTTCAGCCAGTACATCGGGGCGTGGCTGAACTCCTCGTCCACCGCGTCAAGGTAGAAATAGATTGGCTTGCAGTGGCCGACGACCTCGCCAAGCAGATCCTCGAGGTCGTCCCAGAGCGGATCGTCAAGGTAGGCGGACAGCTGATGGGCGGTCTGCCGTTGATTGATGATGTCGCGCACCTGGCTGTAGATCGACCGAGGCCGGTGGAAGTCATCGAGCAGCCGCGCGTACGATTGCTGGATCTCTTCGGCCTCCTCGTCGCGCAACTGCCAACGCAACTCGGGATGACGCAGTAGGTGTGAGACCAGCGACCGCATGATCGCGCGCTCCCAGATCTGCATCCACTTCTCGACCAGGACACGGTCCGAGAACCACTGGCATGCCCGCACTATGACTTCGGTCTTCGGCAAGTCCTGCCGCGGCATATCGGCGTAGACAGAGTCCTGATGTGCCTGGAAATCCTGAAGGCGTCGCAGGTAGACCGTCTTGCCAGCCCCGAGCTTTCCCACGATGACCCGTACCATCGAGTCGTTCGCACGGGTCGCGAGGTGGCCATACGCCGGATTGCCGTCGAAATCGACGAACTCGCTAATCACGTCCTCGATGTCGGCTCGTGACCCGTCCGGATTGCCAAACGGCCCCACAGGGTCAAGCCGACGCCGCCTGCTGCCCATCTTCTCTCCCCACCCGAATCGTAGCCTCCCGCAGGAAAAAGAGCCACGCCGTGTTTACCCGCCGCCACGCCATTTGGCTCCCCGGCTGAAGATTTGGCTCCCCCGGCTGAAGAGTGGAGACTAGGTCCTACGTTCTCCGGCGAGGGGGAGGCATGCGGTGGCGGACGGTGTGGATCCCGGCATGGTCGAGGTGCTGCGATGGCATATCTACGACGCGCTCGCCAAGGCGTCTGAGCACAGCACGCTGCCAGCAGCGGAACAGGACAGGCTGCTAGCCCAGGCCTGCGCGGAGGCGTGCGATGTCATTGGCCGCTGGGTGGAGAGCCAGGAATGGGAGGATCTGTGTCGGCCCGGCAACGGGACGATCGCGGATATCATCCCGGACTTGAAACGCGTTAAACCATTCCTTGATCCGCTCAAGGAGACGCTGAATCGCATCTCGAAAGGTGACAGGGGCAGGCACCGGGTACCGGAGATAGAAGACGCGGCGAAACACATCGACAGGGCGATCGCGGCGGCTGAATACACCGGGCGGCGGTACCGCAGGCTTCCGCAGAGCGATCTGTTCCAGCAGGCGACGCGGCGAGTAAAGCAGCTACGGGATAGCCTGTGCAAGCTCGCCGGTGAGTTCAAGGACGACCTGGACCGGCATCCGGATGCCCAGCAGAAGCGGGCTAAGCGCAGGAAGCTCGCGTCGATCCTGCTCGGGCAGGTCGCTCCCTTCCTGGTGAGCGTGAGCCTTGCGCTAGCCGGCGCCAGCCCCGCCGCCATGCGGCAGAACATCCCGGAGTGGGCACACGATGCCGTGAAGGTGCTGCTCGTGCACCACGTCGCGGAGACGGCGCAGCCGAGCGTGCGGATAGCGCCGCCGCGCGTCGGCCCGCACGTGGGCTGACCGTGTCTCAGAACTTGCCGAACTGGAGGAAGAACGGCGGTTCTTGAGGCAGCGCGGCGATGCACTGTCCTTTGCCGAGCCCGGACATGTGCCAGTCCTCGATGACGTTTCCCGTGACGACCGTCTGCCGCACGCCCTCGTGCCGGACCGCGGCGTACGTTGAGATCTGCTTGCGGTTCATGCCGTACCGCTGCCGGAGCAACTCCCGGCTGGCCTCATCAACGAGGCGGAACGCGAAAACGCTCCCGAAGCCGGCCAGGATGCTCTCGCCCATCTCGGCTGAGTACCCGTGGAGTACCTGGTTGACGTTCTGGGTCGCCACCAGGAACTTCAGCCCCAGCTCACGGCCGAAGTTGATGCCGTCGCTGATGTGGGAGAGCTTGGGCAGCAGCGCGAACTCGTCCAGCACGAAATAGAAGTTGTCGGGCACCTGCTTACTGTCCCGGAGCCGGCGCCTGCCGAATCCGAGGGCTTCCTTGATCGCGATATCCATTAGGACCCGGTAGACCGGCAGCAGGCTGGCACCGGCCGCGATGTCGTACTCGATGAACAGCGCGTGGCCGCCCCTGCGCCTGATGAACTCGCGTACCGAGAAGTCCCCTGGCTGGCGGAAGACACCGGAAAACGACTTCCTCAGCGTGATCTGCAAGAACGCCAGTATCGAATCGACATAGTCACCGCCCTGGAGATAGCGGGCCGTTCCAGCCAGGGTGTCCCGACGCTGGAGGAGCTCGTACAGTGTTGCGCCATCGCTCTCCAGCGTTTCCCGTAGTTCCCTGTTCGAGTGTTCATGGCCAGGCTCGGGCGGCAGGTCCCCAGCGGCCATGATTTCCGTTATGCCAGCGAAGATATCCCGTGCGGCGGCGGCGAAGAACATGTTCTCACCGGCCTGATCGAGGTCGTCGCTGAAGATCGTCGAGGCGATCTCATAGACCTCCTCCTCTCGCTGACGGGGATCCCCCGGCAGGTCGCGGAACAGGTTCCACACTCGGCCCCCTTCTTCCTCCGCGGGAATGGAGGATATGACCACGTCACCGGGCCGGTAGAAGTTTCGCTGGAAGTCTCCCTTGGTGTCGAAGATGACGAAGACATCATCTTGGCCGTTCTTGCTCCGCAACTGGCGGAGCAGATGCTTCATGGCGTTCGTCTTGCCGGAGCCGATTCCGCCGAGGAACAAGATGTGCGTACTCAGCAGATCGCTGGTGATGCTCAGGCCGCCCGTCGGTGCCTGATGGACATGCATACCTTCCAGGATGGTGGTGGTGCTGTGCTCGCTCCCGCTCGACGGCTCGCCGGAGTATCGCGGGGTCACTGCGCATCGACCGCGCGAGCGGTGGCGGCCTCGGTGATCCCCCAGTGCGGATAGGACATGGTGCCCCTTGTCTGTAGGTCAAGGATCAGCGCCCCAAGCTCATGGAGCAGTTGGTCCGCGTCCGGGCCAGGATCACCGGTGGCGACATCCCCCGCACCGTAGAACCGGACGAAGAAAAGGATCGGGAAGAACAGGTAGCGCACCAGCTGGTCGAAGAATCTTTCGCCCCCCAGGTGCCCGAACGCGATAGAGCTGGCGTTGTATCCCCGTGCCTGAATGGTCACGTTGACGCTTCCGCGCCGGGCCGCGTCCCACATCATCAGGGCGGCGCACAGGACCGTCAGGATCGCGAAGACCAAGGTCAGGGGCAGGAGCAGTGTAAACAGCGTGCCGAGGGTGGCCAGGCCGAAGAACGCGGTGAGCACGAGGAGCCCCAGGCTCACCCGGCGTGACACGTCGGCATACAGCCCGCTGATGTCCTCGAGCTTTGTCTGCTGAAGGAGCCAGCTTTGCCGTTGCGTACCCCGTGGATAGACCCAGGCATAGAAGACCACCCGCGCATCCGTCACGTAAAGCGTGCCGTGTCCGCGCTTGCGCCGGAGCAGGCCCGGTCGCAGGACGACCGCCTCGTACGTCTTGAGCACATGCTCGTCTTGGGCGAGACGGAACCGGGGTGCTTGGGGGTCTGCCGCCGCGGCGGCCTGCCGCCGTACGGTCGTGGCCGGCGCGGAGCTCGCCACCCCGGGGCTCGCCACCTCAGAGCTCGCCATCTCGGTAGCTGGCACGACCGTGACCGACGCCGCGGGAGTAACCGGAGCGTTCACGGTGGGCGCCCCGCCCAGCAGGATCTCACCTGAGGAATCCACCCGGTCCGCGGTACGCGTGACAGGACTGCCGCAGTTATCGCAGAACAAGTCCGACGAATCGATTTGTTGGCCACAATTTTCGCAGTTCATTGCTCCCCCTCATGAGCTGATCTGCTGGATACTGAATTTCTTGATGAAATTCCCTGCCACCGTGTAGGTGCCTTCATATACCTGCGTGGTTCCGTTGGCCTGAAGTGCAGAAAGCCGACCGGTAACGACGTCCCCGCTCACCGATATGAGCGTAAACGTGTCCTTCGACGTCGTGCCGAAACCGGCGGTGAATTCCGCGTACGAAGCCGTGGTGGTGCTGCCACCCAGATTCCATGCCAGCCGATAGTTCTTCGCGTTGATCGCGGCGTAGTAAGCCGCCACGGTCGACGCCGGGCCAGTC
>Ga0335075_10014083_pt1 | contig 12030 bp, 11 predicted proteins | sample Lox_Sample_24_FD_206723 | JGI IMG/M metagenome (GOLD analysis project Ga0335075, IMG submission 206723) | Soil microbial communities from Loxahatchee National Wildlife Refuge, Florida, United States - Lox_Sample_2.4 | ecosystem: Environmental > Terrestrial > Soil > Wetlands | place: USA... | reverse complement strand
GCGCCGGCTATGCTTATTGGGCCGAGTGTTTTCCCACCCGCGTGCGCGGCACCGCGATCGGTTGGCTCGGCGCGATGTTCACCGCCGGGCTGATCATCGGCACTGCCCTGTGGACCGTGCTGATCAGCATCACGACGCCGGCGGTGACGTGGCTGATCATTGCGGTCGTTCTGGGCTTTGGCGAATGGACGGCACTGCTGTTGCCGAAGATCGAGCCGGGGCAGACGCTGGAGGCGATCGCTACGTGATACGGCCTCGCGGCGGTGGAGTTGCGGCCTTGTGCCGGCCATTTCGTGCGCTCTGGGACACCTTCGCGCGAACCGGCCGGAGATGGCCGGCACAAGGCCGGCCATGACGGTTGCGGGCGGCAACGAGCGCCTCCGGTGTGACCGAAGGCGCTCCGCCTGGCACTACGCCGGCACCGGTCGGGCGCGCTGGTTGTAGAGCATCTTCGCGCGCCGTTCCTGTTCCTCGGGTGGCAGCTTCGAGGGGTCTTCGGAGAGGTCGGCGCCTACCGCGAGCCCGCGCTGGACGGCGGGGCGCGCGCCGATTTCTTCGAACCAACGTTTGAAGTATTTGAATTCCTCGATGTCCTGGCCCTGGTTCTTCCAGTTCACCGTCCAGGGGTAGCAGATCATGTCGGCAATGGTGTACTCGTTGCCGGCCAGGTACCGGCGGTCATGGAGGCGCATGTTCAGCACGCCGTAGAGGCGGTTCGCCTCGTCGGTGAACCGGCGCACCGCGTAGGACTGGTCGCCCTGTTTGTCGCCCAGTCGCCGGAAGTGGCCGCATTCGCCGAGCTTCGGGCCTTGGTTCGCCATCTGCCACATTACCCATTGGGCAACATCGTACTTGCCGCGAACGTCCTGCGGCCAAAACTTCCCCACTTTCTCGGCGATGTACATCATGATCGCGCCGGATTCGAACACGCTGATCAGGGCACCGCCCCCCGCTGGTTCGTGATCGACCAGCACCGGCATGCGGTGGTTCGGGTTGATCTTCAAGAACTCGGGCTTGAACTGATCGCCGCGCCCGATATTGCACGGGATGATGTTGTAGCGAAGGCCGCATTCCTCGAGCAGGATGGTGACCTTCTTGCCGTTCGGGGTCGGCCAGTAGTGCAGGTCTAGCATCGGTCTGCCTTTCCATCAGAGGCTGGGTTTGACCTAGGCAGGTTGCCAGCCGTCCGGCCCTGGGCGCAACCTCATCGCCGTCATGGACCAGTTCACGCACACCGATCCGGTCGCCCGCGCGCAGGAACTCTCTGCGGAGCTCGCGGCCGCCTCTGATGAGATCGAGCGAAGCCAGCGCGTCGTCGAGCCGTTGCTGACGCGGCTGCACGAGGCACGGCTGTTTCGCATGCTGCTGCCGCGCTCTACCGGCGGCGACGCCGTGGAACCGACCGTCTATATGCGCGCCATCGAGGAAGTCGCGCGGCATGACGGATCGGTGGCGTGGTGCCTGTTCACCGGCAACAGCAGCGCGCTGATGGCGGCTAATCTGCCAGTGGAGGTGGCGCGGGAGATTTGGGGCGAACCGCGCGCGGTGGTTGCCTGGGGCCCGCCGAACGCGACCAAGGCGCATGCCGTGCCTGGCGGATACCGCGTGAGCGGCAGGTGGCAGTTCGCCAGCGGCTGCCGGCACGCGAGCTGGATGGGCGCACACTGCCAGGTGATCGAGCCGGACGGCTCGCTGCGGCTCAACCGCGCCGGGCAGCCCACTGTGCGGTGCCTGCTTTTCCTGGCTGAACACGCGAAGCTGATCGACGGAAGCTGGGACGTGATCGGGCTGCGCGGTACCGCCTCGGATGCTTATTCTGTGACGGATCTGTTCGTGCCGGAGGCGTTCAGCTCGACACGCGAGGATCCGACGCTACGGCTGGAACCGGGGCCACTCTATGCGTTCACTCACCAGGGGCTGTACGCGGTGGGTGCGGCCGGCGTGGCGCTGGGCCTGGCGCGCGCAATGCTGGACGCGTTCGTGACACTGGCGCGACGCAAGACGCCACGCGCGTTGGCTCCGCTGGCGGGGAATGCGGCGGTCCAGGCGAATGTGGCGCGGGCGGAGGCGAAGCTTGGGTCGGCGCGCGCCTACCTGCTGGATACGTTGCAAACGATCTGGTCCGAGGCAGGGGAAACCACTCCGATCGACGTGCCCGCGCGGGTGCGGCTGCGTTTGGCGACCACGCTGGCGATCGATGCTTCTATCGACGTCGCCGAAGCCGCCTATCGCGGTGCCGGCGCGGATGCGATCTTTGCCGGCAGCGCGTTCGAACGGCGGTTCCGCGATATCTATACGCTGTCGCAGCAGACGCAGGCGCGGGCAGCGCATTTCGAGGCGGTCGGCGCGGTCATGTTGGGCAACGAGCCGGAGATTTTCTTGTAATCGCGCTTGGCGAGACCCTCATCCGGTTCGCTTCGCGAACCGACCTCTCCCGCAAAGCGGAAGAGGTGAAGTTTCACGGCCGGATGATTGTCCCCGGACCAGCCTCGGTAAACAGCTCCAACAGACAGGCATGCGGCACCCGTCCGTCCAGGATCACCGCTCCCTTGGCACCGCGACGCACCGCTTCGACGCAGTTCTCGACTTTTGGGATCATGCCGCCGGTGATCATGCCGCGCTCGATTCCCTGCTCGACCTCGGCCACCGTCATCTCGGGGATCAGGCGCTGCTCCCCGTCCAGCACCCCCGCCACGTCCGTCAGCATCAGCAGCCGCGTGGCGGAAAGCGCTCCCGCAATCGCACCGGCCACGGTATCGGCATTGATGTTGTAAGTCTGCCCATCCTCGCCGACGCCGACCGGCGCGATCACCGGGATAAGACCGGCGCCGGTCAGCGCGTGGATGACCCGAACATCCACCCGCTCTGGCTCGCCGACGAAGCCGAGATCGAGCACTTTCTCGATCCGGCTGTCCGGATCGCGGCTGGTGCGGGTCAGCTTGCGCGCGCGGATCAGCCCGCCATCCTTGCCGCAAATCCCCACCGCCAGCGCGCCGGCACGGTTGATCAGCCCGGCAACGTACTTGTTGACCGTGCCGGCCAGCACCATCTCGACCACCTCGACCATGGCGGCGTCGGTGACGCGCAGGCCGTCAACGAATGTCGATTGGATGGCGAGCCGCTTCAGCATGGCGTTGATCTGCGGCCCGCCGCCGTGCACCACCACCGGATTGATGCCGACCTGCTTGAGGATGGCGATATCGGCGCCGAACTGTTCCGCCAGCTCTTCCTCGCCCATTGCGTGGCCGCCGTACTTCACCACCACCGTCGCCCCGGCGTAGCGGCGGAGATACGGCAGCGCGAGCGCAAGGATGCGCGCCTGCTCGGCCGCAGCCGCATGGTCGGGGGAGGGAACGGTCATCCTGGCTCCTCTGGCGGAGTGCTTCGGGGGTGGTTAGCCTCACCCGTCATGGCTGTGCAAGCAGGCACGGGCGCAGTTGATCACTGACCCGCGACCTTGCCGGATACACAGCAAAGCAAGGCACAACGGCCAGCGGGAGGGCGCCAATGCAACTCAACCGTGACGAACTGCTCCGGTCCTATCGGGCCATGTGCACGATCCGCCGCTTCGAGGAACGGGTGCAGGATGAGTTCTCGAAAGGCGAAATCCCCGGTTTCGTGCATCTCTACGCCGGCCAGGAAGCCTGCGCCGTCGGCGTCTGCGCGCATCTCGGCCCCAAGGACTACATCGCCAGCACGCACCGCGGCCATGGCCACAGCATCGCCAAGGGATGCGACGTGCAGGCGATGATGCTGGAGCTCTTCGCCCGCCAGGGTGGGCTCTGCGCCGGCAAGGGCGGCTCGATGCACATCGCCGACCTGGACCACGGCATGTTGGGAGCAAACGGCATCGTGGGCGGCGGCCCGCCGCTGGTGATCGGCGCCGCGCTCACCGCCAAGACCCTCGGCACCGGCGCCGTCGCCGTTTCCTTCACCGGCGACGGCGGCTCCAACCAGGGCACCACCTTCGAGGCCATGAACATGGCCGTCGTCCTCCAACTGCCGGCGATCTTCGTGTTCGAGAACAACGGCTACGGCGAATACACCGCCGCCTCCTACGCCGTCGGCAGTCGCGACATCGCCGGCCGCGCCGCGGCCTTCGGCCTGCCCGCCGTCAAAGTCAGCGGCGACGATTTCTTCGCCGTCCACGACGCCGCCCGCGAGGCCATCGACCGCGCCCGCACCGGCGCAGGCCCCAGTGCGATCGAAGTCGACACCTGCCGCTTCTTCGGCCACCACTCCGGCGATGCGCAGCTTTATCGCGGCAAGGACGAAGTGAAACGATTGCGCGAACAACGCGACTGCCTGCACAATTTCCGCCGCCGCGTCACCGAGGCCGGCCTGCTCGAAGCCCGCGAGCTGGACACCGTCGACGCCGAGATCGCCGCGCTGATCGATCAGGCCGTCGCGGCGGCTCGCGCGGCGCCAAAACCCGATCCGGCTGCGCTGCTCACCGACGTCTATGTGTCCTACTGAAAGGACCGCGCCATGACCGTGAAGACCATACGTCAGGCGTTGCAGGAAGCGCTGGTGCACGAAATGCGCCGGGACCCGCGCGTTATTGTGATCGGCGAGGATGTGTCAGGAGGCGCCGGTACGGAAGGCGGGCGCGATGCCGCGGGTGGAGTGCTCGGCGTCACCAAGGGCCTGATCAAGGAGTTCGGCGAATCCCGCGTGATCGACACGCCGATCACCGAATCCGCGATCATGGGAGCGGCAGCCGGTGCCGCCGTCACCGGATTGCGCCCGGTCGCCGAGTTGATGTTCTCCGATTTCCTGGGCGTCTGCTTCGATCAGATCTTCAACCAGACTGCGAAGTTCCGATACATGTTCGGCGGCAAGGCACGCACCCCGCTGGTGATCCGCACCATGATCGGCGCAGGCCGCAGTGCCGCCGCGCAACATTCGCAAAGCCCGTATCACATCTTCACCTCGGTCCCCGGCCTCAAGGTGGCTGTCCCGTCCAACGCCTATGATGCGAAGGGTCTGCTGATCCAGGCCATCCGCGACGACGACCCGGTTATATTCTGCGAACATAAGCTGATGTACGACTTGCGCACCGAGGTGCCCGACGAGGCCTACACGATCCCGTTCGGCGAAGCGAACGTGGTGCGCGACGGCGACGATGTCACCATCGTAGCCCTGGCGCGAATGGTTCATTACGTCAGCGAAGCAGCAGACAAACTCGCCGCCGAAGGCATCGAGTGCGAGATCATCGATCCCCGCACCACCTCGCCGCTCGACGAGGATACCATCCTTGACAGCGTCGAGCGCACCGGCCGGCTTGTTGTGGTGGACGAGGCCACGCCCCGTTGCGGCATGGCGACCGACATCGCGGCGCTCGTCGCCGACAAGGCGTTCGCTGCGCTGGAGGCGCCGGTGCGCCGGGTCACCGCCCCGCACACGCCGGTGCCGTTCGCGCCTTCGCTGGAGAAGCTCTACATTCCTGATCCGGACCGCATCGCCGCGGCAGTGCGTGAGGTGTACGGATACGCGCCATGACCTCATCGCTTGCCGCCATTACCATGCCGAAATGGGGCCTGACGATGACCGAGGGCAAGGTCGTCCGATGGTCGAAAGAGCAAGGCGCCGAGTTTGCGCCGGGCGACGAGTTGCTTGAGATCGAAACCTCCAAGATCACCAACGTTGTCGAAGCCGAGACGTCAGGCACCCTGGCGCGGATCGTGGCACCGGAGGGGAGCACGCTGCCGATCGGCGCATTGCTTGCCGTCGTCGCGCCCGCCGATGCGCCGGCGGCGGAGATCGATGCGTTCGTTTCCGGGTTCGTCGTCGTCGAACCGTCGTCGGAGGATACGACCGAGCAAGCGGCGGCTATGGAGACACGCGAGCTTGATATCGCCGGCAAGCGACTGCGCTATCTGGAAGTTGGCAGTCCGGCGGGTGTGCCGATGGTGTTTTTGCACGGGTTCGGCGCCGATCTCAACAGTTGGATGTTCAATCAGCCCGCACTCGCCGAGGATCGGCGAACGATCGCGTTCGACCTGCCGGGTCATGGCGGATCGACCAAGGAAGTTGGGGCGGGAGACCTCGCCAGCCTGGTCGCCGTCGTTGAAACGGCGGTGACGACGCTTGGCATCGAGCGCATGCACCTGACCGGGCATTCGATGGGTGGCGCACTGGCGGCGACGCTTGCCGCGCGGCGCCCGGAACGCGTCGCGACGCTCACCCTGATCGCGCCAGCCGGGTTTGGGCCGGAGATCAGTGTCTCATTTATCGAAGGCTTTGTGCGCGCCGCGCGACGCAAGGACACCGGCGACGTGCTGCACATGCTCGTTCACGATCCGTCGCTGGTGAGCCGGACGATGGTAGAGGACGTGCTACGCTATAAGCGGCTGGATGGCGTGACAGCAGCATTGGAGACGATCGCGCGTGCATGGTTTCCGGGTGGCCGCCAGGGGGTGAGCATCATCGCCGACGTCACGGCGCTGGACCTGCCTGTCCAGGTTATCTGGGGTCGCGACGACCGGATCATTCCCGCGCAACATGCCGATGCCGTGGCCGCACGCGTGCAGGTCCACGTTCTGGACCACACTGGCCATCTGCCGCATATGGAGAAGGCTGGCGAGGTGAACCGATTGATGAGGCAAATCGCCGGGCGGACATGATGCCGCGGACGATTCCTCGAACGCGGTAGCTTTTAGATGGCACCAGGGAGATCGGCCATGGACGACCACACGACGGCACCGACAATGAAGCTCGCGGTATCGCAGGCGAAAGAGCCGCACTTCGTCGAGGGGCGACGCGTCTTCTTCAAATATCGCGATCTCGGTGTTACCGAGGGCACCGGCGGGCGGATGCGCGCGCAGATTACCTCGGCCAGCGCCGGCATGTCGCGGCCCACCGGCTGGCATCGGCACCTGTGCGAGATGCAGTTCGTCTATGTGCTGGACGGCTGGCTCGACCTCGAGTTCGCCGATCGCGGCACCCTGCGGCTGGAAGCGGGCGATTCGATCATGATCCCCGGCGGCACACCGCACAACGAGCTCCGCACCTCCGACACGTTCGACATTTTGGAGGTTTCCGTACCTGCTCAAATGGGCACCGAGCCCTGCGAGGCGCCGGCAACGACCGGCCGTACCTGACGTTGCACGGCCAACCGTCGTCATGGCCAGCCTTGTGCCGGTTCGCGCTGAGGTGCCGTAACGGGCCCGAGATGGCCGGCACAAGGCCGGCCATGACGACGGGCACGTCTATCCAGTAAGCTTTGCCGCAAGATACCGGGCGAAATCGTAATTCGGCCGCTCCAGATAACTTAGATGTCCGGGACGCGCGAGTGGTGCCCGTACCCCGCGGAACACGCCTTCCACGCCACGCCTGTCTTCCGCATTCACCGCGTCCAGCAGCGATTTCAACGTGGCCATGTGCTCCGCTCCGCGCGGATCGCGGATGAACTCGGGCGCCAGTCCGCCGCCGAACACCATGTGCACTCGGCCGACCCCCCGTGGACTCAGCAGCAGGTACCAGAAATAACCTGGTGTCAGCGAGACCAGTTGTGTGGGGTAGATCGCGAGCAATGCCACCGTGCGCCGCCAGTCGCCCTCCAGCTTCCTGTTGTCGGGATGCGCGTTGCCGATCGGCAGCGTGGCGTCCTTGGTGATCCAGTGATAGTTGAAAGCCGCCCGTCCCGGCGGACATTCCATCTCCTCAATCCTCGAATGCGGCCCTACCGTTGCATGATGCAACATTGGCAGATGATAGCTCTCCATGAAGTTCTCAGCGAGAATTTTCCAGTTCGTGTCCCACACGTGTTCTTCCCGGAACGTCTCGACGTAATCTTCCATCCCGTACCGCGCGATGAGCGCATCGAGTTCCGCGAAATGCTCGGCAACGGGCGGCCGGCTCGGGTCGAGCGTGACATAGATCCACCCCCGCCAGGTCTCCACGCGTAGCTCGGGAAGTCGGTATGCCTCCCGGCAAAAGCTGGAAGGGTGGTCCATTTGCGGCGCCGCCCGCAACGTACCATCCAAATTATAAGTCCAGGCGTGGTATGGACACACGATGCTTCGACTGCGACCGGTCCCTTCGAGCAGCACCGACATGCGGTGCAAGCAGACATTCGATAATGCGCGGAGGACACCGTCCAGGTCCCGCAGTACGATGATCGGCTGGTCGGCGATCTCGCACGTCAGGTAATCACCGGGATTGGCAACAACGCTGGCGCGCCCGACGCAAATCCACTCATGGGCAAAGATACGCTCGCGCTCGCGCGCCAGGATTTCGGGCGAGGTGTACACCGAAGGGTGCATCGCCCGAGCATCGTCAAACGGTGCTTGGGCTCCTGCCCTGAGTGCTTCAACAGCGTTTTCACGCTCCAGCGTGGTGGTGCCTGTCTCCTGCTGCATCGCGAGTTCCTCTTCCCTCTGCCGCGGACTTCAGCACGTCGAGCCGGTGCATGGGAAACATCGCATGCAATGACTATGCCGCCGCCGACCGCTCCGCCCGGAACCGAGGCATCACCTCCTGCGCAAATGCCCTCAGCCCGGCGACCGAGGCTTTCGGGTCCACCAGCAATATCGTCTCCACTCCGCCCGCCCGTAAGCGCTCCAGCTTGGCCGCGATCTCCTCGGGTGTTCCCAATAGCGGCGAATCGTCGTTCCGCACGTCGTCAGGCGGCGTCTCACCGCGCGCCAGATCGCCGATCACCCGCCAGGTTTGCGCGCGCGCCGCATAAGCCGCCTCGCGCTCGGTTTCATCGCTCACCATCTGCAAGGCACGCGCCGCCGCCACCATGGAAGGATCGTAGCGGCGGCCGGCCCGCTCGCATTCCTCGCGGAACAGCCCGACCCGCTCGATGGTTATCCCGGTCGATCCCAACTGATCGAGCAGCAGGTTGAAGCCCTCGCGCGCGGCTCGCCGGATCGAGTCGGGGCTGCCGGCGGCGAGCCATAGCGGCGGATGCGGCCGCTGCACGGGTTCGGGCTCGACCACGATATTCTCGTAATGCCAGCGCTTGCCGTGATGCGAGAATCGGCCCTCGGTCGTCCAGGCCTTGCGGATCACCTCGATCGCCTCGTCGAAGCGCTCGGTCGCTTCCGCTTGAGGAATGCAGAATCCGGCGAACTCCGGCGCGCGATAGCCTTTCCCGACCCCGAAATCGAGCCGTCCGCCTGACAGCAGATCCAGCGTGGCCGCCTGCTCGGCGATCAGCACGGGATTGTGCCACGGGAGCACCACCACCGCGGTGCCGAGCCGGATGCGTTGCGTGCGCGCCGCCAGATAGGCCAGCAACGCCAGTGACGCCGAGACCTGACCCTGGCCGGTGAAATGGTGCTCGACCAGGAACACGCTGTCGAAGTCAAGCCGTTCGGCCTCCATCACGTACTCGATAAAGCCGCGATAGGAGTGGCTGTCGCCCAGCCCGGCATGGCTATCGGTGACGCCGGCGCCGCGCTTGGTGCGCGCACCGCCGAATAGTCCGAACCTCATCTGCGGCCCCTCTTGAATGCGCGAAACAGCTTCCGCAGCGCCGTGCCGGCGGTCAAGTTGCCGGCTGGCGCTCAGCCTCGGTATCCTGCTGCTCATCGTCGCGGAGACGGATGTCGTGGGCATGGGACGGTGCGGATGAAAGCAAATGGTCTCTTCCACCCCGATTTCCGGCCTATGCCGTACTGGTGGGAGGCTTACCGCCCCGGCGCCGACGACCGGGTCGATGTACCCGCGAAAGCGCGGGTGGCGATCGTTGGCGCCGGCTATGCCGGCCTGTGCACGGCGCTCGAGCTCGCCCGGCACGGCGTCGATTCCGTCGTGCTGGAAGCGCAGGAACTTGGCTTCGGCGCCAGCACGCGCAACGGCGGGCACGTCAGCGGTGGCGTGAATATCGGGAAGAGCTTCTCCGGCCGACGGATCGAGCATGCACCCGAGCGTGTCGATGCGTTGCTGTCGGACGCCGCGGATGCGTTCAGCCTGATCGAGCACCTAATCGAAGCCGAGAAGATCGAGTGCTTCTGGCGCAAATCTGGCCGCTTTGCCGGCGCCTGGACGCCCAAGCACTATGCCAAGCAGGCCGAGAGCCTGGCCCGCCTGAACGAAGCGGCGCAATCCGGCTGCCACATGCTGCCGCGGGAACGCCAGCGCGAGGAGATCGCCAGCGACTTCTATTGCGGCGGAATGGTTGTCGAACGCTCGGCCAGCGTGCATCCGGCGCTTTACTATAAAGGGCTGCTGGATGCCTGTCGCCGCCGCGGGGTGCCGGTTTGCGCCGCGGCGGCGGTCGGCCGCATCGTCCCTCTCGGCTCCGGCTGGCGCGTGGAGACACGCCGCGGCAACGTCGAAGCCGGGGACGTCGTCATCGCCACCAACGGCTATACCGGCGACCTGACGCCGCAGTTGAAGCGCCGTCTCGTGCCGATCGCCAGCCACATCATTGCCACCGAGGAACTGCCAACGGACCTTGCCGCTTCATTGATCCCGAAGCAGCGTACGATCTCCGATACGCCACGGATATTGTGCTATTATCGGATGTCGCCGGACGGGAAACGGATGATCTTTGGCGGGCGGGCGCGCTTCACCCAGGTCACGCCGCAGGTCAGTGCGCCGGTGCTGCACCGCTTCATGACCCGGCGCTTCCCGCAACTGGCTGGCGTAAGGATCACGCACGCCTGGACCGGCAATGTCGCGTTCACACTGGATGCGCTGCCGCATATGGGGCGGCAGGACGGGATGCATTATCTGATGGGCTGCAACGGCAGCGGCATCGCGATGATGACGTATCTTGGCCACCAGACAGCGCGCAGAATTGCCGGTGCCGCCAACCGGCCGTGCAGCTTCGACACCGAGGACTTCCCGACGCACGCGCTGTATCGGGGGAATCCGTGGTTCCTGCCGGCGATCGGGACGTGGTATCGTCTGCGTGATCGGATCGACCGGATCGGTGCTGGTTGAACGCCGAGCCAGGGACGCGCGGCATCACGTACCCATCCCGCGCGTAGGAGAATGCAAATGGTCACGCCAGACCGAATCCCAAGCGACCTGACGCTGGAAATCGGCGCAGACATCTCTCCTGATCGCTTTATAGCAGCAGTCAGAGCGTTCTTCGGTTACGTCGAGGAGGTCGGGCAGATGTTGGCCCCAGACGGAAGAGCTCCTGCGTGGCTGGTTCGCGTGCGGGAGGGGAGCAACCTGATAGGCGTTAAACCAGCGCCAAGCGCCCCGATCGAGATCGTCAGAGCAGTGTATGCACGCGTCCAAAGCGGGGTTGGAAGCCTCGCAAATGGCGACATCGAGCAGTCCGGGCTCAATGAAGCCGCTCTCCGACACCTACGCGCCCTGTCCGACTTGACCCAAGCCGACAAGAAGCGACCAACACCGGTTCGTATTTGGGTTGAGCGCGAACCGACCTCTGTTGTCCCGGAGATTAGCGAGACCATCCGGGAAGACTGGCGCATCGATTATCATGACATGGGGACCGTCGAAGGCCGTCTGGAAGTTATACAGGATCATGGTGGTCTTGAGCTTCGCGTGCGTGATCCAGCTTTGCGTCTTACCGTCAAATGCTACGTTCCCGAGGAAATGCTTCCAAACGTATTTGCCCAGTTCCAGAAGCGCGTTGAGATCTTTGGTCTGGTTCATTACCGCCGAAACGGTACACCGGTAAGTATTGAGGCTTCTACCATCGACCCGCTCCCCGATGACGATGATCTTCCGACGCCCGAAGAGGTCCGTGGGATCCTTCGAGCTCTTCCGTGACGATCGAACTCATCTATTGGGATAGTGACGCTTTCCTGGGATGGCTTCAGGAAGAGACCGGGAAGGTCGATCTATGTCAAGGGACAATCGAGCGCGCCAAGGCTGGCGAAGTCGTGATTGTCACATCGACCTTGACGTTGGCGGAGGTGCTGTGGATGCGCGGTGGCCCGCGCATCCCTGAGGAAAAGGCGGACAAAGTGCGAAGGTTTTTTCGACATTCGTACATCCGATTGTGGGCGGTGACGAGATCGATTGCCGAGGACGCTCAGGACCTGGTCTGGAAGCAGTCAATCAGACCAAAGGACGCCATTCATGTGGCAACGG
>Ga0335075_10014081_pt1 | contig 12030 bp, 11 predicted proteins | sample Lox_Sample_24_FD_206723 | JGI IMG/M metagenome (GOLD analysis project Ga0335075, IMG submission 206723) | Soil microbial communities from Loxahatchee National Wildlife Refuge, Florida, United States - Lox_Sample_2.4 | ecosystem: Environmental > Terrestrial > Soil > Wetlands | place: USA... | reverse complement strand
GCCGATTATGACCCAAGATCATGAAACCGCAAGTCAAGCCTGCCGCCACTCGACTTCGGAATATGGGACAAACTGGGGCATATATCTCGACATACCCCCGGGCGTCATGATCCTTAATCGGTACGACCCCGAATGCCGTGAAGAACTCGTCTGGCGGGGCGCGCCACTACACTACGCGCAGGACTAGAACTGGAGTGGACACGTGCGCTGGTCAACCATGCACATCCCGACGTTGCGCGAGGACCCCGCGGAGGCGGGCGCGCCCAGCCACCGGCTGCTGCTGCGTGCCGGGTATATCCGCCAGCTGATGGCGGGGCACTACTCGCTGCTGCCGCTCGCCGTGCGGGTGCGGCTGAAGGTCATCGGCATCATCCGCGAGGAGATGAACCGGATCGGGGCGCAGGAGATCCTGATGCCGGTCCTGCAGCCGGCTGACCCGTGGCAGCGCAGCGGGCGCTGGCAGCTGATAGGCGAGGCGCTGTTCCGGTTGCAGGACCGCAAGGGGGCCGACCTCGCGCTGGGCTTGACGCACGAGGAGATCGTGTCGACGCTGGCCACCGAGCTGTCCTCCTACCGCGAGCTGCCGCAGATGTGGTACCAGTTCCAGACCAAGCTGCGCGACGAGGCACGGCCGAAGGCGGGCCTGATGCGGACCCGCGAGTTCACGATGAAGGACTCCTACAGCTTCGACCTCGACGCGGCCGGGCTGGACAAGTCGTTCGACCTGCACCGTAAGGCCTACATCCGCTCGTTCGAGCGGCTCGGCATCCCGGCGATCCCCGCCGAGGCGTCCAACGGGACGATGGGCGGCTCAGACTCGACCGAGTTCGTCTGCCCGTCGGACACCGGCGAGGACGACATCATCGTCTGCCCGAACGGCGACTACGCCGCGAACAGGGAGAAGGCGACGTCGGCGCTGCCGGTGGCCGACCCGGCGGCCGACGCCGCGGCGGCGCGGCCCGCCCCGGAGCGGTTCGACACCCCCGGCGTGCGCACGATCGAGGACCTCGCGGCCGGCTACGACGCGCCCGCCGACCGGCAGCTGAAGACGCTGGTCTACCTGCTCGACGGGCAGCTGACGCTGGTGCTCATGCGTGGCGACCATGCCCTGGAGGAGCAGAAGCTCATCGACGCGACCGGCGCGATCGAGGTCCGCCCGGCGGCCGCCGACGAGATCTTCGAGGCGCTCGGCGCGCACCCCGGATCGCTCGGCGCGGTCGGGGTGACGGCGTACCCGGTCATCGCGGACTTCGCGGTGCAGGGCCGCTCGGGCATGGTGACCGGCGCCAACACCGACGACGTGCACGTCCGCGGGGTGGACGTGGCGCGGGACATCACCGTCGGGCAGTGGGCCGACCTGCGTACCGCGGAGGCGGGGGAGCCCTGCATCCACGACGGTCAGCCGCTTGAGGTCATCAAGGCCATCGAGGTCGGGCACATCTTCAAGCTCGGCTACAAGTACGCCGAGGCGTTCGAGTTGTCGGTGTCCGGCCCGGACGGTAAGCCGGTCCGGCCGATCATGGGTTCTTACGGCATCGGCGTGGAGCGTGCGATGTCCGCGATCATCGAGGTGCACCACGACGAGAAGGGCATCGTGTGGCCGCCGGCGGTCGCGCCGTTCGAGGCGGTCGTGGTCGTCGCCCAGCAGGACGACGCCGCGGTTGCGGAGGCGGGCGAGCAGGTGTACCGGCGGCTGCAGGACGCCGGCGTCGACGTGATCATCGACGACCGCCAGGTCCGGGCCGGCGTGAAGTTCAGCGACGCGGAGCTGGTCGGCATCCCGTTCCGGGTGACGATCGGCAAGCGCGGGCTGGCCGCGGGTATCGCCGAGCTGACCGACCGCGCGACCGGCGAGCGGGTCGACGTGCCGCTAGACGAGATCGCCGAGCACGTCCGCAAGACCGTCGCCCACGCCCTTTCCGGCCAGTCCTAGCGGGACGCCATTTATCTGCGACCGTCGCTGCTGCTTCATGGAGTTACCGGTACCGGGAACTCTTCGATCGTGTCGGAGTTGAAGTTGCCCAGCAGGATCTGACCTGTGGCTTGGTCGACGGTCAGGTCGCGGGGAAACAGGCCCGCCGGCACGGCGCCCACGATGGCCGGACGCCCGTTTAGCGCCGCGGCCGTACTGATCACGCTGATGGTCTGCGGGACGTCACTTCCCGTGCCCGGCACCAGGCCGCGGTTGGAATTCCCGACGAGCGCGAACCGGCCGTTATCGACCAAGACCAGGCCGGTCGGCTCGGATCCGACCCGTACTACTGCCTGCAGCGCGCGGGCGGGATCGTCGCGCAAACTGGCGGCGGAAAAGCCCAGCAGCGCGTTGGACTCCTGAGCTGTCACCCATACGGTGCTTCCGTTCGGGGAGACTGCCACGCGAACCGGCTCGCAACCGGCTGCCACATGGGCGACGACCGCCCCTCTTCCCGCGCCGTTCTCGGCGCTGGAGGCATCGACGACCCACAGCCCCCCATGCGGGCCGGGCGCACCCAAGGTGGTGACGTACAGTTGCTCCCCGCCCGGCGACATCGCGATACCGACAGGGCCGTCTGCCAGCGGCACAATGCCGACTGCGACCCCCGGCGCGGAGAAACCATCTCGCAGCGCCATCGCCAGGTCGAAAACGCTCAGCCCGCCCGTGTCCTCGTCGGTCACGAAGACGTACCGGTCATCGCCTGACACCATAACCTCGAACTCGCCTGCTCCGGCATCCGTTAGCACGCCTACCACCGGGTTATGGCCGCCGTCCTCTAGCGCCTGGACGCTCAGCACGGCCGTTGCCGTGTTGCCAGCCACCAAGAGCAGTCGCCCGTCGTGGGTTATCACCATGCCAAAGGCGGCGGCGAGTGAGTCTGGCAGCTTCACTGTGCGGACCAGTCGCGGCGCTTTCCCGGTCAGCGCCATCACCGCGATCTCACCGGCGTTGCGAACGGACACGGACGCGAACGCCCAGCGGCCATCTGCCGTGCCCACCACGGCGGTGGGCTGCCCGGACACCGGCACGGTCACGGGCGGCGGCCCCGCCAGCAGCCTGCCAGCCGCCACGCTTGTCGAGCAGGCCACACTCGGCGCCGGGGCTGCCCGGTGGGACACACCCGAAGAACAACCACCCAGAACAATAACCGCACCGGCTGACGCAATAGCCACGAGGCGCCGGCAATAGGAATAGCATCGGTGCTCCCGGGAGCCCACCCGTCTACTAATAGCAACCCGTCGTATTGATCCGCCAGGCCGCACGCTTATGGCGTTTCCGCGGAAACGCCTCGTGCCGATTTTCACAAGCCGTTCCGCGGAAACGCGGTCCGGATGCTAGGAGAATGCGGCGGCGTGGTCGGCGGCGAACTGCTCGAAGGAGCGGGCGGGGCGGCCGAGGATCGAGGGGACGTCGTCGGTGACCCATTCGGCGTCACCGTCGGCGGTCAGGGCAAACGCCTGGGCGTTCATCTCGGCGATCTGCTCGGGGACGCCAGCCCGGATCATGGCGTCTTTGTTCTCCGCGAAGGTGAGCTCCCGGTAGGTGATGGCCCTGCCGAGCAGCTTCGACAGGACAGCGGCCACGTCGTAGTTGGAGATGGCCTCCGGTCCGGTGAGCCGGTAGGTCTTTCCGGCGTGCGCGGAGGCGGAGGCCGCGATCCGCGCGGCCACTGCGGCGACGTCGCTGGTGTCGACCATGCCGGTGCGGCCCTTGCCGGCCGCGGAGCCGAAGCTGCTCGTCGCGGCGATCGCCGGGGCCAGCGCCAAGACGTTCTGCATGTAGGCGTTGGAGCGCAGCAGCGTGTAAGGCAGGCCGGAGGCGGCTAGGCCGGCCTCGATCTCGGACTGCCAGCGCCGCCGGGCGATGGGCGAGTCGGGCGAGGCCTTGCTGGTCGCCTTGACGACGTGTTCCACGCTGGCCCTGGCGGCGCTGGCGACGACGTTCAGTTCCTGGGCTGGCACGGCGGGGCTGACCAGCACCACCGCGCTGACGCCCCGCATCGCGTCGTCGATGCTGGCCGGCACGCTCAGGTCGCCGGCGACGATCTCCGCCCCGAGCCGGGCTAGCTCCTGGGGTGCTGCCTTCGCCGGATCCCGCACGAGCACCCGTACCGGCACGTCCCGCTGCCGCAGTAGCCGCGCCGTCTCGGCGCCGACCTTCCCAGCAGTCGTCACAAGAATCACGATGATCTCTCCAGCCCTGCAAAGTGGGTTACGCGACTCACTATTGCAGCATCCAAAATGGGTTGTCAAACTCAGAAACTGATACGGTAGGCGTCATGACGAGCGAGGAGGGTGACCGGCCGAGGCTCACTCGCAAGGGGGAGCGCACCCGGGCACGGATCGTGGAGGCGGCCGCCCGTCTGATCTACGAGCGCGGCGTAGCGGGCACCACGCTGGATGACGTCAAGGCGGCGGCGGACGTCAGCGGGTCGCAGATGTACCACTACTTCCCGGGCAAAGACGAGCTTGTCCAGGCGGTCATCACCCACCAGGCCGACGTCATCGCCGGCAATCAGCGGCAAGCCGACCTCGCAACCGCCAAGGGCCTGAAGGCCTGGGGCGACATGGTGGTCGCCCAGGCCACCAGCAGCCAGGGCAAGGGCGGCTGCCCTCTCGGCTCACTTGCCGGCCAGCTCGCCGAGACCGACCCGCGTGCCCGCACCCTACTGGCCGGCGGATTCGCGCAGTGGGAGGCCATCATCGCCGACGGGCTGCGCCGCCTCCATGTCGCCGGGCAGCTCCCGGGCGGCACCGACCCAGACAACCTCGCCGTAACTCTCCTCGCCGCGCTCCAGGGCGGCCTTCTCCTCGCCCAGGTCCAGCGGGACCCTCGCCCGCTCCAAACGGCGGTCGGGACCCTCCTGGAGCTGGCTCGCGGCAACCGTCCGGGCGTGCCGGCAGGCAACGAGGCTCCAGGAGGTCTGGCTCAACCTGTCGGGCGGTAGTGCGGGCAGGGTTGGCCAGCCCGCGATCAGGGGGCATCATGAAGCGCGTGATTGACCGCGAGTGGGTGAACCGGTGGCTGGCCGGATACGAGGCCGCGTGGCGCGCGCCGGGTAGTGAGGGCCTGACCGAGCTGTTCACCAGCGATGCCACTTACCTGCAGTCCCCCTACGAGCAGCCCATTACCGGCCTGGACGCGATCAAGCGGATGTGGGAGGCGGAGGAAGAGGACGGCCCGGGCGAGGTCTTCACGATCGCTACCAGCATCGTCGCCGTCGACGGCCCGGTGGCGGTGGTCCGGGCCGAGGTCATCTATGGGGATCCGCCCCGCCAGGAATACCGTGACCTGTGGGTCATCCGGTTCGCCGATGATGGCCGCTGCGCCTGGTTCGAGGAGTGGCCTTACTGGCCAGGGCACGGGCACCTGGCACCCGGCGACTCGGCGTAGGCGAAGTGCCAGCGCGTAACTTGTCGGCCCGGGGAGTGGCGGGCTGCCGGGACCGCCAGGCGAGCACCGACCAGCTGGACAGTCCTGACAGGATGGAGCTGTGGCTCGCGAACGAGCAGACCGACACCAGTGAGGCGAACGAGCCCACCGATCCGACCGACAGGATTGAGCCCGCGGACCCGATCGAGAGGATGGATCCCGCCGACCCGATGGACAGGATGGATCCGCTTGAGCCGAAGCTCAGGATCGATCCGGCGGAGCCGGTCGGCCGCTGTGTGCTATCTCTGCTGCGCATGAGGCCATTCTCGCAGCCAGTGGGCAAGATGGTGTCATGGTGAGCTGCAAGATCGCCGTCCTGGTCAGCAGGGCGCTGCGCGCCGCGATCGCCGCGGTGATCGTCGCGGTCGCGGTCACCGCCTGCAACGGAAACGGAGTCACAGGCCCGGATCCGGCTACCTGCAAGGCAGCCCTGCAGGCACAGTTCGTGAAGGCGCAAGCTGGCAAGGCCCACTTCGAGACCAACCTGCCGGCCTGCAAGGGGCTGCCCGAATCAGAGGTGCAGCAGTTGGCCCAGCAGGTACAGCAGGGCAGGTAAGCCCGGGCCGGCCGTAACTCGGCGGCCTCGGCGGCCCGGTCGCGGGCCTGGCAGCGGATCGCCCTGAGCACATCGTCGCGGCCCTCGATCAGCAGGCGGTGCAGCGCCGGGGGCGGGTTGGCGGCGGCCAGGTACGCGTCGGTGGCGGCGACAGTCTCGGCGTCCACAGCGCTTACCAGGTAACCCATCCGCACGTAGTCCTGGGCCACCGCCGGGCTCCACTCCCGCCACACGTCGCCGACCGCGGCGAAGTAGTCCGACCGGTACGGCTCGGTGAGCGACCGCTGGTCGGGCTCGATGAAGCCCAGCATCGTCGCGCGGAACATCGCGATCGTCAGCTTCCCGCTGATCAGCGTCTCCCACGTCTCTCGCTTCGACGCAGCGGTCGGGATCGCCGCGCGGCAGGTAGCGGCTTGCCGCTCGCCGGCGTCGGTGGCGTCCGCGGACAGCTCCGCGTCGATGTCGGCCTCGCCGAGCACGCCCCGGCCGACCAGGCGGCGCAGCAGGGTCCAGCGCAGGTCGGTGTCCACGACCAGGCCGTCCAGCACCTCGGCGCCGGACAGCAGGCCGGACAGCAGTTCCAGGTCGGGCGGCGAGACCGCCACTCCGGCGAATGCCCGAGCGTAGGAAAGCTGGTGGTCTGACCCCGGGGCGGCGGAAAGCAGCAGCGGCCGCAGCGACGACGCCATGAACGCGAGCCCGGTGCCCCGCCAGGCGGGGTCGGCGAACCGGCGGGCCGCCTGCACCGCCTGCCGCAGCAGGGTCTGCACCACGCTGATGTCCCGCACCGAGTCGACGCCGCCGGCCACCAGCCGGACGTAGTCCCGCGCGGCCATCTCGCCGTCGCGGCACATGTCCCAGGCCGCCGCCCAGCACAGCGCCGCGGGCAGCGAGGAGGTGAACGACCCGATCGAGGTGACCAGCGTCTGCAGCGAGTGATCGTCGAGCCTGATCTTCGCGTAGGTCAGGTCGTCGTCGTTGACAAGGACCAGGTCCGGCCGGGCCGTTCCGACCAGCTCCGGCACCTCCGTACGCGCCCCCGAAACGTCGGTTTCGACGCGTGCGGTGCGGGTCAGTCCACGGTCCGTTCGGGAGTAAAGACCGATCGCGATGCGGTGCGAGCGCAGGACGGGATGGGACTCCGCGGCTTCCTGGACCACCGAGAACGACGCGAAGCGGCCTTCGGAGTCGACGGTGTAGGAGGGCCGCAGCGTGTTCACCCCGGCCGTCTCCAGCCACTCCCGCGACCACGCCGTCAGGTCGCGCTCCGAGACCGCTTCGAGCGCGGACAGCAGGTCCCGCAGCGTGGCGTTGCCCCAGGCGTGGGCGACGAAGTAACGGCGCACGCCGTCCAGGAAGTTCTCCCGCCCGACGTAGGCGACGAGTTGCTTCAGCACCGCGGCGCCCTTGGCGTAGGTGATCCCGTCGAAGTTCACCTCGACCGCGTCGATGTCCGGGATGTCGGCGGCGATCGGGTGGGTGGACTCCAGCTGGTCTTGCCGGTACGCCCACGCCTTGTCGGTCGTGGCGAACGTGGTCCACGCCTGGCTCCACTTCGTGGCCTCCGCCTGCGCGGTCGTGGACGCCCAGCTGGCGAACGACTCGTTCAGCCACAGGTCGTCCCACCAGCGCATGGTCACCAGGTCGCCGAACCACATGTGCGCCATCTCGTGCAGGATCGTGTCGCCGCGCACCTGCCGGGCGGAGTCGGTGACCCGCGACCTGAACACGTAGTCCTCGAGGAACGTGACCGCGCCGGCGTTCTCCATCGCGCCCGCCTTGAACTCGGGCACGAACAGCTGGTCGTACTTGCCGAACGGGTACCTGATGCCGAACGCGGCGTGGAAGTAGTCGAAGCCCTGCCTGGTGACCTCGAAGATCTCGTCTGAGTCCAGGTACCGGGCCAGCGACTGGCGGCAGTAGATGCCGAGCGGGATCCCGTCGTGCTCGCCGCGCACGACGTGCCACGGGCCGGCCGACACGTGGGTGATGTACGTCGCCATCTCCGGCGACGGCGGGAAGTGCCACAGCCGCGTGTCCTCCCCGTCGGGGACGCCGCCCTCGGTGGCGGGCGCCATGTTCGACACGACGAGCCAGCCCTCGGGCGCGCGGACGGTGAATTCGTAGGTCGCCTTCATGTCGGGCTGGTCGAAGCACGCATAAACGCGGTGCGCGTCGAACGTTTCCAGGTCGGTGTACATGTAGACGTTGCCGTCCGCCGGGTCGGCGAACCGGTGCAGCCCTTCCCCGCTGCGCGAGTAGGCGCACTCGGCGTCGACCACGATCTCGTTGTGGCCGGCGAGCCCGCGCAGCGTGATGCGCTCGCCGTCGAACGCGTCGAGGCTGACCGGCGCCCCGTTGAGCGTGATCGCGAGGACTCGCGGCGCCGCGAGGTTGAGGAAGGTGGCGGCATCTGCCCGCGCGCTGTCGAAAGAGATCTTCGATACGGAACGAAACGTTGCTTCGCCCCCGGTCAAATCCAGCTCAACCTGGTAGGAGCCGACCGTGATCAGCTCAGAACGCAGCCGTGCTTCGTCGCGCGTGAGGTTCGCTGCCACCAAGCGGTCCTTTCGTCGGTCTTCATCTGTATCCGTGAAAATTACACGGCGGAGTGCGCTAGTAGCGCGCCGGGGTCGCCTGAGCTTCAGGACATATTACACCGAGTACGCGATCCGTCATCTTCGGTAATATGGGTCGCTCCGCCGGCGTCCCGCGTTCGCTTGCGAGGTCTCTGGCAGACTTGCGCCGTGCGGGTATACCTGGGATCTGACCACGCTGGCTTCGAGCTCAAGGGGCGCCTGATCGCCTGGCTGCGGGAGGCGGGGCATGAGCCCGTCGACTGCGGCCCGTCTTCGTACCAGCCTGATGACGACTACCCCGTGTACGTGCTGCGCGCGGCGCGCGCCGTCGTCGACGATCCGGGCAGCCTGGGCATCGTGATCGGCGGCTCGGGCAACGGCGAGCAGATCGCGGCGAACAAGATACCGGGCATCCGCGCCGCGCTGGCCTGGACGACGGAGACCGCTCAGCTGGCCCGGGAGCACAACAACGCCAACGTGCTCAGCCTCGGCGCACGGATGTACAGCGACGAGGACGCGATCGAGTTCGCGAAGACGTTCCTCGCGACACCGTTCTCGCAGGACCCGCGGCACGCCCGGCGGCTGGCGGAGATCGCCGGCTTCGAGAAGTCCGGCGAGTTGCCGCCGCTGCCCGGACAGGTGTAGCGGCCGCGCGGCGCCTAGCGCGCCCGGCGGCGCCGACGGCGGCTGCGGGACTGCGGCGCGTCCTGCGCGGGCGGCGCCGTGTCGCCCCGCGGGGTGCGCGCTTCCTCGCCCGGGGCGGCTCGCGGCTCCGCCCGGGCGGCGTCGGCAAGCTGCTCCGGCCGGGGACGGGACACGTCCCTGGCCCGCATGGCGGCGCTCAGCGTGATCTTCATGCTTACCAAGCACTCTAACCCGCGCGGGCCGGGGTTCAGAAGATGCATGGGCACCAGGGCGCCGGATCCCAGGACATCGCCGCGGACAGCTGCCGCAGCGCGCCTGGCCGCGGCTGCGTGACGAGGCCAGCCGCGGCGAGCGTGCCGAGCCTGGTGCCGCCAAGGTAGGCGGCCCCGAGTTCCCTGATATCCAGCGCGATGCCGGCTGGCTCGGACGTCCGCTCGCAGGTGGCCGCGGCATCCGGGCCGTCGGCGCGGAGCCGCCAGCGGCCCGCGTTGGCCGGCAGTAGCTCGTCGGTGACCTCCAGGACGACGTCTACCGGGCAGGAGTACCGGCGCCGGCTCAGCGCGGCGGGCAGGTCGATAATCCGCAGCCAGAGCCCGTCGTGGAGCTGGGGCCGCGCGCGGCGCGGGTCGAGCAGCTGGAAGAGCACCGGGTCGTCGGCGGGTCGCAGCCGGGCGGTGATCTCGGTGAGCAGGTCCCGGCTGAGCAGGTCGCCCCAGAGCGCGGCCCCGGCCGCCGGGCCGGCGGCCACGAGCTCAGAGACGACCAGCACGCTGTCCGGCAGGAACCGAGCGTCGTCCCAGCGCTCCCTGGTGCGGTAGAGCGCGTAGCCGCGCGGACCGGAAGGGTCGCCGGCGATGACGCAGCGCCGCGGGCTGAACCCGCCCCGGTCTTCCGCCGGGTCGTCCAGCAGCCGCTCCCACCACGCGTCGCTTCTGGTCCAGAAGCCCGGCTGCCCGGGCAGCACCGTGTCGTAGACCTTGGTCAGCTCGGCCGCGGCGGCCGCGGGCTCGGCGATGCGGACCCGCAGCCCGGGGTCGGCGGGCGCCGTGGGCGACAGGGCGCCCTCGGCGCGCCGGAAGCCGAAGGACGCGGTGGTGGTCGCGCGCCCGTACCCGTACCGCCCGTACAGCACCGCCTCCGAGGCCCAGAGCGCGGCGATCGGCTCGGCCCGGCGGGCGGCGATGTCGGTCACCTGGCGGCGCATCAGCGAGCGGAGGATGCCCCGCCGCCGGTACGTGGGCAGCACCGCGACGTGGGAGACGCCCGCGGTCGGCAGCAGTCCGCCAGGAACGCTCATCTGAAACGTGTAGGCGCCCGCCGCGCCGACTGGGCCGGCGCCGGGGCCGAGCGCGGGGTCGAACGCGGCCAGCGACCGGTCTGCCTCAAAGGTCCGCAGCCGCCCCCGTAGCTCATGCCCTCCGAGCGGCCCGGCGGCGAAGGCGTGCTCGCTGACGGCGCGAAAGGCCGCGTACTCGTCGTCGGTAACCGGACGGATCGGATATAGGTCTGCCATGATGGACTTCTATCCTGCGTGCCTCGCAAGGTGCCAATCGTTTTCCGGAACGGATCGCGTTACGGAGCGGGCCGCCTCCGCAGCGAGGCAGTAAGGCGGGGCGTAAGGAGCGTAGCAACCGCGTGCGACGGCAACGAACTGCGGATAGCCTGCCGGAGTCATGACTAGGTCCGCGCCTCTCGCAGCACCCCGCACGGTGGCGCGCGGGCTCCGCTCGGCCGGCTCGTGGATGTCAGATCAGGTCAGGCAGCAGTTCATCACGCGGAACCGGCGGGTCGCGTTCGGGCTCACGGTGATCATCGTCGTGATCGCGATCGCCGCGGTACACGTGTCGGCGTGGTGGTTCTCGCCCGGCGTGATGATCCTGCCGATCCTGTGCGGCGGGCTGCTGCTGTGGCCCCGGGCGCTGCGGATCCTGTTCGCGATCGCGGCGGCCGGCATCGCCTACGACGTGGCCGAGGACAAGGCCGGAGCGGGGATCGTCGCGACGATCGTGGTGACCGCGATCTTCGCCGACGTGCTCGCCAACACCAGAGGCAAGCTCGGCACCCGGGGGCTGCGCGCGGACCGGATGATGATCGAGCTGCGGGACCGCATCCGGGCGCAGGGCACGCTGCCCGAACTTGGCGACGGCTGGGAGTCGACCGTGGTGCTCAGGCCCGCCGGCGGGTCCTCGTTCGGCGGTGACTTCGTGGTCTCGTACTGCGACGGCAAGACGCTGGAGGTGGCGCTTGTCGACGTGTCCGGCAAGGGCATGGACGCGGCCACCAGGGCGCTGCTGCTCTCCGGCGCGTTCGGCGGCATGCTCGGCTCGGTGCCCAGGGAGCAGTTCCTGCCGGCCTGCAACGCTTACATGCGCCGGGGCAAGGGTCCCGAGGGGTTCGTGACCGCGGTCCACCTGACGATCGACCTGGCCTCGGGGGAGTACACGCTGGCCTCGGCCGGCCATCCGCCCGCGGTGCGCTTCGACGCCAACACGGGCCAGTGGCGGGTCAGCACCGCCCGCGGCATCGTGCTCGGGGTCGTCCCGGACCTGGCCGGCGCGCCCGACATCCCTGACGAGGGCGTGCTCCGCCGCGGCGACGCGATCATGCTCTACACGGACGGGCTGGTCGAGGCCCCGCGGCGGGACATCGACGAGGGCATCGAGCGGCTCCTCGGCGAGGCCGAGCGCCTGGTCGTGAGCGGTTTCGCGACCGGCGCCCCGGACCTGGTCACGACCATGCAGCGGGCCATCAGCAGCTCGGACGACTGCGCCCTGGTCCTGATCTGGCGTTCTTAGCTGCCCCAGGCTGCCTCAGCACCGGATTGGCCGGCTGTATGGCCCATA
>Ga0335075_10014080_pt1 | contig 12031 bp, 8 predicted proteins | sample Lox_Sample_24_FD_206723 | JGI IMG/M metagenome (GOLD analysis project Ga0335075, IMG submission 206723) | Soil microbial communities from Loxahatchee National Wildlife Refuge, Florida, United States - Lox_Sample_2.4 | ecosystem: Environmental > Terrestrial > Soil > Wetlands | place: USA: Florida... | reverse complement strand
TCTCGTTCAGGCCATACGGGAGAGCCTGGCCGACATCACCGGGGAATGACGACGTGGACAGCCGCTGGCCGGACGTGCTGGCTGCTCCTGATGTCCGCGGGCTTAGCGGTGCGGTTTTGGGCTCGGCGCCACGTCGAGTGCGGGGTTCTGGTCGAAGAACCCGGCCGGCTTCAGGGCGAATCCGGCCCGCTCCACCGGCATGACCGGCCAGTCTTCGGGTCGGGCGATGTGATGACTGCCCAGCGTGTACCAGACCACGACGTCGGTTTCCTCGATCGGGCGGTCGGCTTTGGTCCAGGCCGGTAGCCCGGCGCCGCCGGGGTGCTGGTTGGGGTAGTCGCCCGCCGGGAACCGCTCATCGGGCTGGTAGGGGGTGACCCATAGGTGCCTGGTAGCGAACGCGGCGCGCTGGATCACCGGGCTGTCGGGGTGGCTGAAAGCCAGGATGTTGCTCCCCGGTACGAGCTTGTAGCCAGGCTCCTGACCGAGCCCGTTGCTGCTGCCCGGATTGGCCACCAGCCAGTACCGGCCGCGCAGCGGGTCGATGACGCGCTGGGCCTCTGATTCCCGGCGCAGCGGCCGTTTGACCGGCCGGAACGCGGTGCCGGACAAGTTGCCCGGACCCGGCGGGATCGCCTCGGTTTCCACCTCATACACGGTGTTGCGCAGCCCGTCGACAGCCATGTCCAGCCGGACGGACAGGAAGTGCTGGTGATGGGCGGCCAGTGTCTGCGGCGCGACCACGGTGCCGAAGTCGCTGATTTCACCCGGCGCGAGAGCGCTCGTCAGCACGATGCCGGTCAGCTTTACCTCGAACTCGATGCTGCCGTCTTGGTAGAAGTACCAGTAGATCGCGTACTCGTAGTTGCCCGCGGTGATGATGAACGAGACGACCAGCCGACGGCTCCGGCGGGTCTCAGTTGTCCGCAGGTCGGCGTCAAAATGCTTCCACAGCAGGCCGAAGTCTTCCTCATGCAGGCAGATCGCGTTCCTGATCGGGTAGGGCTCGCCATTGGAGTCGGCGAGGTCGACGTCGAAGTAGCGGATGTCCCCGAGGCAGTCACACCCGGCCTCGAGCGAGTTAGCCAGCAGCCCGATCCCGTACTCACCGATGTCAAAGGCCTGACGCCAGCTCAGGAACGGCCGCGGGTCGGCGTACGGGATGAACAGTTCCGCCACCGAAGCACGCCAGATGACCGGCCGCTCTCTGCCCCGGTCCTCGTATCCGATGGTGTGCAGGACCAGCCCCTCCCGGGCGGTGAAGCCCAGCCGGAACCGCCAGCGCTCCCAGCGGACCTCCCAGCCGTCGACCTCAAAGCTGGGGCCGTCGGGCTGAACGATCTCCAGCGGCTTGAGGCTGTCCCGCAGCGGCCCAGCCCGGTCGGCGGCATAGGCGCCGTCACCGGGCGGAAACGGCATGACGCCCTGGTCCTCGACCCGCAGCACTTCCATGTCGTCGAGGTCCACGACGGCGGTCAGGCCATGGATGGGTTTGGCGTACGGGTTGTCGTCGGGCCGCTCGCGGTAGAACATCAGCGTCCACATGACTCGGCGTTCCGCCTCTTCCCCGGCCGTGAACGTGCCGATCCCCCACGGTTCGAACAGCACCCGCGCGGTATCGGTGACGCCCCGGCGCTCAAGACCGGCCCGAACCCGCGGGTCAGCGGCGGTCACCCGCTGGCACTCGGCGTACTCCCACATCGTCACCGGGCCGCGGGCCCCGGGAACCGGCCGCCAGGACACGACCGAATCGCCGGTCAGCGACACGACCGCCTCGTGCAGCATGTGCTGCAACGGTTCGATCAGCACGATGAACGCCTCCCGCGGCGCGGCGGCAGGCGCTGCGGCCTGACCAGCGTTAGCCGCCTGACCGGCGTCGCCGCCGACCGGATCGGCAAAGGCGACCCGGTCTTTGGCCGGCTCGCTCAGGTTCACCGACACAAAGCGCGCCTCGGGACTCACCGGCCGCTCTCGCCGGAGGATGGCCACCGCCCGCCTGATCTCATCAGCGTCGAGCGGATCCAGGGGATGACGGACCTGGCCCACGCTGGGCCCGCCGGCGCCATCCCGGTTGCCCTGGCTGCCCTGATCTTCCCCGGTCATGGAGGTGGCCCCGGGTCACCGCGCGTGCCGGGCATCCAGGTGCTGCGCTTCCCGCCGAGTCGCGAAGTAGTCCGCGCCGGAGCGGGTCATTCTGGTCGCGGCCATCAGCACAATCCCGGTAGCGACAATCCCGGCGATGGTCCAGTTCACGTTGGCGGCGTTGCCCTCCATCGCCTTCCAGATGATCCAGCCCAGGAACACCACCGCAGCCAGCGGCAGCACCCCGTCCACGACCGCGCCGACCAGGCTGGAGAACACCCGCCGCCGGTAGTACACGATCAGTGCCACCCCGGTAAGGATGTAGTAGGAGGTGAACAAGATCCCGGTGCCGGCGACCAGGGCGGTGAACGCCGCCGTGACCGAGCCGACCAGCAGGTACACCCAGGTCACGGCCAAAAACGCGACCCCCGGGATGATGGTGGCCAGGACCGGGGTGTGGAACCGGGGGGACAGGTTGCCCAGCGGGGCGGGCAGCGCACCGGCCGACGACATCCCGAACCCGATCCGGCCGAGCACCACGAACCCGGTCCCGGTGCCGGCGATTACCGACAAGGCGACCGCGAGCCCCGCGGTCCGGCCGAGCCAAGTTCCGCCGATCACCTTCCCGATGTACACCAGCGGCGCAGCGGCATTGGCCTGCAAGGCGTGCGGGGACACCGCTCCTTGCAGCGCCATGGTGCTCAGCGCGTAGAACAAGCCCAGGAACAGCACGACCAGCACCACGGCCCTTCCGGGGTTGATGCGCGGCCGGTGGGTTTCCTCGTTCACATTCGCCGATCCGTCCCATCCGGTGAACATGAACACCGCGAACAGCAGCCCGGCGGACAGGCTGCCCTTCCCGCCTATCCCGCTCAGCGACAGCCACCCGGACGAGGCCGGGTAGGTGCCAGCAGAGTGCCCGCCCCAGAACACGAAGGCGGCTATGGCCAGGCCGATCACGATCCCGTACTCGACCACGGCCAGCACGAGCTGAGTCCGCGCAGAAAGCCGGATCCCGACGACCGCGACGCCAATCATCAGCAGACCGACAGCTGTGTCAATCAAGATGTTGGGCCACCGGGCGTTCTGATTCTGCCCGGCCACGGCCAGCACCGACGGGGCGAGCACCGTGACCGCGGCCACGTTCCCGATCAGGTTCGCCATGATCATCAGCCAACCGGTCAGCCACCCGAGATAAGGGCTGATGGACCGGCCGACCCAGTCGAACGCAGCGCCGCAGTTCGCATTCCATGTGTTCAGCCGCCTGTAGGCGTTCGCCACGATCAGCATCGGCACCGCGCACAGTAAAATTACCGGCCCGCTGCCGTAGGCAGTCGCCGCGACGATCGGGGCCAAGGTCAGCGACAACGACAGCGCCGGACCGGCATTCGCGGCACCGATGACCCAGTCCCCGGCCAGTCCAATCCTCGGGGTCAGCTTGCCAGCCTGACGGGAACGCAGCTCGTTAACGGGTGCAGTCACGGAACCTCTCCTGTAGCGGGCCAGGTACTGATCGGATCGGGAAGCCATCGGAAGGGCAAGCGGCCAGCGGTCGGCCCGCGCACCGGCTCAACCCATCAGTGCACAGCAGATACCGCCGCGGCGCTTCCCGCCCAGGCGACTGCACCCAGCGCGGCCAGCTCGATGGGTGAAACCGCGAACATACCGTAACCCGGACAGCTATGACCGGACCAGATGTTCATGGTCAAATTCAGCCTGCATGGCCGGACATATGGTCGGCGGCCTATCCCGGACCGCTTCTGCGAGGAACTGATCAAAAATACGCAGACGGTCATGTACTGTACCGACGGGAAACCATTCATCCCACCGGCGGGGAGTCACGGTGACGCAGCGGTCACATCCGCGGTGCGGCGCGCGCTGGTACAGACGTGGTCGTGACCGGCTGAGGAGTCGCAACCACGCGAGCAGCCGCCAACTGGCCGTCACCGGTTCGGAGCCGACCGAGTGCACCCTGGTCCGCGGGGTCGAGCGGGGTGATGGAACGGCCACCCCGGAGCGCGCGATCCGGACCAGGGAGTTACCACATGGGCACGCACATGTTGCCGGGCCGCGAGCAATGGCGTGCGCTGCGCCGCTCGATCCGGTTCACCACGGCGGTCATCCTGGCCATCCCGATCCTTGCCGCCGCCGTCATGTGGATATTCGCCGGCGTCACCCTGGCCAGCGCGCTGGCCAATCACGGCTCGGCGGGCGTGCACGGCACGGTGCTGGTCAGGGTCGCGGTGGCCGAGGCCATCGGCCTGGTCGCGGTCCTCGTCGCGGCCGCGGGCATGCTCTGGTTCGCCCGGCGACTCTCCCGTGATGCCGCCACCCTGGAGGCGTCAGCCCGCAGGTTTGCCGACCAGCAGCTGCCCCATCTGGTGGAACGGCTGCGCCGCGGCGACGCGGCCGAGGCGAATGGCAAGCTTTCTGGTTCGGCCCGCATGAAGGTCACCGAGCTCTCCCGGGCCGCCGCGGCGCTCGCCAGCGTGCAGAGCACCGCGCTGGCCACCGCCGCCACCGAGAGCAGTCTGCGCAGCGGCATCAGCCAGGTCTTCGTGAGCCTGGCGCGGCGGAACCAGTCGCTGCTACAGCGACAGCTGCGGCTGCTCGACGATCTCGAGCGCAAGGCCGCCGACCCGAGGGCGCTGGCCGACCTGTTCCCGCTGGACCACCTCACCACCCGGATGCGCCGCCACGCCGAGGGCCTGATCATTCTGTCCGGAGCCGTGCCCGGGCGAGCGTGGAGCAACCCGGTTCCGGTCATCGACGTGATCCGCGGGGCCATCGCCGAGGTTGAGGACTACAAGCGCATTGCCGTGGTCACCACCTCCGAGGACATGGTGGCGGGCTCGGCCGTTGCGGACATGATTCACTTGCTGGCCGAGCTGATCGAAAACGCGACGCTGTTCTCACCGTCGGGCACCCGTGTCGAGGTCAGAGCCGAACGGGTGGGCAACGGCTTCGCCTTCGAGATCGAAGACCGGGGGCTGGGCATCAAGCCCGACGAGCTAGACGCGATCAACCTGCGGCTGGGCAGCCCGGCGGATTTCGACCTGGCCAACGCCGACCAGCTCGGCCTGTTCGTGGTGGGCAAGCTGGCCGCCCGGCACGGGGTACGCGTGTTCCTGCGCCCCTCGCCCTACGGCGGAACCACCGCGATCGTGCTCATGCCGATCAGCATGATGGCGCTGGCGGGCGAGAGCGCGGCCGACGCCGGGCCGGCGGACACCGGTGAGGACGAAGATCTGCACCTGGCCTTGACTGGCGGCTTGCGCCGGCCACCGTCGCAGGCCGAGAGCGACGCTCCGCGCGTTCCAGGCCTGCCTGGCCCACTACCGACCCGGCCCAGCATTTTCGCCGGCCAGCCCGACACCGACGCGTTTCCCAGCCTGCCCAGCATCGAACATGCTGGGCCCGACGGCCTCCACGGCAGGCCGGACACCGGCCCAGGCCTGACCGGCACCGGTCCCGGCCAGCCGGACGCCGACGCCAGCGAGACGGAGCGCCGGCCCAGCGAGTCGGTCTTCTTCCCGAGCCAGCCGACCTTGCTCGGCGAGCCGGTGTCCCCCGGCCTCGCTGGTTCCGGCCGAGGCCGGCCGGCCTCGGCCGGCCTCGCGGGTTCCGGCCGCGACCGGCCCGGCACCGAGCCGGAGCCCGCGGCCAGGCCCGGTCCGGCGGGGCCGCCCGGCCCTGGCGTGAGCGCTGGAACGCATCGCGGCCTGCCGCGCCGCGTCCGCCAGGCCAGCCTCTCGCCGCATCTGCGCGACAGCCCGCCGGCCGGGACCGCAGCTTCGCTGCGCGAACCGGAGATTCGCTCGCCGGAACAGGCGCAGAGCCTGCTCGCCTCGCTGCAACGCGGATGGGAGCGCGGGCGTGAGGCAGAGCTGCCAGATTCGGACGCGGGCAACGGGCAGGACGCGAGGGACAGCGCGCGCGGGGCATCGCAGGAGGAGACGTGATGGATCCATTTGGCACAACCTCGGCCGGCCAGGAGCTCAGCTGGCTGCTTGACGACCTCGCCTCCCGCGTGGATGACATACAGCAAGGCGTGATCCTGTCCCGGGACGGCCTGACCGTGGCCGCTTCCGAGAGCCTGAGCCGCGAGGACGCCGAGCACCTGGCCGCGCTGGCCGCCGGGGTGCAGAGCCTGGCCCGGGGCGCGGGCGAGCACTTCAGCCTGGGTGATGTGCGGCAGACCATCATCGAGCTCGAGCAGGCGTTCCTGTTCGTCACCGCGGCCGGGCACGGCAGTTGCCTGGCGGTGATGTGCCCGGCGAACGCCGACGCCGGCCTCGTCGCCTACGAGATGGCGATGCTCGTCAAGCGCGCCGGGCCGCACCTCGCCGCGCAACCCAGGCTCACCGAGCGCCGGTTCCCCGGCGAGTGAGCCCGCCATGCAGCAGTATGAGAGGTGGACCGATCAGGAAGCCGGTCCAGTCGTTCGGCCCTACGCACTGACCGGGGGCCGCACCGACCCGGCCGGCGACATGGTCCTCGACCTGATGGCCGTCATCGCCACGGCCGGCCCGGTCCCGAGACGGGCCGAACTGGCCAAGCTGAGCCCTGAGCAGCGCAAGCTCCTCCGCCTGTGCCGCAATCCCGTCACGGTGGCCGACTCGGCCGCCGACATGGACCTGCCACTCGGCGTGGTCCGCGTGCTGCTGGCCGACCTGATCCAGCAGGGCATGATCACCGTGCTGCCGCGGCAGTCCGCGCCCCGGCAGGCCAGCACCGACCTGCTCAAGGAGGTGCTCGATGGGCTCCGCTCCCTCTGAGGGCAAGTCCGGCAGCAGCCAGCTCATCCCAATCAAGATCGTTGTGGCCGGCGGGTTCGGCGTAGGCAAGACGACGCTGGTCAGCTCGATCAGCGAGATAAGGCCGCTGCGCACCGAGGAGTCCCTGACTCAGGTGGGCGTCGGCGTGGACGACCTTACCGGCGTGGCCGGGAAGACAACCACGACGGTCGCGATGGACTTCGGCCGGATCTCGATGGGCCCCCGGCTGGTCCTGTACCTCTTTGGCACCCCGGGCCAGGACCGCTTCTGGTTCATGTGGGACGACCTGTCCTATGGCGCGCTCGGTGCGGTGATCCTGGCCGACACCCGCCGGCTGAGCGACTGCTTCCCCTCGGTCGACTACTTCGAGCGGCGCCAGTTGCCGTTCATCGTGGCCGTCAACGTATTCGATGACGCTCCTTATTACGACGTCGAGGACGTCAGGATCGCGCTGGACCTCGACCCGGCGGTTCCCGCCGTGCTCTGCGACGCCCGCGAGCGCAGCTCGGTCAAGGAGGTCCTGATCACGCTGGTGAAGCACGTGCTCGTGGAGGGCCCCGGCGACGGCGAGCAGGCCATGTCCGACCCGGACGGGCTCGGCCAGCCGGGCCAGGTCGGCAGCGCGATTTTATCCGGCCCGCGGCGAGCGCCGTCCGCTCACGAGGCAGCGCCGGCGGCGGCCGGGTCGTAAGCCTCGGTGGGCTGGCTGAAGTACGCGGATCGTCCGATGAACCGCGCGATCAGCAGGAAGACGACGCCGATGCCCAGCATGATGTACACGTAATGCAGGTCATTGCCGTTCCAGCCGCCCAGGCCCGGCACCGATTTGAACGCCACCCAGAGCAGGAACGCCGCCGAGACCAGCGGGACCGCGATCAGCTCCAGGAAAGCGCCGACGCCGCGGGCGGCCAGCTTCCGGTAATACACGGCCATGGCTATTCCGGTGGCGGCGTAGAAGAGCGCGAACATCAGGCCCACCGAGCTGACCACGTTGGTGAATGCGCCCTCCACGCTGGACGAGCTCAGCGTGTACACCCAGGTGACCGCGAGCGTCGCCGTGGCGAAGACCAGCGTGGCCGCGGCGGGCGTGCGGTGCCGCGGGTGCGGCCGGCCCAGCGCGGACGGCAGCACCCGGTCCTGGCCCATGGCGTACGCGATCCTGGCCCCGGCGACCAGGGCGGTCTGGGTCGCGCCCACGATCGACAGCAGCACCCCCACGATCATCACCTTGTCCCAGGGGGATCCGGCGACCGAATGCACGATGTAAGCCAGCGCGTCGGACCCGTTGGCGGCCAGGGCCTTCTGGGTGACGCCGCCCTGGAAGGCGAACGTGTAGAACGCGTACATGATCCCTAACGTGACCACGCCGACCACGACCGCCCGGCCGGGGTTCACGCGGGACCGCCGCGTCTCCTCGTTCACGTACACCGAGGTGTCCCACCCGCTGAACATATAGACCGCGATGAGGATCCCGCTGACCAGGCCGGAGGTCCCGCCCATGGTGTGCCAGGAGAGCCAGCTCCAGTGGAATGGCACGGTGCCGCGGCGGTGGCTGAACACCGCGACCAGGATCACCACGGAGAACACGGTAATGATCACGTACTCGGCGATGGCCAGCAGCCACTGGAACCGGGCGGTGATCTGGATCCCGATGTAGGCGACGACGGTCACGATCACCAGCCAGACCGATGCGGATATGGCCGTGGCCACGCTGGAGTTAACCGCGCCCGGGTCGACCACCTGCAGCACGTACGGGCCGACCGGCAAGATGTCGGAGATCGTCCCGAGGAAGTACCCCAGCAGCATGATCCAGCCGACCACGAAGCCGAGGTAGGGGGTGATCGCCCGCCCGACCCAGACGTAGGAGGCGCCGCAGTCGACCCGCCAGCGGTTCAGCCGCCGGTAGGCCAACGCGATGCCGAGCATGGGCAGGAAGCAGACCAAGATCGTGACCGGGCCGGCGTAAGAGGTGGCGGTGACGATCGCCGCCAGCGTCACCGCCAGCGACGCGGTCGGCCCGGACGAGGCCATGCCGACGATGATCGCGTCGGATAGCCCGATGGCGTTGTCCCGCAGTCCGGGATGGCCCGGGGCGGCGGACTGGGTGGCGAGGTTGGCCATGGTGCCTGCTTCCCGATTGGAGCGACCGAGCTTTCCGTTCAAGAAATGTCTCTCTGTGCAGAACTTAACCAGTTTGGTCGGTGATCATCCCAATAGGCCGTTAATCTTGGTCCCCCGGGTAACAGTGCGGTCTGCTCGCCACTTCTCACGCTGAGGCCACAGCCATGGGTTTGCGTCGCCGGTCGATACGTCTCAGGATCTTCCTGCTCGTTGTCGTCCCGATCCTGTCGCTGATTGGCATCTATGCATTCGCGGCGACCATTACCGCCAGCGATGCGATCAGCTTGTCCCGGTCTAGGCTGGTTTTTAACACCATATCGCTGCCATCCGGCCTTCTGGAGTCCGCGCTGGACAGCGAGCGCGTGTATGCGGTGGTCTACCTGGCCGACCCGGCACTGCTGAACCGGGCGGCCCTCCAGGCGCAGGAGCAGAAGACCGACCGGTCGATCGCGGCGTTCAAGACCGCCGCCAGCACCGCTGCGAGCAGCGAGAGCGCGGCCGAGAAGCAGGCATTCGCGACCATGTTCGCCGACCTGGCCCGGCTCCCCGCGCTGCGCTCCCGGGTCGCCACCCAGGCCATCAGCCGTCCACAGGTGATCAGCGCGTACGGCAGCATGGTGACCGAGGACGGCGTCTTGGAGGACCAGATCATCCTGCAGGGGGCCAACGCCCGCATCGTCGGCGTATCACTGGCCCTCAACCGGACCGGCAACGTCGTGAACCTGCTACTGCAGGAGGAAGCGGTGCTGCTGGGCGACTCGCTGACGCGGTCATACTCGGCGGCCGGCCGCCAGCAGGTCGCCGAGCTGGTGGGCGCCCGCCAGGCCATGTATGCCGAGATGCTCTCCGAGTTCGACCCCACCATCCGGGCCATCTACAACCGGGACGTCAGCCCGCGGGTGCTGGGGCCGCTGCAGGCGATCGAGAACACCGTGATCTCCCAGCCCCGGGCCGGCCGGGTGCCGCCGGTGTCCCCCATAGCCTTGAGCGCGGCGGTCGAGGCGGTGTCCGAAGGGTACGCCGCGGCGAGCCAGCAAGCAGCGGCCGTGGTCACGGCCCAGGCGCAGCCGGTGGCCAACTCGACCTTCCTCAGGCTCATCCTCGTCGCCAGCCTGGGCCTGCTGGCCATCATCGTCTCCATCACCATGTCGGCCTGGATCGGCCGTGGCCTGGTCCAGGAGCTGGCCGCGCTCCGCCGGTCCGCCCTCGACCTGGCCAACCGGCGCCTGCCCAGCGTCGTGGAGCGGCTGCGCGCGGGCCACGATGTGGATGTCGCCGTGGAGGCACCGCCGCTGGAATCCGGCGGCGACGAGATCGGGCAGGTCACGGCGGCCTTCAACGCCGTGCAGCAGACCGCGGTCGAGGCCGCTGTTGACGAGGCCAGGCTGCGGCGCGGGATCAGTGACGTGTTCCGCAACCTGGCCCGGCGCAGCCAGTCGCTGCTGCACCGCCAGCTGGCCATGCTCGACGAGATGGAACGCCGGGCCAGCGACCCCGAGGCGCTGGACAACCTGTTCCGGATCGACCACCTCACCACGAGGATGCGCCGTCATTCGGAGAGTCTGATCATTCTGTCCGGCGAGTCGCCCGGGCGGGGCTGGCGCCACCCGGTGGCGTTCGTCGACGTGCTCCGCGCCGCAGCCGCCGAGGTCGAGGACTACACACGGATCAGGGTCACCACCGGGGCCCGAGCGGCGCTCATCGGCCCGGCCGTTGCCGACGTCATCCACATGATCGCGGAGCTGGCGGAGAACGCAACGATCTACTCGCCGCCCAATACCCCGGTCCGGATCCACGGTGACCTGGTCGGCCGGGGATACGCCGTCGAGATCGAGGACCGCGGGCTCGGCCTCGCCGAAGAGAAGCTGGCCAGGATCAACCACAATTTCGCGCAGCCCCCGCCGTTCGACCTCTCCGGGAGCGAGCAGCTCGGCCTGTTCGTCGCCGGGCAGCTGGCCCGGCGGCACGACATCCAGATCACCCTGCAGGCCTCGCCGTACGGCGGGATAACGGCCATCGTGCTGATCCCGAAATCCCTGGTGGTCGACGAGGCGGCCTACGGCCCCGAGGTCGCGGCCGCGACCACGAGCGAACGGGCCATCCGGCTCACCAGCCGGCCCGCGGCGCTCGGCCGTCGCGTCATCGCCAAGCCGGCCGCGCTAGCCCAGCCCAGCGCGCTGCCGTCGGCGGCCGCCCCGCTGCCGCGCCGGGTATCCGGCTTGCCGCCCGGACCGGAAACCGGCCCGCTGCCGCGCCGGGTATCCGGCTTGCCGCCCGCGCCAGAGGCCACGGCCACGGCCACGGCCGGGGACGGGGACGGGGCGCCGGCCGGGGACGGCGATGCCGGCCCGCAGACCGAGACCAGGCCGCAGACCGAGACGGGCCCGCAGACCGAGACCAGGCCGCAGACCGAGACAGGCCCGCAGACCGAGACGGGCCCGCAGACGGCCGGCACTCCGCGGTCGGTGATGGGGCTGCCGGTCCGGGTTCGGCAGGCCAGCCTGGCCCCGCAACTGCGCGACGCCGGCCCGGTCGCCGCCGACGCGGCCGACCAGGTTCCCAGCGCGCCGTCTCCCGAGGCGGCCCGCAATACGATGACGGCGCTGCAGAGAGGCTGGGAGCGCGGCCGCTCCATCTCGGCGAAACAGGAGCCATTGTCTGAGACGATGCTGAATGCAGAACCCAGCGGGAACGGCGGAGAGCAGCGCAGCGACGAATAATCCTCGCGCGCCTGCCGGTCGGGGAGTAGTGGAGGGGGACGCCCGTGAGCCTGACCAGCGAACTTGATTGGCTCCTGAACGACCTGGTGACCAGGGTCGCCCACATCGGCCAGGCCGTCATCTTGTCCCGGGACGGCCTGGCCATCGGATCATCGGCCGGGCTCAGCAAGGAAGACGCGGAACACCTCTCCGCGGCCGCGGCGGGCTTCCAGAGCCTGGCCAAGGGCGTCGGGCGGCACTTCGGATGCGGTCCCGCCCGGCAGATCATCATCGAGATGGAATCCGAATTCCTGTTCGTGACCGCCGCGGGCGAGGGTAGCTGCCTGGCCG
>Ga0335075_10014079_pt1 | contig 12031 bp, 9 predicted proteins | sample Lox_Sample_24_FD_206723 | JGI IMG/M metagenome (GOLD analysis project Ga0335075, IMG submission 206723) | Soil microbial communities from Loxahatchee National Wildlife Refuge, Florida, United States - Lox_Sample_2.4 | ecosystem: Environmental > Terrestrial > Soil > Wetlands | place: USA: Florida... | reverse complement strand
GTGTCGAAGTCAGTCCCGACGGCGGCTTCCTCTGGTACGAAGTACCCCTCGAAAACCTCTCGCCGAAACGCAAGTATGCCTGGCGGATCTGGCATATCGAGGTCCCCCTTGACGCGGAAGGTTGGACGGAAATCGTGGCCCGATGCTGGGATAACGCACTAAACACGCAGCCAACATATGTGCGGAGTGCGTGGAATTGGGGCCTGCATGTGACAAGCAGTTGCCATAGGGTGAAGATCTATAGCGTGAATAAGAGCAAGCCGCTCACGAAGGCGAGGTTGGAGGAGTTTGCAGAAAAGGGAATCAATTTGGCGCCTATTACAAGGCCGACGCCGTTTCGCATACAACCGCTGGAGGAGGTTGAGAAATTCTGGGCGGAGCATGATCCGAGGGATGCGGAGGAGTGAAGTAGTCTCGATTGTAGCCAATGAAATTGCTTATGGGATGTAAACGATTCATAGGTGTGAGCATAGTCTGATTTGAGGTGCCTAAAATCTGAACTATAAGGTGGAGAGGAGCGGAAGAAGTTGCGTGACCCTTAGCTTTACTTTCTCGCTGTCCCCATAAGAACTAACAACTTTGATTGCAATTCGTCAAAACCTCACTATTTCCCAAGCACAAACTCCCAAATCTCTTCTCTTCCCTAAATCTGTTTACGGTCATCGATCCTGTGAATCAGCCCTCACAGCCACCGACCCTACATCACAGCACTCACAGCTATTGACCTAAATCAAAGTCTTTCACAGCCACCGATCCCGCACTGTCCCCATAGCTATTAACCCTACGTCCCATCAGTTACAACCATGGATCTCGTCCATCGGAATCACCATGCCCGTGACTGCAGTTGTCAAGGAGACACTGCAGGCTGGAAACTCCACTACCAGCATTCATGGCTATATAGACTAACCTCCTCTAGATGGACGCAAGAAGCCGATAGCATCATTAATACCTATACGACATGGCTCACCCTCAACTCCGCCTACGATCTCCGCGATGAGTCCCACGATTTACTGCTCGGCAAAGTTCCCCGCAGTTTTCTGTCGGTCGAGCGGCAATATGGGACCTTCCGAAGCATCGTCGATGAGATTGCTGTTGATCAGGGCGTGATCAGTTTCAACTCTGGCATGGTACTGACCTCTTGGAGCGTTGGCTTCTTGCCCGACCGTGATGTCTAGGAAAATGGGATCTGTGTGAGAGGGCATTCGCATTTTGCTGGGTATGTTGATTCCCTTTGAACAATCTTTTATTGTGGTCACAGATTATTTTAAAGTAGTTACTGGGTTGTGGGCAACGAGCAGGCCTTCCTTGCCATGGACTTCAAAAACAAAGAGGCCGTATAGAGATGGTTCGAGAAACATTTCCACCATATTTTATTATATTCGAATGAGCCTCAGACCCATTGATTTCGGCCCTCTATATGTGACCTGTAACAGCTATGAAATTAATAAACTGTCTTGCCTGCTGCCTTAAAGCATAAGAACATATTAGACATAGTGAATGTTGTAAAAAGACTTTAATTATAAGTCATATGCTATTAAGCACCTGTATCGATTAACTAGCAATCTCTGAAGCTGCTGGTTAAAAGCATAGTGAACTGGCGTACGTTTTAAAACTAGATGAAAGTAGCGTCATTGGTGGAGTCGCTGTTAACGAGCTACTTAATTCCGCAAGGCAGTTTGCTTATTGTTCAGATCTTTAGCATTATAAGTCTCCTTTTGGGCTAAGAACTTAATAAAACTGTCTTCTTCCTTATAGCTAGGCTTGTTGCAATAGCTGCACTTTTCTTAATTCGTTTCAGCTTGAGTTATTTGAGCTATTTCCTCTTGAACTGCCCCTACAGTTGCCTTTATAGTTTTTGCTACAGCTACTACTACAGCTACATTGTAGATTATTTGCGTATAAGGCAACGATTGTGTCTTTCAATACAAGGTTTTACGCATCCATACAGGGACAAGCGATTGATATAAGGATTACTATAAGGATTGTTAGGCTACGGATGTGTTTTACAGACTCGGAATACAGTCTTCCCCCACGTTTATTACAGTGCCGGCTACTCGATTGCGTGCTACACCTACCTATTGTGTGTTATTGGGTTTTACCTTCGCTTTCGGACCCTATTACTTCCGCTGAGTACCTCTAGACAGTTTTTCTTCCATGTTCATGCCCTTTAATGGCCTCCAAGGTAGACAGTCGCCCGTTTTCGGCACCAACAATCCTACTGGAGGCGGCGTGCATATACTCCTTTCCGTTTCCTGTCTTTGGCTTGAATAGCAAACCACAATGTGTTGCTTGATTCGGCCGTCTTGCCCCTAACCGACCGACTGATGTTAGAGATCCATCCCTTAAGCTGCACTTTCAGGGATAGGACTCTGCTATATCAACATCGGCAACCACGAGTTAAGACTTTAGAAAGCAGTGCTTCCGGCTTCAGTCGAACGCTGCGGACAGTGGTCGCATAGTCCGTCCTGTGAATGCAAGGCCAATGCCCAGATATCATTGTCTATTAAGGATGGCCAGCCCTCTGTATGTTCCTGTAAGAATAGAACGCTGCGCCTAGGTTCATCTCTGGCATCCCAAAATGGATGCAGTTTCAAAATATGCAATTAGAGCCGCTATTGTGCCGTCTTTCTCTCTCAGGATTTTATTGCCTCAAGAGGCATGATCGCGGGTGGTAAGGCTGCAAGTGATCTTATTCTAGGCATTGGTGCTATTCTCTCGCTGGCTATCTTCTGCTTCCGGCAGTACCAAATGGTGGCTAAGAGGCAGTGTCTGGATGATGGAAAGTACTCTATAGATCATGATTCAGTCGCTGGAACCGACGAGCCCGAGTACCTGAAGTGCGAAGACGGCATCGACCGCTTCCCGTCTCAGACTTCGCTTGTTGACCTAATCTTTGCGAACCCTGGGAAGAGGAGGTCAAGCTGAAGCAATAATCTTAATATAACATCAACTATAGCTCCCATGGCCACGACTCGGGCACCTTAAACCCTGTCACCCCGGAGTGCTTAGTGGAGACCCATGACAAGCGACGGCTAGGACAAAACCAATCTATTTGGCAATCACACGGAGCTTGTGGACCCTGTCAATGCTACTAGAGCGGCTGTTACTAAAGATGTATGTCCCAAAGGTGAGCTTTCAACCAGTGAGGCTGTTGCTGAGACTGTTGCTGGTACGACTGTAGCTGGTGTAGCTAGTGCAACGACTGGTCTTGCTCGCAGTGCCTCTAAGCGTGGTTATAATCCAAAGCTACTCGACTTCACTAAGAATAATCCCAATCTTTACCCACTGGGTCTAACTACGGTGCGGTAACTGAGCTAGGGATGATCGTGCGGGGAGTGAGAGGCTTGTAACGTGTGTCGAGTTGTAGTAGGTGAGGCAGTGTTAGATAGTGCTAATGCTTTAATTAGCTACACTTTTACGACAAGATGAAAGCCCGTAATTTCCTAATGCTTGCCTATAATGTAGCGTGTCTATTTCCCAACCGTCATGCATTCAAGCAATCTGCGCAGAGGCCATTCCTAGTACTCTGCACAAGTATTGAACGCAAGTCGTGGCCACCGAGCGTTATAGAAGATTCTGCTGTCGGCGATCTCTTTTGGGCCGTCGTTAAGGCTTTAATGCTTGGGCTTGTTAATTATACAAGTAGTATTGGCTGAAGTTTCCGACATTCTAACAGCATATGTATATAAGACTTGAACTTGAAGGAAATCATTCGCTCGGACGTCACACCTCTAGCTTCCGCCCATATACGACATTACTGCGCACACGTTAGTCAGATCGTACGAGTCAGACTAGCAATTTGGCGCGAGAACGTACACGTCGTAATAGGCATGGTTCTTGCGGCTGAGGCAAGCTTGCCGCATCTTTGCTACATATACCTGGATTGCGTTGTACTCCCACTGGCTGGAATTAGTATTTTATTCATGGTAACTTATTACAAAGGTATGGAAATACTTACCTTCATGACCTCTGTCAAAAGAAACAATGCCCAACCTTCGAGTCCCTGCAGACAGAACAAGAGATTCCACTGGCCAAGCCCCTTCAGCTTCGGATCACTACTCCATCCCCCAACAGGCAGCTTGTACTTCTTCTCATGAACATCAATAAAGCCGGCCCGAGTAATCCGCTCCTTTTGTTGTTCAATTACGTTGAAGGATTTCCCAATCATCTCGCTAGCATCAATGAATGTTTTTGACCAGTGCGTCATGAAATGGTCATCACCGACAGTACCGTCATCAGACTTGAACTAAATCGACATCTCAAGGTCCTCGATCCATCCGCCCGGCTTCGTAGCTCTGAACATGTCAGTAGAAGATTCGCAAGGGGTTGCTTCACACCTACGTGAATGCTTGACGATACAATTTTGGCCAATCGTCGATAGCCCCAAAGAGACAGCGGAGATGGATAAAGTCAAAGCTGTTTGGTGGGTATGCCCAATCCAGCTGCGCATCGTCGAGTTCGAATTTGCAATTTGGAGGAACAAAAGAAGGTTGAATGGGAGACAGATCGGTTCCAATCACCTCTGCAGAAGGGAAGTGGTTTGCAAAGTCTCTGTCCCGGACTTAACACTGCACCTGCAACGGAAAGGCGAAGTAAAGACCTACATTGCCCATATCCCAGTTCCTGTTCCAATATCCAGCACTTTCTGAAGGTTCGCTTAGCAGCGCTTCGCAGAATCCAAGCAGGCTCGCTCATCACTGCCATGGGCACAAGCCTTACCTGCGGATTTGGGCCGATGGGGGCTAAGAAAAGCTTGTCATCGAGAAGTAGCGTCAACATATGGTGACTGGAGACAGATCAGGCATATTTCCTTCTAAATTTATAGAATGCGAACCCAATGTCAAGCTGCTCATTTGCCACTTCATCATTTGGTCCCCTGAAAGGTCAGTTAGCCAGCAGCCGGTGACTGGAGTGGAAAAAGGTTTGCTATACTTACCAATATGCAGTATTGCCCTTGAAGTTATGGTAGGTCCTGCTGTGTAGTGTGCGATATTTGAGTATGCTTTCAGTCACAGTAGCAGTCGAGCTAGCACTATGGATGATCAGATAACATTGCTGCTATTTAAATGATTTGATTGGCTTACTTGTCATCGATAATGGCCGAATCCACGTCAGCTGAGTCCTATATCAAATAGCAAGTTAGCCATTGAATGAGGAGCAAGTGAATTGAGGGCTTAATATGATGAGCGAAAATTTTACAATTGGAATGACAATCTCCTCGTTGTTAGCGCTCATGCCGGGCGAGAAAATAAGGTAAAGGAGAGGGATCAGCCACGGTGGAGGAAAGGGGTTAACTTCTTCGATATTTGGAGGCGGTGTGCTTAATACAATACTAAAAACCGACACCTTGGTGCCAACGTAGTCGCACCCAAGTTTATAGACTTGACGATCGCCTATGTTTAGAGTCGATGAGCTCGGTGTCTGACTGGCTGCGGGTGGCTAGACCAGGACTACTACAGTACGGTAGGCTTGCATGGAAGCAAATCGGCTGTTCATGTTGGCCAGACGCGGCAGGACGCAGCTCAGTGACTGTTTCGATCTAGACTATTGGCCGTCGCTAGCGAGAAAGCACGGTATATTTTTGCGGGGGTACGGGAGCTTCGTTCCACTTCGATCTATTGGCAAGGAGGGGATCCCTGCCCGGGATTAAGCCGTTAGACATCAGAAGGGGAGTTAATGGCCCTCGTTGCGCTTTGGTGCTCCAGGCAAGCTCGTTACCCCTCCTCACAAGGCGGTTCACCAGTTCAGGCCAAGAATCGCAGTGGATCTCACACTCGTCTTGCACACAGCAATATTGCAGATTGCCAATGTTCTTGATGGCAGCAGCGCTGCTTACGCCTTCTTGTATATACTGGTGGCTGTCTGTGATTGGACGTTGTATATCACGGTCTACCGGCTTGTCTCGCCCAAATTCCTGGCCCCAGGCTTGCGGCAGCTTCGTATCTCTATCAGACTTACTTCTGCTTCGTTGGTGGCAGTCGATTCTATCAGCAGATTGGGCGGCTACACAAGAAATATGGCAAGATAAACATCCTAGGCAGCAAGCTTGGAAGAAGCAATTTGCTGATTGTCTTTATTCTGATGTAGGACCTGTGGTTCGAATCACACCTGATGAGATCCATTTGAGTGACCCTGACAACTACGAGCGCATCCATCATGTCGGCTCAAAGTATTCAAAGTGTCCTCAGTTCTACGGCTGCTTCGGACTCGAATATGGGACCTTCATCACTCCCAGTAGTGAAGTACATCGTCAGCGTCGAGGACGGCTTAACCCGCTATTTTCGCGAAAGATGGTCCTAGAACTCGAAGGCGTCGTTCAGTCCAAGGCAGAGAAGTTATGCACTTTGTTAGATAAGAAGTTCTCGCTAGGCCTACCTGTGGACCTCCATCACGGCTTTCGCGCCATATCAGTCGACGTTATAACCGACTATGGCTTCAACAAGTGTTATGATCTTCTGGACGAACCCGACCTCGGCCTGAACTTCTTCGCCATGGTCCAAGGGATTGGGCCCGCTATGTGGATATCCTTCAAAACGTATCAAAGATGATTCCGGCCCCAGTCCTGAAAATAATGAGCAAGCCACTAGCACAAGTGCTGAACTTGCAAGAGGTACTATGAGGCCATACTTGCTGGCATGAAAATAGGCTAACTTTAACTTTGCAGCACGCCCGTCAGCAAATTGTGGCGGTAAAGGCTTCCATGGATGCTGGCAAGATCACACCAGGCTCGCGAACAACAATATTCCAAGAGCTCCTGACCCCGGACATCGACGAAGGATATGTAGTACCACCGATTGATGATCTAAAAGGGGAGGCATACGGCATTCTAGCTGCAGCAGCCGACACCACCAGCAATGCAATGACTGTTGCAGCTCAGCATGTTGTTTCAAACCCAGTTATTAATGAAAAGCTTACCGCAGAATTGTGAGCAGCATTCCCAGACCCTAACTCCAGACTGGATTTCGTCACTTTGGAGAAATTACCTTATCTTGTGAGCCTTCCTTGGATCTAGATTGACAAAACTTCTCTAATTGTCTAGTCCGGAGTTGTAAAAGAAGGTCTTAGGTAAGTATCACCTCCATCACTTTTGCGTGTACTAAGCACTCATCTATGCAAGATTATCATTCGGTGTAATCGGACGGACGCCGCGGATCGTGCCAGAGCCTGGTGCAACATTCAATGGCTATACCGTACCGCCCGGAGTAAGTCATTCACACCAAAAGCATTAGGGCTGAATTGACCACGTGTATTAAAGACAATTGTCTCCATGAGCTCCTGGATACTGCATCAGGATGAAGATTATTTCCCAAATGCCAAAGAGTTCAACCCTGACCGATGGTCTAATCTAAAAGAGGCCTGGAGAATGGACAAGTGTTTTATACCCTTTGAGAAAGGCTCTAGAGCCTGCGTTGGAATGCCGTATGTCAATTTTCTCTTTTCTTTCTTTCTTTTTTTTCCTTTTCCCCCCGAAATTCTAGGGCTCATAATTATTCAAGTCTTGCATATTGCGAACTCTACGTTACCCTTGGCACGCTTTTCAGACGGTTCGAACATTTAAAAGGCAACCAACTAAGCCCCGAAGATCTTGTATATGATGACTATTTCTCATCATATCATCCTCTTAAAGCGGAGAAGTTCCATGTCTCCGCTGGCAATGGAAGTTAGAGTGCTTAAGAGACAGATGAGCGAGGACAAAGAATGAATATAAAATATCGCCGCAAGATGTATGGATCACGAATTATGAGGCTGGGGACTTAAGGCTTGATTTATACTAGTTTGGACGTACAGAACCAAGACCAGTTATAGTGTTCATTTATCTATATGAAATGATGCATTGAGTCTGCTCAATATAATATCCACATAGTTGCGAATATTCACTTTCGTTTTTGATTGCTTTGAGACGCATACCCTGCAGTTTGTTTCAGACTGTACAGTTCTTACTCTGGTCTGAGACCGCTCCATCCGCTCCTCTGCGTGCTATGCACTACTGCAGTTGGTTGTCGGTCCACCTCCCTTCCACCCGCGCGCTGCAGCAGCTCTTTATGCTATACCCAGAGGTAGCAGATGGCGAGCAGACCTATGCCTAATGCCTGTCTCACTAGAGATAGCCTCACTAATCTCCTAGCTTCATTCGTTGACTTTAGGGATCTAAGCCGCGAGGGAGCAACAACTATTGCGTAAGGGTTAGGTGATCGGCTAGAAGCCGCAAGATGGTCATCTTGCATCGCACTACATGCCTAGGACTGCGGACAAGCACTAGCTTCGATTTTAGAGGCCATGAAGTCGAGCTGTGGCCCTAAGATGAAGACACTTAAGTGCACCCAACTTGTAGGAGCGTTATTAAGAACTAGAGTGTTAGTTGGACCAGTCTCGGAATGCGGTAATTTTGCTAGTTGCTATAGTTGATATGGATGATATAGATGAGCCAGGTGGGTTAGTTGTGCTTAATTGCAGATTATACTAGTTACACGAGTTACGCAAGTACTAGTAGTCTTTGTCTTTGTACCTCGTATAAGTACCAAAAGCAAAAGGAAACGTTAGGATTATTGTTACATAGCAAATGGAGGATAGAGCTGTAGTGAAAGCAAGAAGGGGTTGATACCACTAGTAAAATTTTAAGGAGTAGAAGGGCGCCAGGACTAGAACTCTAAAGGGGTTGCAAGTGCTCTTAAATTGATTGTGGACATAAAAGGACTTACTTTATAAATAAATCTACAAGAAGTTAATAGTCTGCTAGTCCCTAGCTAAAGATCTTGAATAATCTCGATCCCTACTGTGGAGGGATAAAATGGATGTGCTGTGGAAGTGCACGATCGTCAGGACAATGGGTAGGTCAGCATACGCTCTAGAGGTGCTTAGTGGAAGGAATAGGACCCAAACCTCCAAGCCACACACAACTAGTAGACATAGCCCTCAATCAGGTGGCCAACACCCTAATAAACGTAGGAAATGACTGTATTCCGTAAAACTCAATCTGTGTCCGTAAAATTTTGTCCCTTAATCTCTAGCTCTGTCCGCCCGTCCGTAAAAGCACTTGTAAAAATTTGTCCCGATTCGTAGGTCCTATCCCGGGCTGTGCGGATGATCCGCCACTAGTTATCCATAAGAACGAGATCCTCAGACTGACTAAATACGTCAAAGCTCTCAGTACAGGAACAACTATTGCCTGGAATCATTCGGATTCTTAGGAGACTACGAAACCCATCACACTATCTATGTCTTCTACAAAGGTAGACTAAGTTAGATTACATCTCACCTAAGGCAAAAAACTTAAATCTTTACTATAAAAGGAAATTTAAGACACTGTAACAGGATATTTTAATAGAGACGGTAAGCAGATTGAGTGAGTAGCAGAGTAAGTAGTTTAAAAAACGTCTTACCTTAAGATCCTAGGACTTTTTGGCCCTTCTACTCAACACTTTTGACAGATATCTACAGCATTCCATCAAGAGTAATGTCAATACGCACAAAAGCCGGCCAAACGAATCAATTACCAGCAGCTGATAGGGACGAACGGAGGAGCAAAAAGGTTCTCGGAGTGGATAATCTGCTCAGGAAGACTAGGCCAAATTTTACTGGCTAGGCGCCTTTGCTATGGCTAAATGGGCAGCCGTGAGGGTGCTTATCTTGGAGTGTATTTTCAATAGAACGGTAGCCTGGGATTTTATCCCGCTTTAGAGGAGGGATTTCTGGACTATTGCAGGTAGAAGTACCGCATGGAATTAGCTAGATCAGTGTAAGAGCAAATAATAATAATAGAATACGTATAAGGGGAAGACGGGGTTGTGTACGTCCCTATACCTCTTCTTCCCTTCTTGTGCTTTGTCTTATTTAAAGTGCGGACGAGTTGTTCCAACTGCGCCCAATTCGCAGAAACATAGCTCTTTAAATAGAGGAACAGACGTAGAGTAATTGTCCATGTATGTTGTAATGCGATGGCAGGGAAGACTTAAAGCCAGAGCTCGTACAAGAGAGCCTGTAGGTGTAAGCTGTGAACGAAGGACTATTTCCTGTGGTCCTCTAACTCGTAAACTCTATAAGATGGAATAATGATATCTATAGTCTGCCAACCCAAACACCTTATACCAATATTGAAATCGTTTGTTCGGCATCTTGTATGTACGAAAAGACCTTCCCAAACAGCGTACCAATATCTCATTTATACTCACTTTAGAGCTTGGGGTATAAGATTGTACAAAAGAAGGCTGTAAAGCTGATATTAAAGGCTCAAGCTTATACTACTATTTAATTTGTACAGTCTCATCCTTGTCGAATATCCTCTTGAGTACCAGAGACGTGTAGGAATCGTTTGATTTGTTCGAATCGACAGAGTGAGATATGGACAGGAATTGCATATAAAGGACCTGTTTGGATATTCATGTTCTAATAGTCTTCGATTCGTAGTTCCTTATGTATTCCGGTATATATTGCTGCTCTCACAAATACACACAACTCTTCTAGTATAAGGTTTTTCCATGGCAGGTGACGGTCTTCAGGCTTTGTACGATGTTGGAAAGCAGCATATCGATTCGAATTCGTAGTAATTGTCTTCCAAATATCGTCTGTAAGGGACAGATTAAAGCAGCCGAGTGGATGTGGTTGTGATGGAAAAGACCGGCGTGGGTTCGTGCATGCCTTTCTGCGTGCTTCAGGCTTCAATGGATCGAATTGCACTTGATTTAGAGTCTAGAATTCGTTAAGTATATTTGTGAGGGTATGGAGCTATTTAGGAGCTGATTTGGGAGCTGATTTGGGAGCTGATTTGGGAGCTGATTTGGGAGCTGATTTGGTTGCTTGTATTACTGCGCATCGCGTGTAGATGCACGCATTCGAATTAATGTTAATTGTCATTAAAAATGCTTAATTGGAGTGTGTTTTAGGGCTGTTCTGCTTAATCTGCTCTTCAGACATAACGAAGTTAGCCTCACAGAACAGCGAACGTCTAAAGCAGTATGACAGGGCTGCCATCAAATCCATCGCTCCATGATCTCGTACGGGTGATTTCCAACAACATGGCTGACCCACTTAGTGTGGCTACAAGCACTGTTGCCGTGCCTTAACTCACGGGCATGGTCCTCAAGTACTTATGCAATGTGAAGGACGCCTCTGCTAATCGCAAAAACCTCATCTACGAGATCAACTCCACTCGTGGAATTCTCAGCAAGCGAAACAAGACCCTAGAAGAGGCAAGAACAGATGACGACTCCTGGTCAGCGACTATTCGAGGATTTGAAGATCCAGACGGTCCGTTAAGTCTGCTGAAAACAACGCTCCAGCAACTAGCTGCCATATTTGAAGGCTGGGCCTCTGCCGCAGGTATCAAAAAGGCTGCTAACTCACTTCGATGGGCCTTCAAGCAGGACGAAGTGGAGAAAATCCTCAGGGTCACCGAACGCCAGAAGTTGACGTTGTCTTTGGCTTTAGAGAATTATCACGTCGCCCTAAGCCGAAGGATATACGAGAACACACAAGTAGTTCGAGATGATCTCGCGGGCTTATCGAGAAAGTTTGCTGCTACAAGGCTGGATATAAAAACAGATGCCGAGGCAGGTTTTCTTTCCTTTAAGGCATGGCCTATTCTGATCATTTCCAGTCTCTCGGGCAGAATGCGATCCTTACCCAGCTTCCGCGCGCTGAGGGTGCTCCTTTTAACGCGTTTCGACGGGAATACGACCGCTAATTCCTTCTGGATACTCGATTCGAACTCCTCAACGAAATTATGGCCTGGAGCAATAAACGTGGTGGGCCATGTATATACTGGCTAAGTGGCATGGCGGGCACTGGCAAGTCGGCCATCTCTCGCACTGTCGCCAACAATTTTGCCGATAAAAACCCTCTAGGAGCCAGCTTCTTCTTTTCTAGAGGGCAGGGCGATCTTGGTCATGCTGAGAAGCCCTTCACCACTATCGCCTTGCAACTAGCCCATGCCCTTCCTGCGCTCAAGTCCCATATCTGTAAGACTATCTCCGAGGACTATCGAGTTGCCAATCAAGGCTTGAGTGAGCAGTGGAAAAAGCTCATCTTTCGTCCG
>Ga0335075_10014078_pt1 | contig 12031 bp, 16 predicted proteins | sample Lox_Sample_24_FD_206723 | JGI IMG/M metagenome (GOLD analysis project Ga0335075, IMG submission 206723) | Soil microbial communities from Loxahatchee National Wildlife Refuge, Florida, United States - Lox_Sample_2.4 | ecosystem: Environmental > Terrestrial > Soil > Wetlands | place: USA... | reverse complement strand
GCGCACCGACGGCGCATACGCCTGGCCAGACACCACGCCAGCAACATCCGGCTCCGGCCGCCGCTCCCGCCAGTGCGGGCGGGCTGGCTTGCCGGCCACCACCAGCCACCGGCAGAAGTCACGGGCCCCGGCCCGGGTCGCCTGCTCCCAGCCCACCCCGGCAGCCCACCAGAACCAGAACCAGCGCAGCAAATCCACGCCATACGACCGGATCGTCGCCTCCGACCGTCCCGCCGCGCGCAAATGGCCGAAGTAAGCACGGGCCGCCCCAACGGTCACCCCGTCGCCATCCACCAGCCGGTACGGCTCCCAGCGCTCCCCGGTAGCGACCAGCCCGCCCGTCGGCGGCACGACTAAATAAGCCAGATCCACGGCCGGCTCCCCCCGATCGACCATGACCGGCGACTCTAACGGCCAAGCCAGCTACACGTCCGCTGAACTGCAGAAACACCATCCGTAGTTCAGTGAACAGGCATGTGAGTGAGTTGGCGCCAGTCAGCCTGGGCCAAGCCGAGCCTGATGCAGTAGCCGAGCCAATCTGACCCTTAAGCAAGCGGCACGGCGCGATACTCAGGAGCACAGTGTCGTCTGAGTAGATCCGTGCTCGCGTGTGAGCGGGCACGCGCCTTCGCGCGTCGACGTCGGTCGCTTGCCAGGCGAGCTCCAACGCAGCGTGGGACCTGGGGACGAGGCGGCGTTACCGGAGAGGACGCTGCAGACAGTTCTCCGCGTCGCGGTCGTGTGGGTTCTGTTCACCGTACTGCCGGCCCAGTACGGACCCAGCACAGTAAACCGTGGAGCCGTGACGGCGGCGACCTCGTGGCGGTCCATCTGGAACACCAACCGCTTCAGACCGCATCTGGGATAGAGGTGCAGCGTACATTTGAAACACCTCGGCAGGAGGTCACGATGGGGAAGTTGGTCAAGATCCTTAAGGCCATCGGGAGATTTTTCAGCTGGCTGCTCGCAGGGATGGCTGCGTCTCGCGCTGGCGGCGGAGTCACATGGGAGGAGCGACAGGAAGAGTTGGGAGACATCCCCCCGCAGGATTAGGACTGTCGCGTACAGACGGCAGCTGTCTGCATCAGTCGCCAGCCACTAGTGGCCGCCAAGCGGAAGGGCCAGGTAGCAGCAGATCTCGGCGTCTATCTGCCAGCCGACGGCCAGTTCTGCGACGATCTGCCTGTCAGCGCGGTCGTCCGCCCAGGTCAAGCAAGCAGGAAACGTACCCTGCGACGTGGCAGGCGAGCGATCCAACCGACCCAGCTTCCGCTGAAGTCGCCTGAACCAGCGGTTCCGGGATTCGACCACGAGGATCCAGGCCGGGTCAGGACGAACGGCAGACTCGCCGGCGCCGCGTCGTACGCGCGGTCGGGGCCCCAGGTCCTGACCTTGAGCCTTATGACCATCGTCTCGCCCAGGGCAAACGAGCCGTCTCTGCCTGGCCCGTGGAAGGAAGTGAACTGCGACGTGTAGACCGGGTTCGGACCTGGAGAGACTGCCGGCTCAACCAGCCGGTCATCCAGGGTCCCGGTGGCTCCGTTAATGAATCGCAGGGTGAACCGAGATGCCCAGTATCCGGCCGCCGCGCGGAGGACCGCCTGCACCGAGTGGATCCGGACCTGACCGGTCAGGCTGACGGAGTACCGGGCACAGACTGACACCGTCCTTGCGCCTCCGCCTTGGCCTGCTGATGTCGAGCCAGTCAGCGTGCACGGGCTCCCGCGGAAACCTAACCCGACCGTTACTGCCGACGTGACCAGGGCAGCCGCGAGGATGAGCGCGCCGATGGCGCGAAGGGCACGCGTGCGCCTGCTCCCAGAGACTGATGCAGGGCGGTGATGCATCAACATCTGGGTCACGCTCGCAAGTTACCAGGCGCGGGCAAGGACTCTTGGCCGTGAGTCACTCCGCGACCTTGGCTGACTTCAGCGACCCGGCGCGAGCGGGGTCAAGATCGGAGCGAATGATGAAGGCAGTCCTCTTCAGCCAGTTCGGAGGACCGGAGGTCCTTGAGGTCGTGGATCTTCCCGACCCGCACGCAGGGGCCGGCCAGATACGGATCTCGGTGCACGCGGCGGGGGTCAGTCCGAGTGACGGGAAGGCGCGCAGAGGCGAGATCGGCGGGAAGCTTCCGCAGACTACCGGTCGCGAGAAGGCGGGCGTTGTCGACCAGGCCGGCGAGGGCGTCACGGACGTCAGCGCGGGCGATCGCGTCTTCGGTTTCTCCGCCGGCAGTGTTGGCGCGGGAGCAGCCGAGCCGAGATCGGTGAGCTGATCCAGGCCGGACGTTTCTCGCTCCCCATTGCGCAGACTTTCCCGCTCGCCCGGGTCGCGGACGCGCCCCGCGTCAGCGAGGAAGGCCATGTGCGCGGCAAGCTCGTGCTGGTGGTCGACTGATGCGACCGCGTCCCGCGATTGGTGGGTCGGCTCTGGAACGACCACTACGATGACCCCCATGCCAGGCGATGACCGGGCCGAGTTGCCGTTGCGAGCGTCGGACGCCGACCGCGATCGCGTAGCCGGGCTGCTCGGCGACGCACTGGCCGACGGTCGGCTCACCGCGGACGAACACCGGGAGCGCATCGATCTCCTCTACGCCAGCAGGACCCACGACGAGCTAGTCCCGCTCACCGCCGACCTCGGCACCGGACGAAGCGACGTGGGGCGCCGGGCGGCGGCTGCGGCTCCGGTCGTCCGGGTTACGCCGCAGGTCGCGATCCTCTCCTCGTCCGTGGCCCGGCCAGCCGGCCGTGTCGGGGGCCGGATGGTTGGCGTCGGGTTCCTGGGCGACGCACGCATCGACCTGACCTATGCGTCCCTCGATCAGGAGGGCGTGGAGATCACTGCGCAGGCGATCGTCGGCGCGGTGGACATCGTCGTGCCGCCGGACGCCAGGGTCACCATGACCGGCTTCGTCCTGCTCGGCTCCCTCAGCCCGACGAGGACGCCGGGTCCCGCTGACGGACCGCATGTCAAGGTCAGCGCTTTCGCATTGCTCGGCTCAGTCACCATTCATCGCGCGAAGGCCAGACAGGCGGACGCCTAGATGTGGCTCAGCAGAGCAGGCACGGCGAGGGCGCTACCACTGGCCGTAGTGGACCATCTCAGCGAGCGGCCGGCGCGCATGGCTGAGGTCGCGTTTTGCGGGTTCGGCGTCGTAGCCGATCGCGACCGCGCCGATGGGCTGGTGGTCGTCGGGAATACCGAACGCGGCCCTCAGTGCAGCGGTTTCGTGATCCAAGATCCCGAAGTAGACAGCGGCGAGGCCTTCGTCTACCGCCGTCAGCAGGATCAGCAACGTAGCCATGCCGGTATCGATGTGCCAGAACGGCACCGGCCACCGGCTCTCGTCCCGGTCGGTCCAGCCCTTGTCGGGCCGGGCGTAGCGGTCCAGGTAGATGCGCTTGGACGACATGGGCACGATCACCAGCGGCGCGGTCTGCACGGAGGGGTAGGTGGCCTCGCCCGCGTTCGCCCAGAACCGGGGCAGGTCGTCGCCGGTGAGCACGAGGAATGCCTGGCCCTGAGAGAACCCGGCCGACGGCCCGCGGACTGAGTTGGCGAGGATCCGGTCGAGGCTGTCCCGGGGCACGACATCGGGAGCAAACTGCCTGACCATGCGGCGGCGGCGGATCGCGTCCTGGAATTCCATGGAGCGGATGCTATCCCTGGCCCGAGGGTACGCGGAGACGGCTCAGAGAGGGAGCTAGGCCGCAGCCTCGCAGTCATATCCATACGCTGCGACGAAATGCCCGCGTGGCCCGTCGACGCCGGAATGCAGAACGTGGCTGGCAAGGAAGCTGGTGCCGTGAACGATGCTGCCGGATCGGGGCGGGATCAGCGCCCGCAGTGCATGCCGGCCGTCTGCAAGCGCCTGGTCCGCGGCCCGGACGTAGGAGCCTTCCCAGACCACGGCGACAGCCGACGCGTCGAGATCGATCCCGGGCAGGGCACTGGCGAATTGCCGGCAGGCCGGCAGGCCGGAGTGGATCCCTGGCCGTCCCGTTTAGCGATGAAAAGTGCCCCCAGCACCGGTGGCCATCGGCCTGGGCATGACGAGCCAGCTCGCGTTCGGCACCCTCGGCATGCCTGGCCTGGGGAAGCTCGACGGTGACCAGCGCCGGCCGGAGAGCGGAGGGCAGCCGCTTCACGGCGAAGATTCGCCGGCCAGTACCGCGTCCGGTGAGCCGCTCGCGGCGAAGCTGGCGAGAATCCGGTCGAGCAGCGTGGCCTGGCAGCTGAGCTCGAGCGATCCGAACCCAATGCACAGCTGGTGCAGTTCGCCGGTATTCCGGCGGCCACGGCGGCCGTGCGCCGCGGTCAGGTTGTCGAACAGAAGAAGCTCGCCGGGTGACAGCACGATCTCCTGCTCGGCCGCTGCCAGCTGCAGGCCATGCCGGGCAAAGTACGCCCGCTCGTCCGGCAGGGCTGAGAACTCCATGCCGCACAGGAAGCCCTCGGCGTGCCGGTCCGGGAGGTCGCAGCTCTCGTCGGCTGCTTCGATGATCCGCGCCAGGATGCCCTCGACTGCTGCGCTGTCGCCCGCGTCGCGGCATAGCCGCTGGGCCAGCGCTGCGCGGTCCGGCCAGAGCCGCTGAGCCAGCAGCGGCCGCAGCGGAACAATCCGGGTCGCCGCGCCCGAGCCGGCACACTGCGGATCCAGGTACAGCGCGGTGAACCGGGACACTGCCACCGGCGCACCGGCCAGCAGCGGAACGCCGAAGTCGAAATGCAGTGCCTGGAAGTCACGCTGCACGACACCCGGTGGCGGAACCGTGAACTCGCCCACCACCTCCAGGTCCGGCAGGCCGGCGCATATCGGGTCCAGCCCACGGGCAGCTGCCGCAACCTGCAAAGCCTCGTGCCAGGCAGCCGCAGGATCCGGCCGCCGGCCCGGAACGCGAACGACACCGCGCTCTGCCAGCGCCACAGCGATGCTGGTCAGGGCCTCACCCTCAGCGGGCGCCCGCCGGTGGCTAAGGTCTGGCCAGCGCGCTGACATCCCGTCTCCCTCCTGTTTCAAACCATGGAAACGGCTAGGTGAGCCCTCCCGGTCCTCGCCGCACACGGCCGGTGTGGCCGCCGGACCTCTTCAGGCCTCCCACGGCGTAACGTCCAGCCGCTCTGCGTAAAGCCGCTCATAGAACGGCCGGTGGCGGGCGGCGATACGGGCCAGCTCGGGGGAGTTCTCGACGGTGTCGGGGTACACGTGCTCGTGCCGCTCGAAGCCGGAGCTGGCGCTGGCATCCACGTGCCACCGACCGTACTCGCGAAAGAGCGACGCAGGTGAATCGAAGGTTCGCCCTGCGGCATCGGTCGCGCCAAAGTCCTTGATCTTGCAGAACGGTTCGTGCAGGACGGTCATGTCTCCGCGCTCAGCCATCGAGCGGAAGAATGCCGTCGATCGTGTGCGTGGTGCGCTCCAGAGCGCGAACACCGTCACCGGCACAACGTACCTCGGAACTCAGCGCCTGGCCCCGCCCGCCGGACTCTGGCGTCCGCCTTCGGCGGACACCTCCGGCTAACGCTCGGCCCGGCCGAGCAGGTGCTCGATGTACTCCCAGGATCGCGCTGTGTCTTCGGTGTCCTCATGCCGGCCGCGGAGCAGGCAGGTGAACTCCGCGATATCGGCCAGCTCGTATGACATCTGAAATACCGCGAGTGCCCTGTCGTCAACCGTGATTCCAGTCGCTTCGGTATATGCGGCCAGGACGGAGTGGGAAGTCTCGGCGAGTTGCCACAGATCCCGCTCGGGCGGTGCGAGCTCTGCAAAGTCCCAGTCGACGATGACGAAGCCGGCCGGGGTCTTCAGCACGTTCCGGGAGTCTGGCTCGCCGTGAGTGAGAACGAACCGGTCGGGCCGGGAACTGACCTGGCGGGCGAGTTTGCCGTAGGCTGCCATCCGGGCGGTTAGGCGCGAGGCGTGTCGCGCTAGCAGAGCGCGGGCGCGCTCACTGTACGGGCCTCCGTCCCACGGCTCGCCGGTGCTCGCGAGAGCTGCACGTAGTCCATCGGCGTTCTTGAGCGCGAAGTCCCAGCGCCGCGGCGTCACTGCCGGCGTGGCGCGGTGCAGCCGGGTCAGCAGGCGCACCACCACTGGCAGGTCGCTGGCGGCGAACTCGCGGCTGGCTTTGCAGTCGGTCAGATACGGACAGACGGCCAGGGTGTATCGCGCCGACAGCCGGCGAAGAACGTCGCCTCGAGCTGAGGGCACCGGTGCGACCACGAACTCCAGATCCCCATCGCGGCGCAGCGACACCGCACAGTCAAGCGCGGTCCGCAGTCTTCCGAAGGCCGCGTCTGCGGTATCCGCCTGGCACTGCAGCATGTTGGGCAGATCGTGGACTATCACGAACAGCTGGCTGCCGGTGGCATCTGTCGCCAGCCAGTGATGGCTGCCGAACCCGACAGGCAGATAGCTGCAGGACTCGGCGTGGAACCCCCAGCCGGCCGCAAGCTCTGCGACGATCTGTGCGTCAGTAAGGTCGTCCGGCCGGGTGAACACGACGCCAACGTACTGTGCTCCGAGAAAGCGCAGCAATCCGCTGTCAGAGCCCGCCGCCAATGCGAGGGAGTGCTGATGTTCGCCCACATTGTCACCGCGCAGGCCGAAGCCGAGGGCTTTGACGACCTGACCCGCTTGGTCCGCGAAGGACTGCCGGGGATTCCCCAGCAGCCAGGATTCCGCGGCTTCTACCTCCTCCGTGACGCCGAGTCTGACAAGCTCATGACCATCTCATTCTGGGAGACCAGGGATGACCTGCAGGCCAGCGTGGCCCGCGCGGCTGGTCAGACCGCAATAGCCGGACTGGTCACCGGTCTGCGCGCTGGCAGTTACGAAGTGACGATGTCCGCCTGACCTTCTGACACCGGCGGGTCAGGTTGCAGCCATTCCGGAGATCATTGCGGAGCTGAACCTGTTCCCGCGGGGACGGGGGAACTACTTCCGCACGTACGGACTGAGAGGGGGATGGGGAAACCGGACCGCATAGCGGTACCGGCGCCCCTGACTACCAATGGCAGGACCATGCAGCGGCTGGGCCGCAGATGGCTACGAGGGAATCGGCACCCAGTTACCGTCGCTGGTCGAGAAATATGAGCTTCCCGGCGCGGCGGTTACCGCCTTCGCCAGCGGCGTCTGCGTTGCTGAGTACAGTGCCGGTTTTGCCCGGCCTGGCCTCAGCTGGACATCGCAAACCATCGTCGAGACCGCCTCGGTCACCAAGCTGCTCACAGCGACGGCAGCACTGGTGCTGGTCAGCAAAGGCGAGCTCGGCCTAGATGAGCCCGTGTCGCGTTACTGGCCCGCGTTCGCCAAGGGTGGCAAGAGTGCCATCCTGGTCAGGCACCTTCTCACGCATGAGGCCGGCCTTATCGGGATTAGGTCGCCGCGGCTGCCATCTGACGTGCTGCTCGACTGGGCGGAAATGGTCGGCTGGCTGGAGCGAGAGGAACCATGGTGGGCGCCAGGGACGGAGCACGGATACCACGCCTTCACCTACGGCTACCTGATCGGTGAACTGGTCCGGCGGATCAGTGGCGCAGCGAGGTTCGGTGAGTTTGTCCAGCACGAGATCTGCGGGCCGCTGAACATCAGCTACTTCATCGGCGTGCCAGCCGATCACGACGGACCGGTGGCCGACCTCGTCCGCGACCCCTATGACCCGGCCGGCTACCCGGCAGACGACTCGCGCGCGATGCAGATGAACAACCCCGCCGACCCCGGCGTAGCATTCCGCAACTCGCCGCAGTGGCGGGCAGCCGAGATACCGGCAGTAAACGGCCACGGCAGCGCCAGTGGCCTCGCGCGGCTCGCCGCGCTCTATGCGGGACACGGCAGCCTCGACGGGCAGCAGCTGATGACCCGCCAGGTGGCCGAAGACGCCATGGCCGCGCACGTATCTGGCCGCGAATGGCAAGGGGCTGAGTTCGCGAGCACCTGGGGCCTGGGCTTGCGCATCGATCAGGAGCTTGGCCTGGCTGGCATGATCGGCGGCGGAGGCTGCCAGCTCTGGGCAGACCCGCAGCGCAACCTCGCCATCGGCTATGTCCAGAACAGCGCCCGTCCGAAGGGCGATTGCCTGAAAGCCGGCGCTGAAGTTCTCAATGTGCTTCTGCACCTGAGCCGCAACGCGAGCTAGGCATCCGGTAGCCGAGCGCCGGTCGTCACGAAGTCGGCCAGGTCAGCAGCAATCAGCGCTGGCGTCCGGGCCGTGGTGTCAATCACCGGCAAGCCGAGTGACCGGTAGTGCTGCGCGTCGCTGATAGCGGCGTCACAGTCGCGGTCACGTCCGTCCGCATGCAGCCGTCGTCGCCGCTCCCCGTCGGAGCAATCGAGCACGACCCAGGCAACGACGGGCAGGTCGTTGAGCTCGTCTGGGGTGGCGACACCAAGCAGGACTACCGGCACGGCGGCGGCCGAGGATGTGATCGTTCGCATCAGCTCGCGGTAGGCAGGCCACGTTTCCGGACTGAGCCGGATGTCCCGGCCGGCGAGCGCACCAGCAGGTTCCATGAACGCGTCCCAGTCCAGCACGACATGGCCTGGTAGCAACGCGATCAGTGGCTCAAGGACGGTCGTCTTGCCAGCCCCTGGAGCGCCGAGCACAACAGTGATCACCAGATCACCGTAGGCGGGTCGGCGACGGGTTCGCCCGCCTGGAGGGCAGAAATGCTGTCCTCACAAGGCAGCTTCCAGGCCATCCCGGTGCTCGGCCAGCCAGCTCAGTGACCGGCCGATGGCCTCGGTGAATCGGCCGGATCGCCAAAGGCCGGCCAAGGCCTGGTCACCAGCGAGCGCGCGATCCGCGACCCAGGCCGCCTGGCGGACTTCCATGGCAGCGACCTCGCTCAGCAACGACCGGCGCTCGGGCCCGGTTAGTCCGTAGCTGTCAGCCAGCAGCCGCAACCGCCGCGGGCGATCGGTCACTGGCGGCCCGGAAGTGCCATCGCCCGTCAACTCGCCGTGCAGCGGTACGAAATGCCACGTCAGGTAGGCGAAATCGGTGATCAGCCGACCGGGCCCGGCAAGGTCCCAGTCCACCAGGCCGGTAATCACTCCGCCGGACTCCAGCAGATTCCACGGCGCCACGTCACGGTGAATAATTCGCGCGTCGCCGCCCGCGGGCGAAGGCCTCACCCGCCAGCAGGCATCCGGAGGCTCAACGAAGTCGGCCGTTGCGTCGTGGAACGCGCGCATCAGCATCGCCACCTGGACCAGCTGATTGTCGCCCTGGAGCGCTGGTATCGGTGTGCCCGGCACGACCGACAGAACGTCACGTCCGAGCTCGTCCACCCCCAGGTGCCGGGGCGAGGCCGCGAATCCCTTGCGCTCCAGGTGCTGGAGCAGCGCCGCGGTTGTGTCACTCCACGGCCCGCGCGTCCGGCGGATGGTGTCGCCCATCCGCCACACACGGCTCATCGCCCCGAGCCCGAGAACCTCTTCGCCCGCGCCAGACATGGATCCGCCGAGTCCCGTCGACAGCTATCGGTAACCCCGGTTGAGAAGGAACTTTGCACCAGCTTCGAAGCCTCCAGGACTCAGCAGTTCGAAGCCGAAGGCATCAGCCACGCGGTTGGTCGTGTTGAACGCGGCGCAGACTGCCAGCGCGTCTTCAACCTGCTGGCGCGAGACGCCTGCGGACAGCACTTCTCCCATGTCCTCGGCGCTCACCTGTCCCTCCCGGGTCAGCTTGCCGAGCACCCGCAGCGTTGCCCGGAGCCCCTCCTCGACGGGCGCCGTTTCCAGGTCAGTCAGCACAGCCTGAACCCTCGCGCTGTCCTGATAGGCCCGGCTCGCTGTCGCGGTATGCGCTTCGATGCAGAACGCGCACTCGTTGACCTTCGACACGAAGGCCGCCATCAGCTCCCGGTCTGCCACCGACCAGGCGGACGGCCCGCGCATGGCCTCATGGGCGAACTTCTTCGCCTGACTTCCATAAAAGCCGGGCCGGTAGAAAAGCAGCCTGGCGGCGTCCGGCACCGGGTAACCGGAGAACAACCGGATGACCGCGAAGAGGAACCTGGTCCCGCGGCTGTAGCCGCTGTTGAGAATCTCGAGCCGCACTAGCCGGCCTTCCCGTCGTCTGCTGCTTCCGCCAGTGCCGCCAGTCCCGCGTCATACAACCGGGCTGACTGCCCGACAGCTGCGCATATCACCAGCTCGAAAAGCTGGTCCTCGGTGAAGCCCGCTGCCTTCGCTGCTGCGAAGTCCGCGCTGGTGATCTGCGTCGGCCTACTGGCGACCTTGCTGATCAGCGCAGGCAAGGGTGACGGCACGCCGGTATCGCTGAAGGCACGGTCTCGCAGCTCCGACGGTGCCTGGCCAGCTCCGTTCAGGACTCGGTCCACCAGAGCCCGGTGCGCCTGTTGCTTCGTATCCATACCTCTGGTCTACAACGACGGCGCGGGAGGCGTGGCGATTGTGGCGTAGCCGGCCGGCATCTTCCTAAGTATCGATGGTCGGTATATAACTACGGTATGAGCAATCAGGCGATGCAGGAGCCGACGTTCCTCATCCTCACCGCGCTCGCCGCTGGTCCGCAGCACGGTTACGGCATCATGACCGATGTCGACAGCATTTCCGCGGGCCGCGTCCGGCTGCGGGCCGGTACGCTCTATGCCGCGCTGGACCGGCTGAGGTCCGACGGCACAATCGAGGTCGAGCGCGAGGAAATCGTCGACGGCAGGCTGCGCCGGTACTACCGGCTGACGCCGTCCGGCACGGCGGCACTGTCGGCGGAAACAGAGAGACTGCAGTCCAACGCCAGAGTCGCGGCCAGACGGCTCAGGAAGCTCGCAGCTCCCGGAGGACAGGTGCCAGCCGGAGGGACCGCGTGACCGGCCGGGCCGGCCAGAACGGCCAGAACGGCCAGAACGGCCAGGGCAGCCGAGGCGTCAGGGCAAGACAGAACAACGACCAGTCCGCTGGCTCGGCCGCCGCCATCGAGCGGCGCTATCGCCGGCTGCTGGTCTGGTATCCGCCCGCGCACCGTAGCGTGTACGGCGACGAGATGCTCGGCGTCCTGATGGCCGCCGCCGCTGCGCGCGGCGCGAGCCGTCCCGGTCCGGCCGAGACGCTGAACCTGGTCGTCGCCGGGCTGGCGGCTCGAGTCCGGGCGATAGGTACTGGCAGCGACCCGGCCTGGCGCTACGCACTGACCCTCTACAGCCTGGCCGCGCCGGTGCTGCTGACCGTCGCGGTGTACCAGGCCCCGTGGTTCCTGAGCAGCCTGATCTGGGGGTCGGGACCCAGGAACGGCGGCATCCACCTCTTCGGCCTGCTGCGCCTCGGCGCGCTGCATCTGTCGTTCTCGGCAGCCGGCTGGATCATCTATGTGGTCACGATGGCGAGCCCGCTCACGCCGGTGATTCTCAGCCTGCTGGGACTGCGACGCACTGCGATAGCCGCGGCCGCAGTCCTGCTGACCTGGACAACCGTGCAGGCGAGTCTTGGCTGGCACATCCAGGCATCGGACACGGTCGCCTTCCTCAGTGCGCTGGCTGTGGAGGTGGCAGCGCTCATCGCGACGGACGGGCCGCCGCGAGCGGTGCGGCTGCTGACCTGGAAGGGCCTCCTGATGGCCGCTCCGTGGCTGGTCGGCACGGTCGCCATCGGCATGGCCGCGAAGTCATACCACACGAGCGACCGCCTCAACGCTGTCCTCGAGATAGCGCTGATCGGCGCATTGGCGACGCTCATCTCGGCTAAGGCGCGCCGGCTGCTGCTGCTGTTCGCGATACCGGTCTCGTCGTTCGCCATCCTGTTGTCCCCGTCAGCCCTGGTGCAGCCGAACCTCATGTACCTGGCTCCGGCGCTCCTGGCCGCTGTCGTGTTCTTCGTGTCGCGAGAACGCCGGTCACGATCGAGGGCAGGCGAGAACGGCCAGCACCCGCCGGTGGTCGGCGTCGGAGGGCGGTAGGTCGAGCTTGGCGAAGATGTTGCTGATGTGGCGCTCGCCGAGGAAGCGGCCGGCCAGGTTCCGGTTGGCAGTGCCGAGGCCGCGCAGCACGCGGCGGAGCGCAGGCC
>Ga0335075_10014077_pt1 | contig 12031 bp, 8 predicted proteins | sample Lox_Sample_24_FD_206723 | JGI IMG/M metagenome (GOLD analysis project Ga0335075, IMG submission 206723) | Soil microbial communities from Loxahatchee National Wildlife Refuge, Florida, United States - Lox_Sample_2.4 | ecosystem: Environmental > Terrestrial > Soil > Wetlands | place: USA: Florida... | reverse complement strand
CGTTGGCCATCACCGAGCCCGGCGGTGGTTCCGATGTCGGGCACCTACGGACCACGGCGAGGCGGTCCGGCGACCAGTACATCGTCAACGGCGCCAAGACCTACATCACCTCCGGGGTGCGCGCCGACTACGTCGTCACCGCGGTGCGCACCGGCGGCCCTGGCGCTGCGGGGATTTCGTTGCTGGTAGTGGACCGGGCTACACCTGGTTTTCAAGTCACCCGCAAGCTGGACAAGATGGGCTGGCGGTCCTCCGACACCGCAGAGCTGTCGTACACGGACGCAGCCGTGCCGGCGGCCAACCTGGTCGGAGCGGAGAACAGCGGCTTTGCCCAGATCGCGCAGGCATTCGTCGCAGAACGCATCGGACTTGCCGCGCAGGCATATTCGAGCGCGCAGCGCTGCCTGGACATCACCGTCCAGTGGTGCCGCGATCGCGAGACGTTCGGCCGGCCGCTGATTTCCCGCCAAGCCGTGCAGAACACGCTCGCCGAAATGGCCCGTCGCATCGATGTCGCTCGGGTCTATGCGCGCGATGTGGTCGAGCGCCAACGGGCCGGCGAGACCAACCTCATCACCCAGGTGTGTTTCGCCAAGAACACTGCCGTCGAGGCGGGCGAATGGGTGGCCAACCAAGCTGTTCAGCTGTTTGGCGGGATGGGCTACATGTCCGAATCCGAAGTCGAACGCCAGTACCGCGATATGCGGATCCTCGGTATCGGCGGCGGCACAACCGAAATCCTCACCGCACTGGCTGCGAAAACCCTGGGATTCCAGTCATGACCACGCTGCGATCGACGCTTGACCCGAGAAGCGACGCCTATTCCGACGCGGCGGCGGCGGCGAGCACCCGGCTCGTCGAGATCGAGACAGAGCTCGCCAAGGCGCTCGGCGGTGGTGGCCCGAAGTACGTCGAGCGCCACCACGCCCGCGGCAAGCTGACCGCGAGGGAACGCATCGAACTGCTCGTCGACCCGGACTCCCCGTTCCTGGAGCTGTGCCCACTGGCGGCGTGGGGCAGCGATTTTCAGGTCGGCGCCAGCCTGGTCACCGGGATCGGCCCGGTCAACGGGGTGGAATGCATGATTGTCGCCAACGACCCGACGGTCAAGGGTGGCACGAGCAACCCGTGGACGTTACGAAAGATACTGCGGGCCAACCAGATCGCATTCGAAAACCGGCTACCCGTGATCTCGCTGGTCGAGTCCGGCGGCGCGGACCTGCCGACGCAGAAGCAAGTCTTCGTCCCGGGCGGGCAGATGTTCCGCGACCTGACCCGGCTGTCGGCGGCCGGGATTCCCACCATCGCGTTGGTGTTCGGTAACTCCACCGCGGGCGGAGCATACGTGCCGGGGATGTCCGACCACGTGGTGATGGTCAAAGAACGCTCGAAGGTCTTTCTGGCCGGCCCGCCGCTGGTGAAGATGGCTACCGGCGAGGAGTCCGACGACGAGTCGCTCGGCGGCGCCGAAATGCACGCCCGCATCTCCGGTTTGGCTGACTATTTCGCGGTCGACGAACTCGACGCGATCCGTATCGGGCGCCGCATCGTGGCCCGGCTGAACTGGGTCAAACAAGGACCGGCGCCCGGGCCGGTGACCGAGCCGCTATTCGACGCCGAGGAGCTGATCGGCATCGTGCCCGCAGATTTGCGCATCCCGTTCGACCCGCGGGAAGTGATCGCCCGCATCGTCGACGGCTCCGAATTCGACGAATTCAAAGCGATGTACGGTTCGTCTCTGGTCACCGGCTGGGCGCGGCTGCACGGCTACCCGCTGGGCATCCTGGCCAACGCGCGCGGTGTGCTGTTCAGCGAGGAGTCGCAGAAGGCCACCCAGTTCATCCAGCTGGCCAATCGGTCGAACACGCCACTGTTGTTCTTGCACAACACCACCGGATACATGGTGGGCAAGGAGTACGAAGAGGGCGGCATGATCAAACACGGATCGATGATGATCAACGCCGTCTCCAACTCGACGGTGCCGCACCTCTCGCTGTTGATCGGCGCGTCCTACGGCGCCGGCCACTACGGCATGTGCGGCCGGGCCTACGATCCGCGGTTCCTGTTCGCCTGGCCCAGTGCCAAGGCCGCCGTGATGGGCGGCGCCCAGCTGGCCGGGGTGTTGTCGATCGTGAGCCGGGCCGCCACCGAGGCCCGCGGCCAAAAGGTCGACGAGGACGCCGACGCCGCGATGCGGGCCGCCGTTGAAGGCCAGATCGAGGCCGAGTCGCTACCGCTGGTGTTGTCCGGGATGCTCTACGACGACGGGGTGATCGACCCGCGCGACACCCGCACCGTACTGGGAATGTGTTTGTCCGCCATCGCCAATGGCCCGATCAAGGGGACGTCGAACTTCGGCGTCTTCCGGATGTGACACTGATGGGAATCACTCGAGTTCTGGTTGCCAACCGCGGCGAGATCGCCCGGCGGGTGTTCGCCACCTGTCGTCGGCTGGGAATGGGCACCGTCGCCGTCTACACCGATCCCGACGCCGGGGCGCCGCACGTCGCCGAGGCCGACGCCCGGGTCCGGCTGCAGAAGACCAACGACTACCTCAACGCCGAGGCGATCATCGGTGGGGCCCGCGCGGCCGGCGCCGACGCGGTGCACCCCGGCTATGGATTCCTCTCGGAGAACGCCGAATTCGCGGCCGCAGTGCAAAACGCGGGCCTGGTTTGGGTCGGGCCGCCGGTGGACGCGGTGCGGGCCATGGGCTCCAAGGTCGAGTCCAAGAAGATGATGGCCGCGGCCGGCGTGCCGGTGCTCGACGAACTCGATCCCGACACGGTCACCGAAAGCCAGCTGCCGGTGCTGGTCAAGGCCTCCGCAGGCGGTGGCGGTCGCGGGATGCGAGTGGTTCACCAATTGTCCGCTCTGCCTGGTGAAGTCGCCGCGGCCCGGCGTGAGGCGCAGTCCGCGTTCGGCGACCCGACCGTCTTCTGCGAGCGCTACCTGCCTACCGGCCACCACGTCGAGGTCCAGGTCATGGCTGACACCCACGGCACCGTGTGGGCCGTCGGCGAACGGGAATGCTCGATTCAACGGCGCCACCAGAAGATCATCGAAGAAGCGCCGTCGCCATTGGTCGAGCGCACGCCGGGCATGCGGGCCGAGCTGTTCGACGCGGCCCGACTGGCTGCCGGCGCGATCGGCTACACCGGCGCCGGGACGGTGGAATTCCTTGCCGACGACAACGGCGACTTCTACTTCCTCGAAATGAATACCCGGCTGCAGGTCGAGCATCCGGTCACCGAAGAGACCACCGGGCTCGATCTCGTCGAGCTGCAGCTTTCGGTGGCCGACGGCGCGCGCCTGGATGCCGAACCCCCGGCTGCCCTGGGGCATTCGATCGAAGCCCGCCTCTACGCCGAAGATCCCGCAAAGGGCTGGCAGCCGCAGGCCGGCATGATCGATACGTTCCACGTGCCGGCCGTGCGGTCCGAGTTCTCGTCGCTAGAACGGCAGACCGGCATCCGGCTCGATTCCGGCGTCGATCCCAGATCAGCCGGCGGCTTCGCCGTGTCGATTCACTACGACCCGATGCTCGCCAAGGTGATCTCGTACGCCCCGACCCGGCGGCAGGCGGCGCTGGTGCTCGCCGACGCGCTGGCCAGAGCGCACCTACACGGCTTGCGCACCAACCGTGAGCTGCTGGTCAATGTGCTGCGCCACCCGGCCTTCCTCGACGGCGCCACCGACACCGCGTTTTTCGACACCCACGGATTGGCGCAGCTGGCCGCGCCGCTGGCCGACGCCGGCGTGATCCGACTGTCGGCGATCGCCGCCGCGCTGGCCGACGCCGCACACAATCGCGCCACCGCCACCGTCCTCGGCTCAATTCCCAGCGGATGGCGCAACCTTGCGTCGGGATATCAGGTCAAAACTTACCGCGACGATGCCGACAGCGAGCACACAGTCGAATACCGCTTCACCAGAACGGGATTGATGCTGCCTCACGAGGCCGCGCAGCTGGTCTCGGCGACCCAGGATGAAGTCGTGTTGGCCGACGGCAACGGTGTGGCGTGCAGTTTCGCCGTCGCGCGCTATGGCGCCGACGATCAGGACATCTACGTCGACTCGGCGCGCGGCCCGGTGCACCTGGTTGCACTGCCGCGCTTTCCCGAGCCCGGCTCGGCCGTCGAGAAGGGCTCGCTGATAGCACCCATGCCCGGCAACGTCATCCGGCTGGGCGCCGCGGTCGGCGACACCGTCACGGCCGGCCAGCCGCTGATCTGGCTGGAAGCAATGAAGATGGAGCACACCATCACCGCCCCGGCCGACGGTGTGCTCGCCGAGCTCAACGTGAACACCGGCCAACAAGTCGAAGTGGGCGCCATCCTGGCAAGGGTGGAATCGCCCGAGAGCGTTCAATAAGGAGATCCGCAATGACCGACACCAGCTTTATCGAGAACGAGGAGCGCCAAGCGCTGCGCAAGTCCGTGGCCGCGTGGGCGTCCAACTACGGCAGCGAATACTACTTGAAGAAGGCCCGTGCGCACGAACACACCGACGAGTTGTGGCAGGAGGCAGGCAAACTCGGCTTCCTCGGGGTGAATCTCCCTGAAGAATACGGCGGCGGCGGTGCCGGCATGTACGAGCTGTCGCTGGTGATGGAGGAGATGGCGGCCGCGGGTAGCGCACTGCTGCTGATGGTGGTGTCGCCCGCCATCAACGGCACCATCATCAGCAAGTTCGGCACCGAGGAGCAGAAGAACCGCTGGATCCCCGGTATCGCCGACGGCTCACTGACGATGGCATTCGCGATCACCGAGCCGGATGCCGGATCCAACTCGCACAAGATCACCACCACCGCTCGCCGCGACGGCGGCGACTGGATCATCAAGGGCCAGAAGGTCTACATCTCCGGCGTCGACCAGGCCCAGGCCGTGCTGGTTGTCGCCCGCACCGAAGAAGCCAAAACCGGCAAGCTGCGACCGGCGCTGTTCGTCGTTCCCACCGATGCACCCGGGTTTACCTACACCCCGATCGAGATGGAGCTGATCAGCCCTGAGCGACAGTTCCAGGTCTTCCTCGACGATGTCCGGCTGCCGACAGATGCCCTCGTCGGGGCGGAAGACGCCGCGATCGCACAGCTTTTCGCCGGCTTGAACCCCGAGCGCATCATGGGCGCGGCCAGCTCCGTCGGCATGGGACGGTTCGCGCTTGACCGGGCCGCTGACTACGTCAAGACCCGCCAGGTCTGGGGAACGCCGATCGGCGCACACCAGGGTCTGTCACATCCGTTGGCGCAGTGCCACATTGAGGTGGAACTGGCCAAACTCATGATGCAGAAGGCGGCGACGCTGTATGACAGCGGGGACGACGCGGGTGCGGCCGCCGCCGCCAACATGGCCAAGTACGCTGCCGCCGAAGCAGCGACGCGCTCGGTGGACCAGGCCGTGCAGTCCTTGGGCGGCAATGGGCTGACCAAGGAGTACGAGGTTGCCGCCATGCTGGCGTCGGCTCGGCTGGGCCGCATCGCGCCGGTGAGCCGGGAGATGGTGCTCAACTTCGTGGCGCAGACCTCGCTGGGCCTGCCCCGGTCCTACTGATGAACAGACTGGTCGAGTACGCAGTTGACGGCCATGTCGCGCGGCTGACGCTGAACTCGCCGCACAACCGCAACGCGCTTTCCGCCACACTGGTCAACCAATTGCACCAGGGCCTGCGCGATGCGGCCGCCGATCCCCCGGTGCGGGCCGTGGTGCTCGGCCACACCGGCAATACCTTCTGCGCGGGAGCCGACCTGTCGGAAGGGTCGGCAGCAACCGGTGCCGATCCGTTCGAGGCCGCCGCCGAACGCTCCCGGGAGATGGCCGCACTGCTGCGCGCGATCGTCGAGTCGCCGCTGCCGGTGATCGTCGGCGTCGACGGCCACGTCCGTGCCGGCGGCATGGGCCTGGTCGGCGCGTGCGATGTCGCCGTGGCCGGTCCGCGCAGCACCTTCGCGTTGACCGAGGCCCGGATCGGCGTCGCACCGGCAATCATCTCGCTGACACTGCTGCCGAAGATGTCCGCCCGCGCCGCGGCACGCTACTACCTGACCGGCGAGACGTTCGACGCTGCGACCGCCGCCGCGATCGGGCTGATCACGATCGCCACCGACGACGTCGATGGCGCGGTGGCATCGCTCGTCGCCGATATCGGGCGCGCCTCACCGCAAGGCTTGGCCGTGTCCAAGGCACTGACCACCGCCGCTATCCTGGCCGGCTTCGACCGTGACGCCGAGCGGCTGGCCGCCGACTCGGCGCGACTTTTCGTCTCCGACGAAGCGCGCGAGGGCATGCTTGCTTTCCTGCAGAAGCGCCCGCCACAGTGGGCCGCGCCGAAGGACGGCGACACAGTTTAGCGAAGTTCCTTGCAGCAAATTCTGATCGACGTACGCTCGTAACTGATGAGCAATTCAGCGCAGCGGGGCGCGCGAGACCAGCGGAACGTCACGACGCGTGCCGCCGACACCGACCGCATTCAGGTAGCCCAGTTGCTCACTGACGCCGCCGCTCAGGGCCGCCTGCAGATGAGCGACTACGAAGACCGGCTCACCAGGGCATACGCGGCGAAGACCTACGACGAGCTGGATCGCCTGCGCTCCGACTTGCTGGGATCGTCGATAAGCCCCCAACGGGGCGGCGACATCACACCTGCACCGTCGATGCTGCTGCTGGCCATCATGAGCGCGTTCGAGCGGCGCGGCCGGTGGAATGTACCGAAGAAGTTGACGACGTTCGCGTTGTGGGGTGGCGGCGTGATAGATCTCCGCTACGCCGACTTCACGTCGACCGAGGTCGAGATCCACGCGTGTTCAATTATGGGTGGACAGACCATCCTGCTGCCACCCGAAGTCAACGTCGAGATCAACGGCCGCGGCGTGATGGGTGGGTTCGACCACAACGTCGCCGGGGAAGGCACGCCCGGTGCGCCGACCGTGCGGATTCGCGGTTTCTCACTGTGGGGCGGTGTCGGCGTCAAGCGGAAGAACCGCAAGACCCAGCGATAGACGCCCGCACGCTGCTACTCAACTACCGCCGGCGGCGGGATCGCAGATAGTCGCCGACGACTGCGGCGCCCAGCCCGTCGAGATCGGGAACCACCACCCGGCCCTCAACGCGGCGTGCAACCTGGTCGATGAACCGGGCCAGCCCGGGATCGCTGCCCAACCGGAAGATGGTCACCTGCGCGCCCAGCCGCGCCATATCGTCGAAGCCCCGCACGGTGTGCGCGATGGTCCGTGGATGCGGCGGGTAATCAAAGAACACCGCCGACCCGTCGCCGTCAACGTCCTCCAGGTGCGCTGTCGGCTCGCCGTCGGTGACCACCAGCAGGACGGGCTGGGCGTTGGGATGCCGACGCAGGTGGCGACCGGCCAGTGCCAGCGCGTGATGCAGGTTGGTGCCCTGCTCATACACCCCTTCCAGGCCCATCAGCTCGGCGGAAGTCATCGTTCGCGCATAACGGCCAAAGGCGATGATCTGCAACGCATCCGAACGAAAACGCGTGCGCACCAGGTGGTCGAGCGCCAGCGCGGTTCGCTTCATCGGCAGCCAGCGATTCTCCATCACCATCGAGAACGAGGTGTCGACCAACAGCGCCACCGCAGCCTGGGTTCGGGTCTCGGTTTCGGATACCTCGACATCGTCGACGGTGATTTTGATGGCCGGCCCCGGACCGTCCAGAGTTGACGTTCCGGCCTGCCGCAAAACGGCGTTGGTCAGCGTCCGGGTGACGTTCCATGGCTCGGTGTCGCCGAACTGCCAGGGCCGGGTCGCGCCGGTCAACTCTCCGGCCGCACCGGCGCGTCGGTGATCGCGTTCACCGCGACGGCCGGAAAGTTGTTGTACCACATCACGTAACGCCGTTTCGCCGAGCCGTCGCATCGCCTTCGGCGACAATCGCCACTGGCCATCCGAGCTGCGGTCCAGGAAACCCTGATTGACCAGCGCCCGTTCGAGCTCGGCGAGTGTCTGCGCGTCGATGGCGGCCTCGTCACCCAACTGGCGGGCCAGCGCGTCGAGGTCGACGTCGTCCATGGTCGCACCCGGATAACTCTGGGACAATTGCTCGGCCAGTTGCTCCAGCTCGCCGATATCGGCTAACGCCTGGGCACCCTCACCCATACCCAGCGGGTTGTCGCCGGAGAACTGTGCCGACCCCTCCCAGTCCTCACCGGGCCGGGCTGCCTGTAGGTGGGCATCGAGCCGGTCCAACGCCTGCATCAAAGCCGGTGACCCGAATGCCTGCTGCGCCAACGCATCCAACTCGGCGCGCTGGTCGGCACCCAAGCTGTTGCGGAACCGCTGTGCCGCGGCAGCGCGCTTGGCCAGCGAGTCCAGCAGCTCGTCGACATTTTGCGGGTTCTCCGGGAAGAACTCGCCGTGCTTGTCCATGAAGTCCTGGAAATCCTGGGGGGAGTCTTGTCCTCTTGCGTGCTTGTCCAACAAGTCGTTCAGGTCGTTGAGCATTTCGTTGACGCGCTGGCGGTCCTCGTCGGTGGCGCCTTCGAGCGCTTGTTTCATGCCGGCGAAGCGCTGATCGAGCATCTCCCGCCCGAGCAGATCCTTGATCTGCTCGTATTTTTCCCGCGCCTCGCTGCTACGCCAGTCGTACTCGGAGAGCTCCTGCACGGCTTTGGCCGGCGACGGCGACAGCGCGTCCAGTTGCAGTTCGCCGAACCGCGCGTCGTCGTCCAGCGCGCGGGCCAGTGCCTTGCGCTCGGCCAGCACCGCTTCGTCGAGAAGCCTTTTGATCTCTTGCAGGGTCCCGTCCAAGTTGTTCTCGCGCAACAGCTCTCGTCGTCGGCGATTGGCCTCGGCGGCCAGTCGGTCAGCCCCAGGCATGTTCTTGGTGCCCCGACGAAGCAGCTCGGACAGTGCCCGGCGCGGCGAGGTACCGGCCATGACGTCCTGGCCGATCTGCTCGAGGGCCTCGCGCAGGTCCACCGGGGGAGCCAGCGGGTCAGGCCCGCCGGTATACGCCGAATATCGTGAGGAATGACCTTTAGCCATAGACGGTCTCGCCTTCCCCGGACACCTTGTCGACACGCTTGGCCAAATAGAGTGCCTCCAAAGCCAATTCCAACGCCGCGGCCCGCTCACCCTCGGATTCCGCACCCAGCCGCTTGGCAACCGCCTCGATAACCGGCAGATCCGGCAACGCCGCCAGTACATTCTTCGCCGAGACACGCTCGCCCGTGGTCACCGCGGAACCGCCCTCGACCGCGGCCACCAACGGACCGACATCGAGCCCGCCGAGCGCTCTGGACGCGGTGTCGGCGGTGGCGCGCCGCAACAGGTGCTCGAGAACAGCCTGCTCGCGTCCCTCCTCCCCGGACTCGAACTCCAACTTGCCGCGCAGCACGTCGATCACGGTGCCCAGATCGACCACCCGGGCTACCGGATCCGTCTCGCCCAGCACCGCGCCGCGATGCCGCGCCGCGGCGGCAACGGTCTCGGCGGCCGCGATCGCAAACCGTGCCGAGACCCCGGATCGCTGATCGACCGAGTTGGATTCCCGAAGGTAGCGGGCGAACCGGGCGATGAGCTGGATCAGATGCTCGGGCACCTGGGCGCTCAGGTGCGCCTCCTGAAGAATCACCCCCACCTCGGCGTCGAGCTCCAGCGGGTAGTGCGTCCGGATCTCGGCGCCGAAGCGGTCTTTGAGCGGGGTGATAATGCGGCCCCGGTTGGTGTAGTCCTCCGGGTTGGCGCTGGCCACCACCAAGACGTCCAGCGGCAGCCGCAGCGTGTAGCCGCGCACCTGGATGTCGCGCTCCTCCATCACGTTGAGCATCGACACCTGGATGCGCTCGGCAAGGTCGGGGAGTTCGTTGACCGCGACGATGCCGCGGTGTGCCCGCGGGATCAGGCCGTAGGCAATGGTCTCGGGGTCTCCCAGGCTGCGGCCCTCGGCGACCTTGATCGGGTCGATGTCGCCCACCAGGTCGGCCACGCTGGTGTCCGGGGTGGCCAGCTTTTCGGTGTACCGCTCGCTGCGGTGCTTCCATTCCACCGGCAGGTCGTCGCCCAGGGTGGCGACCTTGCGGATCGACTCCGGGGTGATCGGCGAGTACGGATGCTCGCCGAGTTCGGACCCGGCGATCACCGGCGTCCACTCGTCGAGCAGGTTGATCAGTGCCCGCAGTAAGCGGGTCTTGCCCTGACCACGCTCACCGAGCAGCACGAAGTCGTGGCCCGCGATCAGCGCCCGCTCCAGCTGCGGCAACACGGTGTCCTCGAAACCCAGAATGCCCGGCCAGACGTCGTCCCCCTCGGCCAACGCGGTCAGCAGGTTTTCCCGGATTTCTTGTTTGACTCCCCGTTCACGATGCCCGACGGCACGCAGTTCGCCGACGGTGCGGGGCAAGTTGTTCGCTGCAGTCACCACTCCACGCTACGACGGTCACGCAGATACGGCATCGCTCCCCGTCGCGTCGGAACCAGAAAGAACGTGAAAGGCCGGGCAATCGGAAGGATTGCCCGGCCGTTTCCAGGGTGGTCGCGAGGACCGGTCAGCTCATGGTGACGGTTGCCTCGGCGTCACCCGGCTTGTAGGTGATGGTGCCGTGCTCGAACGTCGACTTGAAGGAGCCGTCGGGTTCCGTTTGTTCGTCAGCGGTCGGGTAACCCAGCTTGCCCTGCGAAGCCTGGTTCGCATTCCACGCGTCGCGGATCTTGCCCCACACGAAATAGACCGGGCCGCCATTCCGATAGATCAGAACGCCACCGTCGAACTGCTGGTAGACGCCGCTGTTGTTCAAAGTGTTTTTCTGGTTGTCGAACGGTGCGCCCAGGTCCTTCTTTTGAGCGTCGGTGAGGGTCTCCCACTTCGCCAGGATGGGTCCTTCCACGGTGTATTCCGTGCCGTTTTTGCCGGCAATCTGCGTCGAGCTCGGTGCCGCCGCCGCGCTTGTCGACGGCGCCATGGCAGCCGATGACGATGCGGCCGACGAGGATGTCGTAGAACTCGAGGATTGGCTCGAGTTGTTCGACTGGTGGCATCCCGCACCGATCAGAGCGAACACTGCAATTGCGACTGAGAACGACGCTGTTCTTTTTGCTATCGCGCGCATGTTTTCCTCTCGAATACCTTTCGAATCGCATGGGACTCGCCGCGGTCGACGCGCCCAATTCGGGATGCTATGCCGATCTGATCTTGTTCGGCGCAAAATCGTGATGACCCACCACAGCAAACGGCCATGCGTCGCTCAACGGTCGGTCGACGTTTAGTCGCGCGCCATTCGGTGGCCCACGCAGCTGTCGCCACGCATCGCGAAGTTCACGTTCGGCTGCACGCCGGTAACTCAGTGCGCGAAGTGCCGCGCGCCGGTCAGATACAGGGTCACGCCGGCCTTTTCGGCCGCCGCGGTCACTTCGTCGTCGCGCACCGAGCCGCCCGGATGCACGATCGCCGTGACCCCGCCGGCGGCCAGCGTCTCCAGGCCGTCCGGGAACGGAAAGAACGCGTCAGAGGCCGCGACCGCGCCACGAACCCTCGTCCCGCCACGCTCCACCGCCAGCCGCGCCGCGTCCACCCGGTTGACCTGGCCCATACCGATGCCGATGGTCGCGCCGCCGCCGGCGACGACGATCGCGTTGGATTTGACCGCCCGGCAGGTTCGCCAGGCAAAGGCCAGATCCGCGAGGGTGGCAGCTGCGGCCGGTGCGCCGGCCACCAGCGTCCAGTTCGCCGGGTCGTCGCCCGGCGCGTCGATCTGATCGCGCTGCTGCATCAGCAGGCCGCCGCTGATCTGCCGCCGCTCGGTCCTGGCACCGATCGGTGCCACATCATCAGCTGCCACCAGCACCCGGATGTTCTTCTTGCCGGCCAGCACGTCGACCGCGCCCGGCGCGTAGGCGGGCGCGACGATCACCTCGGTGAATATCGTGCTCACGTACTCGGCCATTTCGACGCTGACCTCGGTGTTGGCCGCGATCACTCCGCCGAACGCGCTCAGCGGATCGCATTCGTGGGCTTTGCGATGCGCGTCGGCCACCGAGGCTGCTGAGATCGCGATCCCGCAGGGGTTGGCGTGCTT
>Ga0335075_10014075_pt1 | contig 12032 bp, 9 predicted proteins | sample Lox_Sample_24_FD_206723 | JGI IMG/M metagenome (GOLD analysis project Ga0335075, IMG submission 206723) | Soil microbial communities from Loxahatchee National Wildlife Refuge, Florida, United States - Lox_Sample_2.4 | ecosystem: Environmental > Terrestrial > Soil > Wetlands | place: USA: Florida... | reverse complement strand
TGAGTAGCACCGCCAGTAGGTAGCCGCCCACCCCGACCGCGCCCAGAGCGCGCCTGGCAGGCGCGGCCCTGGTCGGTCCGATGATCAGGCCAATGCACAAGGTAATCGCGATAGCAAGGAATGGCACGAAAGCGACCGCATAGTAGTAGAACTCGGTGCGGTTGTCGTGCAGGTAGAACCAGATCCACGGCAGCCAGCCGGCTGCGACGCCAAGCAGGACCGCTCCAGCCCGCCAGTCGCGCCGCGGCACGCGGTTGAACGCGAGATCACCGACCAGGTTGATGAGCCACCAGCCCAGGCAGAACAGCAGTGCCAGCCCGCCGCCCCACCAGATCAGCGGAGTGCCGATGGCCAGAACCTCGGCGACCTTGCCTTTGGGCATCGCGCAGCCGGTGGTACCGCCGGAGCACCAGTAAAACGAGATCGGCCGGGTGAGCGCCAGCCAGCCGAGCGGATTCGACTTGTAGGACTGGAATGAGTGCAGGCCGAGCCCGAACTGCAGCATCCAATGGTTGTACTGGTACCAGGAGTCGATAGTTGACCAGATCGGCGTGTGGTTGCCGTGTAGCGCGGCCCAGTTGCGGTCGTAGCCGTCGCTAGTGGCGAACCAGCCGCTCCATGATGCTGTGTAGATCGCTGCCGGCACCGCCAGGAACCAGGCGGGCAGCCACTTGACGTCGCTGCGCAGGCCGCCGCCGAGCCAGTTGGGATAACCAGCGGCCCGCCGGGCACCCATGTCCCAGGCGATCGCCAGCCCGGCGAAAGCAACCAGGTAGTAGACCCCGGTCCACTTGCTCGCGCATGCCGCACCCAGGCAGACCCCGGCCGCGACCCGGAGCCACCGGACTCCGAGCTTCGGCCCCGCGAGATCTTGCGGCCCGGCAGCCGCTGCGGCGTCCTGGAGCCGGGCGATTGTCCAGTCGCGGTCGATCACCAGCAGGCCGAACGCGGCCAGTACCCAGAACATCACGAAGATGTCGAGTATGGCGGTACGGCTGAGCACCAGCTCCAGGCCGTCGAGCGCTACCAGCAGCCCGGCGATGCAGCCCAGCATGGTGGACCTGGTCATCCGGCGCGCGATCCGGGCGGTCATCAGGATCGAGACGGTACCGACCACCGCGACCACAAACCGCCAGCCGAACGGCGTCAGTCCGAAAGCCCACTGACCCACCGTCATCATGATCTTGCCGAGCGGCGGGTGAGCGACGAGCTCGCCCTGGAACTGGCCGTGCACTTTCAGCAGAATGTCAGGGTCGCCGCGGACGAGCAGATTGTTGACGTAGCTAAAGTGCTGGAGCTCCACCCCGTGGTGCAGGATCGAGTCGGCGTCGGGCACGTAGTAGGTCTCGTCGAAGACGACGGCGTCGGGCTTGCCCAGCCGGTAAAACCGCAGGAACCCACCGAAAACCATGATCAGGACCGGTCCGGCCCAGCCCCAGAAGGCGCTGCCGAGCACGAGCGAGGTGCCACGGCGGCTTGCGCGCGCCAGCACAGAGCCTTCGTCGGCGTCAGTGGCGCGCATCGTCTGGTACGCGTTCATCGACAGCCATCGTAGAGGCCGGCCCGGCTAGCCTGGGCGACGAGATGGAACGAGCCAGCGATACCGGCGACGCGGGCCGCCCTGGGCCAGGCGTCCTCACTGTGGCCGCCGCGCCGATCGGCCAGCCTGCTGACGCCTCGCCAAGGCTCACCGCGGCGCTGAAGGACGCTGGCCTGATCGCGGCAGAGGACACCAGACGGCTGCGCCGGCTGGCCAGCGCGCTGGGCGTCCGCCTGACCGGCCGGGTCGTCTCTTACTACGACGATGTAGAAGTTCAGCGGGTACCGCCGTTGCTAGCCGAGCTGACCGCAGGTCAAGACATCCTGCTGGTCACTGATGCCGGCCTGCCAGGAGTCAGTGACCCCGGCTACCGCCTGGTCGCGGCGGCCGCTCGGGCCGGCATCAGGGTCACCGTGCTGCCCGGCCCGTCCGCGGTAACGACGGCGCTGGTCGTCTCCGGGCTGCCGTCCGACCGGTTCGCCTTCGAGGGCTTCCCGCCGCGCCGGGCAGGAGAACGCGTCCGCCGGTTCGCCGAGCTTGCCGCCGAGCCCCGCACGCTGATCTTCTTCGAATCGCCCCGCCGGGTAGCGAGCACCGTGGCGGAGCTTGCTGTCGCGTTCGGCCGGGATCGCGCCGCCGCGGTGTGCCGGGAGCTGACCAAGACCCACGAAGAGGTGCTCCGCGGCACGCTGGGCGAGCTCGCCGGCCAGCTCACCGAGGGTGTGCTCGGGGAGATCACGCTGGTCGTCGCGGGCGCGCCAGGCACGACCGGATCAGTTGTGACAGCAGACGCGGTTGCCGAGGTTGAGCAGCGGGTGCACGCGGGTGTCAGCCGCAAGGACGCGATCACTGCCGTTGCCTCGGACCTCGGCCTCCGCAAACGCGAGCTCTACGCCGCCGTCGTGGCGGCCAGTGCTGACGGCATTCCACCGGCAGGGCCTGCCCAGCCCGGTTAGATGCTGGCGCTGGCACGGGCGCTGGCACGGGTCTGGTCGGCGCGCGTGCCTGGCCGCCTTGGTCATCGGGCTGATGTTCATCGCGACCTGCCAGGCGGCGCGCAGGGCCGCGGCTGGCGCCGGGCTGGGCGCTTAGCGGCGGCGCCGGTGCTCGCGCCGAGCGTCGCTCAGGCCCGCGGCGCCGCGCCACGGCCCAAGGGGCGACTCGCCCTGGTGACCGCGTCGGCCGCCGGTGCATGCCCGTACTGCGGCGGTCACTGGCCCGCTGGCCGGCAGCCCGGCTGCCGGGGCCAGTGACGCGGCACCCGCAAGCGCGACCGCCAGGCTGCAGCGGGCCGGTGGCCGCTACCGACCACTAGGCTGGGGCGTTATGACCAGCCGTCACATTCTGAGCGCTCCCGCGTGGCCGTACGCGAACGGTCCGCGGCACATCGGCCATGTCTCCGGTTTCGGCTTGCCCTGCGACATGTTCTCGCGGTACCAGCGAATGTGCGGCAACCCGGTGCTCATGGTCAGCGGCACCGACGAGCACGGCACCCCGATCCAGGTCCAGGCCGACGCGGAGGGAGTGACCGCGCGGCAACTCGCGGACCGGTACAACCGGGTGATCGCAGAGGACCTGGCCGGCCTGGACATGTCTTATGACTTGTTCACCCGGACCACGACAGCCAACCACTACGCGGTCGCCCAGGAGATTTTCCTCGGTCTGTACAAGAACGGCTACATCTTCCCGCGCAAGGCGCTCGGGGCGGTCTCACCCTCTACCGGCCGGACTCTGCCTGACCGCTATATCGAAGGCACTTGCCCGATCTGCGGATATGACGGCGCCCGCGGCGACCAGTGCGATAACTGCGGCAACCAGCTAGATCCCGCCGATCTGATCAACCCCCGCTCGAAGATCAACGGCGAGACCCCGGTCTTCATCGAGACGGAGCAGTTCTTCCTCGATTTGCCTGCCTTCGCCGACGTACTGGGCAGCTGGCTGCAGAGCAAGAGCGGCCAGTGGCGCCCGAATGTGCTGAAGTTCGCTCTCAACCTGCTGGGCGATCTTCAGCCGCGCGCCATCACCAGGGATCTGGACTGGGGCGTGCCGATCCCGCTGGACGGCTGGCGTGACAAGCCGGACAAGCGGATCTACGTGTGGTTCGACGCCGTGATCGGCTATCTGTCGGCATCGATCGAGTGGGCCCGGCGTAGCGGCGACCCGGATGCCTGGCGGGCCTGGTGGCAATCGCCGGACGCTGACGCCTACTACTTCATGGGCAAGGACAACATCGTCTTCCACGCCGAAATCTGGCCGGCCATGCTGCTCGGCTATAACGGCAGGGGCGCCAAGGGCGGCACGCCCGGCAGTCTCGGCGAGCTGAACCTCCCGGCGGATGTGGTCTCCAGCGAGTTCCTGACGATGGAGGGCAAGAAGTTCTCCTCGTCGCGTTCAGTCGTCATCTACGTGCGCGACTTCCTCGCCCGCTACGACGTCGACGCGCTGCGCTTCTATGTCGCGGTCGCGGGACCGGAGAGTCAGGACACCGACTTCACCTGGAGCGAGTTCGTCCGCCGCAACAACGACGAACTGGTGGCTAACTGGGGCAACCTGGTGAACCGCTCGGTCTCATTCGCGGCACGCAACATCGGCGAGATCCCCGTCGCAGGCGAGCTCACCGAGGCCGACAAGGCGCTGCTCGACCGGTCACGGGCGGCCTTCAGCAGCGTCGGCGAGGCACTCAGGCGCTGCCGGTTCAAGCTGGCCAGCACCGAGGCAATGCGCACGCTGGCCGAGGCCAACAAGTACCTGTCCGACCAGGCACCGTGGAAGCTGCGCGAGTCCGATCCGGACCGGATGCGCACGATCGTGCATGTCGCGCTGCAGCTAGTGGATGACGGCAAGACGCTGCTCACCCCGTTCCTGCCGCGCTCGTCGCAGAAGGTATTCGAGATGCTTGGCGGGACGGGCGAATGGTCAGGCATGCCACGCATCGAGGAGGTCAGCGAGGACGGCGGGGCGCCGTACCCGGTGATCACCGGGGACTACCGGACGGCCGCGCGCTGGGAGTCGGCGCCGATTAAGCCAGGCACTCCGCTGGGCGTGCCCGCTCCGCTATTCGCCAAGCTGGATCCTTCGGTCGTCACCGAAGAGCTGGCCAGGCTCGAGGCCAAGTGACACAGCCCGCGGGATGCCCCCCGGAAGCAAGCACTGCTCCGGAAGCAAGCCCTGGCCCGGAAGCAGGCACCGTGGCGGGCGATCGATACGCGCGCGGCTATCGATCTGGTCCTGATGAGCGATTCGGGCCGGGCGAGGGCGTCGGCAAGCCCCAGGCGCCGCCGCCGGAGCCGCTTCCGTCGGCCGGGTTTGATAGCCACTGCCACCTCGACTTGATCGACATGGCAGTCGCCGACACGCTCGAGCAGGCAGCGGCCGCTGGCATCAACCGGGTGATCACAGTTGGCGTCGACGCGGCGTCCTCTCGCTGGTCCGCGGACTGTGCGGGCGCGTTCCCGGCGGTCTATGCGGCGGTGGCGATCCACCCGAACGAGACGGCAGCCGCCGCCACCACGGCCGCGGAGCGGGACGCCGTGCTGGCCGAGATTGCCCGCCTGGCCGGGCTGCCCAGGGTGCGCGCCGTCGGCGAGACCGGGCTTGATTACTACCGGGACAGCGCCCCGCCGCAGGTGCAGCGCGAGTGGTTCCGGGCGCACATCGATATCGCCAAGCAGGCGGCCAAGCCGCTGATGATCCACGACCGGAACGCCCACGAAGACGTACTCGCTATCCTCGCCGCGGATGGCGCGCCCGATCAGGTGATCTTTCATTGCTACTCGGGCGACGCCGAGCTGGCGGAGCGCTGCGCGCAGGCCGGTTACCTGCTGAGCTTCGCCGGGACCGTCACCTTCAGCAACGCGGCCGGCTTGCGCGAGGCCGCCGCTGTCACGCCAGCCGAGCTGATCCTGGCGGAGACCGACGCGCCGTTTCTGACGCCGTCCCCTAACCGGGGCAAGTCCAACGCTCCTGCTCAGGTCGCGCACACGGTGCGCGCGCTCGCGGCGGCCAAGCAGCTGGATGTCGCCAAGCTGTGCGCGGTCATCGAGGCGAACGGCGAGCGCGTCTTCGGGCCTTGGCCAGCCTGACGCCGTTGCCGGCCGCTCAGCTACTCGGCCCGACGGAGATCAGGCAACTGGCCGCCAGGCTCGGCGTGGCGCCGTCGAAGCGGCTTGGCCAGAACTTCGTCGTGGACGCGGGTACGGTCAGCCGGATCACGGCACTAGCAGATCTCGGCCCGGACGATGTCGTGCTCGAGGTGGGACCGGGATTCGGGTCACTGACGCTTCCGCTGCTCGCCGCCGCCCGCCGGGTCATCGCGGTCGAGGTCGACCGGGCACTGGCCGCGGAGCTGCCGGCGACGATAGCCGTCAGGGCGCCGCAGCTGGCTGGCCGGCTCGATGTCGTGACGGCGGACGCCGCGCGGGTCGGGCAGCTACCAGGCGAGCCGCCGACGGTGCTGGTCGCGAACCTGCCCTACAACGTTTCCGTGCCAGTCGTGCTGCACTTGCTGGCAACCGTCCCGTCTTTGGCACGCGGCCTGGTGATGGTGCAGGCGGAGGTCGCCGACCGGATGTGCGCGCCGCCTGGTAGCCGCACCTACGGAGTGCCGTCGGCCAAGATTGCCTGGTTCGCGACTGCGCGCAAGTCAGGTTCGGTCGGCCGGGCGGTGTTCTGGCCGGTTCCGCGGGTGGACTCCGGGCTGGTGTCACTGGTACGGCTGGCTGAGCCAGCGGCTGCCGTGGTGCGCGGGACAGCGAGCCGGGAAGACACGTTCGCGGTTGTCGACGCGGCGTTCTCACAGCGCAGGAAGACGTTGCGGGCAGCGCTGGCGGCGTGGGCCGGCTCGCCAGGAGCCGCCGAGGCAGTGCTAAGGGCGGCTGACGTTGATCCGGCTCTGCGCGGCGAGGCGCTCGGCATCGCCGACTTCGCCCGGATAGCCGCTGCTGCTGAGCGTTCAGCCGGTCCAGATACGATCAGCAGATCGTGATCTCAGCAACCAGGCCGGCTCCCGCGGCCGTCACTGTCCGGGTGCCTGCGAAAGTCAACCTGCAGCTCGCCGTAGGCCCGCCCCGCGCCGATGGCTACCACCCGCTCGTGACGGTCTTCCACGCGGTCTCGCTCTTCGACGAGGTCACCGTGCTGCCAGCGGAGAAGACCTCGCTGTCGGTGAGCGGCGAGGACGCCGCCGCGGTCCCGCGTGACCGGTCGAATCTTGCCTGGAAAGCGGCGAGCGCGCTAGTGCAGGCGGCGGGGTTGCGCGGCTCGGCCGTAGCGATCCGGATCTCCAAGCGCATCCCGGTCGCGGCGGGGCTGGCGGGCGGCAGCGCGGACGCCGCGGCCACGCTGCTGGCCTGCAACGAGCTGTGGCAGACCGGCTTGTCCCAGCGGGAGTTGTCCGAGCTGGCTGCCGGGCTTGGCAGCGACGTGCCGTTTGCGCTCCTGGGCGGCACCGCGGTCGGCCGCGGCCGCGGTGAGCAGCTGACGCCGGCGCTGGCATCAGGCAGCTATCACTGGGCGCTGGCCTTCGGGCACGAGGGCCTGTCGACCGCCCAGGTCTACGCCACCTGTGACCGCCTCAGGGCGGCTCGCGCGGCGGCAGGTGACCGGTCTCAGCCAGGTGCGCCTGAGCTGAGCCACCCGCTGATGACCGCGCTGCGGTCTGGCGACCCGGCACGGGTCGGGCCGCTGCTGTCCAACGACCTGCAGCCTGCCGCGCTATCGATGCAGCCCGAACTGCGGCGCACGCTGACCGCCGGACGAGAGCACGGCGCGCTCGGAGCGATCGTCTCCGGCTCCGGGCCCACCTGCGCGTTCCTGGCCAGTGACCCTGCGCATGCACGCGAGATCGCAGTCGCACTCACCGGCGCCGGCGTGTGCCGCGCGGTTGCCAGGGCCAGCGGTCCCGCGCCTGGTGCTGCCCTGGTCCGCGATCGCCAGCCGTCGTGACAACCACAGCCGCCCTGATCACCAGCAACCGGTGCACGTTATGAACCTGGTGAACCTGGAGCTCGCGGCCAAGGCCTATCACGAGCGCGTCCTGCTCGATCGTGTCTCGCTTGGTGTCTCGGCCGGGCAGCGTATCGGCGTCGTCGGCCGCAACGGAGCTGGCAAGACGACCCTGCTCGCCGCGCTCGCCGGGACCGCGAACCTGGACTCTGGCCGGGCCACCAAGGCGCGCGAGGTAACCATCGGCTACCTGCCGCAGGCAGAGCAGCTGGCCGGCTCGGTGCGCCAGGTGGCGCTAGGCGGGCTGGCCGAGCACGAATGGGCCGGGGACCCGCGCAGCCGCTCCGTCGTCGAGGCCCTGCTCGGCGGCATCGACCTGTCCGCCGACGTCCGCCAGCTGTCGGGCGGCGAGCGCCGCCGGACAGCGCTGGCCGCACTGCTGCGCGGCAGCTACGACTTGCTCCTCCTGGACGAACCGACGAACCACCTTGACATCGAGGCGATCAGCTGGCTGGCGGGTTACCTGCGGCAGTACGAGACCAGCTATGTGATCGTCACCCATGACCGCTGGTTCCTTGACGCGGTGACCGAGGAGACCTGGGAGCTAGCTGACGGCCAGGTGCACACCTACGACGGCGGTTACTCGGCCTACGTGCTCGCTAAGGCTGAGCGGGCCAGGATCGCCGCCGCGATCGACCAGCGCCGGCGCAACCTGATGCGCAAGGAACTCGCCTGGCTGCGCCGCGGTCCGCCGGCCCGGACCAGCAAGCCGAAGTTCCGGATCGAGGCCGCTTCAGCGCTGATCGCGGACGAGCCGCCGGCCAGGGACGGCGTGGAGCTTGCCCGCCTGGCCGCCACGCGGCTCGGCAAGACGGTGCTCGAACTCGACGACGTGTCGGTCACGGCAGGCGACCGGCCACTGTTGGCCGACGTCAGCTGGCAGCTCGGTCCTGGCGACCGGGTGGGCATCGTCGGTGTCAACGGCAGCGGCAAGACGACGCTGCTCAGGCTGCTGTCCGGAGATCTCGCGGTGCCAGCGACAGGGCCGGTCACGACCACCGGTCACCTGGTCAGGGGAAGCACGGTTCAACTTGGCTACCTGACCCAGGAGCCACCCGCCGTCGATCCCGACCTGCGGGTACTGGAAGCTGCCGAGCGGGTGCGCGGCTCGGCCGTGATCGGCAAGCGCGAGCTGTCGGCGAGTCAGTTGCTGGAGCGGCTCGGGCTCCGCGGCGACCGGCAGTGGACACGGGTGGGTGACCTGTCCGGCGGTGAACGGCGCCGCCTTCAGCTGATGCTGATCCTGCTGGCCGAGCCCAACGTGCTGCTGCTCGACGAGCCGACCAACGATCTCGACATCGAGACGCTGACCGAGCTCGAGGACTTGCTTGATGACTGGCCGGGCTCGGTCGTGGTAGTCAGTCACGACAGGTACTTCCTCGAGCGAGTCACCGATCATGTCCTCGCGCTCACCGGCACCCAGCTCGCATTCCTGCCCGGCGGTATCGACGAGTACCTAATCCTCACCGAAGGTGCCGTTGCCGCCGACGGCATGCGCCAGGCCGGCCCGGTGCCGGCTAGCGGACTCCAGGAGCCGGCCGGCAGTCCGGCCGCGGACCGGCCCGCTGGCGACCGCCCGTCGGCGGCTCAGCAGCGAGCCGGCCAGAAGGAGCTGACCAGGCTGGAACGGCAGATCGCCCGGCTGACTGACAGTGAAGCGCGGCTGCACAAGGACCTGGCCGACAGCGCCAGTAACTACGAACGACTGATCGAGCTCGGCGACCAGTTGAGTGCGCTTCAGGAGGAGCGCAGCGCGCTGGAAGAGCGCTGGCTTGTCGTTGCCGAAGAGCTGGGCGGCTGAGGTGTTGGGCCTGCTGTCGGCGCCAGCTACCGAGACCTGCTGTCACCCTGCCCAATTCGCCCGCTTTGCGTCGCGCCTGACGCACTTAGCATCCGAAACGTGCCTCAGTAATCGGGCATATACCCTATAAAGGTCTCAGTCAGGGGCCGTTTCGGATGCTAAGACGTCACAATCGGAGATCACCCGGAGATTGATTCGCCGGCGTCGAACGGGACCAGCAGGATACGCAGCAGGCCGGCGAGCTGCTCCTGCTGGTTCGCATCGAGTCCGGTGAGCAGCGCCTCCTCGCCGGCCAGCAGAGCGGTGAACGCATTGTCAACGGTTCTCAGCCCGTCCGCGGTGAGCTGAACAAGAACTCCCCGTTTGTCCTCTGGATCGCGGCGTCGGCTGACGAGTCCCGCTGCTTCGAGCCGGTCGATCCGGTTGGTCATCGTGCCGGACGTCACCAGTGTCGCGCGGATCAGCGCGCCTGGGCTGAGCTGGTACGGCGGGCCCTGCCTCCGCAACGCGGTCAGAACGTCGAACTCCCAGGTTTCAAGGCCGTGAGCGGCGAATGCGGCCCGCCTGGCCCGGTCCAGGTGCCGTGCCAGCCTGGACACCCGGCTGAGTACTTGTAGCGGGCTGACATCCAGGTCGGGTCGCTCGGACTGCCAGCGCGCGACGATCTCGTCGACCTCGTCGCTGACGGGTTGCCTCTGGACGCCGCCGCCACCCGGTGGCGGCGGGGCAGAAGCGGGCTGACTGGCGGATGCCATGGCACGAGCATATCTCTTGACATCGAGACTTCCAGTGGCGTAGAAACGGAGTGGATTATCTCGATGTCAAGAGAACTGGCTACACGGCGCTTCGACCGTTGCGGGGCTGGGGACCGGCATCCGGCTGAGCCGAGCCCCGCCAGAAGAACTGGATAAGCCAGCAGCGGACCGAAGTCAGAATTGGACACTGTCATGTGGGACCCCGCGCAGTACCTGCACTTTGCCGACGAGCGCTCGCGCCCGTTCTGCGACCTGACCTCGCGGATCGCTGCCACCGAACCCGGCTATGTCGCGGACCTGGGCTGTGGCCCCGGCCAGCTGACCGCGTCACTGGCGGTGCGCTGGCCGCAAGCCGAGGTGCTGGGCGTCGATTCGTCTGCCGAGATGATCGCCGCGGCGCAGTCGGCCGGTTACGGCGACGCTGCCCGCAGCGGCCGGCTGAGCTTCGTCGTGCGGGACGTCAACGACTGGCAGCCAGTACGGCCGGTCGACGTAATCGTCTCGAACGCGATGCTGCAGTGGGTTACGAACCATATGCAGCTGCTGCCCCGCTGGGCGACCTACCTTGCCCCGGCAGGCTGGCTCGCTTTCCAGCTGCCTGGCAACTTTGATCAGCCAACTCACGCCACGCTGCGCGAGCTAGCCGAGTCAGCCCGGTGGCGGGATCAACTCGCAGATGTAAAGCTCAACCGCCAGGCCGGGAATCCAGACCAGTATCTCGACTTGCTGGCCGGCCTGGGCTTGATCGTCGATGCATGGGAGACGACCTACCTGCACGTCCTGTCGGGGCCCGACCCCGTCACCGAGTGGTACAAGGGATCCGGACTGCGCCCGGTCCTGGCCGCGCTTGGCGCTGAGGACGCGAGCAAGTTCGTCGCGGAGTACTCACAACAGGTGCAGAAGCATTACCCGGCTGCACCGTATGGCACTGTGCTGCCGTTCCGCCGCGTATTCGTGGTCGCGCGGCGGCCCTAAGCGGGCGTTCCCGCCGTGCTGGTTGTCGTTCCCTGTCAGCTGCCCTGCCGCAGTAGCTCGACTGCCTCAGCTGACAGCCGTGGTTTGGGGTCGAGCTCGCGCATGCCGTTCCAGGCCAGGTTCACCAGGTGCGCGGCCATCTCCTCGAGCTTGGGCTTGCGCGCGTCCAGCCACCACTGGCCCGCGGATGTGACCATGCCGACAAGCATCTGGGCGTACACGGGCGCCAGCTTGGGGTCGTAGCCCCTGGACTTCAGCACGTCGCCCAGGATGTACTCGACCTGGCTCGCGATGTCGCTGATGAGGCTGGCAAAGGTGCCCGAGCCTGAGGTCGGGTTGGAGTCACGCACCAGGATCCGGAAGCCGTCGGAGTTCTCCTGGATGTAGCGGAGCAGGTGCACCGCGGCCACTTCGAACTTGGCCATGGTGTCTTCGCCGTCGAGCAGCCTGGTGGCCATGGTCAGGAAACGTTCGACCTCGCGGTCGACGACAACTGCGTACAGCCCCTCTTTGCCGCCGAAGTGCTCGTAGACGACCGGCTTCGAAACGCCGGCCTGGGCGGCGATCTCCTCGATGGAAGTGCCGTCCAGGCCGCGCTCGGCGAATAGGCGCCGACCAATATCCAGAAGCTGCTCGCGTCGCTCCTTACCGGTCATCCGCTTGCGATTGCTCGGAGTGGTCTGATTTGTCACCACCCCATCATGGTCGGTCAGGCCGCGGTCCGGCTAATCGGTTTGGTCGTCACGCGCCGTGTCATCGAGCCGAGCCGCCTGGTACCGGTCTTCTTGGCGCTCAGCCTGGCCTCGTCCGGCCACCGTACGTCGTACACCCAGCCGAACTTCTCGCAGATCCAGATCAGCCGCGCGGCGATGTCGATCTGACCGCGCAGGGCGCCGTGCCTGGCGCAGGTCGGGTCGGAGTGATGCAAATTGTGCCAGGACTCGCCGAAGGACAAGAT
>Ga0335075_10014074_pt1 | contig 12032 bp, 12 predicted proteins | sample Lox_Sample_24_FD_206723 | JGI IMG/M metagenome (GOLD analysis project Ga0335075, IMG submission 206723) | Soil microbial communities from Loxahatchee National Wildlife Refuge, Florida, United States - Lox_Sample_2.4 | ecosystem: Environmental > Terrestrial > Soil > Wetlands | place: USA... | reverse complement strand
CGAACGCCATCGCCCCGGCGCTGCTCGTCGCCCAGGCGATCGGCCGGATCGGCAACTATTTCAACAAGGAGCTCTTCGGCAAGCCGACAACGCTGCCATGGGGCCTGGAGATCCCGTACTCCTATCGCGCCGCCGGCGGTATCCCGCCGCAGGACCTGCACTTCTCGACCTTCCAGCCGTCATTCCTTTACGAGTTGATCTGGGATCTGGCGTTGGCGGCTTTCCTCGTCTGGCTCGGGCACCACGCCAGGATGAAGCCGTGGTCCCTCTTCGCGCTGTATGTAGCCGGCTACTCCGGATACCGCATTTTCGAGGAGTCGATCAGGATCGACTCCTCCGAGCACTTCCTCGGCCTGCGGCTGAACATGTTCGTCGCGATCGCCCTGACGGTGGTCGGGCTGGTCTGGTTCGCCCTGGCCCAGCGCCGTCCAGAACGGCCGTTCACCGTGCTCCCGGCCAGCGCCGCGGGATCGGTTGAGGACGTGAAGCCGGACGAGGCGGCCGCCGTCACAGCCGACCCGGAGGACGCGGCGCACCTCGAGGACCATGCGGACAACGATGACGCGAGCGGCGGCGATCCCGACAGCGGCGATGCTGGCGATCGGGCGGACACCGGCGACGGGTCCGCCACCGATAAGGCCGGAGCGGACGACGCCACTGTAGCGACGGTCCGTTCAGACGAATGATTTTTAAGCCGCCGCGATATCGGCGACCTTCGCCCCCGTCGCCTTGATCAGGTCGGCGGGGGCGATCTCCATTTGCAGGCCGCGGCGGCCGGCGCAGCAGAACATCGCGCTGAGCTCGAGGGCGGAGGCGTCGATGACGATGGGCAGCCGCCTCCGCTGCCCGACGGGGGAGATGCCGCCTACCACGTAACCGGTGGCGCGCTCGGCGGCGGCGGCGTCGGCCATGATCGCCTTCTTGCCGCCGACGGCGGCGGCGAGCGCCTTGAGGTCAAGGTGACGGCTGACCGGCACGACGCCGACCGCGAGCGCGCCGCCGTCCACCGTCGCCACCAGCGTCTTGAACATCCGCTCGGGAGGAACGCCGAGCGCGGCGCTCGCCTCGAGGCCGAACGAATCGGCCCGGGGGTCGTGCGCGTACTCGTGCAAGGCGAACGGGATCTTGGCCCGGTCGAGGGCGACGGTCGCGGTGGTGCCTCGGGTAGCCACGAACGGCCACAGTACCCGGCGGGCGGTGATGGCCGTAAATTCGGTAACGTATCCGGTCATGAGCGATGTGCTTGCCACGGACCGGGTACTGATGGCGCTGGCGCTTGAGCAGGCGCGGGCGAGCCTCGATGCGGGCGGGGTGCCGGTGGGCGCCGTCCTCGCGGCGGGCGGCGAGGTGCTGGCGGCCGGCCACAACGAGCGGGTGCAGCAGGGCGACCCGGTGGCGCACGGCGAGATCGCCTGCCTGCGCAACGCCGGCCGCCGGCCTTCCTACTCCGACACCACGCTCTACACAACGCTGTCACCGTGCCAGATGTGCACCGGCGCGATCCTGCTGTTCCAGATCCCCCGCGTGGTTGTCGGCGAGGCCCGCACCTTCCCTGGCGACCTGGAGTTCCTGCGCAGCCAGGGCGTCGAGATCGTGCTGCTCGACGATTCCGCGTGCATCGCCGCCATGGAGGAGTTCCAGACCCGCTATCCGCACGTCTGGAGCGAGGACATCGGCGGCCGCTAGCCAGGGTTCCCCTGCAGATACACTCGCACCTTGTGAGCAGCGTAGTTCCCTCGGAGATGAGCGAGCGGTTCCCCGATGTGGCGGCGATGGCGGTCGCACTGGACAAAACGGGCTATATGGCCGGGGATCAGCTTGCGGCGGCGCTCTTTCTCGCGGTCAGGATGGGGCAGCCGATCCTGCTTGAGGGCGAGCCGGGGGTGGGGAAGACCCAGGCGGCCAAGGCGATCGCCGAGGCGCTCGACACCGCGCTCGTGCGGCTGCAGTGCTACGAGGGCATCGCGGCGGCCGAGGCGCTGTACGAGTGGAACTACCCCAAGCAGCTGCTCGCGATCAGGCTGGCCGAGGCGACGCACGAGCAGATGCGCGAGACGGACCTGTTCCGTGCGGAGTTCCTGCTCTCCCGGCCGCTGCTCACCGCGCTCGACCACCCGGGCCCGCGGCCCGCGGTGCTGCTGATCGACGAGGTGGACCGGGCCGACGACGAGTTCGAGGCCTTCCTGTTCGAGATGCTCGCGGAGTCCTCGGTGACCATTCCCGAGCTGGGGACGCGGCACGCCGTGGTGCCCCCGGTCGTCATCCTGACCTCGAACAGGACCAGGGACCTGCACGACGCGCTGAAGCGGCGCTGTCTGTACCACTGGATCGGCTTCCCCGACGCGGCCCGGGTGGCGGCGATCATCAGGCGGCGGGTGCCGGCCGCCAGCGAGGCGCTCGCGGGGGAGGTGGCGGCCGCCGTGGCGCGGCTGCGGGCGCTCGAGCTGACCAAGTCGCCGGGCATCTCCGAGGCCATCACCTGGGCGGGCGCGCTGACCGTGCTTGGCGCCCCGACGTTGTCGGAGGTCGCGGCCGACGCCACGATGAGCGTCGTGATCAAGTACCCGGAGGATGAGCAGGCGGTGCGGGAGGCCGGGTTGGCGTCTGTCGTCCGCCATGGCTGACGAAGGGCTGACCGCCTGCCCGGCCGACGGGCCGGCCGGACGGACGGGAGACCGGCTGCCGTCGGCCGACTACGCGGCGCTGGCCGCCGTCGTGGCGGTAGCGCTGCGGTCGGCCGGGCTGCCGGCCGGACCGGACCGCAGCGAGCGGCTGGCAGGCGCGCTGAGCGTGATGCACGCGACGACGCTGGCGGACCTGCACGCCTGCGCGCTCGCGACCATGGTGTCGGGACCCGCGCAGGTAGATGTGTTCGAGCGGGTGTTCAGCGAGCTGTTCGGTGCGGCCGGGCCGGGCGGGCCGCGGCGGCCTGAGGTGACCGCGCCGCAGTCGAACATGGTGGTCGAGTCGGCCGAACGGGCGGACGCTTCCGCCGAGGGGTTGGAGGCCTCGGCGGCCGGGGGTGATGAACTGCCGGAGGATCTGCGCGGGCTCGACGAGGCCGTGGCGGCGGCTGAGGCCTCGGAAACCCCGGCCGATCCCGATTCCGGCGCCGACCCCGATGAGCGCGTCCCAGCCGTCCGCCGGGTCGCGTCGATGACCGAGCGGCTGCGAACCCGGGACTTCGCGCAGTTGTCACCGTCGGAACTGGCCGAGCTCGCGACCCTGATGCGTCAGCTGGTGATCGCGGTGCCGCCCCGTCGCACCCGGCGCTTCCGGCCGCGCAAGGACGGCGCCCGGCTGGACATGCGCCGGACCATGCGTCAGGCCACCAGGACCGGTGGTGAGCCGATCAAGATCGCGCGGCAGGCGGTGCGGGTCCGGCAGCGGCGGCTGGTCGTCTTGTGCGACATCTCCGGCTCGATGGAGCCTTACGCGCGGGCGATTCTGCAGCTGATGTACGTTGCCTCCCGGTCCACGGCCGCCTCGGGCGGTGGCGGATCCGGCTTCTCCGGGCCGACCACAGACGCGGCCCGGCCGCGGACCGAGGTCTTCACGTTCGCCACCCGGCTGACCAGGCTGACGCCGTACCTGGCGGCCGCCACCCCGGAGACGATGCTCGCGCGGGCCGGCCAGGCCGCCCCGGACTGGGCAGGCGGCACCAGGATCGGCGTCGCGCTGCGCGAGTTCAACGACCGTTACGGAACGCGGGGCATGGCGCGCGGCGCCGTCGTGCTGGTCATCTCGGACGGGTGGGAGACCGGCGACCCGGCCCTGGTCGGCGCCCAGATGGCGCGGCTGCACCGGGTCGCCTACCGGATCGTGTGGGCGAACCCCCGCACCCAGAGCGACCGGTACCGGCCGGAGGTCGGGGGCATGGCCGCCGCCTGGCCGTACTGCGACGCCGTGGTCAGCGCGCACAACTTCGAGTCGCTTGACGAACTGCTGGCGGCGCTGCGGGCGCCTCGGGTGCACCGTCCGAGCTTCGTTCCGACGCTTGCCGGCGATGCCGATGATGCTTTTGGTGTTGGACCGGCTGTCGGTGCGCTCGATGCGCCGGCCGGTGAGCCGCCGCCGCTGTCCCTGCCGATCACCCGGCACTTCGGCCGCCGCTGAACGGCCGGGCGGGCGGGCATCCACGCGGGCTCATCGGGGCATGAACGGTCCATGACGAAGTCCGGTCCGCCGCCGCGATCTCCCGCTTTCGTGCACGACCTGTCGGCCACGATCGACGAGAGGCGCGCGTCCGGCAGGGCGGCCAGGAAGCGAGCCCGACGCCGCGGGCTCGGACAGTGGGAAGAAGGCGATCGCGGCCACGACGCGCTCGCCACGATCGGCGATCAGAACAAGATCCGGGTTCCCGAGCTCGTTCCCATCCGGCACTATCGGATGGCGATCTCCCCGTGGAACTACTACCGGGGCGCCGCGGCGGTGATGGCCGGCGACCTCGCGTCGCAGCCCGATAGCGGACTGACCGTCCAGTTGTGCGGGGACGCGCACGTCCTGAACTTCGGCCTGTGGGCCACACCGGAACGGAGCTTGTCGTTCGACCTGCGCGACTTCGACGAGACCCTGCCCGGCCCGTTCGAATGGGACGTCAAGCGCTTCGCCGCCAGCCTGGTCGTGGCGGCGCGGCAGAACCGGATCGCGCCCGAGGTGGCGGATGCCGCGGTGACCGCGGGCATGGCGGCCTACTGCGACCGCATGCGCCGGTACCGGACGATGCCGGAGCTTGATATCTGGTACGACGGCACGCACGTCGACAGCCTGATCAGCTACTTCGAGCCGGCCGACCGAGGCCGGGTGTCCGTCCACATCGAGAAAAAACGCAAGCGCCGCACCAGTCGCGGTGCGTTCGCCAAGCTCACCACGATGGCGCACGGACGGCCTCGGATAACCACCGAGCCGCCGATCCGGGTCACGATCAGCGACGAGGAACAGGATGACCTCACCGATCACGCCCTGGCTCAGTACCGGTTGACGCTGCAGGAGGACCGCCGGACCCTGTTCGACCGGTTCACGGTGGTCGACGTCGTGCGCCAGGTGGTGGGGGTGGGCAGCGTCGGGATGCAGGTGTACCTGGTGCTGCTCGAGGGCCGCACCGGCGACGACCCGTTGTTCCTCCAGGTCAAGCAGGCCGGGCCCGCGGTGTACGAGGCGCACACCCGCCCCAGCGCGCACGACAATCACGGCGCCCGGGTGATCAACGGCAAGCGGCTGCTGCAGAGCGCCACCGACATCTTCGTCGGCTGGACCTCGCTGCACGGGAACGACTATTACGTTCGGCAGTTCCGCGACATGAAGATCATCCCGAGCACCGAGCTGATCGCGCCCCGCCTCGTCGAGTTCGCCACCGCCTGCGGCGAGACGCTGGCCCGGGCCCACGCCAGAAGCGGCGACCCGGTCGCCATCGACAGCTACATCGGCAAGGGGCCCAAGTTCGCCGCCGAGCTCGGCCGATTCGCCCGTCAGTACGCCGACCAGAACGAGCGAGACCACGCGCAGCTCGTCAGGGCCATAGCCGACGGCTCGGTCGAGAGCCTGCCAGATTCGAACTCGCGCTTAAAGCCGAGGGTTACGCTGAAGCAGTCGGCCAATTGGCAACCAGTTGCCATATGTATTCATACGGGCACTTAACGCGACTAAGGGCATATCATGGACAGCGGCGACCACCCTCCGGAGGAAGCAATGAGCGAGCCTGCCCTGGTGCTTGACGACGTGACGCCTCTGGACCTGCGCAAGCTCGCTGACCGTTTGCTGGAAGCGACCCGGGTCGAATACGTCGACGATGGAGTCCTGCTGATCATGAACCCCCCTGCCTCCGAGCATCGCGCGATCGTGCGGCTTATCGCGAGAGCGATCGACCGGGCGTACGTCCGCGGTGACACCCCCGAGGAGTGGACGATCGACTCGGAGAACTTCCAGTGGGACCTGCCGGATCAGTCCGGGCGGTTCTACGTGCCCGACATCACCGTTAGCCATCCGGGCGCGGCCACGCTGGCGCAGCAGCGTGCGGCCATCGCCCTCATCGTGGAGGTCACCTCGCCGGCGTCCGCGGACACCGTCTATAACGACCGGGTGGTCAAGCCGCGGCAATATGCGAAGGCCGGCATCCCGCTGTACCTTCTTGTTGATCAGGAGAGGACGGCCTGGACGCTGCACGGGCTGGGCGGCAAGCCCGGCTACGACGTGCTGGCAGCGGGCAAGTTCGGGGAGAGCGTGCCGTTGCCGGCGCCGTTCGGCTTTTCCGTCCCGAGCGCTGAGTGGCCGACTAACCGCGGCTAACGGCCGGGCCGAGGATGCCGCCAGCTCACATGGTCTGAGTGAGGCGGCGACGACTCGTCCGAGACTCCGGTGTTCGGCCGGGCTAGGCGGTCGCCTGCGGCCACTTCGCTGAGGCGCAATTGGCGGATCTCCGCGGTCTGGAGCCCCGGCAGGCGCCGATGCCAGGCCGGGCTCATTCGCAGGAACCCCGCCTGCAGGATCTGCAGCGTGTCGCCGTGGGAGACCAGGAGGACATGCCGACCGGAGTACCGTCGTTCCAAGTCGAGGACGAGCGCGGTCGTTCGGTCGAGCACCGCCGCGGTCGGCTCGACGCCGTCATAAGCCTGCGGGGAGTCCGTCTCGTCGGCCGCCCACACGCGGCCGTAGTTGTCGGTCGCCGACCCTTCCCATTCCCCGAAGCACCGCTCGCGCAGCGCCTCCGCCAGGTCGATCTCCGGCGCGTTGAGGTGCGCGCGCACGATCTCAGCGGTCTGCCTCGCACGCGAGAAGAAGGATGAGCAAATCACGGTGTCCTTCGGCAGGCCGCTCGCCTGCGCCGCCTCGAGCGCCTGGGTGCGGCCGAGCTCCGATAGACCGTAATCGCCGCGCCGGTCGTTCTCGATGCAACTCACGATGATGCCGGCCACGTTCGCCTTGCTCTGCCCGTGGCGCATGACGCTGTACGTATTCGCGAGGTGATCGACACCGCTCAGACGGCTGGCGGAGCTATCGGTGCCGATCAAGGCAGGGGCCCGCCCAGCCCCGCCGGGTCCGTGCCGCTGTCTTCTCCGCACAGCCACGCGATGATCTCGCCGGCCGGCCGGTCGAGGGCCGACCTGTAGCCCTGGCCGGCCCACAGGCTCATCCGTTCCGTGTCGCCCTTGCCGGCGGCGGCGGCCCGCAGCGAGCGGGTGGCATTGTTGATCTCTGGATAGCCGGCCGGCGCGTCGCCGTGCTCGAGCATGAACCCGTTGACGAGGCCGCGCGCCCATCTGCCGCTGAAGGCCCTGGTCATCGCCGTCGTGGTATAGCGCGGATCGACGAGCGCGTCCTTGTAGAGCGGGTTCGCGCCGCTTTCCCGGCAGCGTAGGAACGCAGTCCCGCACTGGACCGCGACCGCCCCGGCCGCCAGCGCGGCTTGGACCTGACCCGGGCTCATGATGCCGCCCGCCGCGATCAGCGGGAGGTCGGTGACGGTGGCGACGTGGCCCGTCAGCGGAATCAGGCGATGCCCTTCCCCGGTGGCGGTGTCAGGGGCGAACGTGCCCCGATGGCCCCCGGCCTCCGAGCCCTGGACGCAGATCGCGTCGGCGCCCGCGGCCGCCGCGATCGCGGCCTCGCCCGGGTCGGTCACCGTCACCACGACCAGGCTCCCTGCGTCCGACAGGGCTGCGATCACCCCCGCCGGGGGACAGCCGAAGGTGAAGCTGACCAGCGCAGGCGGATCCGCCAGCAGGATCGCGATCTTCTCGTCCAGGTGGTCGTCATCCCACGTCGGCTCGCCCAGGGACGCGCCAACCGCCTCGGCGTGAGCTGCCAGCGAGCTGACATACCCGGCGATCGACTCGGCCTCCGTCGACGGGCTGCCGGGGACGAACAGATTCACCCCGAACCGGTCGGGGCTGGCGTCCCGGACGGCGGCGATCTCGGCCGCCATGGCGGCCGGCGTCTTGTACCCGGCGGCCAGGAAGCCCACCGCCCCGGCGTCGCCGGCCGCGATCACCAGCTCGGGGGTTGACGGGCCGCCAGCCATCGGCGCCACCACCACCGGGCGGCGCAGCCAGTCGAGAACGTTTCGTTTCGCCATCGCTGCGCCAGCTTATCCGGCCGCTCTGAGCCCACGAACACCTCACTCCCTCGGCCAGTGAGCGGGCACCCCGAGGTGGCCGGCCAGCTCCTCGTAGCGGTCCTGGGCCAGCACGAGGCGGGCGGCGAGCAGGATCGCCTGCGGATCGGCGCCGGGCGGGCGCAGCACGCAGACCGTGCCGTCCGTCCCGCAGTGGGTGACGACGAGGTGGTCATAGTCGGCCAGCACGATGCGAGTGCCAGCCGCGCCCAGGCGGGCGGCCCGCCTGCGCCTGGCGATCGCCAGAGTCGGCTCGGTCAGGAAGGCGGTGCCGATGAGGAGCCCGGCCGCTACCAGCACGATCTCCAGCCACCGGGGCAGCCCGGCCACGGCCGACGGGCTCGCCTGGGCCGGCCGCGGATGCCCCGTGCCGGCCGTCGGCGCCATTGCCTGGGCTGGTGCCGATGATCGCGCCGATGCCGATGGCCGCGCCGATGCCGGTGCCTTGGCGGGCGCCGGCGTCGGCGCTGGACGCGGAGCGGGCGACCCCGACGGTGTCTGATGAGGTGCCGGTGGCGACGGCAGGGCCGGCGTCTGGCGGGGGATGGCGAGCACCGTCCCCACCCGGATCGCACTGGGGTCGGGGCCGATCGCGTGCCGGTTGGCGGCGTACAGGGCGGGCCAGCCGCCGGGGACGGCGAGGGCGGCGGCGATCCCCGACAGGGTCTCGCCGGCCGCAATCGTGTACCGGGCGGGCGCCGCCCGGCCGGGCACGGTCAGGACCGCGCCGGGGCGGATGAGGCCCGGGTTCGGGCCGACGGCCCGCCGGTTGGCGGCGTACAGGGCAGGCCACCCGCCGGGGGTGCCGAGGGCGGCCGCGATGCCCGACAGCGTGTCGCCGGGCTGCACGACGTACCTGCCCGCGCCCGCGGCTGCCCACGTGGCGGTCTCCGCCGCCGCAGCCGTGTCACTGGCCGCAGCGCTGGCCGTGATGGTGGTCACGCTGCTGGTCAGCGTGGCCCGAGTGGTGGTGGTTCTACTGCTGGTGTTGCTGGTGGTGCTCGCGATGCGGGTGTTCGCCTGGGCTGCGCCGAGGGCTCCAGAAGAGCCGGACGCCGTCAGCAGGAGCAGGATGCCCCAGGCGAGCACGACGCACGCGGACCGAGTCCGCACGCGCATGGTGCCGTCACTTTCCTTCCAAGGGATTAAGCGCTGAACGCTCTGGCCCGGCGCGGCGCGCTCGGGGCCAGCGGGAAGGAAAGCGTGGTTAAGCGGGCGATACCTCAGGCAGCGGGCAGCGCCACACCGACGCGGCGGCGGGACGGCGGGCCAGGCGCAGCAGGATCAGGGTCAGCAGCGCCAGCAGGGCTGCGCCGACGGTGCCCTGGGCACCGCTGCCGCCGTTGCCGGCGCCGGCGAGGCCGGCCGGGCCCGCGGCGCCGCCCGCGCTGCCGCCGGCGGCGGGGCTGGGCAACACCGGGGCGGGGGACATCGGGGTGCCCGCCGCGCCCGGCGACGGTGAGACCTCGCCGCCGGCCTGGGCCGCCGACGCTGTTGCGGTGGCGACGGTGGCCGGCCCGGGCGGGGCCTGACCGGACCCGAGCGCGGTCGGCGGCGCCAGGCCGGGCTGGCCGGCCGTGCTCTTGCCCGGCGCCGACGGCGGGGCCACGGCGGTGCCGACCGGAGCCAGGACACCGGTCGCCGGCGGCGTCGTGATGGTCGTGGTCACGAGCGGGGCGACCATCCCCGTGACCGGCACGAGGGTCTTAGCGGCCGTGGTCACGACGGGAGCCAGCGCCCCGGTGACCGGCGCGAGGGTCTTGATGACCGGGGCGACGACCGGAGTCACCACGTCGGTCACCGGAGCCAGCGTCTTGACGACGGTAGTCACGACGGGGGCGACTGCCCCAGTGACAGGGGCGAGCGTCCTGACGACGGTGGTGACGACAGGGGTGACGGGGGCGAGGGTCTTGGTGACGGTGGTGATGACCGGAGCCACCGTGCTTGCCGCCGGTGCCAGCGTCTTGGCGACCGTGGTGACGACGGGGGCGACCTTGCCGGCGACCGGTGTGACCGTCTTGGCGGCGGTGTTCACGACCGGGGTGACCGAGCCGGCCACGGGGGCCAGCGTCTTGGCGGTGGTGCTGACCACGGGGGCCGCCGCGCCGGCGGCCGGCGCCAGCGTCTTGGCAACACCGGTCACGACCCGAGGGGCGGCGCTGGTGGCGGAGGCCGAGGTCTTGGCGACCGGGGGCGCGGCGGTCGTGGCCGGCGCTGGCGCGGTCGCGGCGGAGGCCGCAGCGATGATCGGCGGAACCGTCGAGCTCACGACCGAGGGAAGCGGGTTCGCTGTCAGGCCAGCGGCCGTCTGCGTTGACCTCAGCGGCGGCAGCGCCGCCGTCGCCGCGTGGGCCGGCCGGGAGAACAGCAGCATGATCACGAAGATGCCGGCCGCCGCCAGCGCAGCCTGCATCGCCCCAAGAGCGATGCGACGCACCATCGGCTGCAGCATGAGCAGTTCCACTCGACGAGAAACCGGGCCGCACGCCTACCCGCGGCGGCGGCGTCAAACCTCGCGCACAAGAACGTGCTGTTCGGTGACCACCGTACAGCTACATCGCCGATCGGACAAGGGCGAGACGCATTGCAAGCGCCGCCCCTGACGCGAGGCGGGCCGGGCGTGCCCGGGAGCCGGACGGATCGGCTTTCTGGCACCATGAACGGATGCCGTTGGTACTGCGAGCGGGCACCACCGCTGACGTTGACGGGCTGCTGGGGCTGTGGGCCGTGGCGGCGGAGAACGCCGAGCGGGCGCCCGATACCCGGGAGGCGGTGACGGCCCTGCTCGGCCGTGATCCTGACGCGGTCATCGTGGCCGAGCACGAGGGTGAGCTGGTCGGGTCGGTCATCGCGGGCTGGGATGGCTGGCGCTGCCATCTGTACCGGCTCGCGGTCCGTCCCGACCGGCGGCGCCAGGGAGTCGCCTCGGCGTTGCGGCAGGCGGCCGAGGACCGATTCAGGGCCGTCGGGGCAGCCCGGGCCGACGCGATGGTGCTTGACGGCAACGGTCTTGGCCAGAGCCTGTGGCGGGCCGGGGGGTACGTCCGGCAGGACGAGTGGCGCCGCTGGGTGAAGAAGATCGGCTGAGGCAGCGTCACCCCGTTCCGAGGTCCCGTCCGGGGTCCTTTCTGAGCGTCGCGAACCAACGCCCGCCGCAGGACCAGGTCTCGGCCGTCCCCAGGCCGGCCTCGGCGGCGATCCCGGACAGTTGATCCGCGCCCACCTGCGCCCAGGGGAACCAGTCGCCGGCCTGGTGCCCGTGGTCGTGGCCGCGGCAGTGCCTGAGCCTGACCCGTTCGCGTCGCAGCTCCCGCCCGGGCGGCTGCACCTCGACGAGCGCCCGGCCGAGCGGCGCGAGCAGTTCGGCCACCCGCAGCAGCAACGCCGCCGGGTCGCCGCCAATGCCGATGGTCCCGTCCGCGAGCAGCACGATCGTCCAGCGGCCGGTTCCCGGCACCCGGTCGAACACGTCGCGCAGCAGCGTCAGCGAGCCGGCCGACCGGGCGATGCCCACGGCGTGCGGCGCGACGTCGATGCCGAGCGTGGGCACCCCGCGCTCGGCCAGCGCGACGGCGAGCCGCCCGGGCCCGGATCCGACGTCAAGCGTCGGGCCGCTGCACCGGTCGATGAGCGAGGCGTCCCCCGGCCGCAGCCGCCGCCAGTCGCCGGACCACAGCGGCGTGATGGTCCCGTCCGCGTGCTCGATCTCGGTCTGCGAGCGTTCGCCCGGCCCGCCGGCGAGCGCCTCCCCGCGCAGTACGCCGATCACTCAGAGTTCCCCCCGTGAAGAGACGGCTAGTCAGGTACGCCAACCAGTGTCAACCGCGCCGGCCGGTCCGGCCGGACGGACCGACCGGCCCTCATCGTTTCGTCACCGGCCTTACGGTGTTGTGACCATTTCGTGCTGTTCGCCGACAGTGTC
>Ga0335075_10014073_pt1 | contig 12032 bp, 13 predicted proteins | sample Lox_Sample_24_FD_206723 | JGI IMG/M metagenome (GOLD analysis project Ga0335075, IMG submission 206723) | Soil microbial communities from Loxahatchee National Wildlife Refuge, Florida, United States - Lox_Sample_2.4 | ecosystem: Environmental > Terrestrial > Soil > Wetlands | place: USA... | reverse complement strand
GCCGCCCGCGCCCTCCACGGCGCGAGTGATCTCGCTCACCGCGCGGCCGTGCGAGGCCACCTCCAGCCGGACGGTGATGGAGTACGAAACACTCGGCGCCATGGTCACGTCACTCTTCCGCCTCTCCGGGCACTCTTCCGCCTCTCCGGAGCAACATGGGCCGCCTCCGCGGATGCCATAGCCGCCTTCCGAGACACCATTATCCAAGCGTACGGTGTTCGCGCTGCACCGCGTAATCTGCATGCATGGCGCGGGACACCACGATAAGCCCGTCGGCCAGCGAGGCGAGCGTGATAGACGCCGAAGCCGACGTGATCGATGTAACACGGCTGCGCGTCGCCATCGCGCGGCTTTCCCGGAGGCTGCGCCGGCATGGGCTGGCTGGGCTGACGCCTACCCAACTCGCGGCGCTGTCCACGGTCGAGCAATCCGGCCCGCTGCGGCTTGGCGACCTGGCCGCGGCCGAGGGCATCGCCCCCTCGACGCTGACCCGGCTGGTCTCCGCGCTGGAAGAGTTCGGCTACGTCCAGCGGTGCCCCGACCCTAAGGACGCGCGGGCGAGCACGCTGGCCATCACGGCGAAGGGCCACGAGATCCTGGAGCGGCTGCGCGCGGAAGGGACGGCGCTGCTCACCGAGAGCCTGCTGCTGCTCACGCCGGATCAGCGGTCCGCGCTCGCCGCGGCGCTCCCGGCGCTCGAGCAGCTCGCCGAGGCCGACCCCGCCGCCGGGAAGCCTTAGCGCCGCCGGGAGGTCTTAGAACAGCAGGCTGGTAAGCCTGGACCGGGCCTTGCTTACCTGCGGGTCGCCGGGCGGGAAGATCTCGAACAGGTCGATCAGGTGACGGCGCGCCTTGTCCCGATCGTCGCCGAAGGTGCGCCCGATCACGCCGAGCAGGCGGTCGAATGCCTCCTCGGGCTGCCCGGCCGCCAGCTCGATGTCGGCGACCCTGATCTGCGCGTCGACGTCTCCGGGGCTGGCGGCCGCGGCGCGCCGGGCGCCCGCCTGGTCGTAAGCGCCCACCCGGCGGATCAGGTTCACCTGGGCGAGCCAGCTCTTCGCTACCGGATCCGACGGGGTCTCGGCGAGCGCCTTCTCAAGCACGCTCGCGGCGGCGTCCATGTCACCGCGCTCCATGGCCGCCTGCGCTTCGGTGTACGCGGGGGGTATGGCCTCGGCCTCGGGGCCGATCTGGTCGGCGGCCGCCGCGTCCGCGGCGTCCGCGGACTGCACGCCGAGCTGCTCCGCCACCGCGAGCACCTGGGTCAGCCACTGGCGGATCTGCGCCTCCGGCATCGCGCCGAGGAACGCGTCCACCATCTGACCGCCGACGATCGCGACCACCATCGGGATGGACTGCGCCTGGAAGGCCTGGGCGAGCCGCGGGTTCGCGTCCACGTCGATCTTGGCAAGCACCCAGGCGCCGGCCGCTTCGTTCGCCAGCTTCTCGAGCACCGGGCTGAGCTGTTTACACGGTCCGCACCAGTCGGCCCACAGGTCGATGATCACCGGCGTGCTCCGGGAGCGGAGCGCCACCTCGGTGTTGAAGGTTTCCTCGGTGACCTCGATCACGAACGCTGACGTCTCGCCATTGCCGGGCGCGCCGGTCTCGGCGTTACGGGCGGCCTGCTCCCTGCGCTGCGCGGCCGCCTGCCGCGCGCCCAGATCAACGGCCCCGTAGAGGGAGAAATCCCGCGGCTGCTGCATACCTCTATCCTGCCCCATGCTGAGCGTGCCCGGTCCACTTCGTGTCCGGTGCGCAACCGGGCGACAACACGTTGCCCGCCTGGTCGAGATTGTAGCATGTTCTGTGCTACAGTCTCCGCATGGCACAGAAGGGCACCAGGCGTATCGGCAAGGGGCTGCGGGCGGACCTGGGATACTCGGGCGACCCCGTCCACCACGCGACGTCCAATCAGCACCAGCGGATCGGCATCCGGGAGCTGCGCCAGCACGCCAGCGTCTACGTCGACCTGGCGGAGAGGGGATACACGGTGGACATCACGAACCGGGGACGCCTGGTGGCGCAGCTGGTGCCCGTCAGGCAGCCGAACAGCCCGCTGGAGCGCTGGATAGCGAAAGGCGTGATCGACCGCGCGGAGGAGTCCGGCAGCGTTCTGGACATCGACCCTTACCCCGGCACGTCGGCGGCCGGGCACACCGCGAACGAGGTCCTCGGGCAGTCGCGCGAGGAGGAGGGCGAGGGACGGCTTTGATCTACCTGGATTCCTCGGCCATGGTGAAGCTCGCGCTTGCCGAGCCTGAGTCACGGGCGCTGGCGAGCTGGCTGGCGGAACGAGCGGACCAGGCGCTGGTCTCCAGCGCCCTGCACCGGACCGAAGTGCTGCGGGCGATCTGGCGGGCCGAGCCGGGCGCCCTGCCGCGAGGCCAGCGGATCATCCGGCGGGTCGAGCGGGTCGCGCTCAGCTACGACGTGCTTGACAACGCCGCGACCGTGCCGCCGCAGAAGCTCGGCACGGCCGGGGCGATCCACCTCGCCTCCGCGCTCGCCATCCGGCGCGATCTCACCTCGTTCGTGGCCTACGACAAGCAGTTGCTCGACGCCGCGCGGGAGGCGGGCCTGCCGATCGCCAGTCCGTCCTGACCGGCCTCGCCCTGACTACCCGTCCGCACCCGGCGGCCGTCAGGTACGGCGGGCACGGAACACGGTGTCATGGATCGTCACCTGTCGGCCATTGGGGTCGGTGACCTGCCGCGGGGCGGCGACGTTGGTGACGATCTCCCATCCTTGTCCGTCAAGCTGCGCGGCGATGTCGTCGCCGGTGAAGAACAGGTCTGGTTCCTGCGGGCGGGGCACCGTGGTCTGCAGGTCGGACGGATGGTGGGCGACGATAAGCAGCGTGCCCCCGTCGGCGACGGCCGCGGCCAGCCGCCGGAAAAGGGACTGGCGGCCCGCGGACGGCAGATGCAGGTAGTGCGCCGCGACCAGGTCGTAGCCGCGCTCGGTTGGCTGCCATTCCAGCAGGTTTTCCCGGTGCCAGGTGATCCGCCCGGCGACCTCCTCCCCCGCCTGTGCGGCGTGCCCGCCGGCCCGCTCGAGGGCGACGGCGGAGATGTCGACGGCGGTAACCCGCCAGCCTCGCCCGGCCAGCCAGATGGCATCCGCTCCCTCTCCCGCTCCGGCGTCGAGGGCGGTGCCGGGAACGAGGTCTCCGGCCTGGGCGACCAGATGAGCGTTGGGCTTGCCGCTCCACAGGGACTCCTTTGTCCGGTAGCGGGCGTCCCAGAACTCCTGGGTGAAACGCTCCGGCTCATGCTGGTCCTGATGGTTCTCGGTCACGGCGTCTCCATTTCTACGGTCACGCGTGCTACGGTCACGCGGGGTTTCCTCCGCCGACCATCCTGCCGGCCGCACCACCTGCTAGCAAGTTTCCTTGCCGATATGGCAATGTAAGCCCATGGCGGACGAGACGGACCAGGTTCTGGCCGCGGTGGGACCGCGGTTGCGGTCGCTGCGCCGCGAGCGCGGCACCAGCTTGGCGGATGTGTCGGCGGCGACTGGCATCTCGGTCAGCACGCTGTCGCGGCTGGAATCGGGCCAGCGGCGGGCGACGCTTGAGTTGCTGCTCCCGCTCGCCCGCGCCTACCAGGTCCCGCTCGACCAGATCGTGCATGAGCCGGCCACGGCCGACCCGCGCGTGCACCCGCGGCCGATCAGGCGGCACGGGATGACCGTGTACCCGCTGACCCGCCGGCCGGGCGGCCTGCAGGCGTACAAGATGGTCATCCCACCGGCCAAGGCGCCCCGGGTGCCCGACCCGCAGACGCACGAGGGCTACGAGTGGCTGTACGTTCTCAACGGGCGGCTGCGCGTCGTGCTCGGCGAACACGACTTCGTGCTGTCGCCCGGGGAAGCGGCCGAGTTCGACACCCGGACCCCGCACTGGTTCGGCAACGCCGGCCAGGAGACCGTAGAAATGCTCAGCCTGTTCGGCCCGCAGGGAGAACGCGTGCACGTCCGCGCCCGCCCCGCGAAACGCTAAAAGGCGGCCGGTTCGAAGTAGCTGCCCCACTCAGCGCGCAGCGCGCCGCAGATCTCGCCCAGCGTCGCCTCGGCGCGGGCCGCGTCCAGCATCGGCGGCACCAGGTTGGCGTCGGTCCGGGCTGCAGCCACTAGCTCGGAGAGGGACCGGTCCACGGCGGCCTGGTCGCGCCCGGCGCGGCGGGCGGCAAGCTCCCGGACCTGCTCTGGCTCGACCTCGGGGCTGATCTGGAGGATCTCAAGCCCGCCGCCCACCGTCTCGGTATGCCCGGTCACGCCGACGACCTGCTTCTCGCCCTTTTCCAGCTTCTGCTGGTATTCGAACGCCGCGTCGGCGATTTCCCCGGTGAACCAGCCGGTTTCGATGCCACCGAGAATCCCGCCGGTCATCGATCCGTCCGGCGACATCGCGCGGATCTTGGCGAAGATCGCCTCCGCTTCGGCCTCCATCCGGTCGGTGAGCGCCTCAACGTACCAGGAGCCGCCGAGCGGGTCGGCGGTGTTGGCCACGCCGGTTTCCTCCATGATGACCTGCTGGGTGCGCAGCGCCGTCTCCGCCGCGGCCTCGCTGGGCAGCGCGAGCACCTCGTCCAGCGCGTTGGTGTGCAGTGAGTTGGTCCCGCCGAGCACGGCGGCGAGCGCCTCGATGGCGGTGCGGACGACGTTGCTGCGCGGCTGCTGGGCGGTCAGCGAGACCCCCGCGGTCTGGGTGTGGAACCGCAGCCACTGTGCCCGGGGCGTCTTCGCGCCGAAGACATCACGCATCCAGCGCGCCCAGATCCGGCGCGCGGCGCGGAACTTGGCGATCTCCTCGAAGAAGTCGATGTGCGCGTCGAAGAAGAACGACAGGCCGGGCGCGAATTCGTCCACGTCAAGGCCCCGTTTGATGCCGAGTTCCACGTAGCCGAACCCGTCGGCGAGGGTGAATGCCAGTTCTTGCGCGGCCGTGGCACCGGCTTCCCTGATGTGGTACCCGGACACGCTCAGCGGCTTGTACCTGGGCACTTCGCGTCCGCAGAACTCCATCAGGTCGCCGATCAGGCGCAGGTGCGGCTCGGGGGCGAACAGCCACTCCTTCTGCGCGATGTACTCCTTGAAGATGTCCGTCTGCAGGGTGCCGTCGAGGGTGGCGATGTCCGCGCCCTGGCGCTGCGCGGCGACCAGGTACATGCAGAAAACCGGGACGGCCGGGCCGCTGATCGTCATCGACGTGGTGATCTGGTCCAGCCTGATCCCGTCGAAGAGCACGTCAAGATCCCTGGCCGAGTCAACGGCGACGCCGCAGTGTCCGACCTCGCCCCGGGACCGGGGGTCGTCGGAGTCACGGCCCATCAGCGTGGGCATGTCGAACGCGACAGAAAGACCGGTGCCGCCCGCGTTGATGAGCATCTTGTACCGCTCGTTGGTCTGCCGGACGTTGCCGAAGCCGGAGAACTGCCTGATCGTCCAGGGCTTGCCCCGGTAACCAGTCGCGTACAGGCCCCTGGTGAACGGGAACTCGCCAGGCCAGCCAATCGGCTCCGGCGGCTCGGCGTCGCCCGGCGGCCCGTACACCGGGTCGACCTCGATGCCGGACAGCGTGCTGAAGTCGGCACTCCGCTTGCGCCCCTCGGCGTAACGCCGCCGCCAGCGCTCCCGGCCGCCAGCGGCTTCTTCCTTGCCTGGCCGTCCCGCGGCGATCTCGCTCATGCTCACCTCAACGGAATAGTAGGACGTCCTACTATCTACCCGCCTCGAGTCTAATCCCACTTGTGACGTGGAGTCCTGGGCCGACGTGGAGGCAGTTCACGGCCCGTTCAGAAAAAACTCCAACCAAACCCGGACCGAGTGCGTCTATGACGGTGATCGGGGGATCCTCGCCCCGCTGTTGCCGTCCGAAATGTGTGGTAGCCATTGATGTATCCCACAGATACTCTCGGAGGTGCCGTCACCTTCGGTGGCGCGGGCCCTGCGCTGACCGCCACGGCTCCATCACACCTGCAGCGGACACCGCGGACACAAGGAGGGCGGGTGGGCACGGACACCGGTGCCGCCGAGACAGGTCCATATGCCACCCTGACCTCGGGCACAGGCGCTCGGCGGATGCTTGCGGAGCAGTTGTTCGCCGCCAACTACCCGAAGCTCGCGGGCTGGGTCCGGCGTCTCGTGGACGACGACGACACCGCGCACGAGATCGCGTCGGAGGCCTTCGTACGACTGCTCTCCAGATGGACTAATCCGGCAAAGCTGGACAATCCCCAGAGTTATCTTTACATGATCGCGACGAACCTGGTCCGGGACCACTGGCGGAAGACCGAACGCGAGCGCCGTGCGATGCGCAACGTTACCGCGGGAGCCGATCGCGAGCCGGTCTCCGACCCGGCACAGGACGTCGACGTGCGGGAGCTGATCCAGAAGCTGCCGGGCCGGCTGCGCGACCCGTTCCTGCTGCACTATTACGCGGGGTTCGGGCTGCGGGAGATCGCGGTCATGCTCAAGCGGCCGGAGGGGACCATCAAGGCCGACCTGTATCACGCTAGGTCACGACTGCGGGAGTTGCTGGCGAACGGCATGGACAGAGCGGCCGGGTCGTCCGGCGGGCAGGGAACGCGCCGGACGGAACAGGCCCCGGACCCGAACGAAAGCGGAGCAACCGATGCCAGATAACGACGAGCGCGATCCGCTCGAGGGCTGGCTGAGCCATGAGGTCCGGCCGCTCCCGCCGCCGCCCGGCACATTCGAACTGATCACCCGCCGGGCGCGCCGCCGCAAGCTGCGCCGCCTCACGGTCACCGTAGGTTCGGCCGCCATCGTGGCCGCGGCGGTGGTCATCGCCGTGCCCGGCGTGGGTCCGCTGCACCTCATCCAGCCGTCGGCCACCGGCGCCCCCATCGCGGACCGGTCAAGCCCGTCGGCGAGCACCGGGCAGGCGTCCGAAGGGACAGCCACCCCGGTGCCGAGCTCGCCCAGCGCGAGCGGCGGCGCGGCCACCCCTCCGTCCGGCCCGGTTCCTGACAACTTCGCGCCGGTGTCGGTCACCTTCGACAGCACCAGTACCGGCTGGGTGATCGGCCAGGCGGGCACCCCTGGCAACTGCTCGACAAAGTACTGCACGTCAATCGCCCGGACGAACGACGCCGGACGCAGCTGGGTCGGCGTACCCGCGCCGATGACGGGCGCCGCCGACGGGAGCGCCGGGGTGAGCGGGATCAGGTTCCTCGACGGGGTGAACGGGTGGGCGTTCGGTCCCGAGCTGTGGGCGACGCATAACTCCGGGCGCAGCTGGCAGCAGGTCAGCACCGGCGGCCAGCGGGTGACCGACCTGGAGACGGCGGGCGACAGCGCATACGCGCTGTTCGCCTTGTGCTCCGGCACGTCCGCCGCTGACTTCGCCGCCGGCTGCACCAGCTACACGCTGATGACGGCCTCCGCGGGCAGCGACGACTGGACCCCCGTGGGAGGAGCCACGAACGGCCTTACCGCCGGCGGCGGCCCCACCTCGGCGGTGATCGTCCTCACCAGTACCGACGGCTACCTGCTGGCACCGGACGGAACGCTGTATTCCGGCCCGCTGGGCAGTCCGTGGCAGCGGGCGGGCACCGCGCCCTGCCAGCCTGGTGAGGCGCAGGCGGACGGCCAGCCGTCACACGCGCTGCTCGCCCTGTCCAGCTCCACTCAGCTGGCGCTCGCGTGCACCGATAACAGCGGTGAGCAGGTCTACACGTCCAGCGACGGCGGTGCGACGTGGAGCCAGCAGGCAGCGCCCACGGTACCCGGCACCGTGACGTCGCTTGCCGCCACGCCGGGGTCGCTCGTGCTGGCCGGCACGGGTGGCACGCAGGTCCTTTCGGCTGACGCCGGTGGTGCGCAGCCGACGCAGGAAGCGGGGTCGCCGAGCGCTGGGCAGCCGTCGCCGTCTTCGACGTCGTCCCAGGCGGCGTCGTGGCAGGCGGCGCAGGGGGTGCCGGCCGGAGGGTTCAGCTACGTGGGCATGACGACGGAGACGCAAGGGGTGGCGCTGCCGGCGAACGCCGGGCTGCACGATATCTGGATGACCTTCGACGGCGGCCTCACCTGGACCGCATATCCCATCGGCTAACCGGTCAGCCAGCGGGTCAGCCGACAGGGTTAACTGGATCAGCCGGCAGATCCCCGGTCAAGAAGTCACCCGCGGTCATGCGAAGCCCGCGGAGCAGGGAAAACAGCTCGCCGAGCTGTTCGTCGGAGTATCCGCCCATGCCGAACTCGGCGGTCATCAGGTCGCGCGTCGCCACCCGCACCGCGTCCCGGCCACGCTGGGTGATCTCCGCGAGGCGCCCCCGGCCGTCCTCCGGGTTCGGCCGCCGCACGACCATACCCTGTGCCTCGAGCCGGTCGATCGTGTTCGTCACGCTCGTGGGGTGCACCATCAGCCGCTCCCCGAGCACGCGCAGCGGAAGCGCTCCGGCGCGGCTGAACGCCAGCAGCACGAGCGCCTCATACCGGGCGAAGGTTAGCCCGTACGGGCGCAGTACCGTGTCCAGTTCGGCGAGCAGGATCTGCTGCGCGCGCATGATCGAGGTGACCGCCGCCATCGCCGCCGACGGCCCGAACCTGTGCTCCCAGATCCGCGCCGCCCGGTCGATGGGGTCAAAGGGCAGTTCAAGCGCTTTCCGCACAGGGGAAACACTACGCATCCGAGGCGCACCCGGTGGGGAGGAGCGACACGTCCGCGTTTCAGGTTAAAGATCTCCCAGCAGTTCGTCCGCGGCCTCGTGCGGCCCCAGCTGTCCCGAAGCTACCCGGGCGGCGAGTTCGTCGGGCACGGCCAGCCGCTCCCTCAGCACGCCGAACGCCATCGCCGTCACCTCATCGCGCGCCCGCTCGAGCCGCCGCCGCTCCCGTTCGCCGCTGTCGGCCAGCCACGCCCAGTGCCGGTCGAGCTGGCGCATCAGCTCGTCGATCCCCTCTCCGGACACCGCGATCGTGGTGACCACTGGCGCCTTCCACGGCGAGGCCGACATCGCGGTCATCTGCCGCAGGTCGCGGACCGTGCGCTGGGTCTCCGGCCGGTCCGCCTTGTTCACCACGAGCACGTCGGCGACCTCAAGCACCCCCGCCTTCGCGGCCTGGATCGAGTCGCCCATGCCCGGCGCGACGAGCACGGCCGTGGTGTCCGCTGCGGACGCGATGTCCACTTCCGCCTGGCCTACCCCGACGGTCTCCACCAGAATTACCCCGAATCCGGCGGCGTCCAGCGCCCGGACCGCCTGCGGCGTCGCGGCGGCCAGCCCGCCAAGCTGGCCTCGGCTGCCCATCGACCTGATGAAAACCCCTGGGTCGGTCGCGTGCTCCTGCATCCGCACCCGGTCGCCGAGCAGCGCTCCACCGGAAAACGGCGACGTGGGGTCCACGGCCAGCACCGCGGCCCGCTCCCCGCGCGCCCGGAACGCCGTGACCAGCGCGCTGGTCACGGTGGACTTGCCCGCGCCCGGCGACCCGGTGAGGCCGATGACGCGCGCCCCGCTCGCGAGGGGAGCGAGTTCTTTGATCACCGAACGGGAGCGCGGTTCCCCATTTTCGATCATCGAAATAACCCTGGCGAGCGCGCGGGCATCTCCGGACTGCACGCGCTCGGCGAGATCGCCGGCCTTCAGCGTGGCCTCGGCCTTCAGCGTGGCCTCGGCCTTCAGCGTGGCCTCGGTGTTCAGCGCGCTCTCTTTCAGCGCGGAACCCGGAGCAGCAGCGCGGAACCCTGGCCGCCGCCGCCACACAGCCCGGCCGCGCCGAGTCCGCCACCGCGACGGCGCAGTTCGTAGGCGAGCGTCAGCGCGATCCTGGCGCCGGAGGCGCCGGCCTGCAGCACGTGACCCATGATCACGTACTCGACCTGATCCGGGCTGATCTGGGCGCGGTCGAGCGCACCCTTGATGGCGTGGCCGCCGAGTTCCGCGGCGGTGAATCCGGCCAGCGAGCCGAGAAGGCGGCCGATCGCGGTCCGCGCGCCGCCGATGACTACTGGATCGCCCATGTCGGCCTCCTGCGCATGCTGCTGGTTCCCATCTGAAACGATACCCATCATGCTTAGGCGGATCGATCACGTGGGGATAGCCTGCAGATCGCTGGAGGCGGCGATCACGCGGTATGAGTCGGTGTTCGGGCTCACCGTTGTGAGCCGCGAGACCAATGAGGAGCAGGGAGTGCGGGAGGCGATGATGAGTTTCTCCGGGGGGAACGATCCCCCCCATACCCCCCCTGCGCATGGGGGGACTACCCGTCCCCCCATAACCCCCCCTGGCCCTAGCTACGTGCAGCTGATGGAACCGCTTGGCGACGACACGCCGGTCGGCCGGTTCCTGGCGCGGCGGGGTGAGGGAATTCACCATGTCGGCTACGCCGTCGATGACGTGTCGGAAGCGCTGGAGATGATCGGGGCCACCGGCGTCCGGCTGATCGACCGGCGGCCGAGGCACGGCTCGATGGGTGCCTCGATCGCGTTCTTGCATCCGGCCGATCTCGGCGGCGTGCTGACCGAACTCGTGCAGCCGCGTTCGCTGAATACGGGTGAGTGAAAAGTAACCTCGCTGGAGGCCACCACCCACGCACGGGGAGCAGCGAGAGGCTTAGACTGCCAACTGAGTAGCAGATCAATGCCATCCTCTGGACTCGATTAGGACTGATTAGAGAACTCTGAAGAACCCAACCAACCCGGCGGAGGCGGAGTAGTGTGCCTCACGTTGGGCGAGAATCGCCGGAGTCCGCCGCAATACTGCAGTCTCCCGCGCTGCGTTAAAGACGGGCCGCCGGTGATGACCCGGCCGTCGACCCCGCCTGCCGTTCCCCGTCTAGCCAGGATTAGGCCATATGCAATCGGATATTGACGCTCAATTGACCAGCTTCTTCGAAGAGACTCCACCGCGCGACTTTGCCAAGGTGATGCGCGGTTACGATCCCCACCAGGTCGACGAGCACGTCCGGCAGCTCGCCGGCGAGGTTCGCCGACATCAAGAGGATGCCCTGGCCGCGCGTCGCGAACTCGCCGATGCGCAGCGCCAGATCCAGGAGCAGGAAAGGCCGACGTATTCGGGCCTTGGTGCGCGGATCGAGCAGCTGCTCAGGCTCGCCGAAGAACAGGCCACCGAGCTCGTCCAGGCCGCGAGGTCCGAGGCGAACGAGATCAAGGCCGCCGCGAAGGTCGACGCGGCGGAATTGCGGGCGGCGGCCGAGAACGAAGCCGCGGAGCTGCGGGCGAACGCCAAGCGCGAGGCCGATGACATGCGGGGCGCCGCCGAGCGGGAGGCGGACTCGATCCGGACGGCGGTGCGCCGGGAGGCCGACGAGCTCACCTCGACGACCGAGCGCGAGGTCGCCAAGCTGCGCGCCACCGCCGACCACGAGGTGGCCGAGAAGCGTGCCGCGACCGAGCGGGACATCGCGAAGCTGCGTACCACGACCGAGCGTGAGGTGGCCCAGCTCAAGGCGGCGTCTAAGCGGGAACGAGACGAGATCCTCACTACCTCCAAGCGTCAGGCCGACGAGATGCGGTCGCAGGCGCAGCGGATCCTGGAGGAGAGCGAGGCGCAGCGGGCACAGGCGGAGGCCGAGTTCGAGATCCAGCTCGCCGCCCGCCGGGAGGAAGCCGAGCGCCAGGAGGCCGAGCGGCTGGCCGCCGCCCAGGCCGCCACGCAGAAGCTGGTGTCCGAGGCGGAGCAGCGGGCCGCGACCGCGGAGCAGCGCGCCACGAAGGCGTCCGCGCAGGCGGACCAGACCCGGCGGGACGCCGACCAGCACGCGCGTCAGCTGGTCAGCAACGCCAAGAAGAACGCCGACCAGATCGTGTCGCAGGCGAAGGCGCAGGCCGAGCAGCTGCTCAGCGAGGTCAAGACCGACGCCGAACGGCGCCGGGTCAGCGCTCAGCGCGAGGTCGACGAGCTGACCAGGCAGAAGGACAACATCAGCGCCCACCTCGCCCAGGTGCGGCAGCTGCTCGGCGGGCAGCTGGGCGTTCCGATGCCCGGCCCGGAGCCCGCCGTCACGCAGTCCCCGGTCAAGCCGGCCATCACGGAGAGCGC
>Ga0335075_10014072_pt1 | contig 12032 bp, 9 predicted proteins | sample Lox_Sample_24_FD_206723 | JGI IMG/M metagenome (GOLD analysis project Ga0335075, IMG submission 206723) | Soil microbial communities from Loxahatchee National Wildlife Refuge, Florida, United States - Lox_Sample_2.4 | ecosystem: Environmental > Terrestrial > Soil > Wetlands | place: USA: Florida... | reverse complement strand
TTATTTTTTCACATCCTATTCTCATTCACGGTGGATGATATGGCCACAACTTACGACAGTCGCATGGTCCCGGGAATATCGGCCATGAAGGCGGCGACCTGCAGCACGGAGTCGTTCGCGGAGCAGCGGTTAGTCTGAACCTCCTGAGACTTTCGCGGGGCGCTTTGGCGGCTCTGCTCTCAGAAAGAACGAAACTATATGCCGGTCTTGCCAGCGCAAATATGCTGGCAAGCGCTATCAAGGCGTCTCAGGGTCTGTCTAGCGAGATCGATCTGCCGAAGCTGATCGATCGGCTGATGACGATCGCGCTCGAGAACGCGGGCGCGGATCGCGGCCTTTTGATACTCCCGGCAGGGGAAGAATATCTGATCGAGGCGGAGGCGCGGGCGAGCGGCAGTCAGATCGAAGTCACGCTGCGCCATGAGCCGATCACGCGAGTTGCCTGCCCCGAATCTCTCGTCCGCTATGTAATCCACACGCAGGAAAGCGTGATGCTCGGTGACGCCGCCACACCCAACCTGTTCTCCGCCGACGACTATCTGCGCGGTCGACAATCGAAGTCGATCCTCTGTCTGCCATTGATCAAGCAACGGGAGTTGACCGGGATCCTTTTCCTCGAAAACGCGCTCACTTCACACGCATTCACCCCGGCTCGGGTCGGGGTCCTGGAGCTATTGGCCGCGCAAGCAGCGGTCTCGCTGGAGAAAGCGCGTCTCTACGTCGATCTGAAAGGTCGGGAGACGAAGGTCCGACGCCTGGTCGACTCGAATATCATGGGGATTTTGATCAAGACTCTCGACGGTCAGATTCAGGAGGCCAATCAGGCGTTTCTCGAGATCGTCGGATATGATCAGACGGACGTCGCGGCGGGTCGATTACGCCGCTCAGAGCTGACGCCGGCGGAATGGCATGACCGTGACGAGCAGGGTCTGGCTGAACTGAGGACGAGGGGGACCGCCCGGCCATACGAGAAGGAGTACTTCCGGGAAGACGGCAGTCGCGTGCCGATGCTGGTCGGATCAGCAACGTTCGGTGAAGGGCGGCACGGCATCGTCGCCTTCGTCGTCGACCTGTCCGATCGAAAGCGAGCCGAAGACGCAGAGCGGCGCAACCACGAGGTTCATATGCAACTCGTGCACGCGAACCGGGTGGCGACATTGGGGCAGCTGGCTGCTTCGATTGCGCACGAGATCAACCAGCCGCTGGCCGGCGTCATCACCAACGCGAGCACCGGACTGCGCATGCTGGCGGCCGATCCGCCCAACATCGAGGGCGCGCGTGAGACCGCGCGGCGCACGATTCGTGATGGCAACCGCGCAAACGAGGTGATCAAGCGATTGCGGGCGCTATTCGGCAAGAAGGAACTTACAATCGAATCGGTCGATCTCAACGAAGCGACGCGCGAGGTGATCGCGCTGTCGTTGAGCGAATTTCAGAGAGAGGGCGTGATCTGGCGGGCCGAGCTCGCCGACGACCTGCCGCCGGTCCGATGCGATCGGGTGCAGATCCAACAGGTGATTCTAAACCTGCTCCGAAACGCCCTCGACTCGATGAGCGCGATCAATGACCGTCCGAAACAGCTGACAATCACGACGGTCATGAGCGAGTCCGATCCCGTGACGCTCGCGGTGCAGGATTCTGGTCCAGGCGTGGACCCAGCGAACCTCGAGCGCATCTTCGACGCCTTTTACGGCACCAAGACCGGCGGCCTGGGGATGGGCCTGTCGGTCTGCCGTGCGATCGTTGAGGCGCATCGGGCCAAACTATGGGCCACTACTGGCGCGCCACATGGCGCGACCTTTCAGCTGACGCTGCCGGTGAGCGCCGACGACGGATCCGTTCGAATCTTTTCGCCGCTCCAGGCTCAATGACGCCGTGAGTTCTCACGCGCCTCGGCGGCGCGCCTCGCTAATGCTCCTTTGGTATCGCCGACACGTTCGTCCAATGGCGGTCAACTCTCCGTCGCGTCATGTTCGATGGGAAGGATGAGGCGGAAAATTCTCGCGGAGCCTGTCAATCGAAGGCAGGGCCACCGTGTGATTTGCGGCCGATTTGGATCATACCGCAATTCGAAAGGAGTGGACATGAGTACGCTTTCGGCCGCGAGACCTTCTGTCGGCGTCGTAAACGGCGGCCACGTGAACGCAATCAAGGAAAAAGCAAAGCTGCTCAGCATCTATTCAATGATGGCGACGACGGCCGCAGGCTCTGGACATCCGACGTCGTGCATGTCCGCTGCCGAGCTGGTGGCTGGAGTGTTTTTTCACGCGATGAAGTTTGATCCGAAGAACGCGAACTCGAATGAAAACGATCGTTTCGTGCTCTCCAAGGGTCATGCGGCGCCATTGCTGTACGCCGCGCTGGCCGAGGCGGGCGTGTTTCCGGTTTCGCGGCTTATGACGCTTAGGCAGTTCACGAGCGAGCTCGAGGGGCACCCGACGCCGCGGATCCATGGCGTGGACGCCGCGACAGGATCGTTGGGCCAAGGGCTCTCGGTTGGCTCGGGCTTGGCTATCGGCGCGCGGATGGATAAGAGCCCGACGCGAGTTTACGTGCTTACCGGCGACGGCGAATTGGCGGAAGGGCAGGTGTGGGAAGCGGCTGCATTCGCTGCCCATTACGACCTCGACAATCTGACCGTGATCGCGGACATCAACCGGCTCGGCCAGAGCGAGCCGACGATGTATCAGCACGACATGGAACGTTACCGGCTGAAATTCGAGTCGGAAGGCTTCGATACGCAAGTGATCGACGGACATGACGTGGCCGCGGTGCTCGCCGCCCTCGATCGCGCCAGGGCCGTGAAGGGGCGGCCGCAGGCCATTGTGGCGCAAACGATCAAAGGCCACGGCTTCAGCTTGGTCGCCGACAAACTGAACTGGCACGGCAAGCCGTTCTCGAAGGAACAGCTCGCCGCCGCGATAGCGGAAAAAGGCGGCGGACCGACGATCCCGCCTGATTCCGGAAAATCGTTCGAGCGAACATCGCTGCTGAAGCCGCGGGAATTCGCCGCGCCGGCCCGTCCGAATTACGCCATAGACGCCAAGGTCGCGACGCGAGAGGCATATGGCTTCGCGCTCAAACGGCTTGGAGCCGCGAACCCCCACGTGGTTGCGATCTCGGGCGACGTGAAAAACTCAACATTCTCGCAGGCATTCGGCGACGCGTACCCGGACCATTTCTGGCAGGGATATATCGCCGAGCAGAATATGGTGAGCGTCGCGGTCGGATTGCAAGCGCGGGGCAAGACGCCCTTTGCCGACACGTTCGCCTGTTTCCTTTCCCGCGCTTATGACAATGTGCGCATGGCGGCGATCAGCCGTGCGAACATCAACCTGTGCGGATCGCATTGCGGCGTCTCGATCGGCGAGGACGGACCGTCGCAGATGGCGCTCGAAGACATCGCAATGTTCCGCGCGGTGCATGGCTCGGCTGTTCTCTATCCGAGCGACGCCGTCTCGGCCGAGCGCCTGACGGAAGCGATGGCTCGGCGCCCCGGCGTCAACTACTTGCGTACTTCGCGGCCGAAAATGCCGATTCTTTATTCGAACGACGAGGAATTCCCGATTCCCGGCTTCAAAGTGCTGCGCAAGAGCGCCGACGACAAGGCGACGGTGGCCGGCGCCGGCGTGACTCTCCACGAGGCGGTCAAGGCGGCGGATCAACTCAAAGCCGCCGGAATCACGGTTCGGGTGATCGATCTCTACTGCGTTAAGCCGCTGGATGGCGCGGCGCTGTCGGCCGAAGTGGGCGCGACCGATGGGCGGCTTGTCACCGTGGAAGATCATTGGCCGGAGGGCGGATTGGGCGAGGCCGTGTTGCATGCCTTGGCTGCGGCGGGCGGGGCGCCGGCGAAATTCAAACTGCTGGCGGTGAACGCCTTGCCGCATTCCGGCAAACCGGATGAGCTTGTCGATGCGTTCGGGATCTCTGCGCGCCACATTGTCGAGGCAGTGAAGGCGATCTTGTAGGGAATTCGCCCGCGGTCCAGGACGGGGAGCGCAACATGCCCCTAAGCGAAGCTAACGCAGCCCTCGCGCAAGCGCGTATTGGGCCGGTTACCAATACGGAAGGCGCGGGCCCGACAACCACGATCGCCGGGTTCCCGGTCTCGGCCTGGGTCTTCGCCTTGCGGACCTGGGCCGCGATGATGTTGGCGCTGTACGCGACGTTCTGGCTGCAGCTTGAGAGCCCCTCGATCGCCGCGCTCACCGTCGGCATTCTCGCCCTGCAGACGCGGGGGCAAGCCTACCAAAGGGCCGTGTACCGGATCGTCGCCACTGTTATCGGCGTTGTCGCGTCATTTGCGATCGCTGGGTTGTTCCCGCAGACTCGGGAACTGTTCATGGTCGGCTTCGCGGGCTGGCTCGGGCTCTGCGTCTACGTCGGTGGACTTTTGGACGGCAACAGGGCCTACGGCGCCGTGCTGGCCGGTCTTACGGTTGCTCTGGTTGCCGTGGCTCAGATCGATTCGCCGCAGAATGTTTTCTTGGCTGGCGTCAACCGCGGCGCGGTGATCGTCGTAGGAATTGCCGCGCTTGCCCTGGTCAGCGACGTGTTCGCGGCCCCGAACGTCCACACGGGTCTGTCCGGGAAGCTCGCGGCGGCCCATCGGCGCGTCCGCGCCTTCGCGCTCGCCATCCTCCGCGGCGAGAGCGCAGACCCGACCCAGTCGGCGAATCTGCTGCGCGAGATCACCGCTCTTCATCCCGACATCACGGCGCTCGCCTCCGAATCGAGCGATGGCGGGGCGCGAGGCGCGGCGGCCCGGAGCGCCGCTGTGGCGCTGGTCGCCGAGGTCGCCGCCGCGGGCGCACTGGCGTCGCTCCCCGCCACGACGTTGCCGACTGTTCAAGAAGCGCTTGGCGAGGCACTCGGCGATGGCCTCAGGGAGGAGAGCCGTGCGTTGCAGCTTCGCTTGCAGCGGCACGCGGATGTTACGTGCGCCGACCCGCACGGCGCGCTCTTCGCGCGCCATGCCCTGGGCCTACTGATCGAGAATCGGCGCGCGGGGGACGCCATCGAAGACCTGAAGGCGGGTCGCGATCCTGCGCGCCATGTCCAGGCCCCCATCTACCGCTCGCGTCGGGCGGCTGTTCGAAACGGTCTGCGTGCGTTTCTGGTGGTGCTGATCTCGGGCTTCCTGTTTTCCCTCGGCGGCTGGCCCTTCGCATCGGAGGGTCTCAACTGGGTTGGGGTCTTCATCGCCTTGAGCGCGACCAACCCGAACCCGCGTGCCTTCGCGGCCAACGCTGTTATCGCGATGCCGATCGCCGCGCTGCTTGCCGGCGTCACCGAGTTCCTGATCCTCGACGGCGTCGACCAGTTTCCCCTTCTGGCGATCGGGATGGCGCCAAGCGTCCTTGCCGCCGCCTTGCTGTTCACGATGCCTAACCCAAGACTGGCCGGGATCTCATTCCTGGTGCTCGTTTTCTTCCCGGTGATGCTCTCCCCGACAAACCCGCAGAGCTATAACCCCGAGACCTATCTGTTCTCGAGCCTGATGATGATCACCGGTGCTGTCCTGGTGTTCATTCTTGTGCGAACTCTCTTCCCGACCTCCGACGCGCTGCGGCGCCACTGGTTCCTAGCGTCGGCGCGAGCGGAGATGCGCGACCTCCTCGCCGGCGGCCAATCCCGCTGCCTGGACGACGAGGCTCTGTTCCGCGACGCGGACCGGATCGGACAACTGGCCACTCTCCAGCCCGCGGACGGCGATCAAGGCCGTGACGACCTTCGTCAAGCTCTCGACATCTTCGGATGCGCGGCGGCGGTGCGAAGGGTTCGAACGGCGCTCGCCGAGGTGTCCGCTCGCACGGGCGGACGCTTGGTTAGGGAGGGATATTCGGCCCTGGCTGCCGGTGACCCCGCTGGCCTTCGCCACGCCGCCGCCGGTCTCGCAAGCTCGGCAAGCGCCCTCGATCATGATGGTCAGGTAGTGGCTCGCGCGGGCAGCCTGGATCTGATCTGGGTTGCTTTTCTTTTCGACGCCAGCCCCTTTGGCCTCGAGGCGCGACGATGGACGATCCGATGATGCACGGCTTTCCCGAACTGACGGTCGGCGGGGTGCTCGTCGCTCCTTTTGTGATCTACGCGGCCGCCGCCGTCGCGGTCTTCACCGCGTTGCGCCCGGTCCTCCACCTCGTTGGCTTCGATCGCGCTTTCATGAGTCCAGCGGTCGCGGAACTGAGTCTCTACGTGGCGATCCTCGCCCTGCTGATCGCGCTGTTCTAGAGGAGGCGTCGTTGCAATCGCCGGACTTGATCGCACACGATCTAACGAAACCCAAAATCGTCGAGCCGAGCGCAGGCGCGGCTGCTCCCTCCGTGCTTTCCCTCGCCTCCCCCGTCCTGGAAAGGAAATCGCATCCGAGCGAGCGTCCAGGCGTCGAGCCAATGCCGACGCTCAAAGGGCCGTTGTCCAAAGGCCCGGGGCGCGTGGCTCGTTTCGCCCGGGCCATGCTCAGGACGACGGCAACCTTGCTCATCCTCGCTGTAGCCTTGCTCGCGGCCACGCTCATCTGGGACTACTACGTCACCGCGCCTTGGACCCGGGACGGCAGTGTTCGGGTGCAGGTCGCGAACGTGGCGCCACAGGTATCTGGGCAGATCACCGAAATCCGGGCCGTCGACAACCAATACGTTCACGAAGGCGACGTGCTCTACGTCATCGACCCCTTCGATTTTCAGGTGGCGCTTGACACCGCCAAGGCGCAGCTGCGCGAGAGAGCTGCCGATCTCCAGGTGAAGCGGATGCAAGCAGAGCGCCGGCAGCACCTTACGAACCTTTCTACGACACCGGAGGAGCAGCAGCTGTTTGTGGGCAGCGCGACTCAGGCCCAGGGGGCCTTCGATGCGGCCCAGCGGCAAGTCGCGCAGGCCGACATCAACCTGAAGCGCACGCTAATCCGCAGTCCGGTGAACGGTTATGTCACCAACCTTCTCATGCGGGTGGGCGACTACGCCCATGCGGGGGCGACGAACATCTCCGTGATTGATGCCGACAGCTACTGGATCGACGGCTATTTCGAGGAAACGAAGATGGCGCATATCTGCATTGGCGACCGGGCCGAAGCGAAACTCATGGGTTACCGCGATCCGATCATTGGGCGGGTCGAGAGCGTGACCCGCGGCATCAGCGTCTCAAACGCCGCGCCAAGCACGCAAGGCCTGCCGAATGTCGATCCGGTCTACACCTGGGTGCGATTAGCGCAACGCGTGCCGGTGCGCATCCGGATCACGCATGTTCCGGCTGGCGTCCCGCTCGTTTCGGGCATGACTGCGACGGTGACAATCCGCGATGTCGGACCACAGGAAAGCGGTGGCTGGCTCCGCCAGCGCCTCGCGAGCCTTAAGGATCGTCTAAGCGACATCGTTCACGCCCCTCAGCCGTCGGCTAACTGCGTGCCGCGGATTAGCAACGAGAATGGCGCAATCGCGACCCTTCGCACACCCAAACCCGTCGCGCCTCTCGAGCCTACAGAAATCAACCCCGGCCTCGCGCCCAGCATGAACGCCTCGCCCCGCGGCGAGTGAGCCCAGAGTCTGAAGGGTCAAATCATTCGTCGATGAGCGAGCGGAACTGCGACAGATCGAGGCAGAGCTATTGGCGTAGGAGTGGGCATTGAATTCGTTGGACTTCATTGATCGGGCCGCCATCCCGCGCACGGGTCGGCTAGGGATCGCCTTCGGCCTCGAGCGGTTGGCGTTCATTCCGTTCAGGAGTCCGACAGTGACCATTCTAGCTGCGCTCGCGATCGCCGTACTGGCCATCCTCGGAATCCAACGTATCAAGACCGACGACTCGCTCAGCCAGTTATTCCGGTCGGAAGATCCGGCGTTCCAACAATTCGAGCAAATCTCTCGCCAATTCCCGTCGAGCGAGTATGACGTCCTGATCGTCTTGAGCGGCCAAACCTTGCTCGCCCGCGACTCGGTCGAAAAGCTGCGGTCGCTTGTCACTGATGTGCAGCTGATCGACGGAACGCGAGGCGTTCTTTCGATGTTTTCAGCGCGCGAGCCCGCCCCCGAGGGCGGCCTACCCTCGCCCCTCTTTCCCGCCCCCTTACCGGAAGGCGGCGCCTACCACACGCTGATCGACCGGGCAAAGGGCAATGAAATCATTCGAGGCAAGCTCCTCTCGGACGACGGGCGGCTCGCTGTCGCCATCCTTTCGCTCGAACCCTCCGCCATCAGCGGCGGCAAGCTCGATACCGTCGTGAACGACATCCGCCAGACGGCGAACGAGGATCTGCAAGGGACCGGAGTCACGGCGGAGCTGACCGGCGTGCCGGTCATGCAGCTCGCAATCCGACACGCCCTCGAGCGCGACCGCATCCTCTATAACGCCGTCGGATTCGCGCTCGGATGCGGGATCGCTGGACTCTTCTTCCGCCGCCTGTCGCTGATGCTGGTCGCCGCCGGCCCGCCGCTGCTTGCGATCGTCTTCGCGCTCGGCGCGCTCGGGTGGCTTGGATTTCGCCTCAACATGTTCCTGAACGTGATGACGCCGCTTATCATGGTGATCAGTTTTTCCGACAGCATGCAGCTCACGTTCGCGGCGCGCGATCAGTTGATGGCGGGTAGGGACAAGTGGACAGCCTTCCGCAACGCGATCGTGATCGTCGGACCGGCGTGCGTCCTCACCCACGCCGCGGCGGGCTTATCCTTGCTCGGCCTGCTCAGCTCTTCGAGCGACCTCATTCGCGGCTTCGGCGAGGCGGGATTTCTAGCGACCGCTATCGCGCTCGTCACAACGCTCTCGCTCGCTCCGGCATTCGGCCTGCTGCTGATCCGCGACGAGGCGCGCTTGGTCGCGACTTTAAGGGCCGCGGATCCCGGCGTGGCCACGCTCCGCCGTTTCTGCTGCTGGATCGCTCGCCACATGGTCAGCCGTCCGGCGCTTTTTAGCGTCGTGGACCTCGCGGTCGTCGCGTGCCTTGCCCTGACCTACTCCGGGCTCCAGCCGAGCTATCGCCTCGCTGACCAGGTTCCCGACAGGGAACGGGCGCTGTCGGCGAGTGGGCGGCTCGACTCGGAGATCAGCGGTTCGAATCCGATCCAAGTGCTCATCACATTTCCTCCGGGGTCGGGCCTTTATACGCCACAGACGCTGGCGACGATCGCCGACGTCCAAAGAGTTGTGGAGAGCCAGCCTGGGGTCGGCAACGTATGGTCTGTGGAATCCTTGCGGCGCTGGCTGGCCGAGCAGATGGGGCTGACCGGCGTCAGCGCGCTCCGCCAATACGTTGATGAGCTTCCGCTCTTTCTCGTGCGGCGGTTCATCGCGGCGGACGAGAGCTCAGTCGTCGTCTTCGGCCTCGTACCCGACAAGAACCTGACGCAGCTCGTGCCGATCGTCGATCAGCTCGACGCGCGGCTCAACGCCGTGCGAAAAGCTGACCCAGGCTATGGGATCGCCGTGACTGGACTCCCGGTGGTCGCCGCCCGCAACAGCGCCGGCATGATCAACAAGCTCAACCGGGCGCTGACTGTCGAGTTCGTCTTCATCGCCGCCTTTGTCGGGCTGGCGTTCCGTTCGGCCCGCATCGGACTCGCCTGTCTGCCGTCGGGAATCTTCCCGATCGTGGCCGCTGGCTCGGTGCTCCGGCTTCTGGGCTACGGATTGCAGTTTTCCGGCGTGGTCGCCCTCACGGTCTCGTTCGGCCTCGGCTTGAGCGCAACCATCCACTTCCTCAACCGCATGACGCAGGAGAGACAAAGCGACGCCGATCCCGGGATCGCAGTCGAGAAGGCGACGGTTCTCATGGGGCCCGCGCTCATTTTGACCGCTCTTGTGCTCGCCTGCGGCCTCGCGGCGCTCGTCTTCTCCGACCTTCCGCCGCTTCGCCTGTTCGGCTGGCTGGGCGCGCTCGCCATGCTCGCGGCGCTTGTCGCCGATCTCCTGATTCTCAGGCCCGTCATCACTTTCCTGCTCCGCTTGGAGCGCCGCCGTGCACCCGTGCTCAAGCCGACGATGGCTTCATGATCGGATGGTCCGCCAGGAGAAGGACAATGCTCATGACCCTACTTTCGCTCCGCTTCCTGCGTTTCAACTCGGCGCCGGCGATGGCTATTGTAGCGAGTCTCATCGCTTCGCAGTCTGCCGCTCGGGCCGCTAGCTCGTTTGACAAGTTCGTCGGCGTCTGGAGGGGCGCCGGCCAGATCGTTGGAACGAATGGCCACCGCGAGTCGATCCGCTGCCGAGCCCAATACACGGAGGCGAAAAAGGGTTCGGCCCTGAATCAGTCGATCGTGTGCGCGAGCGAAAGCTTCAAGCTTAACATTACGAGCTACGTCGAAGTATCCGGAGCGTCGGTCCAGGGATACTGGAAAGAAGCTTCACGAGACGTATCCGGTCACGTGACTGGACGTATCTCCGCAGGCCGCTTCGAAGGCGAATTGAGCGCCGCGACGTTTAGCGCCGGGATCTCGCTCACGTCCAACGGCCGAGCCCAGGCTGTAAGCATCCAGCCCGGCGGCGGAGACGTCTCCGACGTGCACATCGAGCTGAAGCGTAGCGGCTGAAGAAGTCAATAGGTCTAGGACGATGGCCACCGTAGGGGAGCCAAGAACGGGCCAAGGCGAACGCTGAGGGAAAATATCGCATCAGACCGGAGGCTATCGCCGGCAGCGCTGGTACCGCCGCGATGTTGCAGGGCGAAGTGTCATGGTCCGCGATTTACGAGGCGACCGGCCGCAGCCGTGCAACCATTACCAAGATCGCGGACCGTTCGGCGAAGGAAGGTCGCGAGGCGAGTTAGGAAGGACAGGGGGTGATGGCCGTTCGGAAAGCGCCGTACGTTTGCATTAACAGGATCGGCGAAACAATCCGGATCTTCGACCTTGCCGAGCAACCGGCCTCTTCGCCGCGTCCACCAGGCCGCCATTTTCGGAACTAACAAACCATGACGCTGGCGTCGGAAGGCCGCTATTGCGCGCATTGTATCCTGTGCCGCAAGACCCGGTATCGGAGTAGCGAGCAAGCCGTGAAGATTGTGACCTAGTCACTTGCGCGTCCGCCCGGAAAGCGCTGCAATTGACAATCGATTTAGGCGATGGCTGGAGGGACCCGATGGATCGTGTCTGGCAATCCACTGAAAGCTGAAATCTCGGAGAAACCGACGCACGAAGCTGCCGCTGCCAGGGCGTCGACGACTTCATATTCAAGACCATGCCGATCAAAGAGGCCCCGGTTCTTGCAGGGTGTTGAAGAAGTCGCTGGCGAATGAGGTTGGGGTGTGATTCCGTCGTTCTGTGCGTTGGCGGAGGGGACGGATGCGAGGCGATGACGAGCGGTCGGGGGCTCTGTTCAGCTATGTCGATTTGCAGGCGCGGGTTGACGAGGACCACCCGCTGCGGACGATCCGCGGCGTTGCGAACGAGGCTTTGGCGGCGCTTTCGGGCGAGTTCTCGGCGCTCTATGCTCGGCTGGGCCGCCCTTCGATTCCGCCCGAGAAGCTTTTGCGCGCCATGCTGTTGCAGGCGTTTTATTCGATCCGCTCCGAGCGGCAGCTGATGGAGCGGCTGAAGTTCGACCTTCTGTTCCGCTGGTTCGTCGGGATCGGCGTTGACGATGCGGTGTGGGATCACTCGACGTTTTCCAAGAACCGCGATCGCCTGCTGGAGGGCGACATCGCGGCCAAGTTCTTGAGCGCGGTTCTGGCGCAGCCACCGGTGAAGCGCCTGCTCAGCACGGATCACTTCTCGGTCGACGGCACGCTGATCGAAGCTTGGGCATCGATGAAGAGCTTTCGGCCGAAGAGCCTGTCCTCGGGCGAAGACCCGAGGAATGGCTCGGACGAACCGCCGGCGATGGGCGGCGGACGCAACCGCGAGGCGGATTTCCACGGCGAGAAACGCAGCAACAAGACGCACGCCTCGGCGACCGATCCGGAAGCTCGGCTGGCATCGTCAGGTTAACGAGTTGGGAGTTGGCAAACGGCTAAACGCCGGGCATGTCGACTTCCCGTGACCCTCTGTATCGCCGCCATCGCTTTCCGCCGGAAGTGATCAGCTACGCCGTTTGGCTCT
>Ga0335075_10014071_pt1 | contig 12033 bp, 20 predicted proteins | sample Lox_Sample_24_FD_206723 | JGI IMG/M metagenome (GOLD analysis project Ga0335075, IMG submission 206723) | Soil microbial communities from Loxahatchee National Wildlife Refuge, Florida, United States - Lox_Sample_2.4 | ecosystem: Environmental > Terrestrial > Soil > Wetlands | place: USA... | reverse complement strand
TATCGTGCCGCCATGGCCACGACCAGCAGGGGCCACATCGAGCGGCTGCGACCGGGTGAGGGTCTACGTCGGCAAAGACCCGGTAACCGGCAAGGAACGGGTCCTCAAGGAGACATGCTCGGATGAGGCCGACGCGGCGGCGACGCTCGCCCGTCTGATCAAGCAAGCCGACGGCCACCAGGCCCCCTCCCGCAACGTCCTCTTCGACCAGGTCCTCGACAAGTACCTCGAGGTCACCGATCTCGCTGAATCCACCCTCGCGACCCACCGCAGCTACATCAACCGGGTCATCCGGCCCGTCCTGGGTGGGGTCAGGGCACGCCAGATCGGCGCCGACACGCTTGACGCGCTCAACGCCCACCTGAAGCGATGCTCGCGGATCTGCGCACGGCTTCCCAAGACAGAGCACCATCCTTACGAAGCCGAGCAACCCCACGTCTGCGACATGCGATGCGGCCCGCTACGCGACCACCGGACGACCCGGCCGCACGTTTGCGACCAGCGGTGCACGCCGCACAGGTGCACACCGCTCAAGCCGTCATCCCACGTCAAGGTCCTGTCGATCGTCTCCCCGCCCAGAGCAAGAGCCCGAGACCGCAGTGGAATCACAGACGACCTCGCAATGGTGGCGCCAGTTCGAAGCCGACGCCGACGCCCTAGAGCGGTCCATCGAGCGACAGCACCTGGCCGCCATTGACGCCGACCAGCCATGGCCACCCGAACGCCACCCCCGAGCTGCCGGCCAAACCGAAACCACGCCCGTGAACGAGCGAGCGCTCACGGAACCAGCCGCGGACCACGACGAAACGGCCGCACGTATCACCACCGCGATCACCAGTGTTGAAGACGCGGCGCGGCGGATAAGCGCCGAGCAAGCCGACCGTCACGCCCGCAGCGAATATGCTGCGCGTCTCTCCCGAGAAGCTCAGGCACAACCCGAGGCCGCGGCCGAAGTGCGCGCAGGCCTGGATGCGCAAGCGCTCGACGAGGCCGAAATCGAGATGTGAAAGTCAGGCTGTTCCGGTGCTCCGCGCCGCGACCACCCGCGCCTCGCGGATCGTGATCTTCCGCGCCCACCGCGCCGCCAGCCGCCGCGCCTCCGCCGTCCCGCCGCACGCTTCGGCCAGCATCGCGGCGGCCAGCACTGCAAACGTGGCGGTTACCTCTTGCGGCGTCGCGCTCATGTCCGCCAGTTCCTGGCCGATCGCCACGTTGGTATCGGTGTCCTTGGCCAGCACCGAGTAGATAGCGGCCGGTGCCATGGCGGCGATTTCGTCATGCCCGGGTACCGCGGCGAACCGGTCGAAGTGTCTCGCGGTGGTCACGAGGCGGCCGCCGAGTCGTCTGCGTACTCAGCAGCCCAAGCGTCAAGAATCCGCAGCGTTCGCTCCACGTTGTACCCATGGGCCGACAGCAGTGCCCGTGCCGCTGTGGCACCCAGGGCCAGCATGAAGGCAGTGACCCTGTCTCCTTCGGGGCCAGGCTCACACCCGCCACGCTGTGACATGATCAACAGGCCGGAATCGGGGTCATCCACGACCACAGCCCGGATCAGGCCCACGGCAGCGAGGTTTTCCGACGGAGTCGCGGCGAGAGACATTCCAGGTCACTTCCCGCCTGGCCGGTGGAGCTCGACGTTAACTACACTAGTGTAAGTCACATCGGGCCGACAGGTACGCGGCAACCTCAGTGCGGCAGCGCCCGGAAGAGCCGCGGCGGTTTAGCCCGGGACAGGCAAGCAAACTTGGTCCCACAAGCGTCACTCGCCTGCACCAAGAGTATCTGCTTGATGAAGGCGAGTGACGCTTACGTGCGATCATAAGCCGAATTGACAGTCAGGTTCTGAATGCTTGTTCGTACGCTGATGGACTTGCATGGACGTGTACGGGAGTGGGGATACGCCTATGGACGGTGAAAATTCAGGCTGAGACTTTTCGTGGCCCCCGAAGCTTTTCGTGGCCCCCGAAGGAGGAAGGGCACGTGCCCTCCTCGTGCCCTCTAACTCCGACGCCTCACGCGGCCTGGACTTGGCAAGCTCAGCCCGGGCGGCCTCTCCCACGGCGTCCGTCAGGGCACGCTGGCGTTCACGGGATGAGTGCAGGTAGATCAGCGCGGCACGTTCGCTGTCGTGGCCCATTCGGGGCCATGAGTTCTCTGGGATTTGTACCCAGGACGCGCACGGATGGCACCGGGCCGAGACTCACTTTTCCTGCCTCTCACCCGGAGGTGGTCCGCCACGCTCGCTGGATCGCCCGTCCGGATGGAGAAGCTGGTCAAGCCAACGCTGAACAGTCCGCAGCGAGGCATTTATGGTGGTGCTGACGAGTAGCAGGAAGATCCCGAGGGGCACTGCAACATCTGGAAAGAGTGTAGAGACAACGTCGTAACCGTCCGCCAACGACTGCAGGGCCATCGACATTGCGACCAGCTGCAAGCCGCCGTTGATGAGTCCGGCCGCGTAGCCCCCTCGAAGCAGTCTGTAGGCCCAGTTGCTCCTTCTTATGATTGTGGGCCAATCCAACGTGTCGTCTTTGTTCGTCCAGAAGTCTTTGTCGGCCCAGTTGTGTGGAAGGGTCCGGGAGATTCCCTCCGCGGAACGGAACACGTCGGCGACTGATACGACGGCGGCGAGTGCGACGACTGGCGCGGCGGCGGCGATCGCTATCCAGAAGCTTTCGTGGTAGGACACGCGGGCAGTTTTGCACGCTGGTGCTGCCCTGTCCGTAAGTGCGGCGATCTAGCTAGGCTGCGTGGTGACGCCCTGCCGCCCTGCCGTTGGCTAGCCCGTGAGATCCGACCTAGAGCCCGCCTCGAACTGCCTCGAATGTCTGCCTCGAAGTGCCCAAGTGCCCAAGTGGTGCCCAAATGGCGCTGTGAGAACTTCCTGTACAGGTTCAAGGCGGCCCCCGGGGCCGCACGCGCCACCGACACGGCCGGCGCAGCCGGACTCCCGCTGACGCTCCCGCCCGGCTGCGCCTCAACGCCGGTCAGCTGGCGCGAAAACCCCTTCCCGTTCGGGGCCGCGGCTGGAACCGCCAGGAAGTCACCGGGCCGCAGCGAATTTGACAAGGGAACCCGGGACGCCGTAATCGTTGACTATTTCCTCGGAACAGTCGGCATATTCGCCGATGCCGCAACCCTGAACGCGGTCGAGGAGATCGTCACCAGCGACGCGCCCGACCCGGCGGCGCTGCGGCGGATCGACTGGGAACTGGCGCCTTTCTATTGCTCCGACTGCGGCCTGAACTACTGCCGCGCCGACTGGCGCACCATCGTCTTGGTCGATGAGGGCTTCTACGACTGCACCATGGGCTGGTGCCCGAACGGTCACGAGCACATAGTCGATGACTGAGCGTCGGAGACGAAGAGCCCAAGGGCCTGGGGCCCGAGCACGCCCGGCTTTACCGCCTGTACGAAGCTGGTCTTCCGGCGGTGAGGATCACGTCGCACCGGAGCGTACTTTATGGCACAGCTCCCGGAGATTAGCTGCTTCGTGAGTCGTCTTGCTGGGTACTTGCGTCACGCCTACACCAAGATCACCCATTTGGTGCAAGTGTGTGATCTCTTTGACTGCATAGTAGCTGACCAAAATTATTATTCGACCGTGCGTTCGTTGCTATAGGTGCGTTCTGTGCGTTGGATACAGGTGGCTTGAGCAGTCTGGGTATCGGGTGGTTGCAGTGTCTTGGGTGTGGCGGCGCGAGATGTCTGCAAGCCCGGGATTTCGGGCGCGGCGCGCCTATGGGGACATGAGGTCCCCAGGAACCGACTGGTGCGGTTCAGAGCGCTTTAGATGACTCGGGCTGGGCCGCTGCGATCGGACCCCGCGCCGAGACCAGCGCCGGACCCGAAGCCTCGCGCGAAGCGCACGCAGACACGCCCGGGCACGCCGAGATCGAAATGTAAGGTCCCGCTGCACTGGGCATGCTGCCCGTAACCCGACAGGGCGTAGCAACCGAATTCGATTTCGCAGTACGGGTCAAGGCAGCCGGGTAGTTTTTGAAACATTGTGTCGCATTCGATTAATTGGCACTCAGTGCAATTACTTTCTCCGGAACTACAAACGTTCGTGCAAACTTCTAAAGACGGATTCCCTTGCAGATGCACGTGCGTCTCGTTATCGTCTCTCGGAGGGCGAGCATCCCGCCCAGGAAGGGAAAGGTCAGAGCCGCACCCTGGGCTGAGCTTCCGGGCGGGCACAGACGCAAACCCGTGCCAGCATCTATCTGCATTTCACATAAAAAGGCCGTAGCCGTCCGGTATTTCGAACTGGATACCGAAGATAAGCGCGGCAGGCTGGAACATTAGCAACGGCGTAACGCGAAACGCCGTCTCAACTCCGGGAAGAGCTCAGGAGACGGCGTTCGCGTGGAATCCCTCATAGCAAGGAGAACCGTGGACAAGCTACCACCCGCGCGCACGCCTCACGACTGGGCCGACTTGATCGCCTTCATCGCGGTCCTGGCCACCGGCATCGCGCTCATCGTCCTCGGCCACCTAACCGCAGGCGGCGTGACCACTGTCTGTGCAGCGCTCGTCGGAGTCTTCGCGGCGTGGCAGCGCTTCCGCTAAGCGATCTTCACTTTGTCTGGTCATCTTCGGCGCCACCCAGGCCGGGCCCAGCGTCGCCTCTAGCCGGGCCTAGTCGCTTAGATAGTCGACCACCTCGCGGTCAACTTGTGGGTACCAGCGGGATCGTCCGCACCAAGATCATCTACTGATGAACGCGAGTAGTGCCTGTATTTGATCGTAGCCCACCTGAGAACCATACACTGAAATCCTGTTCGGACATCAGTGGCCGCACATGGACGCGTGTGGGAGTAGAGGTACGCCTATGGACGGTGAAGAATCGCTACGGGTCTTTTTCATGGCGTGGACAGCCTGGCCGCGAGGGCCGGGGTGAGCGAAGAGTTCCCTGGCTGGCAGGCCGATGCGTTCGGCGGCATGACGCTGACGGTGACCATCGGGGGTGAGCAGATCCGGCTGGCCACGGTGACCTTTGACGCCGAGACCGGGCTCTACGAGACCTACATCGGGCTGGTGATGGAAGCGAACCAGCTCGGGCGGATAGACGCCAGCCGCGAGCGGGCCGTCCACAAGGCCGAGGAGTTCCTTACCGTCAAGCTCCGCAGGCTGCTTTGACGTGTACGGAACTACTCACGAACGCGCCAGCGCCTCGGCCTCGACCGTCGCGCCTTGCCAGCTCCCCATTGCCCGCGCGACCGCTTTTCCGGCCGACAGTGCGCCTGCCTGGCACGGCGACTTGATCACCATCGACAGCACTGCCCTGTCCGAGGTCCAGGCCGTCATCAGGTCGTCCGCGGTGACCGCGGTGGCCGCCAGCTTGTCACCGGCCTGAGCGTCTGGAGGCAGCAGCGCGTCCTCTCGGGCCATGCGCGTCAGCGTGACGGTTACGCGGTAGCACTGCTGAAAGTGAGTGCTCATAACCGGAGGGTATGAGCCGGTGCTGACATTCCACGATGGTTCCTCGCTCTGCTCCGGTTCCTTAGCCGCGGAGCTGGGCGCACTTGGAGGGACTCGACTTCCACACCGTCTGATCCGTAGGAATCTTCACGCCGTGCCGGGACCAGCACGGATGCGTGCTGACCTGTGAAGACATGCTCAACGTCTCGCGTCGGTTGTCGCCGTTGAGCGGCCTCGTAAGGCCCAAAATCAGGCCAACTGGAAGGCCGCTGATGTCCTGCCCACCAGGGGAGTGGATGTCACGGTCACCTACTCGTTACAAGAAATACAAGAAGTTGTACGATCAAGGTGTGTCTGAGCCTCACGGGCCGATCAAGATCGCCGCCAATCGGCAGATCGTGCTGCCGAAGGCGCTCACGGATCGGCTGCATCTACAGCCTGGTGACATGGTGTACGCGCTCCAGAGCGACTCAGAGCCGCACAGCCTCGTGATCGTGCCAGTGGAGCGCGTGACTGAGTGGATTCGACTAGGCCGCGCAGCCGAAGGCCAGCAAGCCGCAGACCAAGCCGAAAGGATGCCTGACGATGGCCAGTCGCTCGGCAATTGAATGGACAGAGGTCACCTGGAACCCTGTGACCGGTTGTGATCGTGTTTCGGCAGGTTGTGAGCATTGTTACGCGTTGACGCTTGCTCGGCGTCTAAAGGCTATGGGCGTGTCTAAGTATCAGTTCGACGGTGACCCGCGCACGTCGGGGCCAGGCTTCGGCGTTTCACTGCACCGGGAGGCCCTGGACGAGCCTTATGGATGGCGTACGCCGCGAGTGGTCTTTGTGAACTCGATGAGTGATTTGTTCCATGCCAAAGTGCCTCTGCCCTTCATCCAAGAGGTCTTTGACGTAATCGCTCACACTCCGCAGCACACCTACCAAGTTCTCACAAAGAGATCGCTTCGTCTTCGGCGGCTGGCGGACAGACTGTCTTGGCCATCCAACCTCTGGATGGGAGTCTCGGTCGAGAATGAAAAGGTCCTATCGCGGGTTGAGCATCTTCGCCATGTACCTGCTGCCGTTCGATTCCTCTCCTGCGAGCCCCTGCTTGGTCCTTTGGACCAAATCGATCTTGCTGGCATCGGCTGGGTGATTGCAGGAGGCGAGTCAGGCCCGAACTACCGGCCGATGGACCTGGACTGGGCGCGCGGACTCCGCGACGCATGCCAAGTGGCGGAAGTCCCCTTCTTCTTCAAGCAATGGGGTGGCCGCACACCCAAGGCCCTTGGTCGCCAGCTCGACGGCCAGTTTTGGGATGAGATGCCTGTAGCCGTCGCGCAATAGTCCAGTTACCACCATGGACGGTCAGCAGGGTTCCACGAAGAGGTCCGCTCCCATGACAGGCTGTCTACTGGAATCGTCAACGGCTCGATCTCGAACAGCGGCACTATTCCCAGCAGTTCGTCTTTCTGCTTCTTCGCGTGGGTCATAGCGTCCTGCCGCATTTGGGGCTCACGCTCAGCAGCCTTCTGGTACAGGTGAGTCATGATCTTGTCGCCAAGAGGGTGATCTGTGGCGAAAAGCATGTCATAGATTGGAACGCCGTTCGGCATCCGCATTGGTACCCGTGCCGTCAGCTGATAACTTAGCTCATGCTCGAGCCGCCATCGAAGTAGGTTGACCATTTCGTCACGGTAGTCCTCAGCCGATATCACTGCCCCATCCCGAGCCGCCTGGATGCGCCTCCAGTCATCCGTGCCATAGAGGGCATCTACCCGCTCGGCAAATGCTGCGGCGTTCGTCCCTGCTACACCCTTGGCGATCATGGCGGGTGACATTAGGATCCACAGTTCAGCCTTTCGCGGGCTGGACTTGAATGCGGCGACCTTGACGAGGGTGGTCCAGTGTATCTCGGCTGCCTGTTGATCAGCGAAGACGAATGTGGGCGCCCATCGCCAGCGAGTTAGATCGTTCAGCACTTGGTCGATCGTCACGTTGCAGTCGCCAGGATAGACCTTGAAGCGCCGACCGGGAAATCTACTGCGAAGGTCCTCCTTCAAGGCTGCGGCTTTGTCGGGCATCTCGCAGAACGCTAGCCGAGTGAACGGTGGTGTGGTCGACAGCGCAAGCCTCGCGGAGCCATCGAACTCTTCACCGGTGAACTTCTCGCGGTTGATGGGCTCGCCTGCCATCAAGTCGATGTACAAACGTTCGGATGAACGGTCCTTAGCGGCGGTATTAAACGCAGGCAGGTAGCCGGCAAGGATTTCCAGCTTGTTCCGTGTCCAATATTGCCATTCTCGCACGCGCAGACCTGCCTCTCTTGTCTTCGCCGCCAATCAAGTATCACCCGGTGCACATCGCGTGGCAAATTGGCTTCGCAGTGCGGATCTACCGCAAAGACGTATTCGGGCTGCAAGAAGTTCCACGCGGTCTCATATCGCCCCGTCCTTCCGATAGGTGCCGAAAACTTGCCGGGCAAGATCACTGCTCAAGGGTCTGCGGTTGCGCAGCAACGGACGCGCCGCAGGCGCGCCCTTGACGGTGGTCTTGTGCGGCGAGACGATGCCCGGCACGGAGGACGGGCCGCCCTGCGGCTTTCGCATGGCGCGGTGCCGGGTGCTGCGTGACGGCGGGTCACCACCGGCTTGGCGTTAGCGGGGAGGCCTGCCTAGCGTCGGCCGCCGCGCCCGGTAACGTCGGCACGCGAGAGGGCGTGGTCTTAGCCGACGCCCCGGGCCCGGACCGTCCCCCGTCCATTCCCTCGCCGTGCCGCCTGGTGGACAACTCGCCAGTCTCCTTTGGGGTTGCCTGGCGTGCGCCGCCGCCCCGTGAAAGACCGTTCTACGGACGCTGTGCGATCTCTGAGGAGAACAGCCGATAATCGATGTGTGAACCGCAACCCTGACTCTGCGGGCAAACCTGATAACAAGGTGCCGCAGCACAAGAAGGCGTCCTGGTGGCGAGACGGAAGAACCATCGTGCCGATCGGTATCTCGGTAGTCGCCCTGGTGTTTGCCGGATTGACGTATGTCGATCAACGCAACGTTGACCTTGCCGCTGCCACCGCCAGCCAGGAAGCATATGCACGACTTGTCTCGTACTATCAAAGTACTAACGGTTCGTCCACCATGGTGGTAGCGAATCTCGGACAGCAGCCGATATTTAACGTTCAGGCTCAAATCTGGCTTGTCTCCCATGGCGGAACGGCATCTCAACAGCAACTGACAGCCACCTTCGAAACCGCTGAGCTACCTCCATGCTCAGACACAATGGTTAATTTCCACGACCCCGGATTCCTCGCGAGCCTTGAAGAGTATTCTACGGGCAATGCTAAACTACTGTTTAAAAAGCTGGAAAGCAGCCCTAATGGGTGGTTTACAATTCCAAGCAGCCTTGTTTTCGTTGACGTCAACAACCGCACCTGGGAAATAAATGCCGTTGGCCAGCTTACCCAAGTAGCAAGCAGCACTTACCTGACCCCTGTAGGCGTCGACTCAGGGCATACCGCACGCACGACACCTGCACAGGGCTGCACTAGCAGTTGAGCAGTCGCGACCGGGATGGGCGGCTGCAACGGTGCCCCGGGCGCGGATCGTCCCTCGCCCGTTGCGTTGCTGAGGCTCTGGCCCTGGCCGATGGCGAGAGGATGAACACCCGCCCCAACCCAACACTCCCAGTGGCCGCTCTTGCACTTCCCGGTCCATCCTTGAGGCCGAGGCCCCACCGGAGGCAGGAATGGCACTAAGAGATCCTTGATGAAGGATCACAGCTATGTCTCTACCAGGCTCCTCGCTGCGCCCAGCAATCGCAGCGACTCGCCATGCAACCTAGCGACGTGGGGTTAGCTACGCTGAGACTTACTGACTCCGGCCTTTCTCGGCATTAGGGGCGAGTTCGGACCGGACGGTAGAAAGGCACACCCATGTTCGTCGATTCGCTTCTCGGTGACGTGCCGAGTCGTTCCCTAACCGTGCGGGCACTCTGCATGATCACGGGGCTAGAGCTGCGGTATATCCCAGACCGTCGGAGCATTCCCCGAGGTCCCGGCGTCTACGTGTGGGCGCCCGGCTTCGACGGTGGTGTCTGGTACATCGGTTCGGGGTCCGGCTGGAACGGACTCTGGTCCCGGCTCGGCACCTGGTTCAGCGCTCTAGAGGCAATGCGCGCGGACAACGTTGGTCCCGATCCCCTCGTGGAGAACGGGGCTGCCTGGTGGGTACCAGCAGTCCGGGCAGCTCACCTAAACCAGCTCAAATGCTACGGCTGCTCTCTGGCCGAGATCAGCGGCCCAGGTGCCAAGGTGTGGGAAGCGCGAATGCAGCAGGCCAACCGAATCGCCTCCGGCAATGTCAGCGTCCTCGGCGGCGGTGCCTGGGAAAACAAGCCAGGCTCCCTCGCCTACGAGGCGGACAAATGGGCGTGGGATCAGCTCCTGGCTATGCAGCGAGGGGCGGAGGAATCGGCCCAGCAGTCATAGCTAGTCGAATGGCCCGCGGTCATTAGCGGTCTACGCGAGTGGTTCCGGCGCGCCGCTTGATCTAAGAACAGATCAATTCGGCAACCCTGGTCGTCGGACACTATCGGGAAGCGCTGGTACAGCAGCCGGTACAGCAACCCCGGCGCATACAGGTGGACGCGGGCGGACGTACACGGATGGGTGACCTGCTGAAACTGCTAGTCAGGATGCGCTTGCCACTAGCTACGGATCAGAAGGTCGTGGCCCTTGTATAGGGCCCGCCGCGCAGCGCCCGTCCCACGAGGTCCACGGCGCGTTCGGTGGCCGCCAGGCGGCGCCCTTCGGTCGATATGCCCTGAGCGCGATGTCGACCGCGTGCGGCGGGGCGTGCTCGGAGAGTTCGGTCCGGACGGTACGTATCCGTGACAGGCTCCCTCAACGCTGCCGCGGACAAAATGCGGGGCGATCGAGGCAAGGATGACAGGATGCCTGCACACGCCATGTCGTACTGCCAGTACTCAGGTACCAAGTCTGGTGTCTACCGCGTAATCGCGGCTCAACTGGCAGGTAATGACGCGCTGGCACGATCGGTCTCAGTCCAAGACCTACGCGAGGGGCCTACCATGACCACACCACCTGTAGCCGAGATTCGTGACCGTATTTTCGACGCATTGACCCCGACTACCTTCGGGTCCACTATGTTCGTGATCATCCTGATCATCCTGGCCGCGTTCCTCTACTACAAATGGCGTTAAGCACGATTCGTTACCTTTGGCTCGGCTCGTACGCTCATCTGATCGCACCGCAGCGTAGCCAGCTTCGGGCCGTGCGTGCCAGCTTGCAAAAATCGGTTGTCCCGTATGCGACTTGAGGAGCGGAGGCACCGGGCACTGTCGAGAAGACGCGAAGTGCATACATGTTCATAAGCGGCCAATCAAGTTCCGCCATCGCTGACCGATAACATAGCGCTTGCCCGAAACAAGCTGCGCCAAAGCCGTCCGGGCTGCGGCGATGTCGTCGTGAAGGGAATACTCCGGCAGGGGATGAACACAGTGCCGGTAGGCAGTACTTACCTCAGCCCATTGCCGTTTGCCTAGGGCGCGAGCCAGTGCGGCCCGGTTCTGCTGCCAGATAAGGTCAGTATCCTTCATGGTCAGAACGTCGCCCGGAGAACGTACAGCCTCCCAGAGAGCCGCAAGGTTGTCGTCAACCAGCCGGGCTGAGACCACTGCGTCGCTCAGCTCCTGCCGTACGACTGCCAACCAGGACCAGAGGGTTGTAATAAGTCCCCCTACGATGACGCCGACAAAACCTATCCAGACTGAACTCATGGATCCCATGCTAAGGAAGTCGTAGTTCGCGAGATAATCCCTTTGCCTTAGATTCGCCGCGCGGCTTTCGGGCCTGGCCTCTGGCCTGGCCCTCACTGTCAGGCCGCCCGCTGGCCGTGACATTCTCATGGCTTCCGGGTGCACTCGGCGCGACGTTGACGGCCCGGTTGTGGTGCAGGTGGGCGGCAGTGGGATACGGCAGGGACCGCAGCGGCCGGTCACCTGGGGTGCGCTGGCGTGCCGCAGGCGCGCTCTTGAAAAACTCGTAGAGAAAGTTGTCACCCCCACCGATCGCAGTCGAGCTCGGCCGGGCGACGAGCGCGTCAGGACCTCGGCCACGCGCGGAGCCGGTGAACACTGCGGAGAATACGCGGAGAAGTTTCGAGCCTTGACGCATCGCTGCTCGTCAGGGTGTGTTTGGCGGATGTCTGTAAAACCGTCGGCGTCCCCAGTGTGCAGCTGCGGGGTCAGGATTCAGCATCGGCTTCGCCGAGCCTGGCGAGGATGCCGGCGGAGTTCAGGGTGCTGGGGTGGTCGTCGCCGAGCACCCGGCGGCGCCGGGCCAGGGTGTCTTGGGCTAGGTCGCGGGCGGCCTGCACCTCACCCAGCGCATGTAGGTCGGCGGCGAGGCTGCCGGCGGAGGACAGGGTGCTGGGGTGGTCGTCGCCGAGCACCCGGCGGCGCCGGGCCAGGATGTCTTGGTCCAGGTCGCGGGCGGCCTGCACCTCACCCAGCGCGCGCAGGTCGACGGCCAGGTTGCCGGCGGAGGACAGGGTGCTGGGGTGGTCGTCGCCGAGCACCCGGCGGCGCCGGGTGAGGCTGTCTTCGTCC
>Ga0335075_10014070_pt1 | contig 12033 bp, 13 predicted proteins | sample Lox_Sample_24_FD_206723 | JGI IMG/M metagenome (GOLD analysis project Ga0335075, IMG submission 206723) | Soil microbial communities from Loxahatchee National Wildlife Refuge, Florida, United States - Lox_Sample_2.4 | ecosystem: Environmental > Terrestrial > Soil > Wetlands | place: USA... | reverse complement strand
GCGCGCACTCGGCCGCACGCTCGGCCTGCCGGAGGCGATCGTTGGGCGCCATCCGTTCCCCGGACCCGGGCTGGCGATCCGCATTCCGGGTGCTGTCACCCCCGAGAAGCTGGCCCTGCTGCGCGGAGCTGATGCGATCTTCCTGGAGGAGATCCGGACTGCCGGGCTGTACGACGCAATCTGGCAGGCGTTCGCCGTGCTGCTGCCGGTGCGCACGGTGGGGGTGATGGGGGACGGGCGCACCTATGACCAAGCTTGCGCTCTGCGCGCGGTGACCAGCACAGACGGGATGACCGCCGACGTCTATCCGTTCGATATCGGGTTTCTTACGCGGGTGGCCAACCGGATTGTCAACGAGGTACGCGGGATCAACCGGGTCACGTACGATATTACCAGCAAGCCGCCGGGGACGATCGAGTGGGAGTAAGAGGGTGCCAAACCTTGAATAATTCTCACTATTTTGCAGTTCAACAAGCCATCAGCCGCTCACCTTCCTGATCAGATCGAGCAACCGGTGATCGAGACTCTGCGCGACTTTGTCGATCGTGGCATTGTGGAATTGCCCGAACTGCGTTGAAGGCTTGTCGTATTCGAAAGTCGTTCCGCCCTTTGCGTTTTCGTACACGTTGAGTCGCAGAGGAGCATAGAGCGCGGCACGGAAATTGAGTTTCGTCATCTGGACGGCAGAGAGGATATTCCCGACATAATAGACGGTCCCTGGGCGGCGGCCCCCATTGAGCGCTAACCAATCGCCATGCACCGCGAGATAGTGGAGCATGAGGCCGTCAGGCTCCTGACCCCGGGTCAGCTTCTCACGAAGTTCGTCGATCTTGTTCTCCTTCAGCAGTTCGCGATAGCTCTCGTCGAGCCGCTTGACGTCTGCCTCAAGCCGAGATGTCACCAGCGGATAGGGCGTGGATGTCTCGATTGTCACATGATCCATCACGACAGGCGTGTTCGAGAGCTGGAACTCTCCCGGTGAAGCGGCCATGGCCGTACCTCCCAAAGCGAAATTCGTGCAAAGCAAAGCAACTGCTCCAAAGAGCCGCCGTGACATCACCAACCTCCACGATTTTTTGCGAAGCATCGTTCTTGTTCTGCACGAGGCGGGAGTCCGCCTCGTGCAGGGCACCGCTATTCCGCGAGAAAGCGGAGCGTCTGATCGACGAAGGCGTCGGCGTACTGGAAGATGCCGCCGTGGCCGGCATCCGGGAAGATGCTGAGTTTCGCGTTGGGAAGGGCTTCGAACAACGCAATTGAACTTGTCGTCGGCACCATGATGTCCGCGTCGCCATTGGCGATCAGCACCGGGTGCCGGACCTGCTTCAACGCCTCGATCGAACTCGGCGCCTGGCCCCATCTGACGATTGCCGTGAGCTGGGCCTGCACGGTCTGATCGCTGACCGCCGTGTCGCGATCGGCTTGACGCTCATCGAGACGCTGCAGGAAGGCATCCGCCGCTTTCTGGCTTTGGGCCGACGGGGAGAAGAACAGGAAATGCTTCGGATGCTTGTGTTCGACACCAGCCCGCTGGAAGGCGCCCTGCAGGATCGCGCCGACATCGCTTACGCCTATGCCCCCGGCAGGTCCGGTTCCGGCGAGCACGATCTTGCGGACGAGTTCGGGACGGGTCTGCGCGATCACCTGCGCGACGAAGCCGCCCAGCGAGAAGCCGAAAAGGTCGACCTGCGCGAAGCCATGGGCCTCGATGAACGCGATCGCATCCTCCGCCATGTCGGCGACGCTGGCAGGGGTCTGGCCGCTGGAGCCTCCCACGCCGCGATTGTCGAAGATGACGACATGGTGGCTGCCGGCGATGCCATCGAGAATCTTCGGGTCCCAGTCCTCAAGCACGGCCGTGAGGTTTGTGCAGGAAGACCACGGGCACGCCACCGCGTTCTCCAAGCTCGCGATATACCATCCTGGCGTCCTTCAACTGGATCGTCCGGGTGGCAGCGTTGTGGAATGTTTGGGTCATCGTCATTGCCTTTCTCTCGCGTGCTCGAGCCTTCGCCCGACCAGTGGGATGAAGTGTGAGTCCTTGGGTGAGCGATCAGGCGAAGGCGTCGCGATGCCTGGCCACGAAAGCTTCGACTGTGAGCGGCGGCCGGCCTCCGATTTTCTCGACGAGGTCGTTGGTTCCTGCGAACACACCATCGGTATGGTCGATGGCGACCTCGTGCAGGTGCTGCACCAGGAAGTCGCTGCCGGGCCTGCCCGTTATCCGGTCGGCTTCGGAATAGAGCGATCCCGCATCGTTGCGTGGCGGCCTTCCTGCCGCAGTTTCAGCGACCAATTTTGCTCATTTCTCGATTGGCATGGATTGGTAGGTGATGTCGCGGCCAAGCGCCCGGCCGACGACCTTGGCGATCTCCTCTTGCGTCAGTTCAACCGGGCCATAGAGTGGGTAGACCTTTCCCCGGTGCGGTTCGGGATCATCGAGGATGCCAGCGATGACCCGGCCCTGGTCCTCGCCAGCGATCGGCGCATGTCTGCCGGTCGTGAACGGCGCGTACATGACGCCCCGCCGGATCATTGGGGCCAGGTAGAGCAGCCATTCTACGAAAAAGGTCGGCCGGATATGGGTGACGTTGAGCCCTGACCAGTCGAAGACCCGCTCCGCCAGCCAATGCTCGCGCGCGGAATGGCTTTTGGCGTCACTCCGCGCCGAGATCTGCGACATGTTCACGATCGCTTCGACACCCGCCTCTAGCGCGGACTGGGCGAACTGGGCTGTCGCCTGAACCAGACCCGGCCGGATCGGATACACGAAATAGGCGCGGTCCACGCCCTCGAGGACGTCCCGCACAGCATCGAAATCCAGCAGATCCCCAACAACGATCGCTGCCCCTCGCTTGCGGAGGGCTTCTGATCGTTCGTCCTCCCGATGCACGAATGCACGAACATGCTTCCCTTCATCGAGAAGTTGTGCGGCTGCGGCGCCACCGGTGGCGCCGGTGGCGCCTGCGATGAGGAACCGAGTATCTGTCATTGTTGGCTCCAGGTGATCCTTTCGTGCTAGATGTTCACCGACATCTATTAAGATGTCGCCTATCATCTAATCTGTCAAGGGCCCCTCATGGAGGGCGGGCCGGAAAGGACGAATCGTTGAGAAGGTCGAACAAGGAAGCGGCGCAGACGCGAGAAGCGATTGTCGCGACCGCTACCGACCAGCTTCGGCGATCCGGGATCGCGGGGACGAGCCTTGCGGATGTGATGGCGGCGGCAGGCCTCACCCACGGAGGGTTCTACCGGCATTTCCGCAACAAGGAGCACCTCGTCGCCGAGGCGCTGTCCGCGGCCGGTGACAAGACGGTCGCGATCATTGGCCAGGCCATGTCGGAAGGCGGCATCAACGACGCTGTCGACAGCTATCTGTCAGCCTCGCACCGCGACGCTCCGACCCCGATCTGTCCGCTGGCGGCCCTGGGTAGCGAGATGGCTCGGTCAGGTGTTGAGACCAAGACCGCGGCGACCGAGGTTCTGGAGAAGCTGCTCGATACTCTCGCTGATGGCCGGTCCGGACCCGACGCACGAGGCGATGCGATCGTCGCTTTTTGCACCATGATTGGCGCCATGACGTTGGCGCGGATCGTATCGGACACCCCGTTGTCCGACGATATCCTCAATCGCGTGAAGGACCACCTGCACCGGTGAGCCGGACGGATAGCGGTGCGGGTCCCGGTCAGCCGGTCAGCCGACTTCAAGCTCCGACCGGCGTAGTGTCACCAACTCACCGAAGCCGAAATTCTGCAACACAACCGTCTGCCACTGCAGCGCGATGTCGTTAACCGGCCGGAATTGCTCCGTGCCAACGAGAGTTCGGAGGGGGCGGCTGCCTGCTTGCATCTCTATCAGTTGGATGACGCGGTCGATGACATCCTGCGAATTGGTGTCCGCTGCCGCAAGCGTGTCCCGAACCTTGCGTGGGACCTCGGCCAGCGCGCCGTAGTCTGCAGCTCTGACCGGGTCGGTTACATCGGCAGCATTTGCGACGATGTCCGTGGGATAGGGGCCTGGCTCAACTATCACAGAGTCGATCCCGAGCTGAGACAGCTCGTATCGGAGCGTCTCGGCCATCGCTTCGAGTGCGAACTTGGTGGCACAGTAGATACCCAAGGACGGCATAACCAGGCGCCCGGCAACGCTGCTGATATGGATCAGCAGACCGGACCGGCGTTTGCGCATGTGCGGCAATACGGCCCTATTCACGCGCAAGACGCCGAAGAAGTTCGTTTCGAATAACTGTTTCGTTTGTTCGACCGTTGACGTTTCGGTTAACGCCCAGCAGCTAATGCCAGCGTTGTTGACAACAATGTCGATCCGTCCGGCATTGCGCACAATGCGATCGACAGCTTCGTTTACCGATCGATCGTCGGTAACGTCGAGCTCAACGACGCCAAGCCGCAAATTCTCCTTCTGTCCCAACTCCTCCAAATCGGCTGCGTGTCGGCGATTGCGCCCCGTCACATCCCGCATCGAGGCAATCACCTGGTAACCCCGTCGTGCCAATGCCACACTGGTCAGCCGTCCGAAGCCCGTGCTTGAGCCAGTCACCAAAACGACGCCTTTGTCGCTCATTACTTCCTCCGTTCTGTGTGGGAAAGCAGCCGGCGAACGAGGAATTGGCTGCTTGATTTGATCATGATGGCTCACCAGCTTTGTTCGAGTGACATCGTCTAGTCAGAGAAGCGGACGCCCCTAATCTGGTCAGTGCGCCGCTGTCCGGCTTGGACGTGATTGCGAAAAATGGAGTGCTCTACGAGGAGGAGTGAGTGGCGAGCAAGCTGCCAGCCGCAACCCGAGAGGGTATCGACGAGCGCGAGACGGCACGGTTGGAACATCGTGACGATAACGACCCGCCTTCGCCCTCTCCGCCTCTGCTGTGCCTTGAGGGAGAGCCAGCGAGGCTTCTGGCCGAAGGTTCTCCGGGCGGGACGGCCAGCGCCAGCGTGTCGCACCGGCAGGTAAGGCAGGGTGCCCGCATGGCGGCGTGCCCGGCGGACACGCGCCTCAGCTTTAATCTGACCGGATCGGCACGCTCATCCTGCGAGTGGATTTCGGCGGGACGCCGGATTCCACATGTAGCCGAACCAGGGGCGCTCTATCTCTCTCCGCCGGGGCTCGACTTCCAAGCGTCGCCGGGTGTTGACGCTCAAATTCTGACGGTCAGCCTTCCCGCGACCCTGATGAGTCTCGCGTTTGGCGATCTCGGTGTGCCCGCGAGTCTGGCGATCGAGTTGGTCGCCGCGCAAAATCGTCAACTCTTGGATCTGGCCGTGGCGCTGCGACGCGAGCTTGCCCTCGGCCTGCCGAACGGACCGATTTATTGGACCGAAATCTCGGACACACTCGCGTCTATCGTCGCGCAGCACCATGCTTCGCGCGCGGAGGCGCTTCGGACGAGTGTCCTGCCGAATATCTCGATACGAAAAATAAATGGCCTCATCGACGAAACCATGGGGCAGCAGATTGCTCTGGAAGACTTGGCGCAAGCGGCCGGTTATAGCCGATTCCACTTTCTGCGCACCTTCACGAAGACGCTCGGGATGACACCATCGAGATACGTCATGCATCGACGCGTGCGGGCGGCGGTTTCGATGGCGAAGGACACGCGAGACTCGCTGACCTCCATCGCCTACGCGACGGGGTTCGCGGACCAAAGTCATCTGGCCCGCTGGTGCCGGAAGGTCTATGGGGTTCGTCTCTCTGAAGTGCGGCCGCACTGATGCGATGTATCAGATCGCATGCTCTCGAAATTCCACACCGATGAAATCAGCGAATGCACGTGCTGGCGGTTTTGCTCTTCGCCCGGCCGGGAAGAGCGTCTTCCTCACTTTGCGTGCTTAGGGAACGTCTGAACAAGTAGTCCTTCGGAGCGAGATCCTCGCATACGGCGTGCGAATGGCAAGGATCACCGAGAAACCCAACCCGGTGATGTTTGCTAATATCCAAAAGGCATTCGGGTTCCGGCTGCTGCCGCATCACGGGCACGATGCGGTCAATGCGATGAAGGCGATGGTCGATGGGCGGGCCAGGGTGTACATCTTAACTGAAATCGCCCCTGCGCTCGCCCTCACGCTCGCGCCGCCCGGAGAGAGCGCCGCGGCGGGGCTGCCGACAACGCGCGCTCTCCGTCCGCCATCGGAATGACCCTTGGGCTCACGCGATCCGGGCCAGTTGCGCGCGGTCGATCTTGCCGAGGCCGTTGCGCGGGATCGACGCGACCGCCAGCAGCCGCTCCGGCAGCTTGTAGTCCGCGAGCCGCAAGGACGCGGCGTGCAGGATCTCTTCCAGTCGCTCCGCCCCGACACCCTCCGCGAGCTGGACGAAGCCCACGACCTTCTGGCCGAGCAAGGGGTCCGGCACGCCTGCCACCGCTGCGTCGCGGACGCCCGGGTGGCTGGCCAGGACCTGCTCCACTTCGACCGGGGAGATGTTCGAGCCGCCGCGCACGATCAGGTCTTTTGCCCGCGAGATGAACCAAAAATTTCCCTCCTCGTCCTCGCGCATGATGTCGCCGGTACGGTACCAGCCGTCCGTGAAGCCGCCCCACTCGCCGGGGCCGGTCCAGTAGCCGAGCGCGATGTGCGGGCCGCGGAGCAGCATCTCCCCGGGAGCGCCGCGCGCGACGGGACGGTCGTCGGCGTCCACCAGCCGGATCTCGACGCCGGGGATCGGGCGGCTCACCGCACCTGGCCGCAACCCGTAGGTGAAGGACCCAGCCCCCTCCGTCGATGCCCAGAAATTGCGGAGCGGCACGCCGAACAGGGAGGGAAATTTCTCCTGCTGGCCGGGCAGGGGGACATCGCCGCCCGAGCGACAGACACGAAGGGAGCTCATGTTCCGCGGACGGTGGCGCTGGCAACTCATGAGATGCGCGAGCATTGTCGGCAGACCCGCGAGATAGGTGCAGGAATGCGCCTCGACGGCGTCGAGGATCCCGTCCGGATCATTCGCATCGAGCATGACGAGCGAGGCACCCGCCAGCAGGCTCGTGAGGAACGTGACCAGGCCCGAGGCGTGCACCATCGGCATGAAGAAGGCAACAACGTCGCCGGCCTGAACGTTAAGGCTCGTCAGACGCGTTGCGATGCTGGCGAGCGTTGCCTGACTGTGCGCCACGAGCTTCGGCTGCCCTGTGCTGCCGGAGGTCGAGAGAAGCAGTGCAGGCTCGTCCGGGTCAGGGTCGGCGAGGACGCTCATCGTCTGATGCCGGTGCAGCAGCGTCCACCGCCGGGCCAGCCCGTCTTCGGGTTCGCCCACGACGTAGCGCACCGCCGCGCCAAGGATTTCGGTCCCGATCGGTGAAACCAGCCGGTAAAGTTCGGCGTGCCCGATATAGGCCGCGGGCCGCAGCCGTCGCAGCACGTCCTCGAGCTCGGCGGTCTTGAAGCGCAGGTTCAGCGGCGCGGCGATCGCGCCGAGCTGGAAGCAGGCGAGATATGCGAGCGCAATCTCCGGGCCGTTCCGAAGGTGCAGCGCGATCCGGTCGCCGGCCTGCACGCCGATCCCCGCGAGTCCCGCCGCGAGCCGTGCCGCCTCTGCCGTCAGGCGTGCCTGCGTCCAGCGGTCGCCATCCTTGACGAAGGCCAGCCGCTCCGAAGGCACGATGAGATCGTTGAGCAGGTGCCGCGTATCGGGCTGCCCGGCCGCGGCTTGCATAGCCTTCTGCAGGGCAAGATCGAAAATGGTGGTCATGTGCGCTTCTCCTCCCCACTCATCTCCCCACTCTCCCGATACCGCCCGGCGAGTCCGCCAGGATGAATTTCGCGGCGAGTTCACCGACCACGACACAGGGCGCCATGGTGTTTCCGCTGGTTACCCGCGGAAGCACCGAGGCGTCGGCAACGCGAAGGCCCTCAACTCCATGAACTCGGAGCCGGCCGTCCACCACCGAGTTTGCGGGATCGTCACCCATGCGCGCGGTTCCGGATTGGTGCCAGAACGTGCCGAGCCCGCGGCGCAGAAAGGCCTCGAGCTCCGAAGGCGGCAGTCTGCCTGGTGCTATTTCCGTGGATCGGAACGCCGCCAAAGCCTGCTGATTGCCGATGTCCCGGGCCCGTTCCGACGCGGAGATGACACGAGCCAAGTCACCCGGCGCGCTGAGAAAGCCAGTCTCTATGCGGATCGGCGCGCTGATGTCCGTGCCGGTCAGGCGCAGCGTCCCGCGGCCCTCCAGTCGCACGCCGACCACCAACGACCAGGCCGACGTCGGCGGCGAAAACCTGGCCGCATTCTCCGGGGTCAATGTCGGTCCGCCTTTCGCGTACGCGTAGGCATTGGGCGAGTCCAGCGCCTCATCGGTCTTCCAGAAGCAGGCGATCTGGCTCCGCGGCGCCGTCGGAAGCTCTTCAACGCCGGCGCCCCAGACGCAGCCGAAGGAGACGTGGTCATGCAGCTTGTCTCCGACGGCCGGAAGGTGACTGGTCATGCGAATGCCGAGCGGGCGAAGATGATCGGCATCACCAATGCCCGACTGCATCAGGACGCGCGGTGTGTTGATCGCACCGAGACAGAGGATGACCTCGGCTTCCGCGCGGAATTCGCTCATCTGGCCATTCACGACACATTCGACGCCGACCGCGCGGCGGCCTTCGAAGAGGATGCGGTTGACCAGGATGTTGGTAACGATGGTCACGTTTGCGTGGGACCGTCGCGGATGCAGATAGGCGCGATAAACCGCCTGCCTGCGCCCGCCGAACACGGTCTCATCAACGACAGAACAACCCTGCGCCGCCTCCATCATTCTCCCATTTGCGTTGGGGAAGCGCGGAAGCCCGGCCGCCTCGGCGGCCTCGAGCACCGCAAGAGAGAAGGGATGCAGGTTGCCCGCGGGCTGAACGTGCATTGTACCGCGGCGGCCGCGAAGTTCGTCCGGTTTACCATCCCAGGCCTCTACCGAACCGACATACAGGTCGCGAACCGAGTCATAGCTCCACGCCGTCTCCTCGGCCGCGGCGGCGAAATAATCCCAGTCAGCCTTGTGTCCCCGAGACCAGGTCGAGACATTGATGCTCGACCCGCCGCCGAGGACCTTTCCCATGCCGTAAGGAATTGCGCGGCCCTCGAGATGGGCGCTCGGTTCCGCGACGAATTGCCAGTCGAGTTCGGTTCCGAGGGCCATAGGCCATCGATCGGGATCGCCGATGAGATCGGACCCATCATCACCGCCCGCCTCGAGAACTAGAATCCTGGCATTGCCGCGTTCCGAAAGCCTGGCAGCGAGAGCAGATCCAGAAGACCCCGTACCGCACACGATGTAGTCAAACGAATTCGCAGCGCCCGTCCGGTCCAAGAGGAATTCATTGCTTGATTTCATCATAATGACTCACCTTTAGTCGGGACTGAACTTTTTCGTCGGGCTGTCTTGGGACGAAATCGTTCAGCCAGAGAAGCCGATGCCCCCAATCTGGTCGGTGCGCCGCTGTCCGACTTGGACGTGATTGCGAAAAATGCCTGCGAGGAGTGGGTGGGGCGAGCAAGCTGTCAGGCGCAACCCGAGAAGCTATCGCCGAGCGCGGGACGGCCTGGTCCGAACATCGTGACAAGGGGTACCCGCCTTCACCCTCTTCGCCTCTTCTGTGCCTTGAGGGAGAGGCGGTGAGGCTTCTGGCGAAGGTTCTCCGGGCGGGACGGCTAGCGCCAGCGTGTCGCACCGGCAGGTAAGACAGGGCGCCCGTATGGCAGCGTGCTCCGCGCACACGCGCCTGAGTTTAATTTGGCGGGGTCGGCACGCTCATCCTGCGCATGGATTTCGGCGGGACTCCGGATTCCCCGTTCAGCCGGGCCCGGGGCGAACGAAATTCCTATTGCAACATCAGCGCGTTGAGCCCGATTGAAGCTGGGTCCCACTTCGGCGCCGGTTCACAACGTGACGGCGTTCACCAAGGACGGCGAACGCCTGCTCGGTGGCGACGTTTCAGGCAGCGCGCTCCGTCGCGGCAGCGGCTGCCGCCAGAAGCTGCTTGCCCACGCTCGGATATTGTCGGGGATGCCCGCCATAATGCTGGGTCGCGGTATGCAGGTCGCGCAGCCTCCGCTGCAGCGGAGAGCTTTCATAGAGCGCGCCGCTGCCGCCCAGCAGGAAACATGTGTCGCCGACGCGCCCGCAGGTCGTGGCGATCCAGACGACGGTCTGCACGCCCTCCATCGAACGCGCTTCGCCCTTCAAGGCCCCGGCTTCGGCGAGGGCCCAGTGGCTCGTCGCCTGGTCATGCAAGAGTGCTCGGGCCGCCCGCACGTCGGCCACCGCGCGGGCGAGCTCGCCCTGGAAAGTCTCGGATTCGCGCATTGGCGACGCCGCCGCGAACTGCTGCCGGCGGGTATTCGCGAGCGCCATGAGATCGTCCACGGCGCCTTCAGCAATCCCGAGGAGGACGGCGCCGAGAAACAGTGGCACCAGGAGCTTGGCGGCCGCATAGAACGGCCCTGGCACGCAAGGGACGCCGTCCACCAGGTCCGAGACGTACATCGCCGGCACGAACTTGTCCTTGAGCACGATATGATAGCTACCCGTGCCCTTGAGGCCGACCGCATGCCAGGTGTCCTCGATCTGCCATTCCTCGGCGCGCAGAAAGAAAAACCGGGTCAACGGCGGCGCGCCGACCCCACCTGATCCTGGCACCGGCTTACCATCCTTGATCACGACGCACGAGCCTGCAATCCACTCGGAATATTGGCAGCCGCTCACGAGGGGCCAACGTCCACTGATCCGCCAACCGCCTTCGACCGCCTCGGCCGTCCCGGCTGGCTGTAACGACCCGCTGCTAATCACATCGGGTCCATTCCGATAAATTTCGTCGTAAGCTTCCCGCATCAACAGGGTCAGCAAGGCGCCGCCCGTGCCACCGATCACCGCGTTCCAACCGACCGAGCCTTCGATCTTCGAAAGGGCGGTGATGACCTTCAATCCGGCCGGCAGATCGAGTTCGAACCCTCCGTGACTGCGGGGCACGAGCATGCGGAAGACGCCGATCGATTTCAACGTCGCCACCAGATCGTCCGGGAGGCGCCGGGCCTCCTCCATCTCCGTCGCGTGCGCTCTGATCTCGGGCGCCAGTTTCTCGATGTCGGCCAGCATGCGCTCAACGGTCTCAGTCATCCCATGCACTCCATTGGCCTCCGATGACGCGATAATGTGCCGTCCGACACATCGCTACAAAATGTCGGAAGCTACAGATCACGGTTACGTCTGCAGTATTAGTCAAACGAATTCGTGGGACCCGTCCGGTCCGAGAAGAATTCGCTGCTCGATTTGATCATGATGACTTACCACGTGCTCGAACTTGAAGTTTTGCATCGGGCTGTCTTGGGACGACATCGTTCAGCCAGAGAAGCCGATGCCCTCAATCTGGTCGGTGTGCCGCTGTCCGGCTTGGATGTGATTGCGAAAAATGCCTGCGAGGAGGGGTGAATGGCGAACAAGCTGCCAGCCGCAACCCGAGATGGTATCGCCGAGCGCGGGACGGCTTCGTCCGAACATCGTGACAAGGGGTACCCGCCTTCGCCCCCTCCGCCTCTGCTGTGCCTTGAGGGAAGAGCCAGCGAGGCCGGAGTAATCGGATATGAACTGTGGCATATGGTGGCGATGGGACGGCGTTGTGACTGGAATTGGGCGCGACACTGATAAGCATGAGCGATGTTGACGGTAGTTTTTCGGAGATGCGCCTAGATTTTTGACCGGCTCTGTGCCGGTGTCTTGTGGGACAAAGGAGAAATTTGATAGTTATATCAGATAGTTATGGTCAGTATGAACGATTGAGTGGGAGTGAGGCGGCGTAGAAAAGGGCGGGCGTGGGATTGCCGGGGACAGGAATGCGAAACGCGGGATCAATCGTCCCTCTCTGACGGCTGCGGGCGAGGAGGTCCTCGAGTTCGCAGACCAGATGGAAGCGTCGTCGCACCTGCTGGAGACGCGCATCTTCGGACGCGACCAGAGCGTGCGCGGGCTACTGCGGATGACGCTGGCACCGACCCTCGCGACACACTTGCTCATGCCGGACTTCACCGATTTCGCGCGTCTGCATCCTG
>Ga0335075_10014069_pt1 | contig 12033 bp, 9 predicted proteins | sample Lox_Sample_24_FD_206723 | JGI IMG/M metagenome (GOLD analysis project Ga0335075, IMG submission 206723) | Soil microbial communities from Loxahatchee National Wildlife Refuge, Florida, United States - Lox_Sample_2.4 | ecosystem: Environmental > Terrestrial > Soil > Wetlands | place: USA: Florida... | reverse complement strand
TATGCCTTCGTCGCGCTCCCCTCGCACAAGCGGAACGCCATTTGCGCCGTCTACGCCTTCATGCGTCATGCCGACGATCTGTCCGACGACGAGTCGCTCTCCATTGAGCGGCGCCGCGCCAATCTCACGGCGTGGCTTGACGCCTGGCACCGCGCCGTAGCCGGCGAGCCTACGCCCGACCCCGTCTTCATTGCCCTGCGCGACGCCCGCGTGCGCTTCGCGATCCCCGAAAGCCTGCTCGACCAGCTTGTCGAAGGCACAGCGATGGATCTCCACCGTCCCGCACAGTCTGGCCAATATGACACCTACTCGAGCTTCGACGATCTCTACCGTTACTGCTATCTCGTCGCCTCAGTCGTAGGATTGGTCTGCATCCGCATCTTCGGCTATACTGATCCCCGCGCCGAGCGGCTCGCCGAAGAAACCGGCGTCGCCTTCCAGCTCACCAACATCCTGCGCGATGTCAAAGAAGACTTCGAGCGTGGCCGCATCTATCTTCCTCTCGAAGACCTTCAGCATCACGCCGTTTCCATCGCCGATCTCACTGCACTGGCATCCGGCGCACGCTCGCTCAACCCTAACGAGTTCACTCTCCTCGACGCCGAAGCAAAGCGTGCCGAACACTATTACAAATCCGGCAACGCCCTGCTGCCCCTGATCGCTCCTGATTCGCGTCCTGCTCTCTGGGTCCTCATCTCGATCTATCAGTCCCTTCTCCGCCGCATCGAGCGGCACAACTACAACGTCTTCGCCGCAAGGGTCTCCCTTCCCACCTCGCAGAAGCTTGTCATCCTCGCTCGCGGCCTCGCGCAGGTCTTCTTCAATCGCTTCTTCAGGAGTGCAGGGAAGTGAGCAGGCTCCCCAGCGTCACTGTCGTCGGCGGAGGACTCGCCGGCCTCGCCGCGGCCTGCGCCCTGGCTGACGCCGGCCATCACGTCCGCCTCCTTGAGCGCCGTCCCTACGTCGGCGGACGCGCCTCCTCCTACGAGCATCCCGGCACCAGAGAGGTCATCGACAACTGCCAGCACGTCCTCATCGGACGCTGCACTAACCTCATCGACCTCTACCGCCGCCTCGATTCACTCGACGCCATCCGCTGGTACGATCACTTCACCTTCATCGAGCCGGGAGGCCGCCGCACGCTGCTCCAGCCCTCATCGCTGCCCGCGCCGCTGCACACTTCGCTCGCCTTTCTGCGCGCACCCGCCTTTTCCATCGCAGACAAGCTCGCTATCGCCCGCGGCATGTCCGCATTCATGACCGGAATCCCGGAAGACACTGACGAAAACTTCGCTCAATGGCTCACCCGCCACGGCCAGACGCAGCGCGCCATCGAGCGCTTCTGGAATCCCGTTCTCGTCAGCGCTCTCAATGAAGACCTCGACCGCATCTCCGTCAAATACGCCGGCAAAGTCTTTCGCGAATCCTTCCTTCTCTCGCCCGAAGCCGGACGCATGGGCATTCCCGCCATCCCCCTCAGCAATCTCTACAGTCGCGCCATCGACTACCTCCGCGTTCGCGGCGGCGAGGTTCATCTGCGCACCGGCGTCGATGCCCTCGAGCCCATCGATTCGAGCGAGCCGGAAGCCGGCTGGATGATCCGCAGCGGTGAGCGCACCTTCAGCTCCGACACCGTCATTCTGGCGCTCTCTTTTGAAGCCCTCGCTGCGCTGCTGCCTGCCCTGCCGCACAACGCCGAAAGCGAAAACCTTGCCGCCGACCTGGCCGAGTTCGAGCATTCACCCATCACCGGCATTCATCTCTGGTTCGACCGCGAGATAACCGAGCTGGAACACGCCGTCCTCCTCGACTCCACCATCCAGTGGCTCTTCAACAAGTCGAAGCTGCAACCCGCTCATCGCTCCGGTCAGGGAAGCTACGTTGAACTGGTCGTCAGTTCGTCGAAATCCTTCGTCCTCATGCAGCGCCAGGAGATCATCGACCTCGCCCTGAGCGAGCTGGCCCAGTTTTTTCCGGAGGTAAATTCTGCGAAGCTCGAAAAGGCTGCCGTCGTGAAAGAAGTCCGCGCTACTTACTCCGTGCGCCCCCTCCTCGATCGCATCCGGCCAACTGCGCAGAGCCCCTGGCCCGGTATCTATCTCGCCGGAGACTGGATTGCAACCGGCTGGCCTGCGACCATGGAGGGCGCAGTCCGCAGCGGCTATCTTGCCGCCGAAGCCCTCACCCATGCCTCCGGCGAGCCCGCACGATTCCTCGTCCCCGACTTGCCGCACGCCGGGCTGATGCGGCTCTTCCGCTAAGCACATCAAACCCCTCGCGGATCAGCGCCATCTAATTCACAAGCATGTCCGGCGATCGAAACTCTAAAGCTTTCCTTTCCATCGAAAACTACGGCGTCATCGGCAACATGCGTTCGATCGCTCTTGTCGGTATCAACGGAAGCGTGGACTTCCTCTGCTTTCCCGGTTTCGACTCGCCCACTGTCTTTGCCGCGCTTCTCGACCCGGAGCGAGGCGGCTGCCTGCGCATCTCGCCGCAGATGGGCAACCTCCACACCAGGCAGCTTTATCTGCCCGACACCAATATTCTTGTCACCCGCTTTCTCTCCGAGTCCGGAGTCGCCGAGGTCACCGACTTCATGCCCGTGGTCGAAAGCGACGATGAAACGGCCTACGGACATCACATCCTTCGCATGATCCGTGTGATCAAGGGGCAGATCGCCTTCGAGATGCAATGTGCTCCGCGCTTCAACTATGGCCGTAGCAGCCACTCCGCTCACCTGGAAGAGCGCGCCATCTGCTTCACTCCCGACTCGAAAGAATGTCCCGCTATGGCGCTGCACGCTACTTTTCCTTTGCAACTTGAGGGGAGAGATGCAACCGCCAGATTCACCCTGAGTGCGGGAGAAACGGCGACCCTCGCCTTTGGCCAAGTGGACGAGGAGGAGCAACTCGGCAGCAAGGTTCTCGATCCGGAAAACGTTGACCAGCACTTTCAGCAGACCTCGCGCTTCTGGCGCTCCTGGATCAGCCGCTCCACTTACAGCGGCCGCTGGCGCGAGATGGTCAATCGCTCGGCGCTCGTCCTCAAGCTGCTTTGCAGCGATACGTACGGGTCGCTCATCGCGGCGGCCACGTTTGGCTTGCCTGAACAGATCGGCGGCGAACGCAACTGGGATTACCGCTATACCTGGCTCCGTGATTCGTCCTTCAGCCTCTACGCCTTCATGCGCCTCGGCTTCGTCGAAGAGGCTCGCGCCTTCACCAGCTGGATTCACGATCGACTTCGCCAGGACGCCGAACACGGGCCCCTGCAGGTGATGTATCACCCCGACGGCCGTCAGGAGCTCGACGAGATCGTGCTCGACTCGCTCCGCGGCTACAAAGACTCGCACCCCGTCCGCATCGGCAATGGCGCTTACCAGCAGCTTCAGCTCGACATCTACGGCGAGTTCATGGATGCCGTCTACCTCGCCAACAAGTACGGAGACTCCATTTCCTACGACGATTGGCAGGGTATCCAGCGGATTCTCGACTGGCTTGCCGAAAACTGGCAGCGCGCCGACGAAGGTATCTGGGAGGTGCGCGGAGGACGCCGCGAATTTCTCCATTCGCGACTCATGTGCTGGGTTGCCTTCGACCGCGCCATTCGCCTGACCGACAAGCGCTCCCTCGCCGGACCCGTTGAAAAATGGCGCGAGATCCGCGACACCATTTATGAAGATATCTTCACGAATTTCTGGAGCGAAGACCTGAGCGCTTTCGTTCAGTTCAAAGGCAGCAATACCCTCGATGCTTCGGTCCTGCTGATGCCGCTGATGCGCTTCATCAGCCCTTCCGATCCCCGCTGGTGCTCCACGCTCAAGGCTATCGAGAATAACCTCACCGAGGACAGCCTGGTTTACAGATACAAAAACATCACCGCCGATGCCGAAGGTCGATCGCTCGACGGCCTCCCCGGATGCGAGGGAAGTTTCACGGCCTGTTCCTTCTGGTTCATCGAGTGCCTCGCCCGGTCACACCAGCTTGAGAAAGCGCGCCTGCTATTCGACAAGATGCTCGGCTACGCCAACCACCTAGGCCTTTATTCCGAGGAACTTGGTTCGAGCGGAGAGCACCTGGGAAACTTCCCGCAGGCCTTCACCCACCTGGCACTCATCAGCGCCGCCACCTTCCTCGATCGAGCGCTCTCCGCCACGCATCCAGCTGTGTGGCAATAGAGGGCTAGGCTGCCATCAACGCCACGCCGGCGCATACGAACAGCGCCGCAATCCACCGGCGCCGGTCCACATTTTCCTTAAGAAAAATCTTCGCTGCGACGGCGTTCGTCACGAACGTCAGTGAGGCTGATGCCGGAGCCACCAGGCTCAGGTCGGCGTGGCTCAGCGCAAAGAGCAGCGAGAAAAAGCTCAGCGCCATGAAGAACACGCCGGAGACAAACTTTGCGCTCCCCAGCACCGCCGCGATCGCGCCGCCCAGGCCGCTCTTCGCCCGAATCTCATCCAGATCGCCGATCCCGCGCATCGCTGCTGCGATCAGCACATCGCCGACCGTCGCAAAAATCACGATGGCCGAAATCATCATCGCGTTGGCGAATCCGCGCCCCGCGGCTTGCGCCGTGAAAAACGCCAGCGCGCTCATGATTGCCGTGCCTCCGCGCCTTGCAGCGCCGGCTCTTTGGCTTTCTCCACAGCCGTCTCCGTATAGGACGGCCCCTGCGTGACAAATCCCACTCCTGCCGTGATCAGCAGAATCCCGATCCAGCGACCCGGCGATATCTGCTCATGCAGCCAGAACTTCGCCAGCAGTGCCACGAGCACATTGCCGATCGAGGTCGCCGGCAGCACAAACGTCAGATCCGCCCACGAAAGGGAAGCGAGATACGACGCGAAGAAACAGATCAGCAGCGCAATCCCCAGTGCCACCTGCGGAGTCATCACGGCATGGATCAGCATTCCCAGGTTATCCAGCGACACCGGCCCCAGCCGCTTCATACCCAGGCTCAGCATCGTGTCTCCCAGCGGAGCCGTCAGCGCGACAATCGCCAACACCACGTACCGCCGGAATGTCATTGTGCATTTCATCATGGATATTGCCGGTAATAAAAACGGCCAGCGTCTCCTGCTGGCCGTTCTGCATGCTCTGTTCGGTACTTAAGCCCCGACGTTCGCGGGCGTTGTCGTCTCTGTCGTCCCCTGCGATTTCGCCTGCTTGACAACCTTGTTCCGCTGCGCGCGAAGCTTCAGGAACGACTTCGACTCCGCATACAGCCGCTTCAGGTCGCGGTTCACAATCGCCTTACTCACCACGCGCCATGCCGCCTTCGGACGGAAGTAGTACTCGTCGTAGAAGCGATGCACCATCTCCAGCACATATTCCTTCGGCAAGCCGGGATACTCGATGTGCGCCAATTGATGGCCTTCCTCATCGACCATCTGGCCGTTGTTGACGATGAAGCCGTTCTCCTTCGCGTAATCGTAGAACTCCGTGCCCGGATACGCGTGCGCAATCGAAACCTGAATCGTTTCGACGTCCAGGCTCTTGGCAAAGTTGATTGTGTTGCGGATCGACTCCTTCGTCTCGCCCGGCAGCCCGAGGATAAAGTCGCCGTGAATCGTCAGGCCGAGGTCGTGGCAGTCGCGCGTAAAGTCCCGCGCCCGCTCCACCGTCGCGCCCTTCTTGATGTTCTTCAGGATCTGCGGATCGCCCGACTCATAGCCGACGATCAGCAGCCGGCAGCCCGCCTCGCGCATCGCCTTCAGCGTCTCGCGGTCGGTCGTCACCCGCGAAGTGCATGACCACGTCAGCCCCAGCGGCTTCAGCTTCGCGCACAGCTCGACGGTGCGCGCCTTCTGGATATTGAACGTATCGTCGTCGAAGAAGAATTCCTTCACATGCGGAAAGAGCTTCTTGGCGTGCGCCATCTCCGCGGCAACGTCATCGGTCGACCGCTTACGCCACGCGTGCCCGCTCAGCGTCTGCGGCCACAGGCAGAAGGTGCACTGCGCCGGGCATCCCCGCGTTGAGTAGAGCGACACGTAGGGATGCAGCAGGAACGGCACGTTGTACTTCGTCACATCCATGTCGCGCGCATAGATGTCTGTCACCCATGGCATCGCATCAAGGTCCTCGACCTGCGGCCGGTCGGGATTGTGCATCACCGTGCCATTCTTGCGGTAGCTGATGCCCAGAATCTGATCCAGCTCCTTGCCGTTGGCGTACTCCACGACGGAAAAGTCGAACTCGCGGCGGCACACAAAGTCGATCACCGGGCACTCGTTCAGAGCGCGGTCGGGAGACGTCGTCACCGGCGGCCCGACAAACGCAATCCTGATCGAGGGGTTGGCCTGCTTGATCGCCTCAGCCAGTTTCTGGTCGCCCGTCCATCCCGGGGTGCTCGTAAACAGCACCAGGAACTCGTACCCCTTCGCGATCTCGATCGTCTCTGCCGCCGAGACGTGATGCGGAGGTGCGTCCAGCAGCCGCGAGCCTTCCAGCATGCCCGCCGGATAAGCCAGCCAGACCGGATACCAGTAGGATTCGATCTCGCGCGTAGCAGGCCAGCGCGAGCTCGCGCCGCCGTCAAAATTCTCGAAGGAAGGGGGGTTAAGAAACAGTGTTTTCAGTGGCATATATCTCTCTTCAGTTTACCATTCGGGGGCCTGTGGGAGGGGAAGAGGCAGTGCCGATTGCAATACTCCTTCGACATCTGGCGGCATCGCGCCAGATCAGGGCCGGCCCGGCGCGTGGACCCAGTCCTGAAGTCCTCCCTGCGACCGCATCAGCATCAGCTCGGTCTTGATCATCGAAAACGTAGCGTCGAGCGCATCCACATACCGTTCCCGCTCCTGGATGCGCGCCTGCTCTTCATCCTTAGGTGTAACCATCGGCGCATTCGCCGAGCCGCTGCCGTTCTCCAGCTGTGTCTGGATCGCCTCCAGCTGCTCCGCTGCCAGTTCGCTCCGCAACTGCGCAATGCGCTGCTGTGCCGCCAGCTCCCTCAGACTATGACGCAGCGAAAATACCTGCTCGCTCGCCTGAAACTTGGTCTGATCTGCCTCGGCGCCCGCGCGCTGCGCTTCCGCTGCCGACTCCCGCGCCTTCGCCCGCCGGGTGGCGTCAAAGATCGGGAAGGTGATCTGCACGCCTACATCGAAGTTGTTGTGCTGGAAGCGCAAATAATATTGCTGGTAGTTGTTGAACTCGGCGTAACGGTTGTACTCAACCCCGAATGCGAATTGCGGCCTGTAGTTCTGTTTCTCATCACCGAACGAGACCAGCCGTTTCGACTTCGCATTCGCGTAAGCCGCCTGGATTCCCGCATTCGTCGCACCCAGGTTGTCCTCGACCGGGTCTTCGGCGGAAAATTGCGGAGATGCCGGAATGCTCTTCGAATCGGTGACAAAGCCCGAGCCTGGAAGCCCCGTCAGATGCGCCAGTTTCTGACGCAGCTGGTTCGCGTCATCTTCCAGATGCAGCCGCTTCTCATCCACCTGCGCGGCCGTCAATTCTGCCTTGGTCACTTCGATGCGGCCGTCCACCCCGGCCAGCAGCCGGTCTCGTTCGATGCTTGCCAGCCGCTCCGCATAGCCCTTTTCCTGATCCAGGGCCGCCAGCTCGCGCATATCCGTATCGAGCTGGATATAGGACAGCGCCGTGTCCAGCGCCACCTGCTCTTCATTGTCCTTCAGGCTGAGTTGTGCGGACTTCAGCGCCTCGCGCGCTGCCCGGATGTAATCGGGCTGAGAAAACGAATACAGCAGCGAGTTGGAGTTGATGTTGTAGACCGACGGCTGGCCAACCGGAAAGCCGTAGGTATAGCCAACCGACGACCCCAGCACGAAACTCGGCAGGTATACATCCTTCGTTTCCGCCAGGCCGGCAGTTGCCCGCTGCACTTCGGCCAGAGCAGCCCGCACCGGCGCGCTGTTCCTTTCCGCCAGATCCACGACCGTCGACAGAGAGACCTGGGCACACCCCTGGCCACAGCCAAGCAGCGCCACCGCGCTCACCCATCCTCCGATCCACCTGTAGATCTGTCGTCGCAACTTCATCCTTCGCTGTCCCGCCGTGCGGCGGCAATCCCCGAATTCTAGCTCCCGCCCGCCACCGCTGCCCCTGTGTCATCGGGACGCAGATGCGTGCGCTTCTCCGCGGTCTGCAATCCCACATAGTTCTTCGCGAGCGCTTCCGCCGCCGCAAACTCCTTCCGCGCTCCCTGCGGATCCCCCTGCTGCTTGAGCAGGGTGCCCAGGCGCACGTGCACCACAAAAGCCGGCGCCTCTTCGCTCAGCGCGTCGGAGGCCAGGTACGCGCGCATCCAGTCAATGGCCAGCTTCTGCTGCCGGTTCGCCTTCACCAGCGTGGCCGCTCCATCCGCGAGCGCGGGACCGTGATCGTGGTCTGCCGCTGCAGCGCCGCTTTGTACCGCTGCCAGCATTTCATCCCACCGCTCACGACGTTGATAAAAGCTCCCCAGGTCCATCCACGACTGCGCCGAAGAGTGGGATGCGGAAATCTTCGCCCGCAATGACGTCTCCGCCTCCAGATAGTCCTTCTTCGACTCGGCAATCTGCGACCGCAGCTCGAGCGCACGCACTGGGTCAAAGCTGTCCAACTGCGTCACAAGAGCTTCCGCTTTTCCCGAACCACCACCCAGCACTGCCGGCGCCTGCACGTAGTACTCGCCGAGATCCGAGAGCGCCTCGCCATTTTTTGGATCCAGCCTTGCCGCCGTTTCAAACTGCACACGGATCAGCTTGGCCAGCTTGTACGCCGCCACGAATGTTACGTGCTGTGCTTTCCCTCCGTATGCCCGCCCCAGCCACATGTGATAGTTGCTGTTGCCGCCTTCAATCTGCACCGACCGGCCGCAGTCTGCGATTGCCTCATCCCACCGCTCCTCGGCATAGAAGACCCGGCACCGCAGATTCAGCGCTTCCGCGTCATTCGCATCCTGCGTCAAAGCATCGTTCAGCAGCTTCAATGCCTGATCGGCTCGTCCGCGGATCAACGCACTCTTAGCCTCATCCGCGCGGTCGCGCGGCATTGCCGCGGACGCCGTCACACTTCCCGTCAACAGGGCGCACGCCAGCGCCACACTCATCCAGATTCCCAGCTTCACTTCTGCTTCACTTCCTCGCCGCGCTATCTTGTTTCAGTGATCGGCGCGCCGTTCACAAGAGGTTGCGCATTTGTGCTCCCCAGGGCCACCTCATCGCCTTCATTAAGGCCGCTCAGGATCTCCACCTGGGTCAGATTCAGATTGCCTACCGTTACCGGCGTGCGACGAAGCGTTCCGTTCACAATCCGGTACACATACGATCTGCCGCGGTCCGTGTGCAGTGCTTCACGCGGAATATTCAGGGCATTTCCCTGATTGGCCACAACTACGGTCACGCGCACATTGGTGTTGGGCAGCAGATTCTCGTCCGAGTCATCGATCGAGATCAGCACCTCGCCGACGTTGCGCGTTCCGTAAGTGATAATCGTCGACGGAACGCGAATGATGTGCCCGTGCCACTCCTGGCCGGGTCGCGCGTCCCATTCAATCGTGATCGCCTGACCCACCCTCAGCTCGCCGATCTCCGGCTCGTCGAAGTATCCCCGCACCTGCATCTTCGTAAGATCGGCCATCTGCAGCAGCCGGTCGCCCTGCTGCACATATTCCGACTTCGAGACGGGAAGGGAGTACACCGTTCCCGCAAACGGAGCCCGCACATTCGCCTGGTTCAGCAACTCCTGCGCGGCGGCATAGCTCGCCTGCGCCTCCTGAAACGTAGCCTTGGCGCGTTCTTTGTCGCCGGCGTCATAGCGTTCTGTTTTCCGCTCCTGCAGCACCTGCAAGGACGCCTTAGCCGCCGCCAGCCGCTGCTCGGCCGCCGTCACTTCGTTGGCCGAAGCGGCGCCGGTCAGTTGAAGCTTCTTGAGCGCATCCACATCGTGCTGCGCCTGGTCGCGGTCGGCCTGCGTCCGCTGGATATCTCCATTCAGCGATATCCGCTCCTCCTGCGTCCCTCCCTGCAGCACCGCGCCATACGCTACCTGCGCGCTTCGCAGCGCAGCCACCGCCGCCGCCAGCCGGTTCTGCGCCTCGGTGTCGTCCATGGCCAGCAGCAGGGCGCCGTCTTTCACACGATCGCCTTGATGAATATAGAGCTGCTTCACCAGCCCCGAGTACGGCGCATGCGCCTCAAAGTTCACCTGCGGCTCGACTTTTCCGTTGGTGGCGACCGTGCTTTCGAGCTCACTCCGTTCGACCCTTGCGGTTCGAACCGGAATCCGGGTCCGGGTCGCCATCCGCACCGCGTAGAAGACCAGGACCACCGCGATGGCGGCCGCGGCCCATACCCATTTCATGTTGCGTGTGGTTTTCCTTGCGTTCGCCATTCGGGACCGTTGATCAGTATATAAGACTCACCGCAATCCCTTTGCGGATCAGAAAGTTGCTGGCGAACTTGAAGACCGCGTCATCATATTGCAATCTATCGATTTCATTCGCCGCTTTTTACCCTCGACTCGCCCCAGTCTCATGTAAAACTGATGCGTGCCCGTCCATCCGGAAAACGACCCCGGAATCGCCGAATTCATCGAAAAGGCATTGGCCGTCGGGATCTCTCACGAATCGCTCGTTGGCATCCTCACCGCGCGCGGCTGGCCGGAGAAAGAAGTCTACGAAGCCCTTGCCTTCCACTTCGAGCGCCGGACAGGCGTCAAAATCCCTCCCCGTCCCGGCGCCGGAGCCTCCGCCAAAGAAGCCTTCTTCTACCTGCTCGTCTTCTCGACGCTCGCCACCTGGACCATCGGATTCGGCTATCTCGCCTTTGCCCTGATCGACTGGCGGTTCGCCGACTCGCTCTTCTCGCGCAATCAACAGGTCTTCGAGACTTACACCGTCACCTGGTCCCTGGCCGCGCTCATCGTCGCCTTCCCGCTCTATTTGCTCATCTCGCGTATCGTCGTCCGCGAGACCGCCGCACACCCTGACAAGCTCGATTCGCCCATCCGGAAATGGCTCACCTACATGGCGCTGGTCATCGCCGCCGGCGTTTTCATGGGCGACCTCATCACTGTGCTCGCGTCTCTGCTGCGCGGCGAGGCAACCTCGCGCTTCCTCTCGAAAGCCTTCATCGTCCTTCTGCTTTCCGGAGGCGTCTTTTCCTACTACTTCGGCGGACTCCGCAAGACTGAGGTTGCCGCCGGCGCCTTCAGCCGCGACCGCCTCATGGCGCTGCTCTCCTCAGCCGTTGTCCTGCTCCTTGCCATTCTCGGATTCACGCACCTTGGCCCGCCACGAGCTCAGCGCGAACTTCGCGCCGACAGCCAGCGCATCGCCAATCTCTACCAGATCGCCACTCAGGTGAAGCTCTACTGGGCCGCGCACGGCTCGCAACTTCCACCGGACATCCCTTCGGTCGCCCCTGTATACGCCGATCCCGTCACCCACAGGCCGTACGACTATCACGCGGAGCAGGGAAGCCGTTACCAGCTATGTGCAACCTTCGCGCGCCGCAGCGAACGCAATGATGCCGGATCGGTGCCCGACCAGTGGGCTCATCCCGCCGGAAACTACTGTTTTTCCCTCGACGCCTCTGTCGGTCTGCAATCGCCGCCGATGTACTTTCCCGAGTGAGGCGCAGCACAAGACGGCGCTGTCCTAAAATAGAGACATGGCAACAGCAACCCACACCACCTCGCCCGGCTACACCGACGAACACGCCAAAGCCGGCCTCAACTTCGATTTCCCCGCCATCGAAACCTGGCAGAATCAGTTTCCCGGCTATGAAATCCTCATCGACAACCCAGAATTCACCTCCGTCTGTCCCAAGACCGGCCTGCCCGACTTCGGCGTCATCCAGCTCCGCTACACGCCGCGTGAGCGCTGCCTCGAGCTCAAGTCGTGGAAGGAATATCTCACCTCCTACCGCAACCTCGGCATCTTCCAGGAAAACGTCGTGAACCAGATCCTCGAAGACGTCGTGAAGGCCTGCGATCCCGTGTGGGCTCACGTCAAGGGAGACTTCCGTCCCCGCGGTGGCATCGCCACCATCGTCGAAGCCCGCTGGCCCCGCCC
>Ga0335075_10014068_pt1 | contig 12035 bp, 7 predicted proteins | sample Lox_Sample_24_FD_206723 | JGI IMG/M metagenome (GOLD analysis project Ga0335075, IMG submission 206723) | Soil microbial communities from Loxahatchee National Wildlife Refuge, Florida, United States - Lox_Sample_2.4 | ecosystem: Environmental > Terrestrial > Soil > Wetlands | place: USA: Florida... | reverse complement strand
TCGCCGCGCGAATACAGCGCGCGACACTCGCTGCGCCTGATCTTGCCGCTGGTCGTGCGCGGGATGCCACCGCGGTTGACGAACACGACCGAGTCGGCCGGGGTCCCGTGTGCGGTCGCTACCGCAGCGACGATCTGGTCGGCCACCTCGCTCCATGCCGCCACCGCGTCGCGCGCGATCTCGCTGACGATCACAAGCCGCTCGCGCAGGCCGTCATCGTGGCTGAACGCCGCGCATCCGTTCGCATGCAGCGATCCAAGGCGCAGCTGTTCGACAGTGGTCTCGAGGTCCTCCGCGGAATAGTTGACGCCGTTCTTGACGACCACGTCTTTGGCGCGGCCGGTGATGTACAGCTCGCCGTCCACGATGCAGCCCAGATCGCCGGTGCGAAGCCATTTGCGATGGTCGGGGGTGTCGTCGAGTGTGGCGGCAAACGTTTCGCGGGAGGCCTGCTCGTCACCGAAGTAACCGTCCGCGACGCTCGGGCCGTGGACCCAGATCTCGCCCTCAACGCCGTCGTCGCAGCGAGCACGGCGTGCCCGGTCAACGATCGCGAGCTCGGTGGCCAGGCGCGCGCGACCACAGCTGACGCGCGCGGGACCGTTCGGGTCGCGCCACACGGTCGGCGGCTCATCGCGCCGCCCACCCGAGACGATCAGCGTCGCTTCGGCGAGCCCGTAGCACGGGTAGAACGCCTCGCGGCGAAAGCCGACCTTTTCGAATGTCGCCGCGAAGCGGTCGAGGGTCGCCGCGCGCACCGGCTCGGCGCCGACGAACGCGAGGTCCCAGCTCGACAAGTCGAGGCCGGCGAGGCTCTTTTCGCCGTGACGCTCCACGGCGGCGACGCACATCTCGTAGGCGAAGTTCGGTCCGCCACTGCGGGTGGCGCGGTGCTGGGTGATCTCCTGCAGCCAGCGCAACGGGTGCTTGAGGAACTGCAGCGGCGACATGATCACGCACTCGAAACCCACATAGACCGGTTGCACCACGTAGCCGATGAGCCCCATGTCGTGCTGGAAAGGCAGCCACCCTAGGGCCACCGTGGACGAGGTGTGCCCGAACGCGTCCTCGATCATCGCTTCATTGGCCATCAGGTTCGCGTGGCTGACCATCACGCCGCGCGGCGTGCCGCTGGAGCCCGATGAATACTGGAGGATGGCGAGATCCTCGAGCGTGACGGTTGACTCGGGCGCCGGCGCGTCGGCCGGGGCGCCGAGAACGACGTCGTCGACCGCGATGCACGGGATATCGGCGAGCGCGGGGACGAGTTCTCGGGCGGGGAGTATCTGGCGGGTGGTGAGCACCACGTCGGGTCGCGCGTCGGCAACGATCGCCAACAGGCGCGGCAACGTCTGCTCGAGCCGCGACGGGATCGGAATATGCGCCGGAACCGCGCACACGCCGGCGTAAAAGCAGCCGAACAACGCGTCGAGAAACGTTGCGTCGTCGGGCAGCAGCAGCAGAGCGCGCGGTTGCCCCTGCGTGCGCGGGAGGTCCGCCAACACGGCGGCCACGGCGCTCGCACCCGCGGCAAGCTCGGCCCAGGTGCGCGTCGTGACGCCGTCGCCGTCGCCGAGGAACGAAAAGACCCGGCCATCCGGGCGGGTGCGGGCGTGCTGATCCAAACGGTCCAGGATGGTCAGTCGGGCGGGATCGCCGCAGGCTTCCGAGCGAGTCGGTTGAGAGCCTCGCTCATCGTTTCTGGTATCTAGCGCCCCCATGTCCGTCTCTCCCTCGAAGCCGGGCGCCTAACGGCGGCGTCAGAAATGGAGCATACCCATAATTGCTTAATGACGAGCCATTAAGGACGTGTGCACGAACCCGCTCATCGGGTGGACCGTTGCTCCGTCGCCAGGACTCGAACCTGAACTCTCAGAACCAAAATCTGATGTGCTGCCGATTACACCACGACGGACCACGCACCAGCGGCGAACAGATCCGTTCGCCGTCGGTCGGCCACGTGGCCGGCCGCGCACACTGATGCCTTCGTCAGACTTTAATGCAACCGATAACCTGATAGGCGTGGCAGCGCCGGAGAAAGAGGTGCGCGCGCCGCGCGCCAGGATGACCGGCAGCGAGCGGCGGCATCAACTGATTGATATCGCCCGGTCGCTGTTTGCCGAACGCGGCTACGAGGGCACCTCGATCGAGGAGATCGCGCAGCGGGCCAACGTGTCCAAACCCGTCGTCTACGAGCATTTCGGGGGCAAGGAAGGGCTATACGCGGTTGTCGTCGACCGGGAGATGTCTGCCCTGCTGGATGGCATCACGTCGTCGCTGACCAACAACCGGTCCCGGGTGCGCGTCGAGCGAGTGGCGCTGGCGCTGCTGACTTACGTCGAGGAACGCACCGACGGCTTTCGCATCATGATCCGCGACTCGCCGGCATCGATCAGCTCGGGCACCTATTCCAGCCTGCTCAACGACGCCGTCAGCCAGGTCAGCTCGATCCTGGCCGGCGACTTCGCTCGGCGCGGCCTAGACCCCGGCCTGGCGCCGTTGTACGCCCAGGCATTGGTCGGCTCGGTGTCGATGACCGCGCAGTGGTGGCTCGACACCCGCGAGCCCAAGAAGGAAGTCGTGGCCGCCCATCTGGTCAACCTGATGTGGAACGGCCTGACCCATCTGGAAGCCGACCCGCACCTGCAGGACGAATGACCGGTCACCGCTAGCCGCGGTCGCGCGCCAACAGGTCGGCGGTCGTCTCGCGGCGGATTAGTTCATGGGCCCGGCCATCCTTGACCGCCACCAGCGGCGGCCGGCCGACCATGTTGTAGTTCGACGCCATGCTGTGGTGGTAGGCGCCGGTGCAGGCCACCGCCAGCAGGTCGCCCGGGTGCAGATCGACCGGAAGCTCGACGTCGCGGGCGATCTCATCGCCTGCCTCGCAGTGCCGACCCGCCACCGTGACCCGCTGCCTCGGTGCAAGGGAATGCCGATTCGCAAGCGCAACAGTGTATTTCGCCCCGTACAACGACACCCGAGGGTTGTCGCTCATGCCGCCGTCGACAGCGACGAAGGTACGCCCGCCGGGTTGTGCCTTGACGCCGCACACCTGGTACAAGGTGACACCGGCCCGCGCACTGATGGCCCGGCCAGGCTCGGCGACGATGCTCGGCCGAGGGAACTGCTCGGCGGCGCAGGCCGCGTCCAAGGCGTCCTCGATCACCCGGGCCAGCTCGTCGATGCTGAGCTCCGGGTCACCGGCCAGATACGGAACCCCATGGCCGCCACCGATATTCAGCTGGGTCAGGATGACGCCGTGCCGCGCGCGGATGTCGGCCATCGCGGCGATCATCCGGTGGATCGCCTCGCCGTAGAGCGCCGCATCGGTGACCTGCGAGCCGAGATGACAGTGCAGCCCGATCAGGTCGAGGTTGGGGTGCGCCAACACCCGCGCGACCGCGTCCGCGGTATGCCCGCCGTCAAGGGTGAACCCGAACTTCTGGTCGCTGATCCCGGTGGTGACGGCGCGGTGGCCGTGGATGTCGATGTCCGGGGTTACCCGGATCAGCACCCGTTGGCGTTGTTCCGCCAAACCTGCAAGGTCGGTGATCTCGCTGCAGGAATCCAGCACGATGCGCCCTACCCCGTTGCGCACCGCGGCCCGCAACTCGTCCTGCGACTTCGCGTTGCCGTGCATGATGATGCGGGCTTTCTCCACGCCGGCGGCCAGAACGGTGGCAAGTTCACCGGCTGAACAGACGTCGATGCCGAGCCCCTCTTCGCGGACCCAGCGCGCCACCGCGATTGTCAACAGCGACTTGCCGGCGTAGACGACCTCGGAGTTGGGCAACGCCGTGCGATAACGGCGGGCGCGACTGCGGAAGTCGGCTTCGTCGATCACGTAGGTCGGGGTGCGGAACTGGTCGGCGATGTCGGTGAGCGGTATCTCACCGACACAGAGCCGGCCCTCGTCGTCGGCATGGGCGGTAAGCGGCCAGATCGCCGGATGGAACCGCGGCGGAGCCGCATAGCCTAAGGAAGGCAGGACATCCGGCAAAGTTGTTGTCATGATTTCAGCGTCCGCACGGGACGGCTGAACGCTGGCGTCCTAACGGATCCTTGACGCTCGCGGGCCTGAATTTGACGAAGTTCGGCCCCGAGCCTCGGCCTCATGCAGACCCATACAATGGGGCACATCATGACCGCACCGGGGCCGGAATGCGTGGTTACCCCGATCGCGGGGCTGGTGGAGTTGGCGCTGCGCGCGCCGACGTTGCAGCGCCTGGCCGACCTCGCCGCTGATCGACCCGACGAGTTGACGCTGGTCGGGCCGGCGAGCGCGCGGCTTTTCGTGACCAGCGCGCTGGCCCGCCAAGGCCCTCTGCTGGTGGTCACCGCCACCGGCCGGGAAGCCGACGACCTGACCGCAGAACTGCACGGCGTCTTCGGCGACGCGAGCGCGATGTTCCCGTCCTGGGAGACGCTGCCGCACGAGCGGCTCTCGCCGGGGGTGGACACCGTCGGCGCCCGCCTGATGCTGCTGCGCCGGCTGGCCCACCCAGACGACGCCCGGCTGGGCCCGCCGTTGCAGGTGGTGGTCACCGCCGTGCGCTCGCTACTACAGCCGATGGCCCCGCAGCTGGGCCTGCTGGAACCGGTGACCATCGCGGTCGGCGACGAGGTGGCCTTCGAAGACGTCATCACCCGGCTGATCGAGCTGGCCTACACCCGGGTGGATATGGTCGGTCGGCGCGGCGAGTTCGCCGTTCGCGGCGGCATCCTCGACATTTTCGCCCCGACCGCCGAACACCCCGTTCGAGTGGAGTTCTGGGGCGACGAGGTCACCGAGATGCGGATGTTCTCGGTGGCCGACCAGCGGTCGATTCCCGAAATCAGCGTCGACACCGTGGTCGCGGTCGGCTGCCGGGAGCTGCTGCTGACCGAAGAAGTACGGGCCCGGGCGGCCGAGCTGGCCGGGCAGCAGCCGCGGCCCGAGCACGGCGTCACCGGCAGCGTCGGCGACATGCTGGCCAAGCTCGCCGAAGGCATCCCGGTCGACGGCATGGAGGCGTTGCTGCCGGTGCTGCGACCCACGGAAAATGGGGCCTTGTCCCTGCTGACCAGCCAGCTGGCCGACGGCACGCCGGTGCTGGTCTGCGACCCCGAAAAGGTCCGTACCCGCGCCGCCGACCTGATCAAGACCGGCCGCGAGTTCCTCGAGGCGTCCTGGTCGGTCGCCGCGTTGGGCGGTGATTCGCCGATCGACGTCAAGCAGCTCGGCGGATCGGGATTCCGGGAACTCGACGACGTGAGCGCCGCCACCCGGGACGCCGGTCACCCCTGGTGGACGCTTAGCCAGCTCTCCGATGAGTCGGCGATCGAACTGGATATCCGTGCCGCGCCGTCGGCACGCGGCCATCAGCGCGACATCGACGAAATCTTCGCGATGCTGCGCGCGCACGTGATGACGGGCGGGATCGCCGCCGTCGTCGCGCCCGGAACCGGAACCGCGCACCGCGTGGTCGAGCAGTTGGCCGAATCCGACACGCCCGCAACGATGTTGGAGCCCGGAGCAGAACCCAAAGCCGGTGTGGTCGGGGTGCTCAAAGGCCCGCTGCACGATGGCCTGATATTGCCGGGTGCAGCGCTGGTGATCATCACCGAGACCGATCTGACCGGTAACCGGGTGACGGGCACGGACGGCAGACGGCTGGCCGCCAAGCGCCGCAACACTGTCGACCCGCTGGCGCTGACAGGGGGCGACTTGGTGGTTCATGACCAGCACGGCATCGGGCGATTCGTGGAGATGACCGAGCGCACTGTCGGCGGAGCCCGGCGCGAGTATCTGGTGTTGGAGTACGCAGGCAGCAAACGGGGCCAGAGCGAAACCGACAAACTCTATGTGCCAATGGATTCATTGGACCAGCTCTCCCGGTACGTCGGCGGGCAGGCGCCGGCGCTGAGCCGGCTGGGCGGCAGCGACTGGACCAACACCAAGACGAAGGCCCGTAAAGCGGTCAGGGAGATCGCCGGCGAGCTGGTGGCGCTGTACGCCAAGCGGCAGGCTTCGGCGGGACACGCGTTCGGGCCGGACACCCCGTGGCAGGCCGAAATGGAGGACGCGTTCGGCTTCACCGAGACCGTCGACCAGCTCACGGCGATCACCGAGGTCAAGGCGGATATGGAGAAACCGGTTCCGATGGACCGGGTGATCTGCGGTGACGTCGGCTACGGCAAGACCGAGATCGCGGTGCGGGCGGCGTTCAAGGCCGTTCAGGACGGCAAGCAGGTCGCGGTCCTGGTGCCCACCACACTGCTGGCCGACCAGCATCTGCAGACCTTCGCCCAACGGATGGCCGGCTTCCCGGTCCGGATCAAAGGCCTGTCCCGGTTCACCGACGCCGCCGAATCCCGCGCGGTGCTCGACGGCCTGGCCGACGGCTCGGTGGACATCGTCATCGGCACCCATCGGCTGCTGCAGACCGGGGTGCGGTGGAAGGACCTCGGCCTGGTGGTCGTCGACGAGGAACAGCGCTTCGGCGTCGAGCACAAGGAGCACATCAAGTCGCTGCGCACTCATGTCGACGTGCTGACGATGAGCGCCACCCCGATCCCGCGCACGCTGGAGATGAGCTTGGCCGGGATCCGGGAGATGTCGACGATTTTGACCCCGCCCGAAGAGCGTTATCCGGTGCTGACCTATGTCGGGGCGCAGGACGACAGGCAAGTCGGTGCGGCGCTGCGCAGGGAGCTGCTGCGCGACGGGCAGGCGTTCTACGTGCATAACCGGGTCAGCTCCATCGACCAGGCCGCAGCGCGGGTACGGGGACTGGTGCCGGAGGCCAAGGTCGGCGTCGCGCATGGACAAATGCCCGAGGATCTGCTGGAAACCACCGTCGAAGGCTTCTGGAACCGCGAATTCGACATCCTGGTGTGCACCACGATCGTCGAGACCGGCCTGGACATCTCCAACGCCAACACGTTGATCGTCGAGCGTGCCGACACCTTCGGGCTGGCTCAGCTGCACCAGCTGCGGGGCCGGGTGGGCCGCAGTCGCGAACGCGGCTATGCCTATTTCCTGTATCCGCAACACGCCCCGCTGACCGAGACCGCCTACGACCGGTTGGCAACGATCGCGCAGAACAACGAGTTGGGCGCCGGTATGGCGGTGGCGATGAAGGATCTGGAGATTCGCGGCGCTGGCAATGTGCTGGGCGTCGAGCAGTCCGGGCACGTTGCCGGGGTGGGCTTCGACCTGTACGTGCGACTGGTGGGTGAAGCGGTCGAGGCTTACCGGGCGGCGGCCGACGGGAAGACCGTTACCACCGCCGAGGAGCCTAAAGACGTGCGGATCGATCTGCCGGTCGATGCCCACCTCCCGCCGGACTACATTCCCAGCGATCGGTTACGGCTGGAGGGTTACCGGCGGCTGGCCGCGGCAGCCAACGGCAGCGAAGTCGATGCCGTCGTCGAGGAGCTGACCGACCGCTACGGCGCACTGCCGGAAACCGCCGAGCGGCTGGTGGCCGTGGCACGGCTTCGGCTACTGTGCCGCGCGGCCGGTATCACCGAAGTGTCGGCAGCGTCTGCGGCCACGGTGCGGCTGTCGCCGATCACGCTGCCGGACTCAGCTCAGGTGCGTCTGGCGCGGATGTATCCAGGTGCGCGTTATCGTGCCACGACGACGACGGTTCAGGTTCCGATTCCGCGCGCCGGCGGTGTCGGCGCACCACGAATTCGTGACGTCGAACTGGTGCAAATGGTGGCCGATGTGGTAGCCGCGCTGGACGGGACACCGGGACACTCAGGCCAGATTGGTATAACGAACTCGTCAGGGCCGCCCGACGACGATGCGGGCCGCCGAGCGGCCCGAGGAGGAGTTGGGCACTCAGGGCCAGCGTCGAGACAGGAGCGGCGAGCGCGATGACTTGCGCCAGCGACGATGATCACGGCGTAGCCGCGATTGTGAGGGCGCGCCCCCGCGCTGCTGCGGGGCCGGGGTTCCCCCCACCCGCTTGTGGGGGCGAGCGGCGCTCGTGACTGTCGTCTTGGTCGACCCGCGCCGACCGTCGCTGGTTCCGGTGGAAGCGATCGAGCTGCTCACCGGTGAGGTGCAGTACACCGAAGAGATGCCGGTCGCGGTGCCCTGGACGCTGCCGGCCGCCCGCCCCGCGCACACCGGGGAAGATGCTCCGGTGCTGTTGTCCTCGGACCCCGAGCACCCTTCGGTGACGGCGCGATTGGCCGCCGGCGAGCGGCTGATCTCCGCGCCCGACCAGCAGCCGGGGACTCGGCTGCTGGACGCGGTCGCGATGATGGACAAACTGCGAACCGCCGGACCTTGGGAAAGTGAGCAGACTCACGACTCGTTGCGCCGGTTCCTGTTGGAAGAGACCTACGAGGTGTTCGACGCGGTCCGGAGCGGCGATGCCGATGCGTTGCGAGAAGAACTCGGTGATGTGTTGCTGCAGGTGCTTTTTCACGCCCGCATCGCCGAAGACGCGCCACAGCGACCGTTCACCATCGACGACGTCGCCGAGACACTGATGCGCAAATTGGGCAATCGTGTTCCGGGAGTCCTTGCTGGAGAGGCAATTTCACTCGATGAGCAGTTGGCCCAGTGGGAAGAGAGCAAGGCTTTAGAAAAGAAAGCAAAGGCGCGGAACTCGGTGATGGACGACGTGCCAACCGCGCAGCCGGCTTTGGCATTGGCGCATAAGGTGGTTCAGCGCGTCACCAGGGCGGGGCTACCGGCTGATCTCATTCCGGCGGAAATCAAGTCGATCACGGTGTCGGCCGATGTTGATGCCGAAAATATTTTGCGCACAGCAATTTTGGAATTCATGGACATCTTCCGAGGCGTAGAGAAGGCGATCGCCGCCGATCGCCGCGGTGAGGACATCCCCGCAGAGCTGGATGTCGCCGGAGTCGGTGTGATCACCGAGGAGCAGTGGCGCGCCCACTGGCTGCCTGCCGTAGACGAACTCGAAAAGCTGCCGGACGAAGACCAGGACGCCGAAGTCGCCCGCCACGAGGCGACAGAGGATACGGCGGGCGAGGAGCACAACGATCAGATCGGCGAAGCTGGGTAGTTGGCGAGCCAGTCGGCGGCACGGCTGCGGGTGTGACGCATGTCATCATGGGCGGGTGCGCGGGCTATGGCCGGCGGGGGTTCGGGTGAGGTAGTTGATTCCCGTGGGACGATGGTCGGGTAGTCGTTTGTAGGGGAGTGTTGTGTCGCCGGTCCGTTGGCTGCGGGCGTTTGCCGTTGTGGGAGCAACGGCGCTGCTCTTGGCATCAAGTTGTAGCTGGCAGCTCGGCCCCGTCATTCCGAAAGGCGTGCCGCCGCCCGCCGGCGCTCCGGTGCCGCCGGTCGACACCCATGCCAAAGGCCGCCCTGCCGACCAGCTGCGCGGGTGGGCCGCCGCGCGAGCCCCGGCACTGAAAATCCCCGTTACTGCGCTGGAGGCCTACGCCTACGCCGCGCGGGTGGCCGAAGTGGAAAACCCCGGCTGCCACATCGCGTGGACAACGCTGGCCGGTATTGGCCAGGTGGAAAGCCATCACGGCACCTACCACGGCGCAAAGCTGTTTCCCAACGGAGATGTCCGCCCCCCGATCAGGGGTGTGGTGCTCGACGGGACAAACGGCACGTTGCGCATCGTCGACAGCGAGTCGGGCGGCATGGACGACGGCTCCAACGCCGTGCGGGCCATGGGGCCGATGCAGTTCATCCCCGAGACGTGGCGAGAATACGGGGTGGACGCCAACAACGACGGCTTGGTCAGCGTGGACAACATCGATGATGCCGCGCTGTCGGCCGCGGGTTATCTATGTTGGCGCGGTAAGGATCTCGCCACACCGCGAGGATGGATAACGGCCCTGTGGGCGTACAACAATTCCGACGTGTACGCCCGTGCCGTGCGCGATTGGGCTACCGCATATGCGGCGGGGCACCCGCTCTGAGCAGGCAGGCTCTAGGCTACTGATGGCAGTTGCGGAGCCCCGTGAAAATCTGGCAGGTCCGTAGCCCTGACGACGCAAGGAGAACCCAGTGCCGATTATCGAGCAGGTCGGAGCCCGCGAGATCCTCGATTCGCGCGGCAATCCGACGATCGAGGTCGAAGTGGCCCTGGTCGACGGGACATTCGCGCGGGCCGCGGTCCCTTCCGGTGCATCGACCGGCGAGCATGAGGCCGTCGAGTTGCGTGATGGCGGCGACCGCTACGGCGGTAAGGGCGTGAAGAAGGCCGTCCAGGCCGTGCTGGACGAAATCGCTCCGGCCCTCATCGGACTCAATGCCGACGATCAGCGGCTGGTCGATCAGGCGCTGCTGGACCTAGACGGCACCCCGGACAAGTCCCGGTTGGGCGCCAACGCCATCCTCGGGGTATCTCTGGCGGTCAGCAAGGCGGCCGCCGATTCCGCAGAGTTGCCGCTGTTCCGCTATCTCGGCGGCCCCAACGCACACATCCTGCCGGTGCCGATGATGAACATCCTCAACGGTGGCGCTCATGCCGACACCGCGGTGGACATCCAGGAGTTCATGGTCGCCCCGATCGGGGCGCCCAGCTTCTGCGAGGCGCTGCGTTGGGGTGCCGAGGTCTACCACGCGCTCAAGGCAGAGTTGAAGAAGCAGGGCCTCTCGACCGGCCTCGGCGATGAAGGCGGGTTCGCTCCCGACGTGCCCGGGACCAAGGCCGCGCTGGATGTGATCAGCGCGGCCATCGAATCCGCCGGTTTCAAGCCCGGCGCCGACGTGGCGTTGGCCCTCGACGCGGCGGCCAACGAGTTCCACAGCGACGCCGATGGTTACACCTTCGAGGGCAAGTCCCGCACCGCCGAGCAGATGACAGAGTTCTACTCCGACCTGGTCGGCTCCTACCCGCTGGTGTCTCTCGAAGACCCGCTCTACGAAGATGATTGGGTTGGCTGGGTGGCCCTGACGGCATCGATCGGTGATCGGGTGCAAATCGTCGGCGACGACATCTTTGTCACCAATCCCGAGCGGATCGAGGAGGGCATCGAACGCGGAGTGGCAAATGCCCTGCTGGTCAAGGTCAACCAGATCGGCACGCTGACCGAGACGCTCGACGCGGTCGCGCTGGCCCACCACAGCGGATACCGGACGATGATCAGCCACCGCAGCGGTGAGACAGAGGACACCACGATCGCCGATCTTGCGGTGGCTGTCGGCAGCGGGCAGATCAAGACCGGCGCCCCGGCGCGCAGCGAACGCGTCGCCAAGTACAACCAGCTGATGCGCATCGAAGAAGCGCTCGGCGACGCCGCCCGCTACGCCGGTGATCTGGCCTTCCCTCGCTACGCACCGGAAGCCGGCTAGCCGACCGGAACCATGCCCGAATCGAAACGGCCAGAACCGAAGCGGCGCTCACCGGCCTCGCGTCCGGGCCGCGCCGGCGATTCGAAGCAGGGCCGGCCACGCAAGTCGCCGGCAGCCCGTCAGGGCGCGAATGCATCCCGTGCCCTGCCGGAGCCGGTCGAACCGATCAAACGCGCGATCGCCGAATCGGCCGAGAAACGGTCCGACCAACGACTGGGCCTGACCGCCCGGCGGGCCGCGATCCTGGCGGCCGTTGTCTGCGTGCTGACCCTCACCATCGCCGGCCCGGTCCGCACCTATTTCGCGCAGCGAACCGAGATGAAGCAGCTGGCCGGATCCGAAGCCGCCCTGCGGCAACAGATTGCCGATCTCCAACAGCAGAAGGCCAAGCTCGCTGACCCGGCTTACATTGCGGCGCAAGCCCGCGAGCGCCTGGGCTTCGTCAAGCCGGGCGACATCCCGTATCAGGTCCAACTTCCCCCGTCGGCGGCCCTGCCCGCTGAGCCGGGGACGCAGCCGACGCCCGCGGCCACCAACGACCCGTGGTACACATCGTTGTGGCACACCATCGCCGACACCCCGCACGGCCCGCCGACGCCCGCCCCGCAGGCGCCCGCACCGCCGCCTGGACCGCAGCCACCCGCCCCGCCGAGTCCGCTGCCGCCCGGTGGTTGATCGTGACGACCTCGACGCTGTGGCGCGCCAGCTCGGCCGTGAGCCGCGTGGAGTGCTCCAGATCGTCTAC
>Ga0335075_10014067_pt1 | contig 12036 bp, 12 predicted proteins | sample Lox_Sample_24_FD_206723 | JGI IMG/M metagenome (GOLD analysis project Ga0335075, IMG submission 206723) | Soil microbial communities from Loxahatchee National Wildlife Refuge, Florida, United States - Lox_Sample_2.4 | ecosystem: Environmental > Terrestrial > Soil > Wetlands | place: USA... | reverse complement strand
CAATCAGAAAAGGGGGTGCGAGCCGGCTCGCTGCCGCGGGCTGCACTCCAGGCCTGGGCGACGCACGCGCGGAGCGCGCCCGACCCTACCCCGAAGCGAGGAGACGCATGAGCACATACCATTTCGACGCGACCAGCTTTCGCAATTACGTCTGGGTGAAGGGCGGCGCGACGTTTCGCAACCCAGAAGAGCTCAGCATCGAGCTGACGACGCAGGGCGCATTTCGGGTCGAGGTCTACGACGGCGGCGCGCTCGCCTACAGCTATCGGAAGAAGGGGCAACGCGCCACCTGGACGTCGCTCTACTTCAACGGCAACGGCGTGGACGACTACGGCACACCGATCGTGCCCCTGCGCGGCGAGTACCAGTTCAAGCTCGTCAACGAGGCCCAAGGCACGCGCAAAGCACGTCAGGGTGAGCTCGAGTACGCCTGACGCGCGCGGAGGCGACGCAGGCGCCCGCTAGCCCGGCTCGAGCGACTCGTAGTACTTGGCCACGTCCTGCATCTGCTCGGGCGTGAGCCGCGGGGCGACCTCGTCCATCAGGTGGACGCGCTCGGTGCCGCCGCGGTGCTCGTCGTGGAGCAGCTGGAGTTGCAGCACCAGATAGTCCGCATGCTGCCCGGCGAGCGCCGGCACGGCGGCGCTGATCGGGCCCGGGCGCGGGCCGTGGCACTGGCTGCAGCTCGGGATGCGCCGCTCGGGTACGCCGCGCTCCGCGATGGATCGGCCGCGCTCGAGCGCGTCGGCATCGGGGATCGGCGCGGCACCGGCGCGCGCATCCACGTTGATGCGGGCGCGGCGCGCTGGCAGCCGGCTGTAGTAAGCGGCAACCTCGCGCATCTCGTCCGCTGGCAGCGCCGCAGCCGACGGCTGCATGATGCCGCTCTGGCGTCGATCGGCGGCGTAGGCCTCGAGCGAGGCGACGAGGTATTGCTCGCGCTGCCCGGCGAGCGCAGGAAAGGCGGCGTTGCCGCGACCGAGGCCGTCCATGCCGTGGCAGCGGCCGCAGCTGGCGACGACGGCACGCGGCGCTCGCTCGGCGCCGATCAAGACGCCGAGCGGCTCGCTGGCGCTGGCGTGCGCCGCCTCTGACCCGGTGGTGGTCGAGGCGTCGTGGCTCGTGCCCGGCGAAGCCCCGGAAGCGTGGGCCGCCGACTCGCGTGCAGCCCGCTCGTGCTCGGCAGCAGGCGCAGCGCCCTCCCCGTGCACGAGCCGCCGATAACCCTCGGCGTCGAGGTCCGGCAGCGTGACGAGGAAGGCGACGACGGCCCCCACCTCGTCGTCGCGCACCTGCGACGGCCAGGCCGGCATGCCCGTGAACTTGATGCCGTGCTTGACGATGTAGAACAGCTCTTCGGGCGAGTAGTGACGCGCGACGACCGACAGGTTGGGCGGAGGCGGCAACATCGCGCGCGGCACCCGGGGCAAGCGGGGCAGGTCGGGCGCGCCGTGGCAGGGGCGGCAGCCCGCCTCGAAATGGCCGGCGCCCTTCAACACCAGGGCTGGCTCATCGAGCGGCGGCCCCGACTTGCCCCAGGTGTGCGTCGCGATCGAGCGCTTCTTGGTGAACACGAGCAGCCACTCGGTGACGGCGAAGTGGCCGGAGCTGGCGGTGATCGGGATCACGCCCGACACGACGGCGAGCGCACCTGCGAGCCCTGCAACGGCCAGCAGCGCCGCCGCCGTGAGCAGCCCACGCCGGAGGTTCATGGCAGGCGCTCCACCGGTGCGGGGCGGGCCGCGGCCAGCGGCGCTCGGCGCTTCTGCTGCAGCAGCCCGAGCGCCAGCCACAGCCCGCCGCACAGGTATGCGGCGCCGCCGAACACGATCATGATGGCGCCGCCGAGGTGTTGATCGGCAAGCGGGCTGATGCGAGCGGCGTGTGCTTCGACGCCGTGATTCGCGTGCTCGTACAGCACGCGCGGCGGCAGCGCCAGCAATGCCCCGAGCAGCGTCATGTGCATGCAGGTGAGCAGCAGGCCCACGATGCCCGCCCCCGCGCGCTCGCGCCGATCGCCGCCGACCGCCGCTCCCCACAGCCACAAGCCGCTCAGCAGGAACGACGCTTGCTCGTAGACGACCCCGCCGCTCGAGTGGCGCGCAGCGTGGTGCAAAGCCGGCGTGTGCCAGGCCCACACCAAGATCAGCTCGGCGATCGACGCCGCCGCCACCGAAAAGCATCGCGGCCAGCGCCCCACCGGGTCGGCCCAGGTGCCCGCAACCCCGAAGGCGAACAGTGGAGCGGCCACCGCCACCACCGCCATGTGCATCGTCATGTGCGCGGAGAACGGCCCCGGCAGCAACCGACCGAACGCGCCGAGCCACGCCGCAGCGAGCGTGAGCACGCCCAGCAGCACCAACCCGAGCCGCAGCGTCGACATCAGCGACAGCTCCCGATGAACACGGCCGCGAGCGCCTGGTAGACGATGGCGACGGCGCTCAGCCCCGCGAGGGAGAGCAGCGTGAAGCCCATGAACTGGTGGCGCGCCAGGCTGGTGTCGATGTCCAGGCGCGGCTCGCCCCCGCCGCGGCGGTAACCGCGCAGCCCACGCAGCGCGACCGCGCCCACCGCGACCAACCCGAGCAACGTGAAAGCGGCGATCGCCGTACGCGCTAGCGCCAGCGGCGCGTCGCTGCCGCGCTTGGCGCACCAGACCGCGGCCGTCGCGTACGACAGCAGGAAATGCGCCGCCCAGACGCCGGGCGCCACCGCCACCCACCAGAGCGGGTCGTGCTTCTCCGGCACCTCGTCCGTCATGGCGCGGCCTCGCTGACCAACGGAAAGCCAGCCCCGACCAGCACCGTGATGCCGACCGTGAGCAGCGCGAAGTGCCAGTAGAGCGCGACGTTCGAGATGTCGATGTCGTGCCGCGGCGTCATGCGTCCCGCCGCACGGCGCGCCACACAATACAGCTGCATGATGACGCCGATCACGACGTGCAGCGCCGACCAGATCAGCAGTAGCCAGACGATGGCCGAGTAGGAGTGGCTGGACGGATCGAGCTTCGTCTGCCAAGGCCCGATCAACAGCGCCACCGCGCCGGCGAGCGCGAACAGCACACCTCCAGCGAGCGATAGATAGAAGCTCGGCGCCGAGCCCTGCCGGTTCTGGCGGCGCCCAAACAGCGTGAGCCCCCACGCCGTGGCGACCAGCACGAGCCCGAGCACGGGCCAGAACACGCCCGGCCCCCGCGTGCCAGGCGGCGGGAAATCGTCGTGGATCGTCCAGAAGTAGAAATACCCGAACACCATCGAGACGAACGCCGTGACGTCCGCCAGCATCGTGATGCACATCGCCCAGTAGCCGATGCTGCCCGGGCCCGATACGTACAAGGGCAGCGTGAGCCCGAGCCCCACGTGTTTCTCCGGCTTCTCGGGCAAGTGCGCGGTGCCTGTCCACAGCCAGTACAGGATGACAGCGAGCGCGGCGACGAGGCTCAGGATCGCCGGCATCCACCAGTGGAAGGTGCCGAAGATGAAGAAGCCGCCCGTCGTCAACGCCGCCGTCAGCGGCAAGAAGCTCGACCCGGGCAGCCGCTGGCACTGCTGCGGCGTGCCGTCGACCACGGAGGTGATGAGCGTCTCGCGCCGCATCTCTTCGGCGTCGGGCAGGTAGAAGCGGCCCTCGTCGATGTCGCGGATCAGGTTCGGTTGGTCCCAGAGCGGATAGCGGCTGTCGATCTCGGGGATGGAGCGGATGCCCCAGTCTTTCCCCGGCATCTCCTGCACCCACTCCAGCGTGCCCGCCTGCCATGGATCGCGCGGCGAGAGCGGCTGTTTCTTGCGCGGCCGCACCAGATCGACGAACACGAGCGCCAGCCCGACGCCGAGGATGGCGCTGCCGATCGACGACGCCAGGTTCAGCTCTTCGAGCCCGAGCCCCGCCGGGTAGGTGAACACGCGCCGCGGCATGCCGCGCATGCCAGTGAGGTGCATCGGCATGAAGGTGATGTTGAAGCCCACGAACGACAGCCAGAACGCCAGCTTGCCGAGCCGCTCGGACAAGAGCTTCCCGTTCACCATCGGGAAGAAGTAATAGACACCGGCCATCACCGGGAAGATCGAGCCGCCGATCAGCGCGTAGTGAAAGTGCGCGACCACGAAGAACGTGTCGTGCACCTGGAAGTCGAGCGGCGCGAGCGCCACCATCACCCCCGTCAGCCCGCCCAGCACGAAGATGGCGAAAGCGCCAAAAATCCAGAGCATCGGCAGCGACCGCGTCACCTTGCCGGCCAGCATCGTCGCCGTGAAACACGCGAACTGCACCCCGGTCGGGATCGACACCGCCATCGACGCCGCCGAAAACAAGCCGAGCGAGATGCCCGGCAGGCCCGTCGTGTACATGTGGTGCACCCACAACCCGAAGCTCAAAAAGCCCGTGCCGACCGCCGCCAGCACCACCCAGCCGTAACCGACGATGGGGCGCCGCGCGAAGGTGGGCACGATCATCGCCACGAGCGCGATCGACGGCAAGAAGATGATGTAAACCTCGGGGTGCCCGAACAGCCAGAACAGGTGCTGCCAGAGCAGCGGGTCGCCCCCGCGCGCCGGGTCGAAGAACGGCCACGCAAACGCCCGCTCGAGCTCGAGCAGCAGGCTGCCCGCGATCAACGGCGGGAACGCGAACAGGATCATCGCCGCCGCCACCAGCACGTACCAGGCGTAGAGCGGCATCAGCTGGATGCGCATGCCGGGCGGGCGGCACTTCAGCACCCCGACGATGAGCTCCACCGCCGCCGCGATCGCGGCCACTTCGATGAACGAGAACCCGAGCAGCCAGATGTCGGGTCCGATGCCCGGCGTGTACGTCGACGTCAGCGGTGGATACATGAACCAACCGCCGCTCGGCGCGGCCCCGAAGAAGATCGAGCCGCACAAGAACAGGCCGCCCAGGATGAAGCACCAGAAGCCGAACGCCGACAGCCGCGGGAATGGCAGGTCGCGAGCGCCGAGGATCTGCGGCAGCACCACCACGGCGATCGCCTCGAAGATGGGGATCGCGAACAGGAACATCATCACGGAGCCGTGCACCGTGAACACCTGGTTGTACGTGTCTGCCGCGAGGAACGTGTTGTTCGGCTTGGCGAGTTGCGTGCGCATGAGCAGCGCCAGCACCCCCGCGAACAGGAAGAAAAGGAAGCAGCTCGACACGTACCAGATGCCGACGTCGCTGTTGTTTACCGACGACCAGTAGCGAAAGCCCTTCGGCGTCTCCCACACCGCTGTCAGGCGCGCGGCCTGCTCGCGCTGCAGGGCCTCGGGCGGCGCATCGTGCAGCGGCCCCACGTCGCGATCTTCCGTCTGACTCACTCGAGGCTCTCCAGATAAGCGGCGAGCGCCCGAAGCTCGTGCGCCGCCAGCATGCCAAACGCCGGCATGTGCACGCCGGGTTTCAACCGATCGGTCTCGACGACCCAGCGCCCGAAGCCCGCCTCGTGATTGGGCAACACGCCTGCCGCGAGCGACTCGCGCCCGCCCACGTGCGTCAGATCGGGGCCGACGACACCGCTGCTCAGCGTGCCGCGCAGCGTGTGGCAGGCACCGCAGCCGTTCGCCGTGAACACGTCTCGGCCCTCGCGCGCGAGCCCCTCGCTCGGCGTGCGCGCCGGCGCGGCCTGCCGCTCGAGCCAGCGCTCGAACTCCGCCCTCTCTTGCACCACCACCGAGAACGCCATCCAGGCGTGCGACGCTCCGCAATACTCGGCGCACACGCCGCGGAACGTCCCGGTGCGCCGAGGCGACAAGCGCAGCCGCGTCTGCCGTCCCGGGATCATGTCGACCTTGCCGCCCAGCGACGGGATCCAGAACGAATGGATCACGTCGGTACTATCGAGCAGGAAGTCGACCTCTGCGCCCACCGGCAGCCGGATCTCGTTAGCCAGCTCCAGCGGCGCTGCGCCGGCGCGCGGATACTTCACGCGCCACCAGTACTGCTCTCCCGTGACGTGCACCGATAGGTCGCTCGGCGCCGCCGGATCGACGAAGCGCGGGATCAGCGCCAGCCCGAAGCACAGCACCAGCGTCAACACGACGGTGGGCACGATCACGCCGCCCCACACCACGAGCCGCCGCGCGCCCACGAGGTCTTTGCGTGCCGGCGTGTATGCGGCGTACAGCGCGATGCCGATCACGAGCAGCCAGATCGCCAGCGTGCCCCCGGTCATCCACCAGAAGATGCGAGCCAGGTGCTCGGCTTGTTGCCCCGCCGGCGCGAGCGCCGATTGCACGCCCGAACAACTCGAGAGCGCCAGCGCCGCGGCTGCAACGAAAGAGAACGCGCCGACGGGGGAGCGCACGCCGATCATTTGTGGGCGCGCACCACTGCCCCAGTGTGGCCGAACGAGCCAAAGCTCCAGCCCCAACACGCGGTGATCGAGGCCGTCATCGTCCCTCCATGCTCGAAAGCGCCGTGCTCAGCACCGAACGTGCCAGCGCACGACGCTCGACGCTGGCTCCCGCCCCCACCCGCTGGCACAAGCTGGCACAGAAACGTGAGACGACGCAGAATGCAGCCCAAAATGGCTGCAAACGAGGCGGCACCAAACTTGCTGGATACGCTTGCAGAAAACGAGCGTCTCGGTGGACGATCGATGCGCCGCGAGGCCGAGGCCCGCGCCCGAGACGGGAATCAGCATGAAACGAACGAAGTGGAATCCGCGCAAGCTGCTCATCGCATCGGCGGGCGTGGCGTCGGTCAACTATGCGCTCGCGGCGGGCTGCAGCAGCAGCCGCTCCGAAGTCAGCGTCGCCAACCTGATGCCGTGTCCGCCGAGCCAGTGCCCCGACGTCGGCGGCAACGGCGGCGCCGGCCCCACCGTCGCCAACCTGGTGGCCCCGCCCCCCGGCGGCAGCGGCGGTGACGGCGGTTTTGCGGGCGCGTCCGTCGCCAACCTGGTGGCCCCGCCCCCCGGCGGCATGCCGAACGTCCCGGATGCGAGCACGCCCGATCCCAACGCGCCCGATGCGTCGCCCGATGACGCGGGCGCTCGCGACGCCGCACCCGACGGAGCCGCGTGAGCCGAGAGCGTCCCCCCGCGCCCGAACCTCGCCGCTTCGAGCTCGAGATGCTCGGCGGACCCGTCGAGAAGCGCTACCGCCGCATGCGCCCCGAGGTCGAAGACATGCCGTGGGGCACGCTCGATCTCACGGGCGTGCCCGAGCACGAGCGTGTCCGCGCCCGCCTGGCGTGGACGAGCGCCGCCTATCAAGAGCACCGCACCGGCGTCGGCGTGACCGAAGCGCTGCGCCTGCTGATGCAAGCCCAAGCGCCGCTGGACTTGATCGCCCTCGGCGCCCGCTTCCCGCTCGACGAAACGGTCCACGTCGAGCTCTGCGCGCGCATGGCGATGGAAGCCGGCGGCGGCACCGACATCATCTATGACCCGACCACGATGATCCTCGGCGCCACCTTCGAAGGCCGCCCGCTGTTGCAAGCCGCCGAGCTCATGGTGCGCTTCTTCTGTGTCGGCGAAGCGCTCAGCATCCCGCTCTTGCGCGGCACCTGGAAGGCCGCGCGCCATGCCCTGCCGAAAGCCGTGCTCGGGCGCATCGTCAAGGACGAAGCCGCGCACGGCACCTTCGGCTACATGTTCCTCGACTGGGCCGACTCCCAGCTCACGCTCGACGATCGCAGGCGCCTCGGCGAAGCGGCAGACCTCGCCATCGACGCCGTCCTCCTGCAGTGGGACGAGCTCCGCCGCCGCCCCAAATCCGAATGGCACGAGGGCAACGCCCTGGCCTGGATGGCGACCGAGCCCTATCTCGAGCTCGCCGCCCAATCGATGAACAAGAACGTGCTCGAGCCCCTGCGCGAACGCGGCATCCCGGTGTCGCGCCTGCCCAACGGGGCGTGAGCGGGAAGCGCAGGTTGGGTTTGGAGGCCACGCACATTGCAACCCGGCGTCGAGCGAAGGGCCGTTCGTCGTGAACGCTGGGCGTGCTCGCAACGCGGCCATGGTTGCCCTCGCACTCGCCGGCAGCATGGCTTGTGGGGACGACGAGCCAGAACGGCGGACGTTCCAAGACATCGGCGACTTCTGCGTGAAGTCCGAGCCCGACGGGCGGTTGACGTTCACGGTCACCGTCGGCGCCGTGGGAAGGCCCTGCCTGAGCGGCTGCAGAATCAACACCGCGTCGTGCCAGGCGACGCTGACGGGCGACCGCATCGAGCTGCTGTCTCAGCTCGAAATTCGAGAGAATCCCGGCGTGGACGTGTGTCCCGCGGCATGCATCATCACGACCGGCACCTGCGAGCTCGCGGCTCCGGCGCCGGGCGATTACGACTTCGGCTTCGCGAGCCGCTTCGAAGCGCGCGCCTTGCCCACCTCGCCGACCGAAGGCTGCGCCCCTCTCTTCGCCGACGCTGCCGACTGAGACAGTTGGCAACGCCGACGCTCCGCCCTAGGGTTGTGGCGATGAGCCCCGAATGGCTGAGCGCCCTCGCCCGCTACAACCGCTGGATGAACGATAGCCTCTACGGAATCGCCGCCAACCTCGGCGACGAGGCCCGCAAGCGCGACGTCGGCGCGTTCTTCAAGTCGATCCACGGCACGCTCAACCACATCTTGCTCGCCGATCGGGTTTGGCTCGCCCGCTTCCAAGGCATCCCCGCCCCGGATGGCTTCATGGCGCCCGGCGGCATCCGCTCCCTCGACCAGGAGCTCTACGCCGACTTCGACGAGTTGCGTCGCGAGCGACGGCTCACCGACGACGAGCTCTCGGCCTGGGTCGCCGCGCTGACCCCGGAGCGACTCGCGGGGCCGCTCGTGTTCATGCGCCGCGGCCAGAGGATCGAGACTCCGCTCTGGGGGGTGGTCGCTCACGTCTTCAATCATCAGACGCACCACCGCGGCCAGGTCACGACGCTGCTCTCGCAGCAGGGGCACGATCCGGGCGTCACCGATCTGTTCGCGATGCTGCGCGAAGAAGCCACGCGGGCCACGCCAGGCTGAGCGGGCCAGCCGTCGCGCACACGGCGGGTTCAGGACGGGGGCTCGGAGATGATGCGGCGCAGCCGACGGAAGTCGAGCGGCTTGGTCAGGATCGGAACACCGCTGATGCGTTGCGCGTCGAGCAACGCCCTGCGCAGCACGCCCGTGACCAGCACGCAGCACACGGGCGCGACATGCGCCTGCACCTCGGCGATCACGTCCACGCCCGTCACTTCGTCCTCGAGCAGGTAGTCCGAGATCACCACGTCGGGCTTGAACGTCTTGCTGAGCTCGATCGCGCTCTTTCCCGATTGAGCGCTGCGGACATCCCATCCGCGTTGATTGTTGATCCAGGAGATGAGCAGTTCGAGTGCATCCGGCTCATCTTCCACGATTAGTATTCGCTTCATGGCCTCACCCGCAGCGTATCAAGCCATTCCACTGCGCGGGGAGTACCGAAGATGCGAGGCGCGCCGGGCCGACGAGGCCGAATGACTCACTGATGCAACTTTGACTCACTCGTTCCGGGCGCCCTCGACCGTCGTCTCGAAAAGCAGCACCAGCGACGCCGGCGGCTCGTGCCACGCCTCCGGCCGCACCGCCACGTCAGCCCGGTAAAACCGCAGGCGATCGTCCTGCGAAGTATCACCGCGCACTCGGGCCGGCAGTGCGCGATAGTAGCCGAGCAGGTGCTCTCGCTCGACGGCGTCGCCGTAGACGCCCGCCGCTCGCCACGCCATGCCCCAGCGCGCCTGCGGCCGCGCCCCCCCGTGCGCGGGGCTGTCGGCCAGCCATCGGCGTTCGCCGGCGTGCTCGACCTCGATCCAGAGATCGGGCAAGCGTGGCCCCGCGATCCACTGGAACGTCGGATAACACGCGAACGGGTACGCACGCATCTGCCCGCTCGCGCCCGCCAGCGTCGCGCCCGCCAGCAACACTCCAGCGACCGCGAGCACGCGCCGCGTGCCCACTGCCCGCTCGCGCAGCGCACCCCCAACGGCTCGCAACAGCCCGCCGCGACGGCTCGGCGGATCGACGGGACGCTCGTCCGCCATCCACGCGAGCAACCACTCCCAGTCGATGAGCACGACGTAACAGGCCAGGAGCGATCCGAATGGCAAGAACATCCAGCGCGCGGCCGCGACGTGGAACCCGAGCCCCAGCGCTGCGGCGATCGGTCGCCCGCGCGGCCACCCCACGAGCAGCGGAAACGACAGCTCGAGCAGCACGACGCCGAGCGCACCCAGATGCACCAGCGCCGGATGCTCATCGATGCGCCACGCAGGCAGCGCGCCGAACTCGTACCACTTCCAGTGCATCTGGTTCTGGAGGTTGTCGCTGATGATCCAGTCGAGCCCCGACTCGGCGAGCTTCCAGAAACCAGGAAAGAAGTACACGACAGCGAGCAGCGCGCGCAGCACGCCGAGCGACAGTTCGCACGCGACGGCCGCGTCTGGCGCCGCGGTCGGGCGTTCGTTGCTCCAAGGCAGGGCGAGCCGCAGCGCGCACGGGCTGACGGCGAGCACGAGCGAGAACCAGACGAGGTGCATGCTGTGGCGCGGCCCCCCCGAAAAGTGGGGCAGCGCAAACAGCAGCGCCGCGCTGAGGGCCGAGAGCGGCGCCGTCCAGCGCGCCCGCCAGCCCACGAGGGCCAGCGACGTCGCGACGACACACAGCAGACGCACCGGGCCGAGCCAGACTTCGCTCGCATCGACGAGGGGCAATGCCCCGGCGAGGCCGGTGACGGGCGCGCGCAGAGCCCGGGCCCACTCGGCCCAGCGCGCCGCATCGATCACCTCGCTGGAAGCGAGCACGACGCCGCACACGACGACGCGCGTGATGGCCAGGTTCAACGCGTTGCGCGGAGCGCCATGGTTCACGCTGCCATCGTCATGCCACCAAACCTCGGGGGCGTCGAGCATGCGTCGCTTTCTCGGACGCTTGGCGACCACGGGAGGATTGGAATGCAACGCGAAGGCGCGCCTTTGTGTTGCATCCCGAGGCGCCCCCCATGGCAAAGGGACGCAAACGCGAAACGCCGAGGTCGGGCGCGCGCTCGGAAAACGTCGGCGGGCGAGCGAAACGATGAATCTTTTCTCGCGCTGCCCAGCACTGTCATCGCGTGACGGAGGCCTTCGAGAGTTCGGCCTTGGGGGACGTATTGATGTCGCGGACACCGAGGACGAGTGGGTGGTGCAAGGGCGTTGGGCTGGCCGCGGCGATGAGCTGCGCGAGTTGCACGCCGCTCGAAGACTGGTCGAGCTACTCGGCGGGCGGTGGGGCGAGCGTCGCGAGGGCGAGCCCTCCCCGCAGCGTTGCAGGAACGGACGGCAGCATCCCCCTGGCGTCGCCGCCGCTCGCCGACGCCGCGCCGCAGCTCGACGGCGCTGCCGCCGTCGACGCGGGCTCCTCTCTTCGGGAGGGCGGTGCCGCGCTAGAGCCCGACGGCGGCAGCGCCGCATCCGAGCTCACCGGTGTGAGCTCCGATGGCGGTGCGCCCGCTCCGTCCTTGCCGGGCGCGTTGAGCGGCGAGAGCGTCCAGACGCTGCGTGTCGCCGGCGTCGAGCGCGCGTTCATCTATCATGCACCGGCGGGGCTCGACCCCAACGCTCCGGCCCCGGTGCTGATCGTGGCGCACGGCTTCGAAGAGACGGCCGCCGACATGGTCGCGATCACCGGCTTTGACAGCGTCGCCGATCGCGAGGGCTTCGTGGTGCTCTATCCCCAGGGCCAAGGGCTCATTCCCTGGAACATCGGCGACGACGTGTGCCAGGGCGGGGCCCGACTGGTCGCGAGCGCGAGCGGCGACGATTCGGCGTTCGTCGATGCCATGCTGGCCTTCGTCGCCAGCGATCGCGTCGTCGACGCCGCTCACGTGTTCATGACCGGGCTCGGCAGCGGTGCCTATCTCGCGAACGATCTCGCCTGCCGGCGCTCCGACATCCGCGCCGTGGTGTCTCACTCGGGAGGGTCGCATGCGCTCGACGCCTGTGTCGCTGCCGCGAAACCGGCGCTGCTGTTGCACGGAACGGAAGACACGGCCGTGCCCGTGGCTTGCGGCGAGCAAGCGCGCGAGCGCTGGGTCGCGCACGACGGCTGCTCGA
>Ga0335075_10014066_pt1 | contig 12037 bp, 10 predicted proteins | sample Lox_Sample_24_FD_206723 | JGI IMG/M metagenome (GOLD analysis project Ga0335075, IMG submission 206723) | Soil microbial communities from Loxahatchee National Wildlife Refuge, Florida, United States - Lox_Sample_2.4 | ecosystem: Environmental > Terrestrial > Soil > Wetlands | place: USA... | reverse complement strand
TGTTGAGATGTTCCCCGCTGGCGCCGCGATCTTGCTGCGGGATAAATACGTGCACGACGCGGTGCACGTCACCGAGGCCGGCCTGCGCGGCGCACCGGACACCCAGGTCGCGGCCACTGCCCGCGCTCAAGGCCGCGCAGTCGTCACCGAGAACGTCGCCGACTTCGCCGCCGAGCGCGACGTCGTCCTCATCTTCGTTTTAAAGAGGAACCTGCCCGCCGGCGGCGCCCAGGCCCCAGCCCTCGCAGCCGTCCTCAACCGATGGGCCAGCGAGCACCCCGGCCCCTACCTTGGCCCCCACTGGCCACGCACCGACTAAGACACAACACGGCCGACGCTGGTTGTCGGCTATGTCCCGGCTCAACCCGGCTGGTCAGCCGCGAGGCTCCGCAGCACGAACTTCTGGATCTTGCCCGCGGGCGTGCGCGGCAGTTCGTCCACCAGGAGCACTACTTCCGGGGCCTTCTGCCTGGCCACGCCGACATGCGCGAAGTACCGCCTGGCCTCAGCGACGTCGAACGAATGTCCGGCCCGGGTTACCACTACCGCGCAGACCCGCTCCCCCAGCACAGGATCAGGAGCCGCGACTACGGCCGCTTCCGCGATTGCGGGGTGCTCGGCTGGCGCGCCACCGCGGTCACGGCGGACCGGGTAGGCCAGCCAACCGCAGTCCGCCGATGCGGCCAGGTATATCGGGCCGAGGTGCGCTGGTTCGGGCACACCGGGAACGGCCGACATATCAGCGATCTTCCGCCGGTCATCGAGCTGGACGCGGACGGCCCCGCCGGGCGGGATCTGCCCGGCCTCCGAGTCACTGTCGGCAATTCGTTCCCTGCCGTACCGCATCGTAAGGAAGAACAGGCGGCCACCGCCCGAACCCGCCACGGCAGAGTACACATCCATCCGGCCCGGCAGCCCGGTCGACAGCCTTGCCAGACGCCGCGTCGCGTACGGCCGCGCCGGGAACCCCGGCACCAGCGCCCTCGCCATAGCCGACCAACACCGGTCGTCTACGACGCGGGCGTCCTGGTCGCCGCCGACCGCAACGTCCGCGCCGTATGGGCAGACCACCGGATCCGGCTCGAGGCCGGAATCGTCCCCGTGCCCGTCATCGCGCAGGTCAGCCGCTCCCCCGCCCAAGTCCAGTTCCGCTGGATCCTGCGCGGATGCGAAATCGTCCCCCTGACCGAACAGAAAGCGCACGCCGCCGGTGAGCTCATGGGCCGCGCCGCGACCAGCGACGTCGTCGACGCCGTTGTCGCCAAGGCGGCTGCCGACTTGCACGCCGACGTTGTCACCGGCGACCACGCTGACATCAACTGCCTCCCCCAAGCTGCGGGTGCCACCAGCCAGATCATCGACCTATAGCATCGCCCCCGGACCAGCCGAGAACGCGGCCACTGGACAGCGCAACCGCCCGGCTCCTGCCTCCTTGATCCGGAAACGGCAAGTGCCCAGCTCGGCGGAACAGAACTCCATGCAGTCCGCGCCCCCGCGCCTTACGGCAGGCGCAACGCACGGATCTGCATGCTCCTAGTGCACACGCGGCTCGACGGTCTTGCCGATGACAGTGCCCGGCGTCGCTTCGGCGGTGGAGGGCCGAGTTAGCTCGCCGGTCTACCTCAGGCTGCCGGCCGCGAACCTGCGGGATACTGCTGGCAGTGCCGCCATCGGTGCCCGCTGTGCCCATCGCGTGAGGTCTGGCAAGGTCGGTGAGATGAAGCCCAACAGGTCGGTCCCGCCAGCGACCGTCGTGCCCGTCCTTTCCTATCCGGACGTGCGGGTCGCAGTGGCGTGGCTGAGCGCGGCGTTCGGTTTTGCTGAGCGCACGCGGATCGGCGACAGTCACCGGGCGCAGATGAGCATCGGGGCGGATGGAGCAGTGATCGTCGCTGAACGCCGGGGCGAGAAGCCAGCACAAGACGATGGGGTGAGCCACCTCATCCGTGTCAGGGTCGAGGACGTCACTGCCGTGTTCGAGCGTGCCCGTGCGCACGGAGCACGCGTGCTCGAACCGCCAACAGACCGGGAGTACGGCGAGCGGGACTGCACCATGGAGGATGTGGCGGGCCATCGATGGCAGTTCGCCGAGACCGTGCGGGACGTGGCGCCCGAGGATTACGGCTGCACGACCGTCGCGCCCTGGCCCGGCCGTCCCGGCGCCTGACGGCTTCACCGATCCCGCGGGACAGCGTCTGCGCCTTGATCGTCGGCTATCGCCATTGCCCGAATCTGCCGCGACGGGAGCGTCCGGAATACCGGCTCTGCGCTTCCGCTCCTGGTGATCAGCTCCACCTGATCGGCTCCGATGAAGCGCAGGCCGTGGTGAGTGCCGATCACGATCCCGTCGAAGATGTCAAGCTCAGGTATGTCCAGGGAGGTGCTCGAGGGTGCCCACCGTCGCGCCGGATACAGACAGCACCGGCGAGCCATGTACGGCAGCCTGGTGGGAGACGGGCGTGTCCTCAGCCATGTCAGCATCCGTCCTGTTGTCCTGGCGATCCGTTGCGGGACCCGCTGTTGTCATCGCCGCTGAAGCGCCAGCGCGCCGACAAGCTGCGATCTCTTGGCCATGCTGAGAACTTCCGGCGCAGGCCGTCCAGTCTGTCCATCATGACCGGCCCGTGCGCCGTTTTCCCTAGCGGCCAGCCACCTCGTATGCACCGGGGCACCGCGTCAGTCGAACGCCGGTTTGCGGTCCCTGGTCCGCTTGAGCTCGAAGAAGCCGTCTGCCTCGGTTACCAGGACGACACCGTCCCATAGCCGGCCGGCCGCTTCACCGCGCGGGATCGGCGTGATGACCGGGCCAAAAATGGCATTGCCGCGGATACGGATAACGGGCGTACCCACATCCGTCCCGACATCGTCGAAGGCCTCGTTATGAGATCTCTTAATCTCATCGTCGAACTCGGTGCTGTCGGCGGCGCCGACCAGGGAACCCGGCAGGCCCACCTCAGCCAGCGCTTCACCGATAACCTTCGGATCGTCTCCGCGGCCCTGGTTGTGGAACCTCGTGCCGATGGCGGTGTAGAGCGGACCGACGACGCCAGGACCGACCTCCTGAGCGGCGGCGGCAACCACCCGGATCGGGCCCCACGCCTTGCTCATCCGCTCCAGGTACTCGGGAGTCAGGCCCTTGCCCTCGTGCTGGATCAGGTTCAGGTAGGCCAGCGACATGATCCGCCAGTCGACCCGCACCGGCCGCACCTTCTCCACCTCGAGCATCCACCGGGAGGTGATCCAGGCCCACGGGCACAGCGGATCGAACCAGAACTGCATGTCTTCACGGGTCGCTGACTGTGTAGTCACGCTGGCTCGAAACAGGCAGTGACGCAGGCGTATTCCCGGCCCGCGCAGACGCTGTACCCGCACCTGCTCCCGCCGGTGCCGTTGCCAGGCATCGACATAGCCCAAGTCTTTCTTGCTCGTGGCCGGGCGCCCAGCTAGTCAGCTGTCCGCAGAGGTCGAACTGGAGGAGATGAGAGGTGACTGAACTGGCTGCTGCTATCAGCTGGCGGGTTCCGATGGTTGGCCGGCGCGCCGAGCGTGAGCGCTCGACGGCTTCGTTGCTGCGGTCCGCTCTGGCCACAGCCAGACACTAGTGCTGCGGGTGAGGCGGGGATCGGGAAGTCAGCCGAGCTGGAACTCATCGGGAGGCAGGCGGACGGCTGCCGGGTCCTCTCATGTGCAGGTGTTCAAGCGGACGCCGAACTCGCCTTTGCCGGACTCCATCAGATTCTCGGTCCGCTGCTGAACGGTGCTGATCAGCTGCCAGCGTCGCAGCGCGACGCCCAGCACTCCATGCGGCCTCCACATGCCGCGGCGTTTGGCGGACCGGGGGTTATCCCCCGCCCGGACGGTTGGGCCAACCTAGGCGGTAGGGCGCCAGCTGGCCACATTTCCCTTACGCCACGAGCTTTCTAGCGTGGATGGCACAGGCACGCGACGGGCGTGCCCAGGCCAGGGAGGCGTCATGATCGAGGCCAGCGGCCTCAGCAAGAGGTACGGGCCGGTGAGAGCCGTCGACAACCTTAGCTTTACCGTCCAGCCAGGCTCCGTGACCGGGTTCCTCGGACCGAACGGCTCGGGGAAATCCACAACGATGCGGATGATCCTGGGCCTGGACCGCCCGGACGCCGGCCGGGCCACGATCGGCGGGCGGGCCTACCACGATCTCGCCTGGCCGCTGAGGGAGGTGGGCGCGCAGCTCGAGGCTCGCGCGTTTCATCCGGCCCGCTCGGCGCGGTCGCACCTGCGGGTTCTCGCGGCCGCGGGGAATATCCCGGACTCGCGGGTGGACGAGGTCCTCGGCGTGGTTGGCCTGTCCGATGCTGCTCGCCGCCGTGCCGGCACGTTCTCACTCGGCATGTCGCAGCGACTGGGCATCGCCTCAGCCCTGCTCGGTGACCCAGCGGTGCTGATCCTGGATGAGCCGGTGAACGGCCTGGACCCACAGGGCGTCCGCTGGATCCGCACCCTGCTGCGCAACCTGGCCGCGGAGGGCAGAACCGTGCTGGTGTCCAGCCATCTGATCAGCGAGATCGCGCTGATGGCCGACCACCTGATCGTCATCGGCGACGGCCGCCTGCTCGCCGAGACGACAGTCACCGACCTTTCGGCCCGCTCGGGATCCCTCGAGGATGCATTCCTCGCGCTGACGTCCGGAGGTGCACCATGACCACCATCTCAGCCACAACCAGGCGTCCGGCCACCCACAGATCCGCCGTCGGGTTCCGGCAAGCCGCGCGGATGGAGCAGATCAAGCTCCGTACGCTGCGCTCACCCTGGGTGACACTGCTTATCACCGTCGCCGGCGTGGTGGGCCTGGCAACCGCGGTCGGCGTCAACTCCAAGGACACCCACGGCGACATCACCAGCAATGTCCTTGCGGGCGTCGCACCCGGCCTGCTCGCATTCGGGGTGCTCGGTGTGCTGGTGATGACCAACGAGTACTCCTCCGGCCTGATCAGGGCTACGCTCACCGCGGTGCCACACCGGGGGACACTGCTCGCGGCGAAGACAGCAGTGTTCGGGGCCATTGCGCTGGCGGTTGGTGAGCTCGCCTCGTTCGCCGCCTTCTTCGCCGGGACGGCGGCCCTGCCGCCCGCGTTCCACGCGCCGTCGCTCACCGATCCGACGGTGCTGCGGGCGGTGCTGATGGTCGGGGCGGCCTACCCGCTCATCGGGCTGCTTGGCCTGGGCATCGGCACGATCGTGCGGCACGGGGCCGCGGCCACTGGGGTGGTCATCGGCGCGGTGTTCGTCGGCGCACAGGCGCTCGGGGCGCTGACCCACTCGCTCGGCGCCTACGCTCCGATCGCTATCGTCTCTGACTCGCTGTCTGTCACCAAGGCCGCGACGGCGCATGCGGCGGGCTACCCTGCGCTCGGGCCCTGGGCGGGCCTGGGAATGCTCGCGCTCTACGCGGCGGTGACGGTGGCAGCGGGAGCGGTGCTGCTCGCACGGCGCGACGCCTAGCGGGACACTGAACTCATGGGCAGCAAGGCGGGACTGCGGGCCAGGGGGGCTGGCTCGCAGTCGTCCGCCGGAGGCGGGCCGCGCCGGGCCGGCGGCGTCGCGCGCACCTTGCTCGGCGCGCCGTTCACCCGGCAGGCCTGGCGGGAGCTGCTCTACGCGGTTGCCGGGGTACCGCTGGGTGTGGCGGGATTCGCGCTCACCGTCGCGTTCCTGGGGCCAGCGACCGTCCTGACGATATCTCTTCTAGGCACCGTCCTCGGCCTTGTGCTGCTCACGGCCGGGCTGCGGGTTGCGCGCGCGGTGAACGCTACGCAGCGAGTGCTGGCCGAGGGCTTGCTAGGCGAGCGGCTGCCACAACTCCCGCCGCACCAGCCGGCGCACGGGGTACTCCGCCGCATTGATGCCCGGCTGCGGGACGGCGCAGGATGGCGGGCGGTGGCCGCCGTCATCGCGGGCCTGCCGATGGCGGTCGCCAAGTACATCGCGGTTCTCTGGTGGGCATACGGGGTGTTCAGCTTCACCTCGCCTGTGTGGTGGCTGATGTTCCGCAACCATCCGGCCGGCACCCATCTGAGCCCGGTCCATTTCGGCGGCATTGCGGTCGAGACCTGGCCGGGGACCTGGCTGGCGGCCGTCGCAGGAGCCGCGATACTGCTAGTGGCGCCGTGGCTAGTCCGTGGAATCGTTGTGGCGGAACTGGGGTTGTTGCGCAGGATTCTTGGGCCCGGCGAAATGGCGGCGCGGGTCGCCACTCTCGAGCGGTCCCGTTCGGAGGTGGTCAACGAGGCGGCGGCACTTGTGCGGCAGATAGAACGGAACCTCCACGACGGCGCCCAGACCCGGCTGGCGACTCTCGCACTGCACCTAGGCATGGCGCGGGACAAGCTCGCCGCAGGGGGTCCGGACGAGGTGGCGGCGGCGCTAGAGCTCGTGGAGGCGGCGCACGCGGGCGCGAAGGAGGCGCTCGTGGAGTTGCGGGACCTCTCCAGCGGCATCCATCCGCCCGTGCTCGACAACGGCCTTGGGCCGGCCCTGGAGAACCTCGTCGCCGGCAGTGCGATCCCGGTCCGGGTGACGGCGCACCTGACCGAGCGACCTTCGCCTGCGATCGAGACGATCGCTTACTTCAGCGCTGCCGAGCTCCTGGCGAATGCCGTCAAGCACAGCAGCGCCAACGTGATCGAGGTTGCCGCTACCTCACCGCCAGGCGGGCCGTTCGTGCTGACCGTCAGCGACGATGGCCGGGGCGGCGCCGACGAGGCCGACGGCTCGGGGCTTTCTGGCCTGCGCCACCGGGCGCGGACCGTTGACGGCACCCTAACCCTCACTAGCCCGCCCGGCGGACCCACCACCGTCAGCGTGCAGCTTCCCCTGCACCCATGAAGCGACCTAGCCCTGGCGGCTGCCCATCCTCTGCGCCGGCCGGCGCTATTCGGCATGTAACCCAGTCGTCGTCGGCCATGGGACTATGACCGGCATGCGGGTGGTAATTGCGGAGGACTCCGCGCTGCTGCGGGAAGGCCTCGTGCTGCTGCTTGAGGACCGGGGGTACGAGGTAGCCGCGGCGGTCGCGGATGCCAGCTCGCTGCTCGCTGCGGTGGCTGAGCATCATCCAGACGTAGTGGTCACCGACATCCGGATGCCGCCCACGCACACCGACGAGGGCCTGCGAGCCGCGGCGGAGCTGCGAAAGGAGCACCCAGAGATCGGGGTTCTCGTCCTCTCCCAGTACATCGAGACCACCTACGCGACTGCGCTACTCGCCGGGAACGCCGGAGGCGTCGGCTATCTGCTGAAAGATCGGGTCGCTGACGCTGCCGAGTTCGCCGGCGCACTCGAGCGGGTCGCCGCCGGCGGGACGGCGCTCGACCCTGAGGTGGTCACGAAACTGATGCGGGCAAGCCGACAGACCGGCGGGCTCGGCGGCCTCACTCCGCGGGAACGTGAGGTCCTCGAGCTCATGGCCGAGGGGCGCTCCAATGCAGCGATCGCCGAGGCCATGGTCATCTCGTCCGGAGCCGTGGAGAAACACGTCGCGTCCATCTTCAGCAAACTGCGGCTGCCGTCGTCCGAAGCCGACAACCGGCGGGTGCTAGCCGTGCTGCAGTACCTGCGAGCCTGACCCGTGGCAACTGGGGTTCCGGACCAGTACGGGGCATGCTGGATAGGAGCCGCAGGCACCGCGTGCGAGCCGTCAGATGACCGTGAGCTGGCCTCCCGCACGCAGGTAACACGGTTGCGGTCCTCGGTCATCAGCACGCTGCAAGAGCCAAACCAAGAGCCAACTCAGCCCAAAGAGCCGCCACGATACCCGCGGCTACCGATGCGCCGCCTGGGACCCGCGAGGGAGTACGGCAGATTGACCGCGTGACCACCGGGCTCGACGGCGTACTGGAGGAACTGCGCGAGATCGCCCGCGGCCTGCACCCGGCCGTTCTCGCCCACCGCGGACTGCGCCCGGCACTTAAGACGCTGGCAAGCCGAGCCCGCCGAGGTCTGGTGTCCCCCGCGGACCTGGATGTTCAGCCTGAAGGCATCCTGTGGTTGACGAGCTATCCGGCCGACAGGTGGGAGCAGTAGCACATGCGGTACATCAACGCACAACACAGGGGCAATGCCCTCTGGATCACCTTCGACCGGCCGGAAAAGCTCAACATCTTGCATCCGGAGGACCTGAGCGAGCTACACGACGTCATCGCCGACCTCACTTCTGGCGTACAGGCGATTGTTTTCACCGGCGCGGGCCAGGTGGCCTTCAGCGCGGGAATGAACATCGAGTCCTTCGTCGGCCTAACATCTGCGCGAGCGCATGCCCTGATCGGCGATCTCGCGCAAGTCATGCAGGCTATCCGGCACTCGCCAGTCGTGACCGTTGCCGCGGTCAACGGTTACTGCCTCGGGGCAGCGTTCGAATTGGCCCTGGCGTGCGATCTTCGTGTCGTCTCCCCGACTGCCTCGTTCGGCCTGCCCGAGATCAAGGTAGGCGTGCCGTCAGTCATTGACGCGGCTCTGCTGCCGGGCTTCGTCGGACTCAGCAAGGCGCGTGAAATGGTCCTCACCGGCGATATCTACAAGCTTGATCAGCTGCCGCCCGGCAGCATTGCCAACGTGGTCGCCGATCCTGGGGTGCTCGCTGCCGCAGCGGAGTCCCTGCTAGATCGCGTCGCGACACACCCTCGGACTGTGACCGCTGCTCAGCGTCGGCTGTTCGACGTGTGGCTCAATAACTCGCTCGATGCCTCAATGAACGCCAGCATGGCCGAGTTTGCCAAGGTGTTCGAGAGCCAGGAGACGCATGAGCAGATCGCACGTCACCACAAGACGATCTCTGGATAGCGCGTGTCGCCCTGGTCACTGGCGCTAACCGCGGGGTCGGCCAGGCATTCGCGCGGGAACTGGTCCGCCGGGACTCTGCGCCTCCCGCTTCATGGGACTGCGAGACCTCGCGTGAGCGCGATGCCCCGCGAGCGGGCCGGTACCGCGACGCCCATCGTCGACCCGTACATGGATAGCCGCACGGGGTGTCCCGTCCGGTGTCACCGGTAGCCCGTTGTGTCAGCGGGCTTGCCGGCGTCCTCAACCTCGACGATGTAGCGCCAGGCGTCGGGGCGCGATCCGTCGAGGTCGGTGAAGCCGTACTCGTTGGCGAGGCTGCCGCTTGACAGGGACTGGCTGTTCCAGCGCGACTTATCCGGGTCGGACGCTAGTGCCGCGACGGCTCGGCCGATGAAGCGGGGGGTCTCGGAGATGGCGAAGTGCGGTTCACCGCTGGTGGCGTCGCGCCAGTTGTCCTCGGTGACGCCGAACTGGTCGAGCATGATCTCCGAGCGCAGCCAGCCGGGCGTCAGTGACACCGCGGTCGCTCGGTGTTTCGCGAGGTCCTGCGCGTGCGCCCAGGCCATCCGGTTCACCGCGACCTTGGCGAGGTCGTAGAACGGCGACAGCCGATAGTTCCGGGCGTTGTAGTCGGCGGTTCCGTCGGTGACTTCGACGAGAAGCCCGCCAGGACGCTGGATCAGCAGGGGAAGTGCGAAGTGTGCGGTGATGAGGTGGGTGTCGATCGCCAGGTGCAGCATGCGCAGGCCGTTCGCGAGGTCGTGCTCCCAGACGGGCTTGTCCCATTCAACGAGCAGCTCGCCGCCCCAGATGTCGTTGACGAGAACGTCGAGGTGCCCGTGACCGGCACGAATGCGGTCGGCGAGCGCACGCACCTGTTCGGGAACGAGATGGTCGGTGGGCACGGCGATGCCGACACCCCCGGCGCGGTCCACCAGCTCCGCGGTCTCCTCGATGGTCTCCGGCCGGCCGTACTCCGACGGGCGCTCGCGCGTCGTCCGCCCGGTGACATACACGATGGCGCCCGCAGCGCCGAGCTCGACCGCTATCCCGCGTCCCGCACCGCGCGTGGCACCGGCCACCAGGGCGATCTTGCCCGCCATGCTCATCTCCAGCTCCGTCCTGCAATGATATATAAACGAACAGTTGGTTATAATAACATCGTGCCTCGCCCCAAGTCCCAGTCCGATGAGCAGGTGCTCGACGCGGCACTCGCGCTCGTCCGCTCCAGCGGCGTCGACCATTTGACATTCGCGGCGCTGGCCGAGCGCTGCGGCCTGTCCGCAGCGACGCTTGTGCAGCGCTTTGGCACAAAGCCCGGGCTGACCCAGCGCGCTCTGCTGCACGCGTGGGACAAGTTGCAGGCACGAACCCTCGAACTCGCCTCGTCCGTGCCGAAGACTCCGGACGGCGCTATCGAGTTCCTCGTCGGCCTGTCGCACCATGACGGCGACATTGAGGCCTACGCGGAAGGTCTGCTTATCCTGCGCGAAGACCTTCGCGACCCCGTTCTCCGCAGCCGCGGCGCCGCGTGGGAAACAGCCGTCACCACTGCCATCAGCGCGTGCTTCGCCTCCGTTCCCGACACCCCAAGCGGGATCGGCTTTGCCCTGGCCGCACACTGGCAGGGAGCACTGACTTGGTGGGCATTCGGCGCCCAACGCCGCCTCGACGACTACCTGACCGAAAGCCTGCGCTCGCTCATCTCAATGCTCCTGCGCTCGCCCGGCCAGCACCACAAAGCTGCTCCATAACGGGCGGGGCCTGGATCGACTCCACCGGTCACCGCCGTGACCTCGCTGTCTGGAGCCAGCGGCCGGCTCGCCGTGCGCATCGGCTCCCATGCCGGCTGCTGAACGGCCGTGTTCCGGGTGGCGGTGCTGTTCGGCCTTGGCCTGGCCTCCCTCCTGCCACACCTGACCGCCGCGCGATGGACTTTGCCCCTTACCGGTCTCACCGGCGCGGCCTTCATCACGCGGCCCAGCCGCGCCACCGCCGCACGGCCGACGCTTATCCAAACCCGGTGCCCCACCTCGCCTGCCCAGTCGCGTCCGCCATGCACCAGGACAAGACAGCAGCCAAGCAACCGGCCTGATATGGAGACCGCAGATGATGTGCGCCGAACGTCTCGCAGCCGCCCTGCAGCGGCGGCGAAATCCGCTAGCGCATGCGTCCCGTTCCAGCCAATACTTCCGGTTATGACTGAACAATTCCCCGACCGCACCTTCGGCTGGTCGAACATGTTCGTCGCGACGCGGGAGTCCGATCCGCGGGAACAGGGCGCTCCCCCGGTTGGCGAGCGCGACACCCTGGCGCGGTTCTTGCGCGACTACCGTCTGACGCTGGAGCTAAAGTGCCAAGGGCTTGACGCGACTGCCATGGCGGCCCAGTCGGTGCCGCCGTCGGACCTGTCGCTGCTCGGCCTGTTGCGGCATCTGGCAGCCGTCGAGCAGTTCTGGTTCCGCCGCGTGCTAGCCGGCCAGGATGCGCCCCGGCTGTATCGCTCCGCCGATGGCCGTAACCTGGCGTTCGACGGTGCGGTCGCCGACCCGGCTGTCGTCGCAGAAGCCTGGCAGGCCTGGCGTGGCGAGGTTGCCTTTGCCGAGCAGTTCGTGGCCGCCCAGGAGGACCTCGGCGCCACCGCCAGTTTCGATAACGGCCTGGGCGAGCAAGACAGCATCTCGGTCCGCGAACTGCTGGTGCACATGATCGAGGAGTACGCACGGCACATGGGCCACGCGGACTTCCTGCGCGAGCGCATCGACGGGCGAGTCGGCCAGTAAGCTCACCGTCCCCTCAGCTAGCGGAGCCCCTTCGACCTGTGAACACAAGCCCGCCGTCACCGCTACGCGGCGACTAGCCGCTCGAAGAAGGCACGGTAAAGGCGCAAGCTTTGCCGTAGGTCCTCGGTGGAGACGTCGTCACCGCCGGCCCACTGTGCCTCAAGCTGCTCGCGTTCGCTTGCGAACCGCTGGGCCAGGCGCTGCAGGACCTCGGCGACAAGGGCGTCGGCGTCCTGGACCGCCTTTCTTGGACCGTCCACGAAATCAGCCTGTATGTCCTTCCACTGCCCGAGGATGCGCTGCATCTCATGGCTTCCCAGCAGTTGCGCATACGGCTGATCGAAGAAGGAGCGGTACTGGCGCACGCACCGCCTTAGGTCCTCGGTGGACACGTCGTCGCCACCGGCCCACTGTGCCTCAAGCTGCTCGCGTTCGGTTGC
>Ga0335075_10014065_pt1 | contig 12038 bp, 11 predicted proteins | sample Lox_Sample_24_FD_206723 | JGI IMG/M metagenome (GOLD analysis project Ga0335075, IMG submission 206723) | Soil microbial communities from Loxahatchee National Wildlife Refuge, Florida, United States - Lox_Sample_2.4 | ecosystem: Environmental > Terrestrial > Soil > Wetlands | place: USA... | reverse complement strand
CTGCAGCTGGGACAGCGAATGATAGATGTCCCAGCCCGAGTAGATCCCGTACTGGTTCTTCTGCTTCCCGCTGATCGTGGCCACCTTCTCATCGGCGCCCATGTACTGGCCGTTGACGTCGCTGGTGATGTTGGGCTGCAGGAAGTCCTTGTACAGCAGGCTGTAGAACTCCTGGGTCTCGGCGTAGCTGCCGCCGGAGACCTTGATCTTTCCGAGCAGGCTGTTCCAGGAGCGCTGGGCCGCGGCCTTGACGCCGTCGAAGTTCCAGCCCGGGTTGTCGGTCTGCCGGTCGAGCTGCGCGTTGGCCGTGCTGACGTAGGAGATCGCGACCTTGGCGTCGATCACCGGGTCGGAGGTGGTGTCGAAGGTCAGGAACACCGCGGCCGGGTCGTTCTGCCCGGACTCGGTGATCACCTGCGAGGCCGTGAACGGCTGGCTGAAGACGATGTCGAAGTACACCGTGTACAGCTGCGACTGACCGTCGTTGTCGCTCTCGCCGCAGAAGTCGCCGCTGGTGTCCGAGCCCATCACCTCGTTGTTCCCGACGATCTGGGCGCTGTCGCCCTGGTCGCCGTTCTGGCTGTTCTGCAGCTGGATGAGGAAGTCGGCGGCGGTGGTCTTGGGGAAGGTGAACCGGCCCATGGAACTGTGCGGGGTGGCGGTGAACTGCGAGGTGATCGTGTTGGGCATGTTGGACTGGGCCGAGTAGTAGCCGGCCTGCGCGACCTCGCCGGTGTTCGTAAACGAGGTCATCACGTTGTTGGGGTTGCCGGACGGCAGCGCGCCGGTCATCGGCAGGATCGGCACGTCACCGCCCGCGCCGCAGCCGGGCCCGGACAGGTGCGTCAGGCTGTAGCCCATCAGCTGGGTGTCGCCGTAGCCGTAGCCGCCGCCGGCGTTCCGGTCCGGGTAGGTGTCGGGGCTCCACTGCACCATGCCGAACGGCACCTCGGCGCCGGGGAAGGTGTTCCCGCCGCCGCTGGTCCAGGTGCGGGTGTCCACCAGCGCGGCGGGATCCGCCACCGGCTGGCTGACCACGCCGGAGTTGCGCGCCCCGGCCGGCAGCTTGCCCTTGGCCAGGGGCTTGGCGCAGTCGGTCACGCGGCCGTCGAGGGCCTCGGCGCACATAGAGCGATGGCGCGCCGGCCGGGACGCCGAGGACCGGGCGCTGGTCGAGACGGGAGTGCTCGGCTCGGGCCGCGGGCTCGGGCTGGCGCTCGGCGTGGGGCTCGGACTCGGACTCGGACTCGGACTCGGGCTCGGCGCCGGCTGCGGGCTCGTGCTCTGCGCGGGCCGCGCGGCGGTGCTGGCCATGGCGGCCGGGGCTCCGGCCGTCCCGAGCGACAGGCCGATCGCCATCATCGCTGCCGCGGCCAGGGTCACCGCCGCTGGCCAGCGGGCCGGGCGCACCGTGTGCTTGGGTCTCATCGATCGTCCTCCCAGGTGCGGTCCAGCACCGCTCCGCAACCCCCCGGGGCGACCCACCCAAGCCCTTGCAAACGGCGCCAGGCCCGTTTCTGACAACGATGTCAACAGGCATATTTCGCCACCATGCCGTCCGTTGTCAAGCGGTCCGGCTCACATTGCGACAACGTTGTCTGAAGCCGTTGTCAGGCTAATGATCGTGATAAATCGGTCACCTAGCACCGGTAACGGTGAAAACAGGCGAAAGTCGCCTGTCCCCCGGACCGCGTGGCGGCGGCTCAGATGAGCACGTCCGGCCATAACGGGATTCATCATGGAAAGGCGACGGGAGAACGCCGGGGAAGCGCGAAGCCTGAACGGGAGATAGACCGGGTTACTTCCGGCGCCGGCCCCAGATCCTGATGACGGCCACCCCGAGTATGGCCAGTCCGACCGCGGCCGCCGCCAGGCGTACCTCCGGCCGAGCCGCCTGCTGCATGGCCTGCTCGCGCAGGCGGCGCACGTTGTTGGCTGGGCTCACCCGCTCCGCGAGAGTGTCGATGGTCTGAGCGAGGTTCTCCCGGGTGCGCTCGATCTGCGCGACAATTGCGTCCGGATCTTTCCCGTTTACCGCCTCGCCCCGCACGGCCACCGTGCCGTGCAATTCGACGGCATTGTCCGCATCGGCCTGGGCCATCACTAGCGTCCCTTCTCTGCCCGCCCCCGTTGGCGTGTCCCGAGTTCCCGCTAGTCTCCCAGGCTGGGCCGGGTCGCGCACGCCCGGGGCGGCCGCCGGAGTGTCTGCGCAGGTATTCCTGGTCACCCGAGCCCACGGGCCAGGGAAGTGGTCCCCGAACGACCCGGACGGGTAGGTGCACAGGACGTCCGGGGTCACCGTGTCGCCGCTGACGGTCGCGCCGTCACAGCTGGCCGGCGTGGGCTGGATGGCCCGGCCCACGTTCGCCCCGGCCTCGTGGTCGCCTTCGTCCGAGCTGACCACGAACAGGGTGTTTTGCGCCGTGATCCCGTCCTTGGCCAGGCGCTGGAAGAAGGTCCCGAACGCCTGGTTGTAGTACTGCGCCTGGGCGATGTAGCAGGCGCTGCCGCTGGCCAGCGCGTCCGGTGCGTGGAAGCACGGCTCGCCGGGGCCGTCCAGGCTCGAGATGAACTCGTTGCCGTGCAGGTCGGCCAAGTAGATGTTGGTGACCTGGACGCCGCTCTCCAGCATGTCGGCCGCGTAGGCCAGGGCCTGCGAGGCGTTGATGTGAGGCTAAAGGCCCGCCTCAGCGCAGCGGAGACTGACCGGCAATGGAACGCTCCCGCTGCGTCGTAATGGCGTACAGCAGCGCGTCGACGAGGGCCAGGAACTTCACGGCGTGATCCCTGGTGACCTGCGCCGGGTCCGCGGTGGCCACGTTGCGCAGCGCGACCAGGCCATCAACGGCCCGGACGATCGACTCGGGCACGAGCCCCTGATCGCGCGCGAACCTGGCCACGGCGGTGGGATCGCCGCTGCCCATCGGGACCAGCTTGCCGCTGGAGCCGAGCAGGTCGCGCAGCGCGGCCTCGACCGCGCCGAACGCCCCGGTGATGGCCGCGGCCGGATCATCGTCGGCCGCCGCGGCGAACCTGAGCCCCACCGGGATCGGGGCCGCGCCGGGCGGCCCGGCCGACACCGTCGCGGTCAGCTCGGCCTTGGTCTGAGCGGCGATCCGGTCGAACTCGGCGTCGGACTTCCCCGAGCGCAGCCGCCGCAGGCCGGATGCCAGTTGCATCAAGATGTCCACGATCGGGCGGCGCAGGAATGCCACGATCGCCACGATCGCCGCCGGCCAGGCAAGCGCCTTGACAAAGTCGACGATGAATTGCAACCCGGACATAGAAGTACCGTAGCCGAAAAATGCCCGGTCACCGATCGGGAGAGGCGACTCCGTTCCGGTAGGCATAGGTAACGGCCTGGGCGCGCCCGCGCGCGCCGATCTTGGCCAGCAGGTGATTGACGTGGCTCTTGACCGTGGCCTCGCTGACCACCAGCCGGGTCGCGATCTCCGCGTTGGACAGGCCCTCGGCGATCAGCGCGAGCACCTCGGCCTCGCGCGGCGTCAGGCCGTCGGGAAGCGGCCGCCCAACCGGATCGGCGGGCGCGACCGCGATCGCGTCCACCAGGTGGTGCTGTACGGCCGGGTCGATGACCGCATGGCCGTCGACCACCTGCCGCAGGGCCTGGCTGATCTCCTCCGCCCCGGCGTCCTTGGTCAGGTAGCCGCGGGCCCCGGCCCGCAGCGCTTCGAGGACCGAGCGGTCGTCGGCGTACGTGGTGAGCACGATGATCCGGGTCTGCGGAATCTGCTCGCGCAGCCGGCGGGTCGCCTGCACGCCGTCGCAGCGCGGCATGCGCAGATCCATCAGGACCACGTCCGGCCGCAGCGCCGTGGCCCGGGCCACCGCCTCCTCGCCATCCGCCGCCGTGCCCACCACCTCGACCTGCGGCAGCAGCCCGAGCAGCAGGACCAGCCCGTCCCGGACGACCCGCTGGTCGTCGGCCAGCAGCACCCTGATCGGATCGCCCGGGCCGGACCGCTCGCTCATGCCGGCACCCATAGGTCCACCCGGAAGCCGCCGCCGGCCGGCCCGGCCGTGAGGCGGCCGCCCAGCAGCTCGGCGCGCTCCCGCATGCCGGTCAGGCCGTACCCGCCGCCCGCGAGCTGAGCGCCCGTACCCGCGCCGGCCGGGGCGCCGCCGGCCATCGCGGTCACCGCCTCGCGGTCCCGGGCCACGTCCTCGATCGTCAGCCGGACGCCGTCCGGCTCGTAGCAGAGGCGCACCTCGGCCCGGTCGGCGCGGGCGTGCTTGCGGATGTTCGTCAGCGCCTCCTGAGCCACCCGGTACAGCGCCAGCCGGGCCTGCGACCCGAGCTCGCGCGGCTCGCCGGTCACCTGGAACGTGCACGGAACCCCGGTGTCGCGCTCGAACTCCGCGGCCAGCCCGGCGAGCCGCTCCGGCCCCGGCAGCTCCTCCTCGTCGCGGAGCATGCCGATCGCCCGGCGCGCCTCCTGCAGCCCGGACTTGGCCAGGTGGTGCGCCCGCTCGATGGTCTCGGTCAGCCGGGCGCTCGCCGCGTCGTCGACGGCCAGCAGCCGGGCCCCCTCCAGCTGCAGGGCGAGCCCGGACAGCGAGTGCGCGAGCACGTCGTGCATCTCCCGGGCCAGCCGCTGCCGCTCGGCCAGGGCGGCCGCCCGCACCTCGGCGTCTTGCGCCTTCTCGAGGTCCACCAGCAACCGCTCGATCTGGTAGCTGTCCCGGTCCAGCCGCCGGGTTAGCAACGCGGCCACCAGGGCCGCGCCGGGCAGGATGGCGACCGCCACGCCCCCGATGCCAACGCCCGGCTGCTGCCCGTGCGCACGGAACACCTCGGCCGTCAGCACCAGCACGACGCCGATCACCGCCACAGCGGAGGCGATCGCGATGCGATGCCGCACCTCGGGCAGCAGTCGCAGCGCCGCGGCCGCCGCGATGAAGAAGCCGAGCGCGCCCGCGCCGCCCTGCGGTTCCAGCCAGGTCAGGCCCGCCGAGCCGGCCAGCAGCAGCGCGAACGGCAGCAAGAGCAAGGGGCCGACGGCGCGGCGCGCGCACAGCGCGGTCAGCCCGCCCGCCGCGATCCCGGCCATCGAGCACAGGATGAGCAGCCCGCCGCCGTGCAGCCCGGGGCCGGGGTCCTTGGCCGACGCGACGATCAGCACCACCGCGAGCGTGACCAGCCCGCCCACCCGCAGCCGGCGCAACAGCAGATCGCGCTGGGCGCGCGCCAGCCGCACCGCGGCCAGCGTCGGCGCCGGCACCTGGTCGCCGTTCATACCTGCCAGCGTACGGCGGGGTCAGCCACGCGTCCTCGGGCCCAAGGTGGAGGAACAAGGTGGAGCCGCTCCACCCTGGGGTGGAGACCGGCGCCGCCGGCCGCACCGCAAGATCAGCCCCCGCGCCGAAGACGCCGGCCCTCCGGCCCCGGCACGCTGGTCCTAGTCGCGGTGCCTCGCCAGGAGCCCGCAGCAAACGCAAAGGCCAGTCAGATGTTCCTCTTGCTCGGACGGCGCTACCCGTGGATCTCGCTCGTCGGCGGCGCGGTCTTCCTCGCGATCGGAATCGTGGCCGGCAACATCGGAGCGGTGCTCATCGGATGCCTTGGCCTGGTGCTCGGCGGATGCCGAATGTTCGCCTCGTGGCGGCGCGGCGGCAGTCTGCTCGGCGGCCGGGGCGGCGCGAACGGGATGCTGCGGTGACCGTTATCGAGGTCGAACACCTGGTCAAGCGGTTCGGCAGCTTCTCCGCGGTCGAGGACGTCAGCTTCGACGTCCCGGCCGGCCAGGTGGCCGCGGTGCTCGGGCCGAACGGCGCGGGCAAGACGACGACCATCGAGGTGCTGGAGGGGTTCCTGACCCCGAGCAGCGGCGTGGTCCGGGTACTCGGAGCCGACCCGCGCCAGGGCGGCCGGGCCGGGCGCGCCCGCAGGGCCCGGATCGGGCTGGTTCTGCAGACGACCAGCCTGGACCTGCAGCTGACCGTGGCCGAGGCGATCGGCCTGTACGCGGGGCTGTTCCCGCGGCCCATGGCGCCGGCCGAGGTGATCGAGATGATCGACCTGGCCGGCGACGCGGGCACCAGGATCGGCGCCCTCTCCGGCGGCCAGCGCCGGCGCGTGGACCTGGGCCTGGGCATCATCGGCCGGCCGGAGGTGCTGTTCCTCGACGAGCCGACCACCGGGCTGGACCCCGAGGCGCGGCGGGAGCTGTGGGCCGTCATCCAGAGCCTGGTCGCCGGCGGAACCACCGTGCTGCTCACCACCCACTACATAGAAGAGGCGCAGCGGCTCGCCGACCGGGTGATCGTGCTGGCCGACGGCCGGGTCGTGGCCGACGCCGCCCCGGACCAGCTGCGCGCCCGCGGCGGCATCCCGGTCATCCGCTACCACCTGCCGCCGGGGGTTAACCCCGGCGACCTGCCCCCGGCCCTGGCCCGCCACGTCGACTCCCGGCATAACGAGCTGTCGCTGCCGTCGGCCGACCTGACCGCCGACCTCGACGCGCTCATCGGCTGGGCGCGCCGGTTCCGCGCCGACCTGACCGGCCTCGAGGTCACCCCGCCGAGCCTGGAAGACGCCTACCTCTCCCTCACCAGCGAGGCACCATGTCTGAACTGACCATCCAGCGGCTGCCCGGCACCGGGCAGCTCCTCGCCGCCCAGATCCGGTACCAGATGCTGCTGCTGATGCGCAGCCCGCGCGCCATGGTGTTCAGCCTGGTCATCCCGGTGCTGCTGCTGGTGTTGAGCTCCTCGCGGCGCCACCTCGACCCGCAGCTCGAGAGCGCCCTGGTGGCCGGCCTGGCCGCGTTCGGCCTGATCGTCACCGCGTACATCAGCCACGCGATCGGGCTGGTCACCAGCCGCCAGGACGGCGTGCTCCGCCGGTGGCGGGCCACCCCGCTGCCGACCTGGTGCTTCTTCGCCGGCCGGATCGCCGCGACCGCGCTAACCGCCCTGGGCAGCGTGGCCATCGCGGTCGCGGTCGGCACCGCCATGTACCACGTGCGCCTGACCGGCGCGGCCGCGCTCAGCCTGCTGGTGATCTTCGTTCTGGGCGCCCTGGCCTGGGCCGCGGTCGGCACGGCGGTGACCTCGCTGGTCCCCACGGCGCAGGGCGCCGGGCCGGTGCTGATGCTGACCTACCTGCCGGTGATCCTGTTCTCCGGCGGCCTCGGCTCGGTGTCGGCCGAGCCCGGCTGGCTGGCGACCGTGGCCCGCTACCTGCCCGCCCAGCCGATCATCAGCTCCGCCACCCAGGCGCTGACCCACACCGGCCCCGGCCTCAGCCTGATCTCCGGACGCGACCTCGCCGTGCTCGCGGCCTGGGCGGCCGCCGGCGTCCTCGCCTCGGTCCTGTTCTTCCGATGGGACCCGGTCCGGCCCCGGCGCTAACCGGCGCCGCGGCCGGGAGAACTCGATGTACTCGTCATGGCTGGTTCCCACGGCGGCGAGCACGGCGCGGATCTGGTCGGCGAGCTGCGCCTCGGTGGTCGCGTGGGACACCCACAACGCCAGCCGCGGTTCCTGTCCGGGCGCGCGCAGCAGCGTGACACCGAGGTTGCCGACCGCGGCGGCTTCGAACGCGAAATCGGCCAGCCGCGTGTTGACCTGCGAAACGTCGGCGATCAGGTCCGCCAGCGACGGATACAGCACCGCTTCGGTCCCGGGCGTCTCGCTCAGACGCTGCGCGACCAGTCCCGGCCAGTCGGTGATCGCGCCCAGGTCGTCCACGCCGTGCTCGCGTTCGAGCCCGCGCAGCGTCGTGTCGATCAGTGGCTCGAGCACGTTCTCGGTCAGGTCGGCTGTGCTGTCCGTCACACTGTTCCTCTTTCGTCCCACTGATGCCTTTCTGTACCACTTATAACAATAGACCCGAGACGTAGGATCGTGTCGTGACGGTACAGGCAGTGATCTTCGACTGGGGCGGGACGCTGACCCCGTGGCACACCGTCGATCATGTGGCGCTGTGGCGCGACGTCTGCGCCGAGCATTTTGAAGACCAGATTTTTGAACGCACCGCCTCGGCCATACGGGCCGCCGAAAGGGAACTCTGGGTCGCGGCCGAGCGCGAGCACCGCAGCGCGACCATGGATCACGTGTTCGAGCGGGCCGGGGTCACGCCCACGGAGGCGTTCCTGGCCAGCTACTTCAAGGCCTGGGAGCCGCACACGCTCACCGACCCGGATGCGCATGAGCTGATGCGCGGGCTGCGGGCAGGCGGGATCAGGATCGGCGTGCTATCGAACACGATGTGGCCGCGGCAGGTGCACCAGCAGTTCTTCGTCCGGGACGGGGTCGACGGGCTGATCGACGGCGCGGTCTACAGCAGCGAGATCGACTGGACCAAGCCGCACCGCGAGGCGTTCCGGGCGGCCATGGCGGCGGTGCGGGTCGACGACCCGGCCGGCTGCGTGTTCGTCGGCGACCGGCCGTTCGACGATGTGTACGGGGCCAAGCGGGCCGGGATGCGCGCCGTGCTGATGGCGAACAGCGACGTGCCCGCCTTCGCCGACGCCCGGCCCGACGCGGTGATCACCCGGCTGGCCGACCTGGGCCCGCTGATCGAATCCTGGTGAGCAGGACGCCAGATCACCACCGCGCCGCGCCGGAGAAGGCGCCGTCGGCGATGCGCCGGACCGCGGCGTAGACCCCGATGTCGCGGCAGTCGTGGCTGTCGGTGCTGGCCACCAGGTGCACGCCGGCCTGGGCGAACGCCCGCACCACCCGCGCCGAAGGGCAGGACCACTTCTCGTTGACCTCCAGCCGGGCGCCCGCGATCCGGGCCTGGCGGGCCAGGTGGGCGATGGCGTGGCCCGGGACGTTGGACTCGTCGAGGCCCATCTTGGGCAGGATGCTGAACATGTGGGCCAGCTGCGGCCGGTCCGGCACGGTGAGCGCGCCCGCGATCGCGTCGATCAGGCAGTCGATCACCTCCCCCGCGGTGACCAGGCCTCCGAGCAGGGCGTCCCGCATCTCGCGGGGGTTAACCGGCCCCGCCTCGCCGGGAAACTGGTGGTCGGCGATCAGCACGACGTCCAGGCCCCCGCCGGCCTGGGCCAGGCCGTCCGGCAGGTCGAGCCGGCCGGCCCGGTCCAGGATCTTGGCCTCCACCCCGGCCCGCACGTCGAGCCCGGGCACCGGCCGCAGCGCGGCGACGGCGGCCAGGAACCCCGGCACCCACGCCGAGTCGCGGCGCACGTGCTCGGCCAGGCAGATCGCCCGCAGCCCGCGCTCGCGGGCCGCGTCGATGTTCTCGGCCAGCGTGCTGACCGCGTCGCCGGAGAAGGTCGAGTGGACGTGGTGATCTTCGTCCAGCGGCACCAGCACGGTCATGCTGTGTTTCCTCTTTGGGTCACGAAGCGCAGCCGCCGCAGCTCGCTGGCGATCTCACCCGGCGACAGCACGGCGTCGATGCCCGCTTCGACGGCGGCCCGCGGCATCCCGGACACGGCCGAGGACTTCTCATCCTGGGCGATGGCCAGGCCGCCGGCGCGGTGCACGGCCGCGGCTCCCGCCGCCCCGTCCGTGCCCATCCCGCTCAGCACCACCGCGACGCCGTTTCGCCCGGCCGCCTCGGCGATGCTGCGCAGCAGCAGGTCGCCCGATGGCCGGTGCGCCCCGGCCTGCGTGTGCCGGTCCATGGCCAGGTGCCCGGACCCGGCCAGGGTCAGGTGCGCGCCGTGCGGCGCGATCCAGGCCCCCGGCCGGGCCCGCATCCCGTCGGCGGCCACGCCGACCGGCATCGCCACCGCGCGGTCCAGCCATCGGACCAGCCCTTCGGTGAACCCGGCCGCCATGTGCTGGACGATGAGCAGCGGCACGGGGTAGTCCGCCGGCAGCGCGGTGAGCAGGAACATCAGCATCTCCGGGCCGCCGGTCGAGGCGCACACGCCGATCGCCGAGGCGCACCGTGCCGGGCCCGGCGAATCCGTGACGGCGGAAAGCCGAGCTCGCGGGTGCCGGATCACCCGCGCCCGGCTCAGCATCTTCACGCGCTGCCGGAACGCGGCGCCCGCCGAGCCGGCCGGATCGTCGAGGTCCAGATCGTCCTTGACGATCGCGTCGAGCGCCCCGCCCGCGAGCGCCGCCGCCGCCTTGTCGCTGCCGGCGTCGGCGTAGCTCGACAGCACGAGAATCGGTACCGGCCGCGAGCCCATGATCTCGCCGACCGCGTCCAGGCCGCTCACGCCGGGCAGCTCGATGTCCATGGTGACCAGGTCCGGCTCCAGCTGTGGCAGCGCGGCGAGCGCCTTTTCGGCGGTGGCGCAAACGGCCACGACCTCGATCTCGCCGTCGTACTCGAGCATCCGCCGCAGCGCGACGGCGTAGACCCGCGAGTCCTCGCACACCAGCACCCGTATCGCGGCCACCGGGTCACCGGCCCACGAGCCGCTCGACGGTGGCCAGCAGGACCTGCTGGTCGAAGCCGCGCTTGGGCACGTACGCGTCGGCGCCCGCGTCGATCACCCGGCGCCGGTCGGCCTCGGCCCCGTACGAGGTCACGATCACGACCGGCAGCGAAGCCCGCGCCGGGTCGGCCCGGATGGTCCGGGTGAGCTCGATGCCGTCCACGTCGGGCATCTCCAGGTCGGTGATGACCAGCGCGATCCGCGGGTCGCGGCCGATCGCGAGCAGGGCGTCGCGGCCGTCGCCCGCGGTGACCACCGGGTAGCCGGCCGCCTCGAGGATGCCGCGCTCCAGCTCCCGGAACGTGAGCGAGTCCTCGACGACCAGGATCCGCGGCGGTCCGGCGGCACGCGGCGATTCCCGGGTCAGCCCCTCCGGCTCGATCAGCAGCGCGATCCGGCCGTCACCCAGGATCGCCGCGCCGAGATACCCGGGGGCGTCGGCCAGGCCCAGCGGCTTGACCACGACCTCCGCGGTTCCGATCAGCGCGTCGCAGGTCACGACGGCCCGGCGGCCGGCGACGGACAGCAGGATCGCGGGCGACCGGTCGCCGAGCGGGGGCGCGGCCGCGCCGATGAGCCCGGCGACGTCGGCGACGGGCAGCGACACGCCCCGGACCTCCAGCACGGCCTGGCCCTGCAGCATCAGCGTCTTCGTGACCAGCAGCACCTCGCCGACCGCAGTCAGCGGCACCCCGTAGACGCCCGGGCCGCGCTCGAACAGCAGCGCTTCGGTCAGGGCGAGCGCGAGCGGAAGCAGCAGCACGACCTCCATGCCCCGGCCCGGCTCGCTGCGCACCTCGAGGCTGCCGCCCAGCCCGATCACGTACTCCCTGACGGCGTCGAGCCCGACCCCGCGCCCGGCCAGTTCGGTCACCTCCGCGGCCGTCGAATACCCGGGACGGGTCAGCACCGCAGCCAGCGATCCCTCGTCGGAGGCCTGCCTCAGCACCTCCGGTGCGACGCCGCGGCCGTCGTCCGCGACCACGATCTCCACCGAGCTGCCGCGCGCGACGGCCCGCAGCCCGACATGACCGCGCGGGGGCTTGCCGACCCGCTGGCGCTCGGCCGGGGGCTCGATGCCGTGCCCGACCGCGTTGCGCAGCAGGTGGGTCAGCGGCTCGGCCAGGCTCTCCAGGATGACCCGGTCGATCTCGGTGCTGGCGCCGCTGACCACGAAGTCGACCTGCTTCCCGGCCGCCCGCGCGATGTCGCGCACCGCGCGCGGCAGCCGCGTGGTGATGACCGAGAGCGGGAGCGTGCGCATGCCCACCGCGGTCTCCATGAGGTCATCTAGCATGCGCCCGCCGCTGGAGAACGCGTCGTCCAGCTCAGGGGACAGCCGCGTCTGCTCGCCGATCAGGTGTTCCACGCGGTGACGGCGCTGGATGATCTCGCCGGTCACGTCGATCAGATGGTCGATCTTCGCGGCCGGCACCCGGATCGCGGGCGACGCGCCCGGCCGGCGACCGGACCGCTCCCCCGTCGCGGGCGCCTGCCCGGGCGCGGGCCGACGTGGGTCCGGCTCCGCCGCGACCAGCGCGTCCCGGCACGCGGCGAGCTCGGCGACCAGTTCGGCGACCGGCTCGGCGGAACCGGCCGGCCCGGCCGGCCCGGCCGGCCCGGCCGGCCCCCCGGGCCCGCCGGAGG
>Ga0335075_10014064_pt1 | contig 12038 bp, 15 predicted proteins | sample Lox_Sample_24_FD_206723 | JGI IMG/M metagenome (GOLD analysis project Ga0335075, IMG submission 206723) | Soil microbial communities from Loxahatchee National Wildlife Refuge, Florida, United States - Lox_Sample_2.4 | ecosystem: Environmental > Terrestrial > Soil > Wetlands | place: USA... | reverse complement strand
CGGCCAGTACCTGCAGATCGAGCGGCCCAGCCGGCTCGTGTCGACGTTCACCTACGAAGCCGCGCCCGAGACCGAGATGCTCGACGAGGTCACCTTCACCGGCAACGGCGGCACCACCCTGGTCACCGGACGGACGGTTTTCCCCACCTTCCAGGCCCGCGAACTATACGCCGCCGCAGGTGCCGAGCGTGGGCTGGCCGAGTGCCACGAACGCCTCGATGAGCTGCTCGCGGCGCTCGCGGCACGACCACGGGAAGGACAAAGGCAATGCGGAAACTGATCGAGTCCACGCACGTCGCCCTGGGCGGGGAAATCGGCTCCCCGCAGGACTGGGCATTCCCCTACCTGGACGACGAGCACGCACGCTACGCCACCGAACTGCTGGACGGGGCCGACGCCCTGCTGCTGGGCCGCCGGACCTACGAAGGACTGTCCGCCGGCTACACGGCCATGGCCTCCAACCCGTTCGTCGACCGGATGAACTCCATCCCCAAGTTCGTAGCCTCCGCGACGCTGACCGAAGCCACCTGGAACGCCACCGTCATCCCCGGCGACGTGGCCGAGTTCGTCGCCGACCTCAAGCGCCAGCCGGGCGGTCACCTCGTGAAGTACGGCAACGGACCGCTGGACGGGCCGCTCATGGCTAACAACCTGATCGACGAGTTCCACCTCCTCCTGACGCCGGTGGCGGCTGGAACCGGCCAGCACATGTTCGAGGAGATCAAGGGCGCACCGCAATTGTCGCTGGCTGACGTCAGACGCTTCGCGAGCGGCGTGCTGATCTTGATTTACACACCCAAGAGCTAAGGCCCAGAACGAGGCTGCTCCAGCAGTCAGGACCGCGATCGGGGCATATGCTCGCTGATCACCTCCACGAACCGCGGGGGCGGCGGCGGCATCGGCCCTTCGACGGACTTGCCGAGCTGTACGTCGTAGCGCGAACCCCATGCCGGGTCGATGACGTGATAGCCGTCGCCGCGAAGCTGATCAACGCTGCGCTGCACCGCGGGCTTTTTCCACATTTCCCCGGTCATCACCGGGAAGAAGACGACCGGGAACTCCGCGGCCAGGATCGTGCCGCACAGCATGTTCGGCGCCGCGCCCGAGGCCACCGCGGACAAAGTGTTCGCCGTGGCCGGGAAGACGGCGAGCATGTCATGACGCGCGGCCAGGGTGGCATGGTTATCCTCAGGCCACGTCGATGCCGGCTCCCCAGTAATCACGCGATCGGCGAACAACGCAGCCGTGTGCGCGGGCAGGAATTCCCGCGCGGTATAAGTCATGAGCACCGACACCGAGCCGGTGAACTGGTTCCGCAGCTCGGAAACGTACACCGGGAGAAAGGCGACGGCCGCGGCCCCTGAAGCGCCGATGAGGAGACGCCCGCCGAAAGTGCGTGACTGGTTACCGGCCATGACAAACTCCCTAATCCCGTATTCGAATCGAAGTTCTCATCCTTGCCCGCGGCGGTTTCCCCGCCTGACAGGTTACTCTTTGTAAGTCACCGTGCACGCAGTGTCTATACCTGGGTCTTGCGCCCAGCTCCGGCCGGAATTTCGTTTGAGTGCAGCAGGCAGCGGTGCCTAGGCTCGCTCACGTGCATGGCCTGACCGAGCGTGAGGTTTACCTTTTTGACGTCCAGGGCTGGCTGGTCATCCCGGGCATCATCGAATCGGGCTTGCTCCAGGCGCTCAATGACGCTCTCGATGCCAACCAGGATCGCTGCGGCGAGGAAAGCGAGGACTTGGTCGAGGGATCCAGGACGCTGGCTGGGGAGCACCGTCGCCGGAACTGCTGGGGGATGCTGGAGTGGCCTCGCCCGCACTGTGAGCCGTTCCGCGAACTGATCGCCTACCAGCCGCTGATCCGCTACCTCGACGGGGTCCTCGGACGGGGCTGGCACCTGGACCACGACCCGGAGGTGTTCGACTACCCAACCGGCACCGAGGGCCACGCTCTCCACTTCGGGGAGCCGTTTCCCCAAGACGGCGTGTGGTACCAGGCCCGCGGTGGCTCGCTGCGGTCGGGGCTGCTCGCGGTGGAGTTCTTGCTCACCGACCAGCCCGCCGGGCGTGGCGGCTTCTGCGCCATCCCCGGCAGCCACAAGGCCAACTTCCCGCGCCCGAGAGCCATTTCCGTCTGGGAGCAGGATCAGTCCGTGGTCAGTAACCCGGGCGCCCGCGCCGGGGACGTGATCATGTTCACCGAGGCCCTCGCCCACGGCACCCTGCCGTGGCGGAACGAGTTCGGCCGGCGGGTAGCGGTATATCGCTATGCACCCAAGACCGTTCAGTACGCCTCGAGCTTTCACAAGGTGGTGCTGCCCGAATGGGCCGGCGAGCTCACAGCGGCGCAGCGCGCCGCACTAGAGCCAGCCCATTTCTATGACAAGGCGATCATCGAACCTGACGGCTCCGTAAGCAGGCCGTGGGAGGAATACGACGAGCCTGCGCGCTAGCCCGGCCGGGATAGGCTGCGGTGTGAGCGAAGGCGAGCTGCTAACCGGGGATGGCGTCACCCAGGGGATCGTGCGGATCGGGGACACGGTGCGGCGGCCGCTGCGGCCGTTCAGCCTGACCATACAGGCGTACCTGGCTCACCTGCGCGACGCCGGGTTCACCGGCGCGCCGCTTCCGTTAGGCGTCGACGAGCAGGGCCGCGAGAAGCTGTCGTTCGTTCCTGGCGACGTGCCGCGCAACCCGCTGCCGCCGGAGACGGCCGGCGACGACGTGCTCATCGCCCTGGCCCGGCTGATCCGCGCACTACACGAAGCGTCGGCCAGGTGGGTGCCGCCGCCCGACGCGGTGTGGGGCGGGACGCCGGCCAACCTGGGACGCCCGGTCATCAGACGGACCGAGCTGGTCAGCCATTGCGACTACTACCCCGGCAACGTCGTCTTCCGTGACGGGCTGCCCGTGGCTCTGATCGACTTCGACCTGGCCCACCCGACCACCCGGCTCTACGACATCACGAACGCGCTCTGGTATTGGGCGCCACTGCGCGATCCGCGGGACCGGGCGCCCGCGTTTGCGGACGCCGACATTCCCCACCGGGTCGTGGTGTTCGCGGACGCCTACGGCATGACCGCGCGGCATCGCGCGGAGCTGGCGCCGTTCGCCGTCGACGTGGCGCACCGCTATCACGAGGATTCCCGCGTTTCGGCCGAGCTGGACCCAGTCTTCCGCAAGCTGTGGGAGGACGGCGCCAAGGACGCGCTGCCCCGCGCCGAGGCATGGCTGCGCAACATGGCCCCGGCGATCACCGCTCGCCTCACCCAGCCGGGCTAGACGCCCGCGGATGCCGGATTACCCGCAGGCGCCGCCGGGCTGGCCGCTGGCTGGCCGGCCGGATGGCCAGCTGATCTGCTGGTACCCGCAGGGGACGGTGACCGAAGCCCGCGCCCGGTTGGCCGCGGTCGGCCGCAGCCACTGGATGCCGACGGCGGTCAGCGAGCCATGCAGGCCGGGTGAAGGGCCCCGGATTCGTCCACCTCACCCCGGCCCTGGCTCCGGCAACATGCCGGCCTGCAATTCCATGACCGGCCGCGCTTGATCCGGCAAAACTCCGGGTCTATTTGGCCGGGTGATCGATGTCCACGGACGGCAGGTGCTTCACCTGGTGTTTGGTGAGGCTGAGATGGATAAGAAGAGTCCCGATCTTGGTCACAGCGCCGATCGGGACAGCCACTTCCTTGCCGCCCCACCTGCGCCCTTCCTGGAGGAGCAGGTGGGTCACATGGTGGCCGCCCGGTTCCACGACCAGTCCCTGGACCTGCCCTATCTCGCCGTCGGTCGCACAGACGGTCAGTTCGCGGCGGATGTCTACCTCGCCGAACGGGACGGAGGCGACGGTGACTTCCTGGGGGGCCTGCGGCCGGCCACGGCCGCGGTCATTGCGCCAAGCCGTGGGGGACAGCAGAGCCCCGGCGGACATTGGAAGAAAGGTCGCGCCAGGTGGCGGGGAGTGCTGGTGCCCGGTGGGGTCGAGATCCGGCACGACCTCGGTCTCCTGGGCGGGTTGGAGCGCCTGGAACTCGGCCAGGGTGCAGCCAAGCCGGAGCTGACCCATCGCAGCGTCCAGCAGGTCAACGGGAACAAGCCGCCCGGAGTCATTCCGGTGCTTCTGGTCGACTACCAGCTGAGTGACCTCCCGGGCGTCCGGGTTGACGATGATGCGGCTCACACGACCGCAGGCTCCATCGCTGCAACTGACGCTGGCCCCGATCCGCAGCGGCATCTTCCGCGCCATAGCCGCCCTCCTCGTCTCCTTGGACCTTAACAAGCCCAGCCAGCAGCAGCGCCTCTACGCTCCCCAGGCCGTGCGTTGCCCGTGAAGCTGGCTTATGCCATGAAGTTGAGTAGCCTGAGTTACTCAAGCATTAGGAGAGTGGATGGACCAGGCGGAGAAAGACCACATCCAGCACGAACTCGAAATCAAGGCGAACGAACTCTTCCCCCACTGGCTACGCCGGATCGAGTTGCTGCGGCACGACGAGGCACCGATGACCGAGCCGGGCCAGCTGATGCCCAGGCTCGTCTTCGCCGATCCCGCCGGCCGCGCCGGAGCGTCAGCACGGGATACCGGAGCTGATCCGCGGCCGCCCGGGCGTGATGCGGAGCGTCCCGATCCTCGCCGGGTGGCCAAGGCAGCCAGGACGTTCAAGCTGGCCATCGGCCCCGGTCTCAACCAGTTCCGGGGCCACCTGCTGGAGCGGTGGCCCGAGATCCGGTACATCGAGGTGATGACCGAAGACGACAGCGGGCAGAGGACGGGCGGTATCGTCCGGTTCGCCGAAGACGGCCGCGAGGCCACCGACGGTGAATTCACCCACGTGATGGTCCGGCTCAAGACCGCGGAGCTGGACATCGTGGACACGCTGATCGCCGCGGGCATCGCGAACAACCGGGCGGAAGCCATCCGCTGGGCCCTGACCCGCATCCGCGAACGCCCCGCCTACGAGCAGTTGCGGGAGCACACTCGCGACATTGAACGGCTCAAGAGCGAGTTCTGACCCGGGCTCATCCGGATAGCCGCTGGCCAACTCGGCTGATCACTCGCGGACCGTCAGCACCTGGCCGAAGGGCCGCGCCGACCTGCGCGGCCTTCACACTGCCCCTACGGCGAGTCACCTAGCGACTGGTTCTAGGAGATGAAGTTTTCCTAGAAGTACTGGAGGAGCCAGTCGTGGATTTCGCCGATTCGGCCGATCATGGTCAGATGGCCGTCGCGGTCGCTGATGTCAGCCTCCGCGCCAGGGACGTTGGCGGCCAGCCACTGGCCGTGCTGGACGGGAACCATGCGGTCTTGACGGCCATGCCAGATCTTGACCGGCACCCGGATGTCGCGGATATCGAACCCCCAGGGGGTCAGGTGGGCCGCTCCGTCGTCCCACCAGCCCTGCTCGCCCGGGGAGACGGCGACCTGGTTGGTCTCGGTGTTCCACCGGGCCAGGTCCCCGGTCAGGACCTCGGCGTCAACGGGCGATAGGAGGTCCTTGATCATTTCAGCGAACTGCTCCGGCGTGGCCGCGAGAACCTCCTCCCTGGCCTCGCGCAGATGGCGGCGGGATGCCTCCGGGTCGGAAAAGAACAACTTAAAGCTCTCGACATTCGACTCGCCCATCCCGGCGAAATAGTCGAAGCCCTCGACACCGTAGGGCGCCAGCGACGCCGCCGTCGCGACAGCGACCGCCACGTCTGGCAGCAAGGCCGCGCACCCCAGAGCGTACGGGCCGCCCCCCGATATACCCCAGACGCCAAGCCGGTCGTGCCCGAGCGCCTCGGCGATGACCCGGGCATGCTGTGCTACCGACGCCACGGTGTAACCGGGATGCGCGGTCGAGCCGCCGTAGCCAGGGCGGTCATAGCCGATCAGCCGGATGCCCTTTTTCTCGGCGTCGGCGATCCACCCGCTGTACAGGCGCCGTGACATCGGCTCGCCGGTGTGGACCAGGATCGGCTTTCCATCAGGCTCACCGGCTATTTCCACGCACAGTTCACGCCCGCCCCCAACCGATATGGTCCTGGTCTCGACCGCGCTGGACACTGACAGCCCCCTCCCTCTGACAGGCGATTATCCGGTGACGGCGCCCGATAACGCGAGCGGTTTTCCGGGCCCTTCGCGTGCGGCCGCGATGAGTTTCCCGTTCGGTGATCGTCTGAATCTTTGGGCTGACAGCGTCCAGACGGACAGCACGGAGGCGATGATGAACGATGAGTCGTGGAACGAGCGGGGACCAGTAGCCGAGAGTGCCACACCAATGCCTGCGGTGACCGACCGGGCCACCTGGCAGGCGCAGCTGGATGAGCTGCTGGTGCGGGAGAAGGCTCACACCCGGGAAGGGGACGCGATAGCGGCGGCCCGGCGGCGGCTGCCGATGGTCGAGGTGGATGCCACGATCCCGCTGACCGGCGAGCACGGGCCAGTCCCGCTGCTGCAGGTGTTCGAGGGCCGCCGCCAGCTCATCGCGTACTTCCACATGTGGCACACCGGCAAGCCCGCGCCGGAGCAATGCTCGGGCTGCACGTTCTGCAACGGGCAAGTCCGCGATCTGCCCTACCTGCATTCGCGCGACGTCACCTTCGCCACCTTCTCCGAAGGACCGTACGAGGAGAGCGCCCGCTACCGCGAGTTCATGGGCTACCAGATGCCCTGGTACTCAGCAGAGGACTCCACCGACGCGCTGCTCGCCGGGCGCTGGCACGGCATGATTGTCTGCTACCTGCGCGATGGCGACCGGGTGTTCGAGACCTACTGGACCACCGGCCGGGCCACGGAGGCCATGGGGTCCGTGTACGGCCTGCTCGACATGACGGTGTACGGCCGTCAGGAGACCTTCGAGAACTCTCCGCCTGGGTGGCCGCAGTTCTGGCCGAACACCGGCGAGCAGTGGCGCATCAGCGGGCGCCCGACCCCCCAGTGGGAGCGGCTCGCGGCCGGGCACTCCGACGACCTCGCCGTCAGCGGCCCGTGACGTGCCCGCCCGCCACTGCGGTGACGCCGGGCCCGTGTGGCCATATGGCACTTAGCACGCGGTCCGGCCAGTCGTCGGGGATGCCGGCGATCGTCACGTAGCGGCCGTAGAAAGAGCCGATAAGCATGCTGGTGAGCGCGTCGAGGTCGGCTGACTCGGGGAGGTCTCCGGCCGCCAGCGCCTGCCGGAGCAGCGCCCGCCGCGGCTCGACGATGCGGGCCTTAAAGAGGCCGAGCAGTTCGGGGTGGCGTTCTTCTTCGGCGAGCAGTGAGCCGAGGATGGCCATAGCGGGGGTGGCGCGCAGGTTGCTGTGGAAGTTCTCCAGGATCGCTAGGGCGTGGGCGCGCGGGGTCGGGGCGCTGGTGGGTGGTTCCTCGACCCGCAGCGAGCCGATCACCGCGGCGGCCAGCTCGGCCTTGTTCCGGTACCGGCGCCGGAGGCTGGGCACGGTGGTGCCCGCGGCGGCCGCGACGGATTCCAGCGACATGCGGGCGTAGCCGAGCTCACCGAGCTGGCGCGCCGCGGCAGACAGGATCGCCGGGTCCAGGGCCGGGTTCCTGGGCCGCCCGGCCCTGGTCAGTGGGTGGTTCATTATATTCTGATGATACATCGTAATGTAATTGCGAGGGAGGATCACCATGACTGAGTCGTTGCCGGCGACCGCCGTCGTGCGCGTCTCGCGCGGCAGCTTCGACCCGGGCCGGTTCGCCGAGGTCGACGCCGTGAACAAGAAGGTCTCGGACTACCTGATCCCGGCCATCAGCCGGCTGCCGGGGCTCATTCACTGGTACGCGGGCGTCTCGCCGGAAGGCTCGATCGTGAACGTCAGTGTCTGGGACTCCGACGAGCATGCGGCCCAGATGGGCCGGCTGACCGAGATGACCGTCGACGCGCGCGGGGAGATGGAGGCGGTCGGCGTGTCCTTCATCCCGATCGTCAACTACCCGGTCAGCTGGACCATCTGACCTGATGCGGCAACCGGGATCACCATGCGGGCGCCGTTCAGCTAGGTGCTGAGGTGCTCATGGATCATCTGCCAGGCTCCGTCGCTGTTGATGAGGACGTTGGTTCCTCGTCCGCTGCCCGATGCCGGCTGGCCGTCGACGGTTCCGGTCCAGGTGAAGCGGTAACGGCAGACTGCGTGGGTGTCGCCGATGGCGATCCATTCCAGGTCGGCAATCTGGTAGGTCTCATCGTGGATGGTGGCGAACGTCTCGGCGATGGCAGCCAGGACGGCGTCGCGGCCGTGGTGCGATCCGTCGGAAAACCAGTAGACGGCTTCGGGCGCGATCAGCGGGGCCACCTGGGCTAGGTCGTGGCTGTTGGTGGCCTGCTCGTAGGCACGGACGAACGCGCCCGGGGCAGCGGCAGGTTCTGGCATGGGAGCAGCATGACAGCACCGGGACGTCTTGTGAAACCCTTCACAAGACGTTCCCGCGGGAACGCTGAGGACGTAGTACTCACAGCTCGCCGACGTTAGGGTGCGTCAGTCCTGTGCTGACTGGCCAGCGGCGATCAGGGTTTTGATGATCTCGGGCAGATGCCCGGCCATGGAGTTGTGACCCTCGCCCTCGAGCATTCGCAGTTCGGCCTGCGGGAGGTGGTCCCTGAGCCACTCAGCGTGATACGGAGGTACGGACTGGTCTTCGGTGCCCTGCCAGAGGGTGACCTGGCCAATGCTGGCCAGCGGGAAACCCCAGTCCCGAAGGGTTGCCAGGCAATCGTCAACCGCTCCGTGGCTCCCGGAAACGCCGCCTGCCCTGACGAACGAGGCGACCCACTCCGCGTACCCCTGGGAGAAGAACCGGCGGTCCGCTTCGCAGGTCGTTTCTGCGGCGACGTTCTCGGCCTTGGCGTTGGCCAGCTGGGCGACGAAAGCACCGACCGCCTGCCGGAACCCCTCGATGTCACCCGCCAAGGCAAGCTGGTTGTCCTCATCGGCCTCGTACCACGCCCGCACCGGGCTTGATGCCTCAGCCTCGGTGTACGGCGCTGGCCCGGCGATAACCGCGGTCGCCAGGCAGCGATCGGCCAGCAGGGCTTCGCAGGCCAGAGCGTAAGGACCTCCCCCTGACCAGCCCAGGTTGAGGAACTCCCCCGCCCCCAGTCCGTCAAGAATGGCCGCGGTATCGCCAGCCGCATCGGCGACCGTGCGCCCGGCATGCGGCGTGGACCGGCCATAGCCTGGCCGGGCGTACAGGACGGTCCGGATTCCCATCGGTGCTGGGTCCAGTCCGGCGGGAAGTGGTACCAGGCCAACCGGGGTGCCCGTGTGGAACACCAACACGGTTCCGTCCGCAGGACCGGACACCAAGGCTTCGAGCAACCGGCCATCACTGGTCTTAATGGTCACGCTCTCGGCTGCGCCCATGCGACTGTCCCTTCTCCAGCTGACGTGCCTTCGCAGCTACGACGGCACCTCCGGTCCGAACTCATCGCGGACGAACGCAGACGGAGCCTCACCCGGGTCCGCCGCCCCGCCCGCCAACGGGAGTCGGACCCAGGCCGCCGGCTCGCCGATATTCTCTGCGCCAGGTGTCGAAACGGGGCTGTGGCATCCGTATTGATGGTAGGCGGCCGCACATCAGACGGCCCGGATCGTGGGAGATGACCAAGATGCAGTACCTGATTTCCGTGATCGACGGCTCCAGCCCGGCACCCGGCCGCTCCGCCATCGAGGACGAGGAGACGGCGCTCGACGCGTTCAACGAACGGCTCGAGGCCGAGGGCCACTGGGTCTTCGCCGGTGGCCTCGGAGCGCCTGACTCGGCCACTGTGATCGACAACCGGGACGGGACAGGTCTGGTCACCGACGGGCCCTACGCGGAGTCGAAGGAATACGTCGGCGGCTTCTGGATCATCGAGGCGCCCGATCTCGACGTCGCCCTCAAGCTTGCCTCCGAGGGGTCGAAGGCCTGCAACCGAAAGGTTGAGGTGCGGCCCATCCTGTAAGCCGGCCGACGACGAACCGTCCCGGCGCGCGGCACACTGAGGACATGATCCGGCTCGCAGACGTTTTGCCTGGTGGAGCTAGCGAGACTCGAACTCGCGACCCCTTGCTTGCAAAGCAAGTGCTCTTCCAGCTGAGCTATAGCCCCAAACGGTTTCGTGCCGACCATAGGTTACCCGTGTCAGCGGGTAGCGACGGGCGTTGCGTGCCCCCAACAGCCTGGTAAGCCGGCTAACTGACCTTCGGCGCTGACCGGCCGGCGGTCCGGGCGGCTTCGCCCCCGTAGCTGTCCGCTGGATCCGGCGGCGGATCCCCGGCGGCGCTCAGCAGCTCGGGCAGGTTCGCGATGCTCGAGATCAGATGGGTGGCTCCGCCCCGGCGGAGCCGGTCTGTGCTGTGGGTGCCGGCCAGAACCCCGGCGACGATCCCAGCGCCGGCCCGCCGGCCGGCCAGGACGCCGTTCTGAGTGTCGTGCGCTACCGCCGTCTCGCGCACATCCGTCACTCCCAGCCGGAGCATGGCCGCCAGGATCAGGTCCGGCCATGGGCAGCCCCTGGGGACATCCTCGGGGGACAGGGCCAGGTTGATGCGGTCCCACCAGCTGAGCGTGTCGAGCACCAGGGTCAGGTTCCGGCGGGAGAAGCTGGTAAACACGCAGATCCGGATCCCGGCCCCGGCCAGCTTCTCCAGGGCCTCCTCGGCTCCCGGGGCCGGGGTCACGCCGGAGCGGCCGACGGCATCGCTGAACGACCGGTCGAGCGCGAGCTGCGCGGCCTGTCCGCGGGCCTGGCTGTCGGGGAACATGGTCTGCAAGACCTCGGCCGTGGACTGCCCCCTGGCCCGGTGCACCTGGGCCATGCACTTGGCATAGGCGGCGGTGCCGGTCACGACCCCCTGCGTGGCGATGGCCTCGGCATATGCATGGTCGACCATGCCGCCGTCGCTGACGACCGTCCCAATGAGGCCGCAGCACACCAACGAGACCGGCGTCGCGCCGCTCGTCTGGTCACCCTCACGTGCCGACACAGCCGGCCGGCAGGGAAGCTAGTCGTCGTCCGTGGTGGCCTCGGTCCACAGGTCCAGCTCGTTGCGGTCGGCCTGGACCTTCCTCCACACGGCGAACACTCCGGCTCCGATGAGGGCCAGCAGGAGCAGCTTCTTCACGGGCGGGCACCCCTCTACCTTGGCTGCGGTGGAACCGGCCTGCCGATCGCCAAGTTCCATGATTCCTGAAGCCTAGCAAGCCAGCCTGTCAGCGCGGCCGGTCCACGCGGGCCTCATCCCACACCGGCTCCGGCGCCTCATATACCTCGCCATCGCCGCCGAACACGACAAACCGATCGAACGAACGCGCGAACCAGCGGTCGTGGCTGGCGGCCAGCACCGTGCCCGAGTACGACTCCAGGCCCTGCTGCAGGGCCTCGGCGCTGGCCAGGTCGAGGTTATCGGTCGGTTCGTCGAGCAGCAGCAGCGTCGATCCGGCCAGCTCGAGCAGCAGGATCTGCAGTCTGGCCTGCTGCCCTCCGGACAGCGTCCCGAACGGCTGGAGAGCGGTGGACTGCAGCTCGTACCTGGCCAGTGCGGCCATGGCCTCGTTAGGCAGCATCGCGTGCGAGGTCATGAGGATCTCACGCGGCTCCCGCCCCTCCAGGTCGGGCCGGGAATGGGTCTGGGCGAATATCCCGGGCACCACCCGCGCCCCGAGCCGGGCGACGCCGGAGTGCTGCACCGGATCCCCGGCGAGCAGCCGCAGGAAGTGCGACTTGCCGGAGCCGTTGGAGCCGAGCACGGCCACCCGCTCGCTGTACCAGACCTCGAGATTGAACGGCTGCATCAGCCCGGTGAGCTCGAGGTCCTCGCAGATCACCGCGCGCTTGCCGGTGCGGCCGCCGCGCAGCCGCATCCGCACGTTCTGCTCCCGCGGCGCCAGTTCCGGCGGCCCGGCCTCCTCGAACTTGCGCAGCCGGGTCACTGCCGCCTGCAGCCGAGAGGCCATGTCCGAGTTGTAGGACGCCTTCTGCCGGTACATCCGCACCAGCTGCTTCAGCTTCTCGTGCTCCTCGTCCCAGCGGCGGCGAAGTTCGTCGAGCCGCTCGTTGCGCTCCCGGCGCGCCT
>Ga0335075_10014063_pt1 | contig 12038 bp, 11 predicted proteins | sample Lox_Sample_24_FD_206723 | JGI IMG/M metagenome (GOLD analysis project Ga0335075, IMG submission 206723) | Soil microbial communities from Loxahatchee National Wildlife Refuge, Florida, United States - Lox_Sample_2.4 | ecosystem: Environmental > Terrestrial > Soil > Wetlands | place: USA... | reverse complement strand
CCCAAAATTCAGCTCCTATGTTCGTGCCGACCGCTCTGCCGGCGGCATCCGGCCCCGTCAATCGGACCGGGCTCGGCTTGAGTTTTCAGCAAAGTCCGCGCGCTGCGACTGCAACGCACGCACCGCGGGGCGGTGATCCCGCCAAATCCGTTCCCACTCCATCGTGAACCAGGGGGTGAAGCGCTGCGCTCCCGCTCCATGCATCTCCGCGGCGAGCCCTTCCGGGCTCACCCAACGCCAGTCCGCGATCTCGTTCTGATCGATGCGTACCTGGCCCACGCTGCGCCCGATGAAGACCGAGCACAGCTCGTGCTCCGCCCCGACATTATCGAACTGCGCCTGGTAGCGGAACTTGAACAGGAAGTGCAACGGACACCTCAGTCCGAGCTCCTCGTGCAAGCGCCGGTGGATCGCCGACTCCATGCTCTCGGCCCGACGTGGATGACTACAGCAACTGTTCGACCAGTAATGCGGCCACAGGCGCTTGGCTGCCGAGCGGCGCTGCAGCAGCAGCTCGCCGCTGCCGTTGAAGATGAGCAGCGAGAAAGCGCGGTGCAGGATACCCTGGCCTTCGTGGCAGCGCGCCTTGCTCATATGGCCCACCTCCCGGTCCGCCTCATCCACCAGGATGAGCGATTCGGCCTCGCTCGAACTGTCGCTGCCAGCCCACAATCCCGCTTGCGAGCGGTTTGCCGCGCTCATGCGGGCACCCCCGGCGGGCGAGCAAACGTGTACCATGTGCGGAATTCATGGACTTGAAACCATTCGCCTTCTTCGTTCATTGCAATCCGCGGTGTAGGCATTCCTTCGCGCATGATAACCGGCTCCACGTTCGCTGTAACTGCCCAGGCAGTCGTAGGCTTACTCGGCACGATGATGGGCGCGACGGCGCTCGGCTACGCCGCCGTGGTCTGGGCCGCCGTGCGGCTTTGCCGCAACAGTGGCAGTGAGCGCGGCCGCGGCACTGGCGGCGAATCGCATCCACCGCCGCGCCCGGTCACTATCCTCAAGCCGCTGTGCGGCGCCGAGCCTGGGCTTGACCATTCGCTACGCTCCTTCTGCGAGCAAAGCTATGGCGGCGCGGTGCAGATCGTCTTCGGCGTTCAGCATGCGTCGGATCCCGCCCTCGCGGTGCTCGAGGGACTGAAACGCGACTATCCGCGGCTCGATCTCACGGTGCTGATCGACTCGACCCACCATGGCGCGAGCGCGAAGGTCAGCAACCTCATCAACATGATGCGCGCCGCCCGACATGACTGGCTCGTGCTCGCCGACAGCGATGTGCGGGTGCCGCCGGGTTACCTCGCCGCCGTTACCGCGCCGCTCGAGGACCCGCAGGTCGGCATCGTCACCTGTCCCTACCACGGAGTCCCGCGCTCCGGGCTGTGGTCGCTCCTCGGCGCGCTCTTCATCAACGAGTGGTTCATTCCCTCCGTGCGGGTGGCGGCGCTCTTCGGCTCCCGCGCTTTCGCCTTCGGCGCCACCATCGCGCTGCGGCGCGAGGCGCTCGATGCGATCGGCGGCTTTCCCGCCATCGCCGATCAGCTCGCGGATGACTACCGGCTGGGGGAGCTGACGCGCCGCCGCGGCTTGCGCACGGTTTTGTCGGAGGTCGTGGTGCAGACCTCCGTCCATGAGCCGACATTGCGGCAGCTCATGCAGCATGGGCTGCGGTGGCTGCGCACCATCCGGATCGTGCGTCCCGCCGGATACGCCCTCTCCGGGGTCACTTTCAGCCTGCCGGTGGCGGTGCTCGGTTGCGCGCTTGCGGGTGCGAGCACCGTCACCCTCTCCCTTCTGGCGGGCACGCTCGTGCTGCGGCTGCTGTTACATTCTGAGGTCCAGGCGGCAGCCTCGCCGCGGGCGCCTCTTTGGGCGGTCCCGCTCGGCGATGCGCTCGGGTTTGCCCTTTGGTGCGGGGGTTTCGCCACGCGCAAAGTGCAGTGGCGGCACGCCCGCTATCGGGTCGCGCGCGACGGCTCGGTGCAGCCGATCGCCTCCCAAAGAGCGCGATTGACCTAGATTTTCAGGCGCTATACGGAAAAGCTTCGAGGACCGATGTCATGATGAAAACGCTGTTCCTGCATCCTCCGTCATTCGACGGATTCGACGGCGGCGCCGGCGCGCGCTACCAGGCCAAGCGCGAGATCCGCTCTTTCTGGTATCCCACCTGGCTGGCGCAGCCCGCGGCCCTGGTGCCGGGGAGCCGCCTGCTCGATGCGCCCGCCGACGGCACCGCCATGTCCGAGGTGCTGCCGCTCGCGAAGGAGTACGACCTGGTGGTCATGCACACCAGCTCGCCCTCCTTCCCCACCGACGCCAAGGTCGCGGAGCTGCTCAAGGAGGGAAACCCGCGCCTGAAGATCGGCATGGTCGGCGCCAAGGTCGCGGTCGACCCCGCCGGCTCGCTCGGCGCATCGGCTGCCATCGACTTCGTGGCGCGTGAGGAGTTCGACTACACCTGCAAGGAAGTGGCCGAGGGCCGCGAGCTCGCCACCATTCCCGGCCTCTCGTTCCGTCGCGCCGACGGCACCATCGAGCACAATCCCGCGCGGCCGATGATCGAGAACATGGACGAGCTGCCATGGGTCACGCCGGTCTACAAGCGCGACCTCAGGATCGAGAACTACTTCATCGGCTATCTGCAGCACCCCTACGTGTCCTTCTACACCGGACGCGGCTGCCGCTCGAAATGCACCTTCTGCCTCTGGCCGCAGACGGTGGGTGGGCACCGCTACCGCGTGCGCAGCGCCGCGAGCGTCGTCGAGGAAGTGCGCTGGATCAAGGAGAACATGCCCGAGGTGAAGGAGATCTTCTTCGATGACGACACCTTCACCGACTTTCGCCCGCGGGCCGAGGAGATCGCGCGCGGCTTAGGTCAGCTCGGCGTGACCTGGTCCTGCAACGCCAAGGCGAACGTGCCCTACGAGACTCTGAAGGTCATGAAGGACAACGGTCTGCGGCTGCTGCTCGTCGGCTACGAGTCGGGGAACGATCAGATCCTGCACAACATCAGAAAGGGCCTGCGGACGGACATCGCGCGCCGCTTCACGAGCGACTGCCGCAAGCTCGGCGTCGTCATCCACGGCACCTTCATCTTGGGTCTGCCGGGGGAGACCGCCGAAACCATAGCCGAGACCATCCAGTTCGCCGTCGACATCAACCCGCACACCATCCAGGTATCCCTCGCCGCGCCCTATCCCGGCACACAGCTCTACCGCGAGGCGCTCGACAACGGCTGGATCACCGCCCCCGACAACTTGAATCTCGTCAACGATCGCGGCGTGCAGCTCTCACCCATCAGCTACCCGCATCTGCCGGCGAAGGAGATCTATCACGCGGTGGAGACCTTCTACAAGAAGTTCTACTTCCGGCCGCGCAAGATCGCCGAGCTCACCGGCGAGATGCTGCGGAGCTGGGAGATGACCAAACGGCGGTTGCGCGAGGGGGTGGAGTTCTTCCGCTTCCTGCACGCGCACGAGGCCTGACCGGCCCGCGGACCGAGTTTGAAGTTTCTCATCGTCACCGCCGATGACTTCGGGCTGAGTGAGGCGGTCAACCTCGGCGTCGAGCGGGCCGCGCGCGAAGGCATCCTGACCGCGGCGAGCCTCATGGTCGGTGCCCCGGGCGCTGCGGACGCCGTGCGGCGCGCCCGCGAGCTGCCGGATCTTTCGGTGGGGCTGCATCTGGTCCTCGCCGACGGCTGGTCGGTGCTGCCACGGCGCGAGATTCCCTCGCTCGTCGATGCGGACGGCCGCTTCGGCAACCACATGGTGCTCGATGGCGTGCGCTTCTTCGCGCTGCCGGCCGTGCGCCGCCAGCTCGAGGCGGAAATCCGCGCCCAGTTTCGCGCCTTCGCCGCGACCGGACTGCCCTTGGATCACGCGAACGCCCATAAGCACTTCCACCTGCACCCGACGCTGCTCGAGATGCTGGTGCGGATCGGCGGCGAGTTCGGCCTGAGGGCGGTGCGGCTCCCGCGCGAGCCGGCGTGGGCGGCGCGGCGCGCGGGCGGGGCGCTCGCCGGGCCCGCCGTCGCGGGGCTGCTCGCGCCATGGCTCGCCGTGATGCGCCGGCGCCTGCGGGCGGCCCGCATCGCCCACAACGACACCGTATTCGGCATCTCCGACAGCGGCTCGATGGATGAGCCGCGGCTGCTCGAGATTCTCGGCAGGCTCCCCGACGGCATCACGGAGCTCTATCTGCACCCGGCGGTCGAATCGGGCGCCGCCATCTCGCCCGCCATGCGCAACTACCGGCACGCCGATGAGCTCGCGGCGCTCACCAGCCCCAAGGTGCGGGCGGCAATCGCGGCCTGCGGCGCCGCAACCGGCGGCTTTCGCAGTCTATCGAGGGTCAGCGGGACCGAGCGGCGCGCGGCATGAGGATCGCGGTCCGCATCGCTCTCGCCGCCGGTCTCGCGCTGCTGATCGCGCTCATCATGCGCGAGGGCAGCGCCATCCTCGTCCCGCTCGCGCGCGCGGGTCTGGTGCTGCTCTGGCTGGTGCCGCTACACGCGCTGCCGATCTTCCTCGACTCGCTCGGCTGGCGCGCGCTCATCGCGCGCTGGCGCGAGAGCCGACAGGGAACGCTCTTCTGGATCGCCTGCATCCGCGAGGGCGTCAACCGGCTGCTCCCCGCCGCCAACATCGGCGGCGAGCTCATCGGCATCCGCCTGCTCGCCGAGAGCGGAGTGGACGGGGCGATCGCCGCGGCGAGCGTCACGACCGAGGTGGTGCTCACCCTCATCAGCCAGTATGTGTTCGTCGCCCTCGGCGTGGTCTGCCTGCTCAGGCTCACCAATACGGTACAATTTGCCAACGACGTTCTCATCGGCCTCGCGGCGAGCCTGCCGGTCGTGGCCCTGCTCGTCGTGCTGGTGCGCTACGGCTCGGTGTTCGGACGCCTCGAGCGGCTCGCGGTGTGGCTGCTCGGCGAGGACAAGCTGAGCTTCCTCGCCGGTCAGTCCACCCAGCTCGACGCCGCGATCCGCGAGCTCTGGGCGGATCGGCCGCGGGTGCTCACGACCTTGGCGTGGCAGGTGACGGGCATGGTGTCCGGATCCCTCGAGACGTGGTTCGCGCTGCGCTGGCTCGGGCATCCGGTGCCCTTCGGGGCGGCGGTCGCGCTCGAAAGCCTCACCATGACGGTGCGCAATTTCGTCTTCCTGGTGCCCGCCGGGCTCGGCGTGCAGGAGGCGAGCCTGATCGGGTTCGGGGCGCTGCTCGGCGTCAACGGTGAGCTCGCCCTGGCGCTGTCGCTCGCGAAGCGCATGCGGGAGATCCTCTTCGGCGTGCCCGCGCTGTTGTCCTGGTATTGGGTGGAAGGGCGGAGGGAGTTACAACATGTCCGTGGTTCCGGCAAATATTGAGTCGGAAAATCTGGCGTTGGGATCGAGCGGCTATCGGCGCCTGCTCGGCCGGTTCTTTCTCGACACCCACCTCGAGTATGTGCCGGAGCAGATCGAGTGGCCGGCGCTCGCGGAGGAGGAGCTGGCGCGGCTGCGCGGCCTGCCCTTCTGGCAGGAGGCGGTCTCGACCGAAAACGTGACCTCCAGCACCGTGGCCGCCGCCGCGGCGCTCGAATCCGATCCCCTGGTGCGCGAGGCGATCGAGCTGCAGGGCTTCGAGGAGATGCGTCACGCGCGGCTCCTCACTGAGCTCACCTCCCACTATCGCATCCCGATCGAGTCGCCGCCGCGCTTCACCCCGCGCTCGCTCGAGAGTGATTTCCTCTTCGCCGGCTTCGGCGAGTGCTTTGACTCCTTCTTCGCCTTCGGCCTGTTCGCGCTCGCCCGCGAGTCCGGGTTCTTCCCGCCGGCGCTGGTGAGGCTGTTCGAGCCGGTGATGCAGGAGGAGGCGCGCCACATCCTCTTCTTCGTCAACTGGGTGTCGTACCGGCGCGCGCTGCTTCCCTGGTGGCGCCGGCCGCTGTTTCGCCTGCGCTGCGCCTCGATCATCGTGAAGCAGGTCGCCTCGCGGGTGAAGACCGCGCGCAGCCTGGGCGAGGCGCAACCGGGCAGCCCCGACGGCGAGAATTTCACGCTGACGGCACATCAGGATCTCGGCACCGAGGTGACGCTCCATCGGCTGCTCGGGCTCTGCCTCGCGGAGAACGAGCGCCGCCTGGCCGAGTACGATGCGCGCCTCAGCCGCCCGCGGTTGGTTCCCGGTATTGCCCGCGCGCTCTTTCGCCTCACCGGCTTGCTCGCGCACTGAGGGTCCGCGAAGCCGCCTGTAGGTCTACCGTGAGCGCAGACAGTCCGTCTGTGAGAGCCGCCACCGCGAAAGCCGACGCCCCAGGAAACCCGAGCGGGCTCGCCGCCACCTGGCAGCTGCTGCTCGGCATGGGAATCCTCATGTTGGGAGCGGGCCTTCAGGGCACCGAGATCAGCCTGCGGGCGACGCTCGAGGGGTTTCCCGCGCCCCTCACCGGCGCGATCATGTCGTGTTACTACCTCGGCTACATGGCGGGCACCGCGGCCGCGCCGCGGCTCGTGCGCCGGGTCGGCCACATCCGGGTATTCGCCGCCATGGCGGCGCTCGCCTCCGCGGCGATCCTCGTGCAGGGCCTGCTCGTGCAGCCGCTGCCCTGGGCGCTGTTGCGCCTCGGCTCGGGATTCTGCTTCGCCGGCATCTATGTCGTCGCCGAGAGCTGGCTCAATGACCGCGCGAGCCGCACGACCCGCGGTGGACTCCTCGCGGTGTACATGGCGGTGCTCTACATCGGGCTCGGCAGCTCGCAGTTTCTCCTCATCCCGACCGACCCCCTCACCGGCACGCCCTTCATGCTGGTGGCGGTGTTGATCTCCCTCGCGATCGTGCCGATCGTGATGGCGGCGCAGCGCGCACCCGCGATCGAGCTGCCCCGCAAGGTGCGCTACCGGGAGCTCTATCGCGACTCACCCCTCGGCGTGGTGGCGGTGACGGTCTCGGGCATGGTGTCCTCCAACATCTTCTCCATGGGGCCGGTCTACGCGCGCCTGAGCGGCTTCGGCACCTCGGGGGTGGCGACCTTCATGGCGGTCAGTGTCCTCTCCGCGGTGATCACTCAATACCCGGTGGGGCGGCTGTCGGATCGGATGGACCGGCGCACGGTGATCGCGGGCGTCTGCATTCTGGCGACGCTCTGCGCGGCGGCGCTCGCGGCCCTTCGCGGTCTGCCGCATGGGGTCTTTCTCGCGCTCACCGGGCTGTTCAGCGGCCTGGCGCTCACGCTCTATTCCCTGGCGGTCTCGCACGTGAACGATCATCTGGAGCCCGCGCAGATGGTCGCCGCGAGCAGCGCGCTGCTGAGACTCAACGGCTGCGGCGCCGCCGTGAGCCCGGTGCTGGTCGGCGCCCTCATCGCCGGGTTCGGTGCTCCCGCCTACTTCGCCGCGCTCGCCGGGCTCACGGGTCTGCTCACCTGCCACGACCTGTGGCGCAAGATGCGCCGGCGCCCGGTGCCAGCGGAGCGCAAGCGGCCGTTCGTTGCGGCCCAGCCGCAGGCGGCGCCGGGCCAGATCAGCACCGGTCAGACCCGCAACTGAGCATCGAAGGGGTGTCGTAACACGATCGTCTGCTCGCGGTCGGCGCCGGTCGAGATGACATCGATCGGGACCCCGACCAGGGCCTGCAGGCGCTCTAAGTACTTGCGGGCGTTCACCGGCAGGGCCGCGTAATCGGTGATTCCGACCGTCGACTCCTGCCAGCCGGGCAGCTCCTCGTAGAGCGGCTCGAGGCCCGCGTAGCCTTCGATGCTGAGCGGCGGCTCGGCCGTGATCTCGCCGCCGACCCGATACCCGACGCCCACCCTGATCGTGTCCAGGCCATCGAGCACATCGAGCTTGGTGATGCAAAGGCCCGAGACGCTCGAGTGGATGATCGAGCGCTTGAGCGCCACCGAATCGAACCAGCCGCAGCGCCGGCGTCGGCCGGTCACGGAGCCGAACTCGTGCCCGACGCGCGAGAGATGCTCGCCGTAGCCGTCGAAGAGCTCGGTCGGGAAGGGGCCCGCGCCCACCCGAGTCGTGTAGGCCTTGACGATACCGAGCACGTAATCGAAGACCCGCGGCCCCAGGCCCGTACCCGTGCCGGCGAAGCCGGCGGTGGTGTTGGATGAGGTGACGAACGGATAGGTGCCGAGGTCCACATCCAACATCGCGGCCTGGGCGCCTTCAAACAGCACGTTCGCCCCCTCGCCCCGAAGCTTATGCAGGGCGAGCGTCACGTCGGCAACCAGCGGAGCGATCGACTCACTCAGGGCCAGCTGCTCATCGAGAGTCTTCTGAAAGTCCACCGGCGGCCGGCGGAAGTAGTGCTGCAGGACGAAATTGTGGAAATCCAGCACCTCACCGAGCTTGGCCGCAAAGCGGTCGCGCTGGAACAGATCCGCGACCCGCACCGCCCGCCGAGCGGCCTTGTCCTCGTACGCGGGCCCGATGCCGCGACCGGTGGTGCCGATCGCATTTGCACCGCGAGCCTGCTCGCGCGCCTGATCCAACTCCACATGCGAAGGCAGGATGAGCGGACAGCTCGGTGAGATCCGCAGTCGCTCGAAGACCGGAACGCCCTGCTCCATCAACGTGTGGCTCTCCTTGAGCAGCGCCGGCAGCGACAGCACGACACCATTGCCGATGAAGCAGCGGACCCGCTCGTGCAGGATGCCCGAGGGGATGAGCGAGAGAATCGTCTTGCGACCGGCGCGAACCAGCGTGTGGCCGGCGTTGTGCCCGCCCTGGAAGCGCGCCACCGCCGCGGCGCGCTCGGCGAAGAGATCGACGATCTTGCCCTTGCCCTCATCGCCCCACTGGGTGCCGATGACGACTACGAATTTTCCCATATGCGTTGATTGGCCCGAGGTCGCCGGGGCCCGTTGCGGTTCAAGCGGTGCGTGATTCTAGGTAGGCATCGAGGGAGGCACAAGGAGTATCGGGCCGCGGCGTCTCGAGAATCTGCACTCCGGCGTTACGCGCGAGAGCGCGGATCTCGATCTCGGGCAGCTCCACCACGAGCTCGATCGAGCCGTCCTCGCTCGCGCGCTCCGCGCGCACCGCCTTCGCCGCGTAGAGTCGCGAGCGCAGCGCGCCGGCGGCGGCCGGCAGCCGCACCCGCGCGCGGCGCGCGCAACGCGCCAGCCGCTGCGCGACCGCGCTCATCAGCAGCTCGAGGCCGATGCGCTTCTCGGCCGAGATCCACACGGCCGACGGCATGCCGGCGTCATCGCGCTCGATGGCCGCGGGCCGTTGCAGGCGATCGATCTTGTTGTAGACGATGATCTGCGGAATCGCATCGGCATCGATCTCGGCGAGCACCTCGTTCACCTGCGCGATGTGCTCATCGCGCCGCGGATCGCTCGCATCGATGACGTGCAGGAGCAGTGTCGCCGCGCGCGCCTCGGTGAGGGTCGAGTGGAAGGCGGCCACCAACTCGTGCGGCAGCTCGCGGATGAAACCGACCGTGTCCGCGGCGACAACCGGCGCGCCGCCGGGCAATGTGATGCGGCGCACCGTCGGATCGAGGGTCGCAAAGAGCTGATCGGCGATGTAGGCATCCGCACCCGTGAGCGCGCGAAAGAGCGTCGATTTGCCCGCGTTGGTGTAGCCGACGAGCGCCAGCGAGGGCAGCGGAATTTCCACCCGCCTCTGCCGTCCGGTCTCGCGCTGCTGCTTGATCTTCTGCAGCCGCCGCGTGAGCACGCGCACGCGCTGCGCGATCAGTCGCCGGTCGGTCTCGAGCTGCGTCTCGCCGGGTCCGCGCAGGCCGATACCGCCCTTCTGGCGCTCGAGGTGGCTCCAGCCGCGCACCAGGCGGCTGCCGATATGCTTCAGCTGCGCAAGCTCGACTTCGAGCTTGCCCTCGAAGCTGCGCGCGCGCTGCGCGAAGATGTCGAGGATCAGCCCGTTGCGATCGAGCACGCGCCGGCCCGTCAGCTTCTCGAGATTGCGCTCCTGACTGGGCGAGAGCGCGTGATCCACGAGGATCAGCTCCGCGCCGCCGGCCTGCGCGGTCTGCCTGAGCTCCTCGGCCTTGCCGCTGCCCACGAAATAGCGCGCATCCGGCCGCTCGCGCCGGCCCGTGACGGTCGCGACGGGCTCGGCGCCGGCCGAGACCGCGAGCTGGGTGAACTCCTCGAGATCCTCCGGATCGACCTGGGCGCCGAGACCGATGCGCACCAGGAGCGCGCGCTCACCGGAGCGTGGGCGCTCGAACACTCGGCTCCTCCTTGCGGCGCCTCACTCGGCGGGCGACTCCGCGGCGGCGGCGCCTTCCTCGCCCGTCAGGCGCACGTTGCGCGCCGGTACGACGGTGGAGATGGCGTGCTTGTAGACCATCTGGCTGACGCTGTTTTTCAACAGCACCACGAACTGGTCGAATGAATCGATCTGACCCTGCAACTTGATGCCGTTGACGAGGTAGATGGATACGGGCACCCGTTCCTTGCGCAAGGCGTTCAGGAACGGATCTTGGAGCGATTGGCCTTTGGCCATCGGGTTCTCCTTATTCTCACGGCTTCTAGTTGTTCGTGGATATGGATCGCAAGCGAGCATCCCCGCAGCCGTCCAGCAAGCTCCGTGCCTCGCGGACGGACGATGGGGAGACCAATGATCACAATCTTAACATGCGGGCCGAATCAAAGCCCAAGCTCTCTCAACTCGTGACGCAGGTCGCGATTCCACGACAGTTCGTCACAATCCGGGTCGAGCCAGCGCGGCGTGGTTTCGGTGCGCATCCAGGTCAGCTGGCGCTTCGCGAGCTGACGCGTGGCGGCGACACCCCGCGCAACGGCCTCATCGAGGCCGTACTCGCCCTGAAGATGCGCCCAGAGCTGGCGGTAACCGACCGCCCGCATGGAAGAATGACGGGCGGTGAGATCCCCTCTTCGGTAGAGCGCCCTCACCTCCTCGAGAAAGCCGGCATCCATCATGGCGCGAAAGCGCCGCGCCAGACGCTCGTGCAACGCCGGGCGGCTCCGGGGCACGAGGGCCCAGGCTCTGAGCGGCATGCTCGCCAGCGGGCTCACGGTCTCGCGTTGCAGCTCCGACAGCCGCCGCCCGGTCGCGAGGCAGACTTCCAGCGCCCGTTGAATTCGCTGGCTGTCATTGGGATTGATGCGCGTCGCGGCTTCGGGATCCAGTTGCGCGAGCTCGGCATGGAGCGCCGGCCAGCCGGCGCGCGCCGCGCGCTCGTCAATGCCGCGGCGCAGCTCCACCGATGCCGGTGGCAACGGCGCCAAACCTGCAAGCAGCGCGCGCAGGTAGAGCATGGTGCCGCCGACCAGCAGCGGTACACGCCGGCGTGCATGCACGGCGCCAATCGCCACCATCGCATCGCTCACGAATCTGCCCGCCGAGTAACTCTCGATCGGATCGCAGATGTCGATCAGGTGATGCGGCAGGCGCGCACGCACCTCTCGGCCAGGCTTGGCGGTGCCGATGTCGAGCCCGCGGTACACCAGGGCGGAATCGACACTGATGATCTCGATCGGCGCCGCCTCGGCCAGATGGATCGCCCAGTCGCTCTTGCCGGTACCTGTGGGACCGGCGAGGAGGTAGACCGGAAGCTGTAGCGGGGCCGCACTCGGCGGCAGGCCGCGCGATGAGCCCATCATCGGCCGCGCAGAAAAAGCTGATCGAGCTCCCCCAGCGTGAGGCGGGTCCAGGTCGGGCGGCCATGGTTGCACTGATTGGCTCGATCGGTCGCTTCCATCTGCCGCAGCAGGGCATCCATCTCGGGCAAAGTCAGGCGGCGACGGGCGTGGATGGCGGTGCGGCAGGCGAGCGTCCCGAGGAAACGGTCCGCCGCCGCATCCAGATGATGCAGCCCGTCCTCGCGCGCCAGATCCTCGATGACCGATCGGACGATGTCGCTGACTCGCTCGCCGGCGAGAAGCGCCGGAACTCGCCGCAGCGCCAGCGAGGCCGGCCCGACGGCATCGATCTCGAAACCCGCCTGCTCCCAGGGTGCGGTGTCCTCGAGCACCGCATCGAGCTCGTGCGGCTTAACGGTGACGACCATCGGCTCGAGGAGAAGCTGCGAGGCGGCGGGTGCCGGCCC
>Ga0335075_10014062_pt1 | contig 12039 bp, 9 predicted proteins | sample Lox_Sample_24_FD_206723 | JGI IMG/M metagenome (GOLD analysis project Ga0335075, IMG submission 206723) | Soil microbial communities from Loxahatchee National Wildlife Refuge, Florida, United States - Lox_Sample_2.4 | ecosystem: Environmental > Terrestrial > Soil > Wetlands | place: USA: Florida... | reverse complement strand
CACGGTCACCTGGTGGGGTTCGGGGCGCGCGAACCCTTGGCCCGATGAGCCACCAGGCTCCCATACCAGGCCAAAACGCGCACGCGACGACCCATCTCGATTACTGCGTGCAGTTACACCCCTTGTCATGCCCGGAGTAGTACCGGCCCGCACCGATGCGGTAGCCAGGGGCGGGGTTAGTAGCCCGGGAAGACCTGGCGGAGCAGGTCCAGATCGGCAGCGCCGGCTGTGGCCACGCTGGCGGGCGTGTACCGGGGTGCTAGCCGGCCGGCCACCAGCCGCAGCCAGGCCTCGGCGGGCAGGGCAAGCGTGCCGTCGGGCTGTCCGGGCAGGTCGAAGTCCACGCTGACCGGTGTGCGCAGGCGCAGCGCGAAAACAGATGCGGGCTCGGTCGTGGTGACCGTGATGACCGCTTGCTGGCCGTTCAGCGGATCGGTCTTGCCGATCCATCCGATCAAGCTCGGCTCCCCGTGCAAGAGGGCCGCGGTGGCATCGGCGGGCAGGGTCGCATGCTCATCGAAAGCGATCCGGACATCCCACGAGTGCAAGGTGAATTCATTCAGGCGCAGCCGGGCCGCAGTCGCCACGTCGGCCGGTGCGGGCAAGAAGCCCATGTCGATGCGGAGCGTATCGCGGGTGGCGGCGTCCAGCGAGTCGAGCAGCGCGAGCAGGGCCCGATTCGCCGCGAGGAAACCGTCGGCGCGCTCGCGCCTGGTCATGGCGTTCCATTTGTCCCAGACCGTCTGGCTGAACCCAGGGCCGGGGTTCGGCTCACCGTCGAGGGCGGCCTGAATGGCGGCCTGCCCGATCTCAGCGCCGCTGCCCAGGTGACTCAGCACCTGGGAGATGTCCCACTCGGCCGCGCCCGAGGGCCGGGCCAGATCGTCGTCGCTGAACCCGGACACCTGGCCGGCGAGGCCGTCGTACCCCGAGCGCAGCGCGGCGATGACCACGTCCGCGTTACCCATCGCATCCCCTTCCCTGGACTGCCTGAAGCCTAGCTAGGGCAGACGGCTGCGGGCTAGGACGACGGGTGCGTGTCCGGGCCCGCGGTGCTGGCTATCGAGTCAGGTAACAGGCTGATCGGGAGTAGAACCCGGGACAGTACCCCGGACTACCCGGAGGCGGAGCTTGAGCGGGGTCCAGCGTGATCACATGGAGCATCACGCGAGCCAGTACCAGTACCAGTACCAGTACCAGTACCAGTTACCGGCGCGGTGTGAACGACGTCGAGCAGGTGCCACGGCTCCTGCCAGAGGTGACCGTCACGCTCACGTTCACCCGGTAGCCGGGCGTTGCGCCGCTGATGTAGTAGCGGATCTTCGCGTTTCCCTCGGCGTTCGCCGTGCCGGTGTGCTTGCGGCTGACCGCTCCGGGGCGGCGCAACTGATTGTCATGATACTGTCACGCCGGGTATCCCTTAGTTAACTCGACGTCTCAGGTGTCCGCCCGGTTGACGTGACCCGCCCGGTCTTCCGCAAAAGGCGTAGGGATGCATGCGCGCAAGTATCCGCACGCCCTGGTAATGCTGGCCGACGCGCGGGGAACAGGCGGTCCAGGTGGTAGTCGATGACGGCTTGGGCATGCCCAGGCGAGGACTGGCCGCCGAGGATGCTGGTGCCCAGGCCTGTGGACATGGCAAGGAGGCCGAGGGCTTCCAGGTCCGGGTTCAGGTCGGCGGGCATGTCGCCAGCGGCCTGGGCGGCCCGCAACTGGGAAGCGACCACGTCAATAACCGCGTTCGAGTTCTTGACCAGGGGGCCGATCGCCAGCGCTGGCTCGGTCAGCGAGAGCGCGAAGTACGCCGCGTTGAGGATGGTGAAGGTCCGTCGCTCGTCGTCGGCCGGCAGCCCCTGGGCCAAGATGGCGGCGATGACGTTGCGCGGGCTGACCGGGTCTTGTGCCTGCTTGATCTCGTTGATCTGCGCCATGGCCCGCGCGCCGAACTGGGCTGCCAGTTGCTGCATCGCGAAGAGCATGAGTTCTTCTTTGGTGCCGAAGTAGTACTGGACTAGGCGCAGGGACACGCCGGCTTCGGCCGCGACCTCGCGCATCCCGGTGGCGTGCAGCCCGCGCGTGGCCGCCGTCCGCAGCAGCGCATCCGCGATCTGCCGCCGCCGTTCCTCGTGGTCGACCCGCTTCGGCACCCGCCCACCGTACCCTTCGTTCCCGCCGGGGTCATTTTATGATACCGTCGTATCATAAAATGTGGGGTCGGCCGCTAGGAGGCGGGCATGCCCGGGATCAGGCACATTACCGGTGCGGCAGGCTCGGCGCCTAGTGGCGAGCCGGGATCGTGGGTGAGCGACGCGGCCCGGGAGAAGTTCATGGCCGCGTACGAGCGGGCCTTCGCGCTGTGGCCGCAGCCTTGCGAGGAATTCGATATCGAGACGGCGACCGCGACCACGCGGGTGCACGCCTACCGGCCGCATCCCGGCGGTGAGCCGGTGGTGCTGCTCACCGGCGCCGGATATAACGCGTCGAGCTGGTACCCGCACGTCGCGGCGCTTGCCGGGGACGGCCCGGTCTACGGGATCGACATGCCCGGGGATCCGAACCCCAGCGTCCCGCGCGCCCTGATGACTCCTCCGGAGTCCTGCGCGGCCTGGCTGGATGAGCTGCTCGCCCAGCTCAGCGACCGCCCGGCGCATCTCGTCGGTGCGTCCTACGGCGGCTGGGTCGCCATGAATCAGGCGATCCGCGCGCCCGGGCGGGTCGCGTCCATCACCCTGCTCGATCCCGCCGGGCTCACCAGGCTGGATGCCCGCTTCTGGCTGTGGTTCTCCATCAGCGGCGTGGCCACCCTGACCCCGATGCTGTTGCGCCGCCACCTCGCCCGGTGGCTGGGCACCCCGGCCATGCTGGAACCGGAGCTGATGACGCTCATGTGGGCAGGCATCCGCGGCTACCGGATCGAACCTAAGTTCCCCGCTATCCTCACCGACGATGAACTCCGCGCGATCACCGTGCCCGTCCTGCTGATCACCGGCACGCGCAGCGCCATGCTCACCCCGCACGAGGCCCGCGCCCGTGGCAGTCTCATGCCGCACGCGCAGGTCGCCATCGTCCCCGGCAGTCACGGAGGCTTCGACCGGATCAACGAACTGAACCAGCAGATCGCCGCCTTTATCAAAGCCCAGGCAACCCTGGGCGGCGTGAAATAGACCAGAGGCCTGCCGATGTGGCGGTAGTCCGGCACACCTGGGAGCTGGGGAGGGAAGGCCGGGGGCAGCGCTGGGGGAGGGAGAAGTGAGAAGAACTCCCGCTGGCCACGGTTACCTCCTGGACTTACGCACCTTCTTCTGCTGTGTCCGCACGTTCTTCTGCTGTGTCTGCACGTTGAATCTGAGCTGCCCCGACGCGTAGCCCAGCGCAAGCTCGAACGCGCGGCTCGGCGGCACGTCGGAATCCTCAAGGGCGATCTGCACGGCCAGCCCGTCCAGCAGCGACGACAGCGTGATGGCGAAGTCATCGGCGTCCACAGCGGCGAACTCGCCGGCGTCTTGCCCGGCGAGGACCAGCGAGCGGAGCGTCTCGCGCCAGCGCTCGTCGAACTTGCGCCGCACCGCGGCGACACCGGGGTTGCGCGGTGACAGGGCCCATAGGTCCAGCCAGAGCAGCCACCAGCTGCGCGGCTCCGGATCGGTATCCGGCAAGCAGGTCATCGCGATGAACTCGGTGAGTCGCGCAGCGGCCGACTCGATGTCCGCCATGCGGCGGATGCCTTCGGCGTACCAGGAGTCCTCGGAGAACCTGATCGCCTCGGTGAGCAGCTGATCCCTGGTTTTGAAGTAGTAGATCACCAGCGCGGGGCTGGTGCCCGTCCGCTCGGCGACGTCCGCGATCCTTGTGTCGGCGTAGCCCCGCTCTACGATGACCTCAAGCGCGGCGCGCAGCATCTGCTCCCGCCTGTTGTCTGGCGCTGTGCTGGCTGGCTCGCCCGCAGGAGGGCGCTTGGGGTGTCGCCTTCCCTCATCGCCAAAGACCGGCTCCTCGGTCCAGGCGGCATCGCGCCCTCCGCTTCGCTCGCCGTGTCCAGGCACTGCCGCGCCCCTTCGCTCGCTCGCCGGCCTCGTGGGCATCGTAACACTCCACTAGACTGAATGTTCAGTCAAGGGCAGCCGAATAGAATGCGATCGCGTCCGCGGCCACCTGCCAGCGGCGAGAGCGGAGTCCTTGCCGTCGATGCCCTGACCGTGCCTAGGACGATATAGCCTGTGCTGTCATGAGCACTGCTCGACCGGAGGACGCCCGTGAGTATGCGCGACAGCTGCGCTCACTTCCAGCGGGGCAGGTTCTCGGGGAGTTCCTGTTCGGTCTGCTCAGCGCCGCGCAGGCGAAGCTGGGCCGGCGAGACGCGCGGCTGCTGATCGACGTGGCCGCGCTGGCGCACGAGCACGCCCGCCCGTACCTGACCGCGGATCAGGCCAAGCAGATCGACCAGATACTTGGCCAGCTGCGGATGGGGCAGGTGAGCGCGGAAGGCCGAGCGGCCCAGGCGGAAGAGAACGACTTGGAGCAACCGCCAGTCCCGCCGGCTTCCGGCTAGGCGGTTAGGCGGCTAGGCGGCCGCCCGGCTAGGACCGCTCAGCCACTCGGTTGCCGTCGTGCGGGGGATGCCAGCGCCATGTGCGTGCCGTACCAGCGGCATCGTCCATCGTGGAAACATGACAGATCTAGCGATTGAAGCCACGGGCCTGACGAAGTCCTTCGGCGATACCAGGGCGCTGGCGGGGGTGGATCTCGCGGCGCGTAAGGGCACGGTGCTCGGAGTCCTCGGGCCGAATGGCGCGGGCAAGACCACGGCGGTGCGCATCTTGGCCACGCTGCTGCGCGCGGACTCGGGGACGGCCAGGGTGGACGGGTTCGATGTCCGCACCCAGCCCGGCGAGGTGCGCAAGAGAATCGGGTTGACCGGCCAGTTCGCCTCCGTGGACGAGGATCTCACCGGGACGCAGAACCTGGTCATGATCGGCCAGTTGCTCGACCTGCCCGCGAAGCGGGCCAAGGCCCGGGCCGCCGAACTGCTTGAGTGGTTCGACCTGACCGAGGCCGCGGGCAAGATGGCGAGGACCTACTCGGGCGGCATGCGGCGGCGGCTGGACCTGGCGGCATCCCTGGTCGGCCGGCCGCCGGTCATCTTCCTCGACGAGCCGACCACCGGGCTGGACCCGGCCAAGCGCGAAGACATGTGGGACGTCATCCGCAACCTGGTCGGCGACGGCTCAACGGTGCTCCTGACCACGCAGTACCTCGAGGAAGCCGACGCGCTTGCCGACGAGATCACCGTGATCGACCACGGGAGGGCGATCGCCCACGACAGCCCGCACGGGCTCAAACGCGTGGTCGGCGGGCAGCGGCTGACCGCTCACCCGATCGACCCGGTCCGGTACGACGACCTGGTGACCATACTTTCCGGAGTCGGCGGGGGCACGCCGGAAGGCAACGGGCGGGGGTCGGTGACGATCCAGGTCGACGGCGATGAGGTACTTCCGGACGTGGTGGCCAGGCTGCGCGCGGCCGGGATCACGGTCGACGAACTCTCCCTGCACCTGCCGAGCCTGGACGAGGTGTTCTTCACACTGACCCGCACCCGGTCCGGCGACGACTCTCGCGACCCCGAGGAACTCTTCTCATGAACATCAAGGGCAACATCCGGCACGCGCTGGTGCTCGCCAGGCGCAACCTGATCAAGCTGGTCCGCACCCCCGAGCAGTTCATCGACGTGACCTTGCAGCCTGTCCTGTTCCTGCTGCTGTTCGTGTACGTGTTCGGCGGCGCGCTGGCGCATGGTTCGCAGCATGACTACCTGGAGTTCTTGCTGCCGGGGATACTCGGCCAGACGATCGCGATGACCAGCATCTCCCTCGGGCAGAACCTGAACGCCGACATCGACAAGGGCGTCTTCGACCGGTTCCGGTCGCTGCCGATCGCCCGCTCGGTCCCGCTCGTCGGCGCGGTGCTCGCGGAGTTCTCCCGATACCTGATCGTGTGCGTGTGCACTGTCGGGTTCGGCTACGTCCTGGGTTTCCGGATCACGACCGACCCAGGGCTGCTGCTCGCCGCGATCGCCGTCGCGATCTGCTTCGCGTTGTCGTTCGCGTGGGTCTCGGTGTTCGTCGGCACGCTGGTGCGGTCACCCGGTGCCGTGCAGGGACTGATGATCCTGCTGGTGTTCCCGCTCTCGTTCGGCAGCAACGTGTTCGTGAATACCTCGACGATGCCCGGCTGGCTGCAGGCGTTCGTGAAGGTGAACCCCCTCTCACACGTGGTGTCCGCCGTGCGCGACCTGATGCTGGGCGGGCCGGTCGGCTCGCAGATCGGCTGGACGTTCGCCTGGTGTGCCGCCCTGCTGGTCGTGTTCTTCCCGCTGGCGCTGCGCGGCTACCTCAGGCGGGCGTAACAGGCTGGCCGGGTCGAGGACCGCGATCGCCTCGGCCCGGCTCAGCGCACTTCCCCGGTCGTGGGCACGGGTGTAGCCGTCCGCGCCGAGCGCCGCGCGCAACTCCAATACCAGGCCGCACACTACCGGGTCCGTGACATCCTCCCCGCCACGCACCCGGACGCATGCCCCGAGCATCCCGGCGGCCCGCTCGGACTCGCCGAGCGAGTGGGCCAGCCGAGCCAGCACACCCCCGATCGTCGCCAGGACCGCCATGTCCCTGCCCGCCAGCCCAGCCTGGTACGCGTCCGCCGCGTGCTCCCTCGCGAGCGGCAGATCCGCGTCGGCGAGGGCGATCATCAGGTCCGACGCCGCGATCACGGCCGCTATGTGGTCGCGTACCGGATGTCCGGGGTTGAGCTGCCCGAGCCAGCGCCGCGCGATCGCGTTATTCGCGCGCGCCAGGCCGGCATTCCCGATCATGGCCTCGAAGAACGCGGATGCCATCGATACGAGCGCCATGTCCTCGGTCGCCCCGCTCGACTCGGCGGCGGTCCGTGCTTCCTCGTAGAGTTCGCTGGCCCTGGCCAGGTCACCGCGCCTGGCCGCGATCTCGGCGAGCCGCACTCGCACGTGGGCCTCATCGTCGCGGGAGCCCATCTCGGCGAGCACCCGGCCCGCCTCGGCGTATGCGGCGGCGGCCCCGTCCAGGTCACCGTCGGTCATCCGGACGCTGCCGGCCACCCGGAGGGCACTGGACAGTCCCCATCGTTCGCCGAGCGCGCGGAACCGGCGAACAGCCTGTTCCGAAGAGGTCCGCACCGTGTCCATGTCCCCGAAGTTCTCGGCGAGACCGGCCGAAATCATCCACGTCGCGGCCACGACCCATTCATTTCTGCTGTTCATGGCCTCGTCGATGTAACGGCGGGCCAGCCCCTCGTCCCGAGCGAACACCGCGTACGCGGCACGCAGCAGCCCGGCGAGCGGGAACGAGTCCGGATCGAGTTCCTCGATCCGCTCTCCCATGCCGGGAGTCATCAGCACGGCCTGCTCGCGGGTGTTCATCGTCTGGGAGAACATGCACAGTGCGTGAGCGACGGTACGCAGGTCAGCGTCCGCCTCGCCGGGCACCGCTACGGCCGCGGTGATCCACTCTCCGATGTCCGCGTGGTTCCCGAGCAGGAAGGACATGCTGCTGACCCACACCGCCAGGGTGATCGCGCGCCTCGCGTCCTCCGCCTCACACCAGTAGCGCAGCGCGGCGAGGATATTGTCCCAGTCGTCCTGCACCGCCGCCAGCCAGGTGAGCTGGTCGCGGGTCAGCAGCTTCGGCCCCGCCTCGGTCATGAGGTCGCAGTAGTAGGTCGCGTGCCGCCTGCGTAGGTGTTCGACCCGGGATTGCCCGACGAGCTTCTCCGCTCCGTATTCCCGGATTGTCTCCAGCATACGCAACCGCGTGCCCTCGCCCACCGGCTGCAGCAGTGACTTGTCCACCAGCGAGGACAGCAGGTCGTCGACGTTCTCAAGGTCGTCGCACACCGTCGCGACCGCCTCCGGGATCGCGCCGGCCGGGAAGACGGAGAACCGCTCGGCTAGCAGCCGTTCGGCGGGTGTCAGCAGCTCCCAGCTCCACTCCACCACGGCGCGGAGCGTGCGGTGCCTGGGCAGAGCCGTGCGGCTGCCGCCGGTGAGCAGCCGGAACCGGTCGTCAAGCCGCCGGGAGATCTCGGCAAGCGGCAGTGTCCGCAGCCTGGCGGCCGCGAGCTCGATAGCGAGCGGCAGGCCGTCAAGCCTCCGGACGATGTCAGCAACGAGCGGCAGGTTCTCCTCGCCGATAGCGAACCCGGGGCTGACCGCCCCCGCCCTGTCGGCGAACAGCCGGACCGCGGGGTCGGTGGCGAGTGGCGGGACGACGAACAGCGATTCGCCGGTGATGCCGAGCGGCTCCCGGCTCGTCGCCACGATGCGCAGCCGGGGGCTGTGCGCGAGCAGCGCATCGGCCAGGTGCGCGCAAGCGTCGATCAGGTGCTCGCAATTGTCCAGGATGAGCAGTGCGCGGGCGTTGGCGAGGCCCTCCAGCAGCCGGGTTTGCGCGTCGGGGGCGGTAATCCGCTGCAAGCCGTCCGGAGCGAGCCGCGATTCCCGCAAGCCGATCGAACCGAGAACGGTCTTCGGCACATCCGCGGCCTCGGTGACCGACGCGAGTTCCGCCATCCACACCCCATCGGCCGCGCCGTCCCGATGCTCGCCCGCGATCTCGGCGGCGACCTCAGAGGCCAGCCGGGTCTTGCCCGCGCCACCGGGCCCGACCAGGGTGACAAGGCGGTGCGTGTCCAGCGCCCGCCCTACCCGGGCGACTTCCTCCTCCCGGCCGACGAAGCTGGTCAGCTGGGCCCGCAGGTTCGTGCGGACACGGTGCGGGGACCCATTGCCACCGGGCTTGACCTCCCCCCGCAGCACCTCAAGGTGAACGGCCCGCAGTTCCTGACCGGGATCGATGCCTAGCTCATCCGCGAGGCGGCCACGCAGCGCCGCGTAGGCCGCCAGTGCCTCCGCCTGCCGTCCGGTGGCGGCGAGCGCCCGCATCAGCAGCGCGGCGACCTTCTCGTTCAGCGGGTTCCCGGCGGCGAGCGCGTCAAGCTCGGCGACGTGAACGGCGGCCCGTCCCTCGGCGACCTGGTGTTCGAGCCAGGCCAGCGTCGCGTCCAGCTTGAGCTCGCGCAGCCGCAGGGAATACGGCGTGGCGAACTCGCCCGCGTCCTCGAGCGCGGAACCGCCGTCCTCAAGCGCGGAACCGCGCCAGAGCGCGAGTGCCTCCTCGACCGCGCCGTCGGCGACGAGGCGTTCGAAACGGAGTGCGTCCACGTCATCGGGGGTGACCGCCAGCCGGTACCCGGCCGCGGACTGCTCGACGGCCCACGCGCCGCCCAGGGTCCGGCGCGCCCGCGACACGAGCGTCTGCAGCGCGTTCGGCAGGTCCGCCGGGGGATCACCACCCCAGACCGCCTCGGCAAGCGCCAGGGTGCTCACCGGCTTACCGCCGGCCACTGCCAGCCGGATGACAAGGTCACGCAAACGAGCGCCGGCGACGGGCAGACGGTCGCCGGCGTCGTCCCGCACCTCGAAAGGTCCAAGGATCGCGACCCGCACCAGACCATTTTCGCCGGCCCGCCCACCGGATACCTCTCTCGCCGAAGGGCGAATCGCGCTCGTTAGCCAGGCTCAGACCTCCGGCAGTGAGCGACCGATTGCCGGAGGCCTGAGCCTGGCCGGCGCGATGATGACCTGCCCGCCAGCATGTGTCCGCGCTGACCTTTCGCCCTCGCCTAGGTACCCTGGTAGGCGCGGGCGACCGTTGTGACGAACGAGTACACGGCGTCCTCGGCGGGGGAGAGCGGGCCGGGTGTGGCGAAACGCGAAGCCAGCCCGCGCTGCACCGACTCGCAGGCGGTCCAGTCCTGGCGGTTGGTCAGATCCCAGAACTCCACCGCGTACGCCGGGTCGAAGTCCGGCTTCTCCACCGCTTCGGGGGCGAACGCCCAGCTGCATTCGATCCGCGTCCGGCCGGCCGCGAGCGGGACCACGCGGTGGGTCATGACGTAGTCGGGATGGAGCGACCATAGGACGTTTGGGAAGATGCCGACGTAGATGACCGTGCGGAGTTGCGTGCCGGACAGGCCCCTGAGCGGCACGCCGTGGCTCGTGCCGTCCAGCGACATCGTCGCCATGCCGTCGCGCAGGCCCAGCCAGCCGCCGATCCAGGCACCGGTGGCCGCGTAGTTCTCGCCGCTCTTGGGCGGACTGACCCGGCACAGCTCAGGGTGGATGGACGGGCAGTGGTAGCACTCGTGGTAATTCTCGGTGAGGATCTTCCAGTTCGCCGCCGCGTCATAGGTGTGCCGCGCGGTGGTGACCAGGCGCTCCGGTTCGTACGCGGCGACGAGTTCGTCTAGAGCGGCCAGTCCGGTCGGCAGGGTTCCGGCGAAGATCAGCCCGTGCCATTCGGTGACCGGCAGCTCGGCCAGACCCCACTGGCTCTTGTCCAGGTGGCGGTACCCGGCGGCACCGCGCAGCTCGCCGTAGAGCGAATACGTCCACGCGTGATACGGGCAGATGATCGACTTCTGGCTGGCCTGCCCGCCGCAGGGGAGGAGTTCGTGGCCGCGGTGGCGACACGTGTTCGCGAACGCGCGCAGCGTGCCGTCCTCACCGCGTACCAGCAGCACGCTGCCTTCGCCTGCCGCCTCGGCTCGCTGATCACCGGGGGAGGGCAGGTCGGCGCTGAGCCCCAGGCACACGAAGTCGCCGAAGAGATGCCGCCGCTCCCAGTCAAGTATCGCCTCGTCGGTATAGGCCGCGCGGGGCAGCATCCGGCTCTCACCGAACGGCAGCAGCGCGCCGGCCAGCTCATCCGCGTCCACCGGCGCTGGCGGCCTCGTGACTGAGGCCGCTCCGGATTGACTGACCATACAGTCAATCGTGCCTCGCCCCGTGAGGCGGTGTCAATCTGTGGGTGTCGGCGCCCGAGTCCTTGGTATCCGGGACCACGACACGCCCGGAGTCTGATAACAGACGAGCCCCTGGGACGGCCGCAACCGCCACAAAGCAGCAAACCACCACATTAGTAGTCCGCTCTGCAGTGCTTTATGCGGCGCTGTTGGTCGGCTGTATGCTTCCGGCTGGTGGCGTAAGGGTAGAGAGTGGCTTGTGCGCTGTATGGTGCTAGTGTTACTCACAAGCGGGTACGGTCCGGTTATTTAACGGGCTCTGATGCACTTCATGGGAAGCTGCTGACCAGCTGTGCGCTCCTGGCTGGTGACGTACAGGCAAGGAAGTCTCTCGCGTTCCGCAAGGTGCCTTTGTGGCTTACGGGATGGGCCCGGTTCTCCATTTAACGTGGAACTCTGCCGCAACGTGGAAGTTTAACCGTCGCATACGTATGACAGACTTCCACGAAGCGGCAAAACTCCACGTTGTTGTTAACGCTGCAACGGAGCCCGTCAATCGAGACCATCGCTTGGTGGCGGGCTCAAATTAATTACTATCGAGTAGGGTTTGCCGCATGGTGCAGGCACCGATCCGCATCGGCAACGCATCCGGCTTCTACGGCGACCGGTTCGCCGCGATGCGGGAGATGCTCGAAGGCGGAGAACTCGACGTTCTCACCGGCGACTACCTGGCCGAGTTGACCATGCTGATCCTGGGGCGTGACCGCCTGCGTGACCCCAGCCTCGGCTATGCGCGGACGTTCCTCCGCCAGCTTGAGGACTGCCTCGGCCTGGCGCTTGAACGCGGAGTCGCCATCGTCGCCAACGCCGGCGGGCTGAACCCGGCGGGCCTGGCGAGCGCCGTCCACGAGCTGGCCGGAATGTCCGGCCTTGGACCGAAGGTCGGCTATGTCACCGGCGATGACCTGCTGCCACGCGCCGCCGAGCTAGGCCTGGCCGCCGCCGCCGGGCCTGCCGCCGCCGGGCCTGCCGCCGCCGGGCCTGCCGCCGCCGGGCCTGCCGCCGCCGGGCCTGCCGCCGCCGGCGGGAAGCTTGTGGCCGCGAACGCCTACCTCGGCGGCTGGGGAATCGCGGAGTGCCTGCGGGCGGGAGCGGATGTGGTGATCACCGGCCGGGTCACCGACGCGTCGCTGACCCTCGGACCGGCTG